>Ga0335084_10001840_pt1 | contig 20116 bp, 20 predicted proteins | sample Lox_Sample_44_FD_206721 | JGI IMG/M metagenome (GOLD analysis project Ga0335084, IMG submission 206721) | Soil microbial communities from Loxahatchee National Wildlife Refuge, Florida, United States - Lox_Sample_4.4 | ecosystem: Environmental > Terrestrial > Soil > Wetlands | place: USA...
ACACCGCGCTCACCACCGGCGTCATCGCGGCGGCGGGTCTCGACGTCATGGTCGAAGAGCCGCCCATCGCCAACCATCCGCTGTTCGCGCTCGAGAACGTGACGTTCACCCCGCACACCGCGGGCCCCACCTGGGACAACTGGTTCAAGGCCTTCCGCAACGCCTTCGACAACGTGCAGCGGGTGGCCCGGGGCGAGCGCCCACTGTGGGTGATCCCCGAGCTGCGCTAGGCCGCGGAGCCCGCACCGCGTGAAGCGGGCGGGCTCCCGCAAGACCGCCGCCTCGACGGGGCTCTTCCTCACCGGTCTCCGCCGCGGCGGCGCCCGGCGGGAGCCCGATCGCTTCCCGTTCACGCTGCCGCTCTTCCGGGCCCTCGAGCGGCTCGATCTCCGGGCGCGCGTCACGTTCCTGGTCGGCGAGAACGGCTGCGGGAAGTCGACCTTGCTCGAGGGACTGGCCGCGGGAGCGGAGGCAGTGGCAGCGGGCGGACGGGACCTCGAGCGTGATCCGACCCTGGCCCCGGCCCGTACCTTCGCGCGCGCCTTCCGCTTCCAGCGCGCGCGACATCCCCGCGTCACCCTCTTCCTGCGCGCCGAGGACGTGTTCGGCTTCACCCAGCGCGTGCGCGGCCAGATGGACGAGCTGCGCTCGGTCGAGGACGAGCTCCGCACCACGCTTCGCGATGGCTCGTGGGGCCAGCGCCTGGCGGTGGGCGCCGCGGCCAAGGAGCACGCCGCGCTCGTCCGGCGCTACGGTGCCGACCCCGACGCGCGCTCCCACGGCGAGACCTTTCTCCACCTCCTGCAGCAGCGGCTCCAGCCACGCGGGCTCTACTTCCTGGACGAGCCGGAGACGCCGCTATCGCCGACGCGGGTGCTCGCCCTGCTCGCGATCCTGCGGGACCGCGTCGCCCACGATTGCCAGTTCGTCATCGCCACGCACTCGCCGATCCTGATGGCGCTGCCCAAGGCGGAGATCCTGCGCCTCGAGGACGGCGCGATCGCGCCGGTCGCCTACGAGGATGTCGAGCACGTGCGCATCACCCGCGCCTTCCTCGACGATCCGGACAGCTTCCTGCGCCGTCTCTGACCGGCCGTTTGACTTGCACCCCGACCGCCGCGACAATAGGGCCCGATGAAGTGGCCCAGCTCGCGATCCGTGGCCATCCTGTGGCTCCTCGCCGCCCTCAGCCTCGTCGGCTGGCTGATCGTCAACCTCGATACGGCGGGGTGGATCATTCTCACGCTCACGGTGGGGCTGATGGCGTTCGAGCTGACCCGGCGCCGCGACAGGCAGGGGGCGCCGCCCCCGGACGAGCCGACCAGCTAGGGCCGGTCAGGCCGGGGTGAGGGCGCGCGCGACGGCGTGACTGATCTCGGCGGGGGCGGCGGGCCAGCGCAGCATGGGCGCCCCCGATTCGATGATGAAGCCGGCGAGGTCGGGCGCGAAGGGGGTCCGCGTGAGAAACAACACCGCGGGAGTGGCTTGACCCGGCGGCCGCGCACTCAGCACGCGGGCAAGCTCGGGCCCGTCGAGTCCGTGCATGCGGAGATCACTCAGCACGACGACGTAGGCGTGCCGATCGATCAGCGCCACCGCCTCCGCGCGGTCCGCCGCCGCGTCGACGGCGTGGCCATCGGCTCGCAGCACCGCGGTGAGCACGCCGCGACTCTGCTCGTCTTCCGCCACCACCAGGACGCGCGGCGCTTGCACGACCGGGGACACGACACCGGAACCCGTCGACGTTGTCATCAGAAATGCCCGCCCGGCAGCGGCTGGGCCGCGCGTCGGAGCGCCTCTCGGATCAGGGGGACGAACAGCATGACCGCGAAGAACAGCGTCGCCAGCCAGATGGCCACGTGAAGTAGTCGAGCCCGCGGCCCTTCTTCCGGCATACGAACGAGCAGAGTAGTCTCCCCGGGCCCCGTCGTCAAGCCTTCCCAGTTGCCTTCCGGTATCCCGGTCGTTACACTACGCGCCATGCTGTGGGTCCTGAGAATGTCGTCCGGATGGACGCGCACCGTCGCCGGGCTGCTCGCCACCCTCGCGATGGTGAGCCTGCCCGTCGAGATCACGTTCCGCCTGGTCGAGCAGCCCGTGGTGGCACCCCGACCCGTGGTCACACTGCTCACCATCGGCTCCTGCCTGCTGCTCCTCTGGTCGGGTCTCGGTCTCCGTCGCCTCGAAGCCGCGCGGGTACTCAGCCGGCGGCCGACGCTCGGCACGTAGGAACGGGCGCGTGGGCGCGCTGGGCCGGACCCTTCGCTACCTGGGCCTGGGCGGCGCCGACTCCGAGTCGCTGGCCGGCGATCTGGCCGCGCATCGGGACGCGCGTGGCGAGCCCCCTTCGGTGGGCGGGGGCCTCTCGTTCCGCGGGGAGGTCTCCGGCGAGGGCGACTTCCATATCGCCGGACGCTTCGAGGGAGACATCAACGTGACAGGTCGAGTCCTGGTCGGCGAGGGCGCCGAGGTGGACGCCAACATCAACGCCCGCGCCATCGTGGTGGGCGGCACCGTTCGCGGCAACCTGTCGGCGGCCACCCGGGTAGAGATCCTGCCCACCGGCGTGCTGACCGGCACGCTCCGCACCGGGAGCTTCTCGGCCGCGGACGGGGCCGCGGTCAAGGGCGAGATCTGGATCGAGCGTCCGCATCAGGAGACTCCGGAGCGGCGTGCATGAGCGACCTCTCCGAGATCCTGAGCTCGCGGGGGGTGCGCCTCGGCCTGAAGATCGCAGGCGTCGTGGCGGCGATCGGCGTGCTCGTCGCCGCCGGCTGGCTCTGGCTGCGCGCGGAGGACTCCCGCGGCCAGGCTGCGCTCGCCGCCTCCGCCGATGTCGTGCAGCAGGCGGACGCGCCGCTGGCCACGTCGGAGGCACGCCAGAAGGCGATCGCCGCGCTGCAGATCGTCCTGGCCCAGCACGGCCGCTCGTCGGCGGCGGTGCAGGCTGCCTATCAGCTGGGCAACCTGCAGTACCAGTCGGGAGACTACGCGGCCGCCCGGGCGGCCTACGAGGTCGCCCTCGCCAAGGGCGCGTCGGGGAGCCTGCGCACGCTGGCCGCCTCCGGGGTGGGCTATACCTGGGAGGCCGAGAAGAACTACGCCAATGCGGTGTCGGCCTACGACGCCCTCGCGCGGCAGTCCGGCCCACAGCAGTTCTTCTTCGAGGACGCGCTGCTCGACCTGGCTCGGGCCCAGGCCCTGGCCGGGAAGCCCGCCGATGCCGTCGCCACCTACGAGCGCTTGCTCAAGGAAGTACCCGACACCCGCCGAGCCTCCGACATCCGCGCGAAGATCGCCGAGCTGCAGCCCAAGCGCTAGAGTCGGGCCGGAAGGCCACCACCGGAGGACCAGGTCGGGCCCCCTGAAGCTCAGGCCATAGTCCGATAAGAGACATTATGTCAAGTTAAAGGCCGACCGGCTACCGCGGCCGATCCTCATGGGATTCGCACCGGACGAGAGCGGACTGACCGGGTGCATTCTCGCTCGGGCTCAGGGCCCGAGCGCCTGGATCAGTGCATCGTCGAGGTCGGCCACCGCTTCCATCAGATCGGCGGCCTGCTCCCAGCGCTCCTGGACGGCCCAGTACTGCGCCTCGCCGAAGCAGCGGGCGCGACGCTCCAGGAGGCCCGCCGCCTCGACGCGCCCAGCCTCGCGGAGGAACATGGCCGCATCGTGGCTCCGTCGGGCCCCCAGCGGCAGGGCGAACGAGGTCAGATGCCCGGCCAGCCGCTTGGCGATGGACCCGCGGAGGTCGGCGGCGAGCAGCCGGACCGCGCGAGGGCCGCCGTATTGATCAGGGCCTCCCGGATCGGCGGCCAGATTGGTGGAGATCGCGCCCACCGTCTGCGCGATCATCTCCGCCCGCGTCGGCCGGCGCGCCTGCCGGAAGGCGGACCGCATCGTGTACGGCGTCTGGCAATAGCGGACCCGCTCGGCCTTCCAGGCGCGCACGAAGTCCGGCGCGGGCAGCATCGCGTACGGAAAGCCGTCCGGGTCGTGGACGCGTACGCGCTCGTGCTCGACGCCCAGCACGATCACGAAGTGATCGCTGCCCGAGACGTGCTGGTGGTACGGCACGTAGCCGAGCCCTCCCATGTCGAGGGGCCCGGCCAGCACGGGACCGCGGGCCGCCGCTTCGCCGAGCCGGGACAGCGCCACTTCCGGCGTGCCCTCCCGCTCATCCCGGCACTCCCAGCCCATCACTTCCAGCGCGGTCGTCAGCCCCTGGTCTGGGTTGGTGAGCGGCGAGCTGAAGAAGACCAGCAGGTCGCGGCCGACCCGCAGATAGAGCGTGCCGAACGGCATCGTGGTGAGGCAATCGATGAAACCTGGTCCCGGCAGCGTGTCCGGCCCGGCGCCCGACGCCCGCAGGGCCATGTACAGGCTATTGGCGTAGGAGGAGGCGCCGTTGCCGGTGTAGCTGGTCATGGCGAGCGGCTGTCCACCCGGTGGGCCACGCAGTGTACGGAAGCCACCGCCACGCCATCCTCGGTGCCGACCGTCACGTCGTAGAAGCCGGCGTGCCGGCCCTGGCGTCGCTCGATCGCCTCGGCGAATGAGCCGGGAGCTCGGCTCACCGCGGCCAGGAAGCTGCTGGTCATATCGAGCGCCACCGCGGTCTCGCCATGGGAGCTGGAAGCCGCGCCAACTGCCGAATCGGCTAGGTAGAAAATGACGCCACCGTGAGGGTTTCGGGGTGAGTTGAGCATATGGGGCTTGAGAGTCAGCGAGAACCGACACTGGCCCCGGCGGAGCTCCAGCAATTCGAGTCCAAGGGCCTTGGCCCAGGGGTCGCGTCGGAGATCGGCGGCCAGCGCGGTCGGCACGCTGTCCCCCTGCCGATCGGAGGTCATCGGGCTGCCTATTGGATCGTCGCGGTGAGCGTCAGAGCCGTGTCCTGTGACGACTGCTCGGTGCGGTAGCCCAGCACCTGGCGCGTGACCGCATGGACGCTGCCGCTGCTGCCGCCAAACTGCATGCGGCCCCCGCTGGGCACGATCAGGTCGGTCGCGGCCTCGGTGACCTCGATCGTTCCCCCGCCCCCGGTGGTGAAGTAGCTGATGACCGGTGTCAGCGTCACCCGGATCTGGTTGCCCGGGAGGATCACCGGGCGCACCGCCAGCGCGGTGCCGACGCGCTGCCACGCGAGGCCCTGGGCGACGTAGCCCTTGCCGGTCGCGTAGTCGTGATAGTACGCCAGCTGCTGGTACGGAACGTCCTGGGCCACCATGATGGAGCCGACGCCGCCGTCCTGTACCACCGTGAACAGGCCGGAGGAGCGCGTGACGCGCGTGGTGGTGTCCTCGACGGTCAGGCCCCCGCGGCCACGCGCACGCACGTCGCCGCGGCGCTCCTCCACGATGACGCCCCCCTGCCCCTGCACCCCCTGCCGGCCCCCCTGGGTCTGCTGCTTGAATTCGAGCAGGACCTTCACCTGCCGGCCGCCCTGAGCGGACACCTCGGCGCCGAGGCCGGTGAGGGCGAGCCGGCCGACCGCCAAGAGCAGGACCGCGATGCGCGCGACCCGCATGCGCGCTAGCCCGGGATCTGCGCCTCTTCCGGCAGCCGATCCCATTGCGGGATCCACTCGGGCAGCGTGAGCCCGACCGCGGCCGCCTTCTCCCCGACCTCCCGCGCGAAGGTCTGGCGGACCTCGTCGTTGTCGCGGAGCTTGAGCCGGTACTTGCGGTAGAGCACGTTCTTGGCCGAGCCCGGGCGCCCGAAGATGTTCATGGTGCGGATGTACCACTTGTTCAGCGTGGCCTGGGCTTCGTCGCGGGTCTTGGGATCTTCGGCGAGCCGCTTCACCCAGAACTCGCCGTGGCGGATGTGGAACTTCTCCTCCTTGAAGATCCCCTCGATCGCCCGCACCCACGGCCCGTACGAGCAGGCGCGCACGTCCTCGAGCTGGTGGCCGGCCCCGCGATCCATGCAGAAGTTGAAGAAGGTGAAGTCGGCCCAGGTCTCGATCGGGTAGTAGAAGATGTTGACCCGCTTGTCGGCGGTGATGCGCGCCGTCCCGATGTCGGCGTCGTCGCCGACTCGCATCGTGAAGGCTTCGTCGTGGGCTCGCACGTGGGCGTCCACGTCCACCCCGAGGTCGGCGAGCAGCCCGTACATCACGGTCGCGTGGCGCAGCTCGTCCTTCACGATCTGGGCGACCACATGCTTCTCCTCGACGCCGGGAGCCTTCGTGATCCACGGCACGTAGCCGTAGCCGCCGGCCAGCTCCGAGTCGGCCTGCATGGTCATGAGGTGGATCAGGTTGAGGCGGTACTCCTCCGTCATCTCCTCGGAGGACTCGATGCGCTCCCCCGCCTCGATGCGGGCCAGCAGTCGGGCTTCGTTGCGCTCGGCCATGACTATCTCCTTTCCACGACCCGCACCGCCTTGCCTTCGCTGCGCGGGATGGTCTTCGGGGCCACCACCGTGATCTCCGGATTGAGCCCGAGGTGGCTGCGCAGGCATTCCGCCACCCGGACCGAGAGGGCCGCCACCTGCAGGGACGCGCCCTCGAACCCGCCCCACTGGTGCACCACCCGCTCGGCGGGCTCCACGTGAACCGCGAGCGAGGGAAACGCGCCGCGCCGATCCACCAGCAGCTGGTAGTGCGGGGCGAGCTCCTCGACGGTCAGGAGCGCGGCCTCGAGCTGGGACGGGAACACGTTGACGCCCTTGATGATCAGCATGTCGTCGGTGCGCCCCCTGACGCGGGACATCCGCACGGTGGTGCGCCCGCAGCGACACGGCTCGGGATCGAGGCGAGTGACGTCACCGGTTCGGTAGCGGATCACCGGCAGGGCCTCTTTGGTGAGCGAGGTCAGCACGAGCTCGCCCTCGCGGCCGAAGGGCAGCGGGACCCCGCTCGCCGGATCGACGATCTCGGGCAGGAAGTGATCCTCGTTAATGTGCAGCCCGTCGCGGGCCTCGACGCACTCGCTCGCGACGCCGGGACCGATGACCTCGCTGAGCCCGTAGAAGTCGACGGCCGCGCAGCCCCACAGGTCCTGGAGCTGCTCCCGCATCGCCTCGGTCCACGGCTCGGCGCCGAAGAGCCCGTAGCGCAGGCCGATCGTCCGGGGATCGCCTCCCTGCTCTCGCAGGCTCTCGCCGATGTAGAGGGCGAAGGAGGGCGTGCAGGCCAGGCCGTGCGGCCGGAAATCCTGGAGCAGCAGGATCTGGCGCGAGGTGTTCCCCGACGAGACCGGCACCACCGTGAGTCCCATGTGTTCGGCCCCATCGTGAAAGCCGAGGCCGCCGGTGAAGAGCCCGTAGCCGTACGCGATCTGGATGAGCTGGCCGGGCGCGGCCCCCGCCGCGGCGAGGGAGCGCGCCATCACTTCGCGCCAGACCTGAAGATCGTTGTGGGTGTAGCCGACCACCGTCGGCTTGCCCCGCGTGCCCGACGACGCGTGGATGCGGGCCAGGTCCTCGCGTGGCACCGCGAAGAGCCCGAATGGGTAGTGCTGTCGCAGGTGGTCCTTCACCGTGAACGGCAGCGTCTCGAGTCGGTCCAGGTCGACCGCCTCGTCCTTCACCCCCGCGGCGTCGAGAGCGTCGCGGTAGAAGGGCACGCGCTCGCGGGCCCACGCCACCGTCGCGCGCAGCCGCCCGGCCTGCCGCGCGCGGATGGTGGCCCGGGGCGCCGTCTCGGCCTCGCGGTTCCAGATCATGGCCTCAGCTGACCGCCACCCGGCGCACGAGCCAGCTCTGCCGCTCGAGGAAGCGCGCGATGGTCTCGAGCGTGCGGGGATCGGCGGCCGGGTCGAGGCTGATGCGGTCGGGCAGGACGTAGCGCACCTCCGGATACGACACCAGCACCCGCAGCAGCGTCCGCACCCGCGGGTCCCACGCGAGCAGCCCCTGGTGCCCGGGGCCCGCGCCGTGCGGATCCCACTCGCTCTGCAGGCCAAGCCGCAGGGTGCGGCTGATCGCCGGCCCCGCCATCAGCCCCGCCTCGCGAGGAGGGCGTCGTAGTGCGCCACCATGGCCTCGATCTGCCGGCCCGCCGAGAAGCGCGCCTCCGCGAGCCGCCGAGCGGCCCGCCCCATGGCCGCCCGGCGCTCCGCGTCGAGCAGCAAGCCGATGGCCGCGTCGGCCATCTCGCCGGTCTCGCCCTTGGTGAGGAGACCGGTCTCTCCGTCCGTCACCACCTCGTCCACGCCGGAGGCTCGCACCGCCACCGCGGGCAGCGCGCACGCATGGGCCTCGGCCAGCACGAGGCCCTGCGTCTCGGTCTCGGAGGCGAAGAGGAAGAGGTCGGCCGCGCGGTAGTAGTCGGGCAGCGTCTCGCGACTGAGCCCTCCGTGGAAGACGATGCGGCGTCCGGCCCGCCCGGCCGCGGCCCGCCGCTCGAGCGCGTGGCCGTGGCTGCCCTTGCCGACCAGGTGCAGCGAGGCGCCCGAGACCGCGGTCGCCACCGACTCGAAGGCATCGAGCACGCGCTCGAGACTCTTTTCCCGGTCGAGACGACCGGTGTAGAGGCAGATCAGCCCGTCGACGGGCAGGCCGAGGCGGCGGCGTGCCCGCTCGCGGTTCCCCGGGCTGAACAGGGCCAGGTCCACCCCGGTGGGGATCACCGTCACCGGCGCCCGCACCCCGCGCCGGCGAAGGGTCGCCGCGACGTGATCGGACGGCGCCACGACGAGGTCCGCCGAGTCCGCGAAGCGGCACGCCAGCCGGACCGCGAGACCACGCACCACGCGCTGCGGCAGCGGGACGTAGTGCGCGTACTTCTCGTAGCGCGTGTGATAGGTGAACACGAGCGGCCGCTGCTGGCGACGCGCCAGGCGGCGGCCGGTCACGCCGAGCAGGAACGGATGATGGACGTGAACGACGTCGAGGTCCAGCGCGCGCGCAACCCGGGCGAGGCGCCGCGAGAGCGGCACCGGCAGCGAGAAGCCCGGGTAGGTCGGCGCCGGGATCGACGGATATCGGAAGACGAAGGACGGGTCCGGGTGCGGGTGCTGCGCGGCGGGAGCGAAGACCCAGGCGCGGTGGCCGAGGGCCTCAAGCCCGAGCCGCAGGGTCTCGACCGCGGTCGTGACCCCGCCGCGGAACGGCAGGTAGTTGTTGGTGAACAGCCCGACGCGCATCCACTATTCGTCCGGGCTCTTCGGGTCCTTGCCGCGCTCGATTCGGTCGAAGTCGCCGGGCTTGAGCGACTCGAGCCACTCCTTGATCTTGGCCTGATCGTCACCCTTACCGGTCCCGATCGAGGTCTCCTTGGCGACCTCGACCGAGCGGGCCTTCTGCACGACCTCTTCCTCGACGAAGATCGGCGCCCCCACCCGCAGGGCCAGCGCGATGGCGTCGGACGGGCGCGAGTCCACCGTGAGGTCGGCGCCTCCCATCTGCAAGTGGATCACCGCGTAGAAGGTGTTGTCGCGCAGGTCGTTGACCACGACCTTCTGCACCCGCGCGTCGACCGCCTCGAGGATGTTCTTGATCAGGTCGTGGGTCATCGGCCGCGGCGTCGGGATCTTCTCGAGCTCCAGCGCGATCGCGTTGGCCTCGAAGAGACCCACCCAGATCGGCAGGGAGCGCTTCTCCTCCTCGTCGCGGAGGATGATCATGGGCATGTTGGAGAGCGGATCCAGCGCCAGCCCTTTGACTTTCATCTCCAGCCACATGGTGCGCCTCCTCTAGGCCTGTAGCGCGGGAACGGGCTCGTCCACCGGGAGCTGGACGCCGGACCGGTCTTCGATCAGCTCGCCGCGAAGGCTGTGCGGCAAGGCGCGGGCGATGCGGACCGGCACCACCCGTCCGAGCAGGTCACGTCCTCCGGCGTCGAAGTTCACGACACGATTGCAGCGGGTACGGCCGGCCGCCTCGCCCGCGTTCCTGCGCGAGACGCCGTCCACCAGCACCGGCAGCGTCCGGCCCTCGAGCCGCCGGCTACGGGCCGCGGCCACCTGGCCGGCCGCCTCCAGGATCAGGCGGTTACGCTCGGCCTTGACCTCGTCGGGTACCTGGTCGGCCATCTCGGCCGCGGGCGTGCCCGGCCGGCGCGAGTAGCGGAAGGCGAAGACGTTGTCGTAGCCCACCCGCTCGACCATCTCCACCGTGCGTGCGAAATCCTCGTCGGTCTCCCCGGGGAAGCCCACGATCAGATCGGTGGACAGCGCGAGGTCCGGCACCGTCTCCTTCAGCTCCGCGATCAGCTCCAGGTACCGCGCGCGCGTGTAGCCCCGATTCATTCGCTCGAGCACCCGATCGGAGCCCGATTGCAGCGGCAGGTGCAGGTACTCGCACACCTTGGGTACGTCCCGGATGGCCCGGATCAGGCGGGAGGTGAGATTGTAGGGGTTCGACGTCGTGAAGCGGATCCGCTCGATCCCGTCGATGTCGTCCACCCGCTCGAGCAGCTCCGCCAGGTCCGTGGGGGGGCTCAGGTCGCGCCCGTAGGCGTTCACGGTCTGACCGAGCAAGGTGACTTCGCGGCAGCCCGCCGCGGCCAGCCCTCGGATCTCCTCGACGATGACCGCCGTAGAATGGCTGCGCTCACGCCCGCGCGTGGTAGGCACGACGCAGAAGGTACAGAACTTCTCGCACCCTTCCATCACGGTGACGAAGGCCTTGAGGCGCCGGCCCCCCTCGGGCCGCGCGGTGATCTTCACCAGGGCCCCCTCGCCGGTCTCCAGCACCGGCCCCCGCCCCTGCTTGGCGCGCTCGACCAGGTCGGCCACGCGGGCGATGGCGGGCGATCCGAAGACCAGATCCACGTAGGGCGCCCGCTCCTGGATCCGCCCCTTCTGGAGCTGGGCCATGCAGCCCATCACGCCGATGATCAGATCGGGGCGCTCGCGCTTGAGATGCTTCAGCGCGCCGAGCTGGGAGAACACCTTGTCTTCCGCCTTCTCGCGGATTGAGCAGGTATTGAGCAGGATCAGGTCCGCCTCCTCCGGCCGGTCGGTCAGCTCGTAGCGCTCCTGCTTGAGCAAGCCCGCGACCCGCTCGGAGTCGTACTCGTTCATCTGGCAGCCGTACGTGATCAGGTGGAGCTTGGACATCAGAGCGAGAGGAGCTCCGGAGGAGAATTCCGCATAAATCGTCGAGACTTACGGTAGCACCCGCCCCTGGGCATGTCAAACAGCGTAGCACTGAAGGGCGTCAGGACCAGCACCACTTCGAGGCCGCGGAGGCGCGTGAGCACCGGGGCGCCGGCGCTCGTCAGATCGTCTCCTCGAACACCCCGATGCGCCGGAACTTCTCCTGGCGCTCCTCGATCAGCTCGGCTTCGGACTTCGACTTGAGCTGCCAGAGCTGATCGCGGACAGCGGCCCGGAGGCTCGCCGCTGTCGCGTCCCAGTTGCGGTGGGCTCCACCCACCGGCTCGGGCACGATCGCGTCGATGACCCCCAGCTTCAGGAGGTCCGGCGCGGTCACCCGCATGATCTCGGCGGCCTCCGGGGCCTTGGCCCCGTCGCCCCAGAGGATGGCTGCGCAGCCCTCCGGGGAGATGACCGAGTAGATCGAGTATTCGAGCATGAGCACGCGGTTGCCTACCCCGATGGCGAGCGCCCCACCGCTGCCCCCCTCGCCGGTCACCACGCAGATCACCGGGGTGGGCAGGCCGGCCATCTCGCGCAGGTTGCGGGCGATCGCCTCGGCCTGACCGCGCTCTTCGGCGCCAAGGCCTGGGTAGGCGCCGGGCGTGTCGATGAAGGCGATGATCGGCTTGCCGAACTTGCCCGCGAGCTGCATGAGGCGGAGCGCCTTGCGGTAGCCCTCCGGATGGGGCATGCCAAAGTTCCGCGCGATGTTCTCGCGGGTGTCGCGTCCCTTCTGGTGCCCGATGATCACCACCGGCTCGCCGTCGAACGAGGCGAGGCCACCCACGATGGCTCGGTCGTCCCCGAAGACGCGGTCGCCGTGCAGCTCGACCCAGTCCTCCATCAGCAGGTTGATGAGATCGAGGGTGTGAGGGCGCTTGGGGTGCCGCGCGATCTGGGTCCGCTGCCAGGCGCTCAGGCTGCCGTAGACGCGCTGCTGCTGGCGGGCGAGCCGCTCCTCGAGCTTCGCGATCTCGTCGCGCGCAGCGATAGGGTCATCCGACTCGCGCAGCTCCGCGATGCGATTCTCGAGCTCGAGCAGGGGTTTCTCGAACTCAAGCTCGTCCGGCATACTCCACGAGTATACTGCCCTGCCCGAGCAGGCCTTCCACTTTGCTGACGAGGTCGGGCGCGGGATCCACCCCCAGCTCCTTCACCCGCAGCACCACCTCCTGCTCCGGCAGCAGGACGTGCAGGAAGAGGGGGGTCCGGCCCTCGTGCTCGCGGCACGCCGTCTTGATCGCGGCGAGGAGGGCGGGCAGCGACTCGGCCGCCGCGCTCACTCGGATCCGGCAGGCGTGCGCGTCGACCTGACCGTTGCCATTGCCCTCGCCATTCCCGTGGCCGTTTCCATTGCCGTGGCCCGCGCCGTTTCCGTGGCCATTGCCGGCCAGACTCCCGTTCCCCACCGCTTCCTCCAAGGGCTTGATGTCCTCCGCCAGCACCACCCGGCCTTTGTCGCTGTCATCCGCCCGCCCCTTCACGATGACCGGCCCCTTGTGGCGGAGGGCGCCCGCGCAGCTCCGGTAGGGCTCGGGAAAGATCGTGACCGGCACGCTGCCGTCCACAAGCTCGAGCGTGGCGAAGGCCATGCGGTTGCCGCTCTTGGTGGAGTTCTCGGTGAAGGCACTCACCTGCCCGAGCAGCAGCACGCGCGAGCCGGTCGAGCGGGCGGCCAGATCCGCGGCGCTGAGCGCGCCGATGCGGCGAGCCACGTCGCGGTACTGCTCGAGCGGGTGGCCCGAGAGGTAGAAGCCCAGCACCTCGCGCTCGAAGGCCAGCATCTCCTCCTGCGGCCACTCGGGCACCCTCGCCGCCGGCGGCGGCACCGGGGCGCCCGGCTCCTCGCCCCCACCGACCGCGTCGAAGAGCGAGACCTGGCCCTCCTCGCGGTCGCGCTGGCGCCGCTGGCCGCCGTCCATCGCCTGGTCGAGCGACGCGAGCAGACCTGCCCGCGTGCTCTGCAGCGAGTCGAACGCGCCCGCCTTGATGAGGCACTCGACCACTCGCCGGTTGACCAGGCGGAGGTCGACGCGGGCGCAGAAGTCATCGAGCGAGCCGAAGACGCCACCGGCCTCGCGCACCTTCACGATCGAGTCGATCGCGGTGGCCCCCACGTTCTTGATCGCGGCCAGCCCGAAGTGGATCGCGTCGCCCGACACCGTGAACTGGGCGCGCGAGACGTTGACGTCGGGCGGCTCGACCCGGAGGCCCATCGCGCGGGTCTCCTCCACGTACTGAACGATCTTGTCCGTCTTCTCCATTTCCGAGGTGAGCAGGGCGGCCATGAACTCGGTCGGGTAGTTGGCCTTGAGGTACGCGGTCTGGTAGGCCACCACCCCGTAGCACGCGGCGTGGGAGTTGTGGACCGCTATTCCGTTGGCGATGAAGCTCGCGGCACCCGGCACCTCGAAGTCGTAGGTCGCCTCCTCGCCTTCCAGCACGAACCCTCGCGGACGCGACCAGCCGATCGGCGACTCGGCCAGCGCGTACAGGGCGGGTGAATCGAGGCGTTCCGCCAGATACCTCATCGTGTCGCGTCGGACACCGCGCTTCCGCCCGTCTCCAAACAGTAGTCGGTACGAAATGCCCAGCGCCCCACAGCCTGCGCGTAGACTCGGATACGCCTTCGCGATCGCCTCTCGCAAAGGACCCAGCGCCAGATCAACTGGAACAACGTCGACGGTCCCACGCGGCTGGAGCGCCGGAGCGTCGGCGTAGTCTTCGGTCAGCCCTGTCAGGTCTTGCTGCTTCCGACCAACAAGGTACGGACCGACGAGCTGGTCAAACCAGCGGAACGCCACCCGACCTCCGAGCAGATTGACAGTGAAACCAGGACGCCGGGTCCCCCGATAGGCGAACTGCTCGCGGTGAATCGTGGAGGAGAGGCCAAGCTTCAACAAGAGACGGCGCACATCGTCCGCCAGCCCCTCCGACGAGGTGGCATAGAAGACGGACCGGGTAGCTCGATGGATGCATCCGTCGCCCTGAAAGAGCTTGGCGACCAAGACCGAAGTCGCGCGGAGATCCCATGACTCCGCCACCTCCGGCACTCGCTTGTCGAGCGCACCTTTGCCCTGCAGACCGCAATCCTCGAAGAGGAAGCGGACGGCCTCCGCCGGCTCGCGCCGGTCGTGCCGGGCCGGCCGAACCGACGACGCCTTCGGCATCGGCCGCCGCTCGACCCGGGCCACGGTGTTCGCGAAGCGACCAAGCACCCCAGCCATGTCACTGAGCTCGTCGTCGGACGTGGAGTACAGGAAGAAGTGTCCCTCATAGCTGAGACAGCCTTCGGAGAGGGCATAGCCAAGCAGCGCCGGCACATGGTCGGGAACAGCCCATGACCCACATGGTAGCTCTCGAGCTACCGCAACGAAGTCGTCCGACCCAAGCTCTTCCGCGTTGACCCAACCGCGCTGGGTGAAGATCGGATGGTCAGGGGTGCACCGTACCGACATCCCATTGGCGAGCCGGAGGCGGCCGACGGGTCGGACGCCGCTCGGCCGGACGGCGCGCGCCCGGTAGGGGCCGTCCTTGGTGAGCACCAGGTCGCCGGCCTGGATCCGGGTGATAGCCTTGTGGCTCCCATCCGCCATCTCGACGCGGGTGTCGGCGGTCAGGCACTTGTTGAACCCATACCCGGCAAACTTCTCGATGAGGTCCCAGATCCGCTCGGCCTTCTTCGCGTCGATCTTGTTGGCCTTGCAGCCCGAGATGAACTTCTCGCGCTGCTGGGCCATCAGCTCGCGGTCCTTCTTCCCCATCGCCTTGCGGAGGGTGTCGGCCTCCCCGAGCGAGAAGCCGGCCAGGTCCGCGGCCAGCCGCATGACCTGCTCCTGGTAGACCATGATCCCGTAGGTCTCCTGGAGGTGGCTCTCCATCAGCGGATGCTCGTAGGCGATGGCGGCACGGCCGTGCTTGCGGTTGACGAAGTCCTCGATGAGGTCCATCGGACCCGGCCGGTACAGGGCCACCATCGCGATGATGTCCTCGATGCGCTGAGGCTTGAGGCGCTTGAGCGCATCCCGCATCCCCGCCGACTCCAGCTGGAACACCCCGAACGTCCGCGCATCGGTGAGGAGCTGGTAGGTCTTGCCGTCGTCGAGCGGCAGCGCGTCGGCGTCCAGCGCGATCCCGCGCGACTCCTTGATCAGCCGGAGCGCGTCCGTGATCACGGTCAGGGTCTTGAGCCCGAGGAAGTCCATCTTGAGCAGGCCGAGCTTCTCGATCGGCCCCATCGCGTACCCGGTGATGAGCTCGGGCCGCTTGGGATCCTTGTAGAGCGGCACCCGCTCCATCAGGGGCTCGTCGGAGATGACCACCGCGGAGGCGTGCACCGAGGCGTGGCGGGTGCAGCCCTCGAGCGCGCGGGCCACTCCCCACATCTCCCCCACCCGCTGGTCGCGCTTGACCTGCTCGGCGAGCGGCGGGGCCTTCTCCAGTGCCTCGTCGAGCGAGATGTTGAGCGGGAAGCTGGGCACGAGCTTGGCAATGCGGTCGGCCTCCCCGTAGGAGAAGCCGAGCACGCGGGCCACGTCGCGGATGACCGCCTTGGCTCCCATGGTCCCGAACGTGATGATGTGGGCGACTCGATCGGCCCCGTAGCGGTCCACCACGTAACGGATGACCTCGTCGCGCCGATCGTCCGCGAAGTCGATGTCCATGTCCGGCATCGAGATCCGCTCGGGGTTGAGGAATCGCTCGAAGATGAGCCCGTAGCGGATCGGGTCCACGTTGGTGATGCCGAGGCAGTAGGCGACGAGCGACCCGGCCGAGGAGCCGCGCCCCGGGCCCACCGCGATGCCCTGCCGCCGCGCGTGGCTGATGAAGTCCCACACCACCAGGAAGTAGCCCGAGAAGCCCATCTTGGAGACCACGCCCAGCTCGTAGCGCAGTCGCTCGACGATGGCGTCGCCCGGCGATCCGCCGTAGCGCCGGGCCAGCCCCTCGAAGGCCAGGTGCTCGAGGTAGGAGTCGAGCGTGTAGCCGTCGGGCACCTGGTAGTTCGGCAGGTGGAACTGGCCGAACTGCAAATCGACGTTGCAGCGCTCGGCCACCGCGATCGTGTTGCGGTAGGCGTCGGGCAGATCCTTGAAGACGGCCCGCATCTCGTCGGCCGACTTCACGTAGAACTCGTTGCTCGAGAACTTCCACCGGTTCGGGTCGCTCATGGTGGTGCCGGTCTGGATGCAGAGCAGCGCCTCGTGGGCGCGCGAATGATCGGCCTCCAGATAGTGCGAGTCGTTGGTGCCGCAGAGCGGGGCGCCGATCGCGCGGGCGATCTTGATGGTGCCCTCGGTGACGGCCACCTGCTGCTCGAGGCCGTGCGACTGCACCTCCATGAAGTAGTAGTCCTTGCCGAAGACCTCCTGGTACCAGCCGGCCGTCTGCTGCGCCTTCTCCGCATCGCCCGCCGCGAGCATCCGGCTCACCTCGGAGTTGAGGCAGCCGGAGAGCACCAGCAGGCCGTCGGCGTGCTGGGCGAGCAGCTCGCGGTCCACCCGGGGCTTGTAGTAGTAGCCCTCGAGGTAGGCCTTGGAGACGAGCTTCATGAGGTTGGCGTAGCCGGCCGCGGTGCGCGCCAGCACCGTGCAATGGCTCGCGCCCTCATAGCCGCCGTCCTGGCTCGATCGCTCGAAGCGGCTGCCCGGGGCCACGTAGAGCTCGCAGCCCAGGATCGGCTTCACCCCCGCCTTGCTGCAGGCAGTGTAGAAATCCACCGCGCCGAAGAGGTTGCCGTGGTCGGTGAGGGCCAGCGCCGGGAACTTGAGCGCCTTGGCCCGGTCCACCAGCTTCTCCAGGCGCGCCGCCCCATCCAGCAGGCTGTACTCCGAGTGCACGTGCAGATGGACGAAGTCCGCGTGTTTCATGCCCGGTTTTGCCTCAACCGATCCTGCGGGATGGGTGTGGGCCGGCGGGCTACTCCCACTCGATCGTGCTCGGAGGCTTGGAGGAGATGTCGTAGACCACGCGGTTGACGCCCTTGACCTCGTTGATGATGCGGCTCGAGATGCTGCCGAGCAGATCGTAGGGCAGCCGTGCCCAGTCCGCGGTCATGGCGTCCTGGCTGGTCACCGCCCGCAGCGCGATCACCTGCGCGTAGGTGCGGAAGTCGCCCATCACGCCCACGGTGCGCACCGGCAGCAGGACCGCGAAGGCCTGCCACAGCGCGCGCTCGAGCCCGGCCTGACGCACCTCCTCCTGCACGATGGCGTCGGCCTCGCGCAGGAGCGCGAGCCGCTCCTCGGTCACCTCGCCCAGCACCCGGATGGCCAGGCCGGGGCCCGGGAACGGCTGCCGCCAGATGATCTCGGCAGGTAGACCGAGCACCGCTCCCAGCTCACGCACCTCGTCCTTGAACAGCTCCCGGAGAGGCTCGACCAGCCTGAAGCGCATGTTCGGAGGCAGGCCGCCCACGTTGTGGTGGGTCTTGATGGTCGCCGACGGCCCCTTGAACGAGACCGACTCGATGACGTCCGGGTAGAGCGTGCCCTGCGCCAGCCAGGGGATGTGGCCGAGCTTTCGGGCCTCGTCCTCGAAGACCGCGATGAATTCCGCCCCGATCGACTTGCGCTTGGCCTCGGGATCTACAATTCCATCTAGACGGTCAATGAATCGCCTACTTGCATCGATATGAATGAGGTTCATCTTGAAGGCGTCCCGGAAGGTGCGGACCACCCCCTCGGCCTCACCCTTGCGCAAGAGGCCGTTGTCGACGAAGAGGCACGTGAGCTGATCGCCCACCGCCTTGTGGATCAACGCGGCCACGACCGAGGAGTCCACCCCGCCGGAGAGCGCGCAGAGCACCGGGTCTTTCCCCACCTGCCGGCGGATGCGCTCGACGGCCGAGTCCACGAAGGACGGCATCGACCAATCGGCCGCGGCGCCCGCGGCGTCGAGGAAGTTCTTGAGCACCGTCTTCCCCTGGGGCGTGTGCGCCACCTCGGGGTGGAACTGCACCGCGAAGAGCCGGCGAGCCGGATCCGCCATGGCCGCGACCGGGCAGTTGTCGGTGGCGGCCAGGCTGGTGAAGCCCGGCGGCGGCTTCAGCACGGTGTCCCCGTGGCTCATCCACACCGTCACGAGCCCATCGGCCTCCGGCTGCACGCCGCCCAGCAGCCCCTCGCCCTTCAGGAGCCGCAAGTGCGCCTTACCGTACTCGCGGCGCTCCGCCGGCACCACGTGGCCGCCCATGAGGTAGCCCATGGCCTGCATGCCATAGCAGATACCGAGCAGCGGGATGCCGGACTCGAGCAGGCGCTTGTCGGGGAGCGGCGCGTCGTCCTCGTAGACGCTGGAGGGCCCCCCGGAGAGCACGATGCCGGTGTAGGCGCTCGCGAGCACGCGGTCGACGTGCTCGGTGCACGGGAGGATCTCGGAGTACACGCCCAGCTCGCGGATGCGCCGGGCGATGAGCTGCGTGTACTGACCGCCGAAATCGAGAATCGCGATCTTATGCGTCATTCAACTCGCTTGAACGTGGAGGACCTCGGCTGGCGCTAAGGCGCCTTCGCGCAAGCGCTCATCCGAACTGCCTCGCCCGGTGCCGGCAACCCGGCTCGCCACCCCGACTCTACCTGGGGATGCCCAGCTTCTGGGCGCGCTGGAAGACCTTGCCCTCGGTCTTGATCGAGGGCGCGATGATCAGCTCGGTCTGTTGCAGCTCGCGGATGTTCATGGCGCCCACCGACCCCATGCAGGTCCGGATCGCGCCCACGAGGTTGAGGGTGCCGTCCTCGGTGAACGCGGGTCCGAACAGGATCTGCTCGAGCGGCCCCGCGATGCCTACCCGGATTCGCGTGCCGCGCGGCAGGTTCGAGTGCGGCGTGGCCATGCCCCAGTGATAGCCGCGGCCCGGCGCTTCCTGGGCGCGCGCGAAGGCGGAGCCGATCATGACCGCGTCGGCGCCGGAGGCCAGCGCCTTGCAGATGTCGCCGCCGGTCGTCATGCCCCCGTCGGTGATGATCGGCACGTAACGACCAGTCTTCTTGTAGTAGAAGTCGCGCGCGGCGGCCGAGTCTGCGGTGGCGGTCACCTGCGGAACACCCAGGCCCAGCACCTCGCGGCTGGTGCAGGCCGCCCCCGGTCCCACCCCGATCAGGAGCGCGTCCACGCCACAATCCATCAGCTCGAGACAGGCCTCGTAGGTGACCACGTTGCCGATGACGAGCGGGATCGAGAGGTGCTTCTTCAGCTTCCGGAGATCGACCGGGACGTACTCGCTCGCGACGTGTCGCGCGGTGGTCACGGTCGACTGCACCACGAAGAAGTCGGCCCCCGCTTCCTCCGCGATCTTGGCGAACCGCTCCGCGCGCTGGGGGATCGAAGAGACCAGGACCGGACCCCCGCCCTTCTTGATCTCGCTGATCCGCTTGTGGATCAGCTCTTCCTTGATCGGCTCGCTGTAGATGCCCTGGATGATCTTGGTGGCTTCCTCGAGGCTGGCGGAGGTGATGTGGTCGAGCACGGCGTCCGGATTCTCGTAGCGGGAGAAGATGCCCTCCAGATTGAGCACCGCGAGCCCCCCCACCCGGCCCATCTCGATGGCGAACGACGGGCTGACCACTCCGTCCATGGCCGCCGCGATGATCGGAATCGGGAAGCGGTGACCGCAGAGCTCCCAGGAGATGTCGACCTCACTGGGATTGATGGTCAAGGCTCCGGGGACCAGCGCAATGTCATCGAAGCCGTACGCCGCCCGGGCCTTCCGGCCCCGCCCGACCCACATGCCCATACGCGCCGCCTCCTGGCCTCTCCCGGCCTCGGCCTGGTGCCGCCTGCCGGCCACCCAGGCCCTGTATGTAGAGAACCGCCCGCCTCGACCTACTGTATTTAGGGGTGCAGTATACGAGCGCTCGCACCCGGGTGTCAACCCGGGGTCACACCGAAGTGCTCGGGTGCGCCCGCTCCCAGAGGATCCGCAGCCCCTCGAGCTTGAGATCGGCGTTCACGAACTGCAGGCACTGGACGACCTCACGCATCTGGCCGACGAGACCGCCGGTGCCGACCACCTTGACGTCGCCTTCCATCTCCCGCCGCATCCGCTCGACCAGGCCATC
>Ga0335084_10001841_pt1 | contig 20116 bp, 12 predicted proteins | sample Lox_Sample_44_FD_206721 | JGI IMG/M metagenome (GOLD analysis project Ga0335084, IMG submission 206721) | Soil microbial communities from Loxahatchee National Wildlife Refuge, Florida, United States - Lox_Sample_4.4 | ecosystem: Environmental > Terrestrial > Soil > Wetlands | place: USA...
TGTGGGAGATCATCCGCGAATATCACCAGGCAGGGAAGACCATTCTCCTCACAACTCACAACATGGACGAGGCGGATGCGCTGTGCCAGCGCCTGGCAATTGTCGATCACGGCCATGTCATTGCCCTGGGCGCACCGAAGGAGTTGAAGGCGTCGATTCCCGGAGGATTCCTACTGCGGCTGCGTTTCGGCCGCCAGCCTGCGGATCTCATGCAGCGTCTGCAAGCATTGAGCGGAGTCCGCGAAGTACGGGCGGCGGATACCACCGGCGTCGATATCTATGCGGACCGGGGTGGTTCGCTCATACCGGAGATTGCAAGCTTGGCGGCGAGTGCGGAAGCAGAATTGTCAGACGTTCACATCTCAGAGCCGAGTTTGGAAAACCTTTTTCTCCACCACACTGGAAGGAGTTTGCGCGATTGAATTGGAAAGCTTTTGGCGCGATGTTGGCTCGCGACGCCCATGTGGCGCGTCGCAATGCAATCCAACTTTTTCTGCAGACATTTCTGCAACCGCTGCTGTTCGTGTTCATTTTTGGCCGGGTGATGGTCCGCAGCGGTTATCTGCCTCCTCAATACAAAAGCCTTCTCCTGCCCGGCATTATTGCGATCTGCATGGTCTTCACCGGAATCTGGGCAGTCGCGATGCCGCTCATCGCCGAGTTTCAGTGGACGAGGGAAATCGAGGATCGCCTTCTCGCCCCGATCGGTGTGGCCTGGGTCGCGATCGAGAAGGTCATTGCGGGAATGCTGCAGGCCCTCATTGCCGGGCTGGCTGTGATTCCTTTTGCATGGCTGGTGCTTCGGCCGGTGGAGATCAGTATTGACACGCCGGTTGTCTTTGCCGTGATTGTCGTACTGGTCGCGACTTTTGCAGCATGCGGGGGCCTGGCCCTGGGCTGCAGCATCAATCAGCAACATATCGGGCTGATGTTCGGCATGGTCATCACCCCGATGATCTTTTTCGGATGCACCTACTATCCATGGAGCGCCCTCCAGACCTTCCCACTCCTTCAGAAAGCTGTTCTCATCAATCCCCTGGTCTATGCGAGCGAGGGTCTGCGCGCGACACTGGTTCCGCGATCTCCGCACCTGTCGATCGTTGCGGTCCTGATAGCGCTGGTTTGTTTTGACGTGCTCCTGCTGGCAATTGGATTGCGCCAGTTCGAAAAGAAAGCCGTGAGTTGAACCGTTCCTACCACTGGACCGAAAGGTTGCTGCGGCGCTCAAGTCGTCCTCCAGATGGAATTTGAAGTTACGGACACGTCCCCACAAAGACCTGCCGCGCCGCTGATTGCTGACATGGGTCAAGCCGCCTTTGTAACCTGGGAAGGGCAGAATGTTTGTCGAAGGACTAGAATCCTGATTTCTCATTCGAGAGCGGCTGGATTTAGTCGCAGCTGGCAGAATCGGGGGGACCGCGACGATGGCAAGCTATATCGGCGCCATTGACCAGGGCACAACAAGTTCCCGCTTCATCGTGTTCGATCGTTCCGGACGCATCGTGAGCTCGGCTCAACGTGAGCATGAGCAGATCTATCCCAAGCCAGGGTGGGTCGAACATGATCCGGAGGAAATCTGGCGTTGCACAAGGGCGGTTCTCCAGGAAGCGATGAAAGCGCGCGGATTGCAACCACAAGATCTGGCAGCAATCGGCATTACCAACCAGCGCGAGACGACGGTCCTCTGGCATAAGGGAACAGGCAGGTCGGTATATAACGCGATCGTGTGGCAAGACACTCGGGTTGCTCCAGCAGTGGCTGAGTTCGCGTCGCAAGGCGGACAGGATCGCTATCGGTCAAAGACTGGCCTTCCCCTCGCGACCTATTTCAGCGGCCTCAAGATCCGCTGGATTCTGCAAGAAGTTGCAGGCGCACGGAAACTGGCCGAGAGCGGCGACCTGCTGTTCGGCAACGTCGACACGTTCCTGATTTGGCATTTGACTGGCGGCCCGCAGGGCGGCGTCCACGTAACCGATGTGACCAACGCCAGCCGCACGCAGTTGATGAATCTCGACACTCTGCAATGGGATCAGGGAATTCTGGAAGATTTCGGGATCCCCGCCGCGATACTGCCGAAGATTGTTTCGAGCAGCGAGGTGTATGGCTCGGCCAAACCGCCCGCCGTCGCAGGAGTTGCCATTGCGGGAGATCTCGGCGATCAACAAGCTGCGCTGGTCGGTCAGGCATGCTTCAAGCCCGGGGAGGCCAAGAACACCTACGGTACCGGTTGCTTCATGTTGATGAATACCGGCGAGAAGGCAGTGCGGTCGACTTACGGCCTGCTGACGACGCCGGCCTACAAGCTGGGTTCGAAGCCTGCTTGTTTTGCGCTGGAAGGAAGTATCGCCATCACCGGCGCGCTGGTGCAGTGGCTGCGCGATAACCTCCACTTGATCGACAAGAGTTCCGACATCGAAGTGCTGGCTCGCACCGTGAGTGACAACGGTGGCGTTTACTTCGTTCCCGCCTTCTCAGGTCTTTACGCGCCTTATTGGAAAGATGATGCGCGCGGCGTGATCGTCGGCTTGACGCGCTACGTGAACAAAGGGCACATCGCCCGCGCGGTGCTGGAAGCAACCGCATTCCAGGTACGTGAAGTCGTCGATGCGATGGCGAAGGATTCCGGCATCACACTCGACGTTCTCCGCGCCGACGGCGGCATGGTCATGAATGACCTGCTCATGCAATTTCAGTCCGACGTTTTGGCTAAGCCTGTTGTACGGCCCGTGGTGAAAGAGACGACAGCCCTGGGGGCTGCGTACGCTGCCGGGCTGGCGGTCGGCTTCTTCCAAGACACCGAGGAACTTGTTGCGCACTGGGCGGCCGGCCGGCGATGGGATCCGAAGATGGACCGTGCGTCGCGGGAACGCCTGTATCACTTCTGGAAGAAAGCAGTGACGCGCTCTTTCGATTGGGTGGAGCCGCAGTAGATTGGGGTGTTGTTCAGGCAGCTTGTAGTTGAGTTGGTGGAAAGAGGAGGTCCTCCCCAAAATGCATGGACCATTCATAGGCGAGTTCATGGGTACACTCGTGCTAATCCTGCTCGGCGATGGCGTTGTCGCGAACGTTCTGCTGAAGAAATCAAAAGGCGAGAATTCGGGGTGGATCGTCATCACGACTGGCTGGGGACTGGCCGTCGTGGCCGGAATCTTTACGGCGGTCGCCTGTGGCAGCCCGGGAGCTCACATTAATCCGGCAATCACACTGGCTGTTGCGCTGCTGTCGGGGAACTGGTCCAACGTCGGGCTGTTCTGGGTGGCGCAAATCCTGGGTGCTTTTGTCGGAGCCAGTCTGGTATGGATGACCTACCTGCCGCACTGGAAGGTGACGCCGGACGCGGGCGCCAAACTCGGTATCTTCTGCACGGTCCCAGCCATACGCAGCCTACCCGCGAACTTTCTCACCGAGGTCATCGCCACAACTTGCCTGATCGTGGTCGGCTTCAGTTTCGGAAGCAAGACGGTTTCCGCCACCGGGCTTCCGGCAGGATTCGGCCCATCCTTGTGGGGCGTACTGGTGTGGGCGATCGGCCTGAGTCTCGGCGGACCGACCGGATATGCGATGAATCCAGCACGTGATTTTGGTCCGCGCATGGCCCATGCCATTCTGCCAATCAGCGACAAAGGGAATTCTGACTGGGGATACGCGTTCGTTCCCATCATCGGCCCGCTGCTCGCCGGCGGAATCGGGGCAGCGATCATCCGGGGAATAGGCATCTAGCGACGTCGGCAATTCCTCTGCGACGCGGTGAGCAGATCAATCATGAATCGAAGCGAAATGTGGCGGCGCATCGACGACCATCCCCAAGCTTGGGACATGCTCATCGTAGGCGGCGGCGCGACCGGCGTTGGCGTCGCTATTGACGCCGCGGCTCGCGGCTACGATGTGCTGCTGCTGGAGCAAAGTGATTTTGGCAAAGGCACGTCGAGCCGCAGTACCAAGCTGGCGCACGGTGGTGTGCGTTACCTGGAGCAGGGCAACATCGGGCTGGTCATGGAAGCGCTCAAGGAGCGCGGGCTGCTTCTTCAAAATGCTCCACATCTCGTGCGCGATCTCGCCTTCGTCGTTCCAAACTACGATTGGTGGGAGGCTCCGTTTTACGGGCTTGGGCTGAAGCTCTATCAGTTGCTGGCGGGCAAGTACGGATTCGGCACCTCACGCATTCTTTCCAAGGAAGAGACCCTCGAACAGCTGCCTACGTTGAGGACCGAAGGACTGCGCGGAGGCGCCGTCTACTACGACGGGCAATTTGACGATGCGCGACTGTTGATCCATATGGTGGCGACGGCATCGGATCAGGGCGCCACGTTGCTGAACTACGCCGAAGTCAACGGACTGACGAAAGACGCTCAGGGATTTGTGAACGGTGTCCGTGCTCGCAATGCGGAAACGGGAAGCGAATTTCAAGCGACTGCCAGAGTCGTGATCAACGCCACCGGCGCGTTCAGCGATTTCCTCCGGCTTAAGGCTGAGCCGGGCGCCACTCCGATGATCGCTCCCAGCCAGGGCATCCACCTGGTTTTCGATGCGAGCTTCCTGCCGGGCAACAGCGCGATCATGGTGCCGCACACGAGCGATGGGCGCGTGCTGTTCGCGATTCCGTGGCACGGGCACACGGTGGTGGGAACCACGGACACGCCGATTCCGGCCGCAACGCTGGAGCCTGTCGCCATGGAACAGGAGATCGAGTTCATTCTGTCGACGGCCGGAGAGTACTTGACGAAGGCCCCCACTCGCGCCGATGTGTTGAGCGTATTCGCGGGGATTCGGCCGCTGGTGCGCGCGAGTGGCGTGGCCAATACGGCGGCATTGTCCCGCGATCATGTCATTCAAATCGATCGTTCGGGCCTGGTTACGATCTGTGGGGGAAAGTGGACCACATACCGCCACATGGCCGAAGACTGCGTCGATCAGGCGGCGATGCTGGCGGAGTTGCCGGAGCAGCCATGTGTGACCCACCACCTGCACATTCACGGCTTTCACAAGGAGGCAAAGGAATTCGGATCGCTCGCCGTATACGGAACCGATGCTTGCGGGATCCGTGAATTGATCGAACGCGATGCAAAGCTGGGCGAGCTGCTGCATCCGGCCCTGCCGTATGTGAAGGCGGAGATCGTCTGGGCCGTCAGGCACGAAATGGCTCGGACAATCGAGGACACACTGGCGCGTCGGACACGCGCAATCTTCCTGAACGCGCGGGCAGCGTCAGAGATGGCGCCAGCGGTCGCCGACCTGATGGCAGCGGAGTTGGGCTGGAGTGAGAGGGCTAAAGACGATCAGATCACGGCGTTCCGCGCGGTCGCTTCGAACTATATCTTGCCCACCAGGTGATGGAGCTTATGTTTTGTTCAAGCGTTGCTCGGGTTACATGACCTATGCGTTCGTGACAGCCACGGGTTCGTCTTTGTGGGTATTTGCTTTCCGGCTCAGGAGCTCACTGAGCTTCGCCATCACCTGAAAAGCATCGACCACATAGAGAACGTCCGCCTTGCCGCGCGCCCAGCCGCAATTGGGGTCGAGATTAATAGCGCGCCGCTCGTTGATAAAGCGCCAGCCGACGACGTGTGGTTCCTCGCCATGGCAGCAGGTGGAGAGACCCTTGGGGTGGCGTGGAGTTGCGCCTGTCTGCCCAACCTGGTTGAGGTGGGTCATGAAAGGAAGTACTGCCTGATTTTCCCCTGCCTGGTCAACAAGGGATTTGCTGCCACCCAACGATGCTCCTGACTGGCGCAGGAACTCCAGGATCGTAGTTTCGGCCTCCGGCACATGAGTCTTGCCATCTGCCTGCTTCTTGCACCAACCGGCGCCCGCGACGAACAGCAACTTCGCATCCGGGCGGATCGTTTGCGCGTCGCTGTTGGGAACTCGCAGGCCGGAAAACTGCGTGCGCCGCGCGTCCGGCGGAAGTTGAACGGCGAGTGTCTGAACCTGCACTGGTCTAGGCTGTCCCGCCCATACCGCGTGGCAGCCCGAATCGAGAACCAGGATCCACGGCCGGGCTTCGCGCTGGATGGCCGCTTCCAGACGCTGACGATAGAACCAGCGTTTTGCGGTGACCGCGCCTCCGGTGAATTCGATTGATGTGAGATGAGTGTCGATCTGCCCGTTCAGACGTTGCGCCGCTCCGGCCATAACACGCATGAAGCGAGACGTGCCGGGAGCAAGGACGAGTTGCGCCGACGTTTCCCGGCAAAGCGCTTCGACCGCGGCTACGTCACTTGCATATCGGGGATGAGCAAAATCCGGACCGGATGCTGCGAGGATGCGCGCCCCGGTGGCGGCGAGCGTTTCCGCCGCTGGCTGAACGTTTTCGCCAATCAGGCCGATGGCCAGACTGCTTCCGAGTTGTTGCACGAATTCGACTGCAGCACCGAGTACTTCATAGGCTGATTTGGGGAGCCCAGTTCCTGATTCATCGACGTGCGCTACGAACAAGATGTTCTGTGACATGTCTTCCTCGATCTTAATGACACCACCAGTTGAATCCGATCCCGAGCTAGTCCTGCGCAATCCACTCCAGGAGTTCCGCAGCAATCTCGCCAGCGGGGCGATCTTTCACGATTCTTGTCTGCCGTTGCTGCTTCGGCGGCGTCACGCTCAGATAACGGATTGCGTCCTGCGGCAGAGGTGCGGCCTTCGCTTTTTGCAGAGCGGGCATCACGGTTCTCATATTGGCCATGCCGATCTGCGGATTGTTTCTCGGTTCGGGCAGGTTGCCGGTGGCCCATCCTAACAACGCTGGCGGGCCTTGGCAGATGGATGCCATGTGGCGGCCGCCTTCGATGCGCTCGAGAACTTCAAAAGAACCGTCCGGCTGGATTGTGATCTGGTCGACGCCCTGGAACTGATCGAGTATGCCGAGATGCTCTCCAACCAGCTGCATGGTGACGCTGGCGCCGCGCGAAGCAGATTCCCACCCGCCAAACAATAAAAGGCGGGAGCGATCAAGGCCGGAGATTGACTGAATCGCAGCAGCGAGCACCCCGGCGACTGCATGGGCATCGGCAAATCCATTCGCGGAAGCGTCGACAGGCACAAGCTCGAAGCTGGCCTTCTGCGCCACGTTCATCATGACCTGCTGCAGCTTGGCCTTTGGGGCTGCGCTGACCAGCCACAGCTTGCTGCCTGGAGCATGCGCGGCAAGGTTTGCGGCTTCATAGAGCGCATGGCCGGCCCATGGATCGAGAACAGCCGGGAGCATGGATTCGTTTTTCAGCCCCGGTCCGGCTGGCGTGGTGATGGGCTCGAGCGTCTGCAATGGGTCCGGCACGATACCGGCGCAAACGACAATGTGATAAACGTTGCTCATGTGTTTCCGTTTTTCCTTTGAGAATCAGTTCTGGGCAGAATGCAGTCCGCCCGCTCCTGCGCGGAACTCGATGTTGCCGTGCTCTCCATCGGTGGTGGCACGGCAATTCCACAGGCATGCGCCACAATAGACGCACTTTTCCCGGTCGAACGACGGCACTCCGCCCTCGCCACGTGTGATCGCCTGTCCGGAGCACATCTCGACACACAGCTTCGGCTCGCAGTTCTGACACAACTGTGGGCGAACGAAGATCACGTGGTTCGCGTAGCCCGGAGGAGCCTGCACGCTGCCGCCCATCAGAAGCGCGTCCTGGTGCGAGATGAGTAAATGACCATCGAAAGGAATTTCTGGCCAGCCGATGCGCTCCATGATGCGGTCGTGCAGCGAAGCGCCTCGCAGAGCGCAGTCTTCCTGCATCTCCTTCAGTTCGGACGCGGGAATGGACGACCCGTAAATTGCCTCCAGCGGCGAGGTGCAGGCACAGACGGGTTGGTGGTTCTCCGGGGCGGAAATCTTGCCACGAGTCAGGCCAGCGACGGCCATACCAATCAGGCCCGGGACAACTCCGTATTGAAAGCCATTGCGTGAGTTTGCTGCGACCTTGGATTCAGCATCCACCCAGCTTCCGCGGCGGCGACGAACGTAAGCCTGCTCGAGGTTGTCGCGGGTGAAAGCCATCTTCTGCTGGAGAAGTTCAATTACGGCCTCGGCAAGTTGGACGCCGGTGGTCCAGGCTTCATCCACGCCCGAGCCAGCCAGCACATTCGTGCTGCCGGAGCCTTCCCCGATTCGCGCATAGCCATCACCCGCAAGCGGCGGCTCGCCGTGCCGTCCTGATTCCTGTAGCGATTTCGCGCCCCACGATCTCAGCGTGCCACCTTGCAGATGGTTCCATAGATAAGGATGGAGCATGAAGTGTTGCAGGTAGCGGTAAGCGGTGCGGACCGGGCTGCGCATCCACGACGGAATGAAGATGCCGACCGAAGCCAGACGATCAGGATGAACGTAAAGAAATCCGAAGATTTCCGGCTCGGGGAAGCCCAGCGTGTGCAGAACCGTTCCCGGCTCAAGGCCGCAGTCTTCGCGCAGCTCGACCACCATCTTCATGCCCAGCGCCCACTCGCGCTGGTGATGGCCTTCAGGCAGACCGAAGCGCGAATCGAGTTGCCGGCCCACAGCACCCACGGGTCCGTCGGCAACCACGGTCAGGGCGGCATGAACGTCCATGCCGGGCATGAATCCCTCGCCGGGTTGCCCATCCAGCGCAACCCCCTGATCGGCGAGGCGCACTCCGTTGACGGCATTTCCATCGATCAACGGTTCGCTCACTGGCATTCCCGGCCACAGCTGAACCAGGCCGGAACCCGTTACTTGATCACTCACCCACTGATTGAACTGGCCGAGCGAGAAGATCATGCCGTCATGCTTGTGCATGAACGGCGGCGTGAAGGGCAACTCGACGGCGTGATCGCATAAACCAGCCAGCGAACCGAGTGTGCGAATTGTCCAGTCGGCAATCCGAAGAGTTAGAGAACGCCGGCTTGCTCCAATCGGATCGAGAAGATACACAAGCTTCTCTTCCGCGACCGGCACTGCCATCGGGATCTGCGCGAGATCGACGTCAGGAAAGCTGCCGCGAATCCCGCGCGCCCGGGTGACCGCGCCCGACACGCCGAAGCCCGGTCCGTCCGCGCGTTCATAGCAGATCACCTGCAGCGGCATGCCGGGAGCTACGGCGCTCTCGAAACGAGGCGAGCCATCTTCGTTGAGCAGTTGACGCGATAACGTGGTGAGGAAGCCGCCCATGGCGGGACCGAAACCGACGCCCACGATGTCCACGGACATCTGTTGACGCTCGACGGGAGTCGAGGGCGATGGAGCGGACGCGCTCATACGGGATAGTCCAGCGCCTCGGGGATCATCAACTTCGAGATCGCCTCAGCAGCGCGATCTTTTGCCAGCCGCGAGCCGGTCAGGCAGCCGTCGAGCTTTGCGTGCAGCGTGAGGAACGGCTGCGCTCCATGGCACTTTACACAGGGCCCGGCTTTTTGCGGATGCGATCCGTCACTCTGGATCACGTCGAGGGCATAGGCATTAAACCCGGGGATGAGGCCTTCGATGGCGTCGAGTTCGTCCTGATGCCAACAGCCGCGGGTGCCCTGCTCGTCCCATGCAGGATGGCGGTCATAGCCAAATACGAGTTCCGCGCAGATGCGCGCCACTTCGCCGCTGGCGCGTGCTGACTGCACATGGCACAGATCGGTCAGGGAATTGACCAAACCCGGCAGGCCCTCAGCAAGCGAAGGATCCTGCGCACCTTGCTGCTGCAGGCGCAGGACGTCGAGGATCTGGCAGCGGGCAGCCATCAGCCAGCAAAGCGCGTCGGCAAGCGGGAACGTCACACCCTGGCGTGCGCTCTGATACAGCCTGCTGCCGTCGGCGTCTTTGGAGTTCTGCAGGTGGTTGAGAGTCCAGTGCCACATCGTCATTGCGGTTGCCAGCGCGCAGGCGCCGGTACCCGGGTGATCTGCGGCAATCCTGCGCATCTCGCGAATCCACGCACGGAACTGCGCGAGGAACACCGGATTGGTCATGGTGACGGAGAGTTGCCGCCGCTGCACCGCCTCCGGGCCTTCGTACGTAGCTTCGAGTTGTGCATCCATCCATTTGTTGCCGAGGAAACCGGGACAATCCTCGGTGATGCCGTACCCGCCCATCAGGCTGACCGCCTCGCGCATCATCTGAGTGCCCCAGCCCGTATTCCAGAGTTTCGCGGCAGGGCAGAGAACATCGGCGAGTGAGTCGAGCATCACAAAGCGCAGGAGCAGGTCGGAGTTCAACGGCTCACGGCGGGCGTCGCCAACAGGGAGTTGCATTAGCTCAATAGCTTTGTCGGCCGCCTCATGGAGGACTCTCGCTTTGGCCCTGGCGCCAGTGATGCCGCGGTCGGCGAAGAGCTTGTCAGCTTCTCGTTCGAGAGGGTCGAGATCGTCGAACGCACGCGCCGCCGCGAATGCGAGAGAAGCGCTGGCTTCGCCTGTGGCCCAGATGTCTACGAGACGGTGGAGCGCGTCTTCGCGCGACTGCAGACCCATTTCGTAGCGCACCGATCCCGGTGTCGCAGTCTCGGCGCCGCGGAAGCGTCCGCGCTGGTAACGGATGACGGGCTCAACCGCCGAGAGCAGCTTCGCGGCAGTCATCACGCCGACAGTAACGCGCGTGCGGCGAAAGACAGCTTCAATCACTTCGCTGTGGCTATGGCGGGGAACAATCACGCCATCTTTGACGTCGTAGCCACCGACGATCCGGCTGGCGGGGATGCGCAAGTTGAAGATCGGATCGCCAGTCGAAGACAGTTGGTGAACCATCTTCCGGGTGGCTGTGCCGCGGTCAAAGATGCCGGCATCGCCCTCTTCGAGGATCACCATGCAGCTGCCCTTGATGCGATCATCGTCGGAATCGACGGCGGCAGTGACAAAGTTGGCAAAACCGATGTTGGTGATGAATCGGCCCCGCTTCTCAACCTGTAGGATTGGTTCTTCACCCGGCTTCCACTCGACAATGCGCAGCTTCCCATTGAGCATGCCGGTATCGACGCCAACATAGGGGATCGGCTCGGTGAGGCAGAAGGCTCCGCGCCACGGCTTCCGATCTTCCCCCGGCTGCGGAGGAGCGGCCAGACTCATATAGTGTTGCTGCTGCTCAGGAGTCCCGCGCTCGTGAATCGGGGCCAGCGCCAGGCATCCGGCAAGACTCGCGGTCGCGGCACCACCATCCACCCAGGCAAGCTCAAACGCCACGAGTGCTAAGGCGAGATTCTTGGGGCCCGCGAACAGGCCGCCGTGTTCGGGATCCATGAACACCGCCGTGATGCCGGAACCGTCAAATGCTTCCAGGAGTTCGGCCTTGCCGGCGGTCCATTCGTGCGAATTTCGTCCGCCGTTGGCGACGAGCCGGGCCACCGGACCGCGCGCGACGGCGCGGGCGGACTGCACCAGCAGCTGCAAGTCGTAGCGGTCGGCAAATCCCCACTGCAGCTGACGAGCCGCATCGGAGGGCAGGGTTCGCAGCAACTCAGGCTGAATGAGATTTGCAGTAGCCATAGCCAATCTCCTGTGGTCGGGTGTCCTATCGATTCTCGCGTTGCATGACCCAAGGGTCTGTGACGAAGATCACGAGTCGCTATGACGCAAAGCCCACGATGCACGGCAAAGAGGAGCGTGCGAGGCAGTAGAATCAGTCCTGTGAAACGAAGGCTGGAAGACAAATCTGTGGCAGCTGAGCGCGGAGGAAAGAAGGCCGGCCTGGAGTTTTTTGATCGTGCCATCGCCCTGCTGCAGGAGTTGAAACGTACCCAGGCGGGTGTCATTCAGAAAGCGGCGGAGCTATGCGCAGAGCGGATTGCGCGCGGCGGCCTGGTATTTCTCTTCGGCAATGGCCACTCGCGGATGATGTGCGAAGAAATGACGCCGCGGCAGGGATGCTGTCCGGGATTCGTCGCGCTGGTGGAACTGGCGTTGTCGAACCATTCTGCGATCGTCGGGGCCAACGGCCTGCGCGCGCCGCTCTACCTCGAGAACTACGAGGGGTACGCGGAACAGATATTGAAATCGTTTCACTTTGGCCCGAGCGACGCGTTCATCGTCATTTCGACGAGCGGCATCCGGCCGGTGGTGGTCGAGATGGCGATGGGAGCTCAGGCTCGCGGTTTACCGGTCATCGCCATACTTTCGAAAGCCCATTGCGAGCAGGCGAAGGCGGCCCATTCCTCGGGGAAGAAGCTCATCGATTGTGCCGATCTGATCATCGACAACCAGTGTCCGCCAGGGGATTGCATCGTCGAACTCGATGGGTTGGAGTGGCGGACCGGTCCGGTCTCGACGATCACAGGTGCGATGATCATCAATATGATTCGCTGTGCGACAGCCGAAGCGCTGTTGAAGCGAGGCGTGAAGGCAGTCGTGCTGCCGAGCCACCAGTTTGTCGGCGATGGCGATGCCGCAAAACAGATGGACTTGTTCTACGAGGCGTACCGCAAGAGCCTCCGGCATCTGTTCGAATAGCCCTTCTACGGCGTTTTCTCAGGACTTCGCCAGCGGCTCCCCGCGACGAAATTTCTCGATCATGTGCTCGCACGTGCGCAGCGTAAATGTCATGATGCTGATGGTCGTGGTTTTGTCGGTGCAGTTCAGGAACACGCTGGCGTCGCACACGTACAGATTGGGTACGTCGTGGGTTTGTCCGAATCGGTTGGTAACCGCTTGCTTCGGATCGTTTCCCATGCGGCAAGTCCCGGTCTCATGCAGGCTCCATCCGGGCATGAGCGGCTCGTCGTCGGACCCTTCATATACCCCACCCGCCTGACGAATCACCTCGGCACAGACTTCCTTGGAGTGCTCCCACATCTTCAGGACATTTTCGCCCCACTGGAAGTGAATGCGGGCGACCGGAATGCCGTAAGGATCTTTGACCTCAGGATCGATATCCACGAAGTTCGTGTCCTGCCGCAGTGACGGCGCCTGAATCGTGAAGCCGACCGGCGTGGGATAGCGGCGCTTCACCTCGCGCTTGTAAGCTGAGCCGAAGCCCTCCGCTCCAATCGCGTACCAGGGAAACTCGGAGCAGCCACCACCCGGGTAGACGGAATACCCACGAATAAACTTCTCTTCGCGCGGGTTCTTGAGGTTCTGCCAGCGCGGCATCCACACGATGGTGTTGTCGCTGACGAAATCGGGAAAGCTCGGTTGGCCGAGCAGTTGCGGCAGATAGCCGTGAGCCGATTCTCCATAGAGGTGGTCGCAGAGATTCTTGCCCAGCTGTCCGCTGGAATTGGCGATGCCGTTCGGCCAATAGCGTGACTTCGAGTTGAGCATGATCCGGGTTGACTCGACGCAGGATGCGGCCACCACGACTGCGCGGCCGTAAACTTCGATTTCCTGCTTGGTCTTGCGATCGATGTAGGCTACGCCGCTAGCCATTCCGTTCTTGTCGACGAGGACGTTCTTGGCGAGCGCATTTGTCCGCAGTTCCAGGTTCTTCGTCGCTTCTGCTTTGGGTAGGAAGCGCCACGGCGACGAGAAGAACGACCCGGTATCGCAACCGAACGTGCAGGCGCCGCAATAGTGGCAGGCAGGGAACCCTTCGTGATTCTCCGTGAGTTGTGAAATCCGATCGTGCAGATACGGCACGCCAATCTTCTCCGCTCCCTTCTGCAGGATGTGATCGAGGCAACGGAAGTTGAACGGTGGCAGATATTCACCGTCCGGGTTGCTGGGACGATTCTGAACAGAACTGGATACGCCAATCATCCTCTCCACGCGGCTGTAATAAGGAGCGATCTCTTCGTAGGTGACGGGCCAGTCGACGTCGTATCCATCGAGCGACGCAGCGCGAAAGTCGATGTCTCCGAAGCGGGCAGAAGACCGTCCCCAGAAATTTGTTTTGCCGCCAACAGCGAAGCAACGCGGCCACATCCACTTGGTCCCGGGAGCGGTGGTGAAGGGAATTTCGTGTTCCCAGACGCCGTCAACCCATTCGGCATCGACAAAGCCGGGATCGTCAGCCCGCCTCTTCGCAGGATCGCCAAAACTACGGAACTTCATATCCCACGGCATGCGGTGGTTGCGGAAGTCTTTTTTGGGGTCAAGACGGCGGCCGGCATTGAGCGCGCATACCTTCAGTCCGGCCTCGCACAGAGTCTTGATCGCCATGCCGCCCCCGGCGCCGGTTCCAATCACAATCACGTCATAGATCTGTTTTGCCATGAGAATTCACCATATCGGAGCAGGGAGATGCTTGTGTTCGGAATCGTCTTTGTGAGGACAGGCCGGAGACTCGGCGTAGAGCCGCAGGGCAGGATTGTCGAGTTCCTTATATCCGATTTCCGTCGTGTAAAAACCCTGAGCCGTGATCTCTCGCATCTTGGCCAAGAATTGCTGCCCGTCTTCTTCGCCGGGACGAAACTTTGCCTTATAGGCCAGCGGTTCGAGTACGGATTGCTGCTGCTCGGTGGAAAGCTCGAGAAATGGTTTGCCAGACAGTTTCTCAGAGTGAGCGTTGAGCCATGTCAGGCCCGTGCGGAAAGAATATTGGCGGGCGCTGTCGTGGGCGATCATGAAGTCGACAAATTCAGCGACGCCGGCGTCGCGCGCGCCGGGAGTGTCGTCGCTGGGGATAATAAGGTCGGTCAGCTTCTCGACAAGGGCATATTCCTGTTCGTTGAAGAAAAGCGGAGAGTACTTGGCGGGCCTGATTTGAGTTCCGGAGGCACCGGGATGAGCGGCCGCAAATGCCCATTTGGAAAAACCGGGGAAGTGCGACGCGACGGCGGCCATGGCCATCACGCGGAGAATCTCCCGGCGCTGAAAATCTTGTCCTGCCATGTGTCCCCCTGGAGCTAAACCGATTGAGTTGCTGAGATTGTCTTCGAAAGTCGCAGCAGGCGCAAGTTGGAGGGTGGCGCAGAGCCTTCAGGGCGGGAGAGAAAAGCAAGAGGAGCCGGCGGCGCAGCAAAAGCGACCATGGTGATCGGCTATGAAAGTGAGGGCAGCGTTAGAATGCCCTTGTGAGCCTGGGTCTGAAGATTTTCCTCGTCGCCATGGTCGCTGCAGGCTATGGGTTAGCGCCAGTCATGTTGATTTGGGGGTGGATTCGCTGGTTCTGGCGTAGGAGGGAACTCGGCTCACCATTCTTTCTGGCATTTGTCGGATTTACTCTCAGTACTGCGTCTGCGATCCTGGCTGCTTCGGCGATCATGTATGCCGTGATGATCCGCGGTTTTCCATTTTATGATCCGACACTTCTCAGAATCTACGGATGGGGTTTATTGCTGTCGGCAGCAGGCATGATCCTAGGTCTCACAGGCGTTACACGGCCAAACGCGCTGCGATGGCAGTCACCCCTGGCAGGCCTGGGCATGCTAGCGTTCTGGTTGATGGCCGTCGCAAGCGAGTGAGTCACCTTAGTCCGCTGCCATCTCCTGCGCCGGCCGGTCGACCTCAGCTTGGGCCGCCGCCTCGGCCCCGATCATCGCCTCGGCGCGTAGTTGCGCCTCCAGCGCCGCCAACTGCGCTTCAATATCTTCCGACGCCTTGCGCTTGCGAATCACTTCTTCGCGGTAGCGCCTCAGGAAGTAATCAATGGTCTCGACGCGAATCTTGATGGAGCCGGTCGGCTTGTTTTCGTCGAGATCTTTGAAGCAGAAGTAGGGCGTGCCTGACTGCTCGATGATGCCTTCGATCACGCCATAGATTGGCGCATCATGGCCGCACTTGAAACTGGAGATTTCGAGCGCCACAAGGTTCGGGTGCCGCGCCGTGAACTTTGCCGCCCACACCTTGTGGTTCGTGCTGCACGAATAGGAATTCTTCCAGGCATCGCTGATGTCGAGTGGACTGCTGATCACCCCGGCACGAACTTCTTCGCCGAACAGGCGCTCAAGTAAATCGTCGTCAAGCGGCAGCGTGTTCTGCGAAAAGATCGGGTAGCCGAGTTTCTGGAACTCGTCCATGATCTCGTGATTCAGGCCGGGATCATGGTGATACGGCCGCCCCAGCATGACGATGCCGATGCGGTCCTCGCGCTCCAGTCGATCGAGCTCCTGGCGAGCGCGCTTGCGAATGCTGGATTCGTATTCCTTGAGCGCCTGGAAGCCGGCTTCGATGGCGCGTTCGTTTTCTTCTTCCGAGAGCCCGAAAACCGGTTGCCACGCCTGCAACATCTGGTAGGCAAACAGCTTGCGGTCGGAAAAGTTCAGCACCGGATCGATGTACTTCAGATTGTTCTCGGCAAAGACATCGTTTTCCTTGGTGAACGCGGCTTTCACGGTCTCCGGCGTCGCCGTCACGGTCGGGCAGGCGTTCGCGCCGACGATTTTCATCAGCGGCGAATGCAGCACGTCATACATCGGGAAGAAGATGACGTCGAGCGGCTTTTTGCGGTGTTTCTCCTGGATCAGGTTATAGACGTGCGAAATGCCGATCTTGGCAGGGAAGCACGGGTCGATGGCGCCGCGGCTGGCTCCGGCGCGATATAGGTCCTGATTCGTGTAGTCGGAGTAGATGATGTTCTCCGGCTGCACGCCCAGGCTCTCGAAGTAGGCATTGAACAGCGGCGCGTAGGTGTAGATGTTGAGCACGCGCGGAATGCCGATGCGCACCTTCTTGCGATTTTGCATGAGCGCGATGCGCTCTTTCGCTTTTGCCGACTTCATCCAGCCCAGCGTGGGAAGGGAATCAGCGCCGTTCTTGGCATTCGTCGGACGAAAGATTTCTTTCGAGGCTGCATCGACGAAGTTCGGATACTGGTCGCGAATCTTGTCGAGCCCGGCCTTAATGTCCTTCATGTCGTTGACGTCTTCGACCAAGCCTTTCTCGCAGGTGGCGATGATCAGGCGCTGCTCGCCGATCGTCAGCGGGACCTTGGTGACCTTCTCCATCGGCACGAAGTTCTTGATCGGCTCAGTGCGGACGTCGATGAACGTGCGCAGGCAGTTGTTCTTGCAGAAGTAGCAGCGCGTGTCCTCGTTGCGCGTGGTGCGGTATTCGATCTTGCGCACGGCCTCGAGGCCGATGAACGTCGTCTGCTGGCCATTGCGCCACAGGCGCAAGGACTCCTGCGCCGCGCCAATTGCGCCCGATTCGCCGCAGTGCTCGTGGACGATGATCTCCGGCGTTTTGCCCGCGGCGCGGAAGCTGTTGCGAATGAAATCGACTTCGGCCTTTACCACGGCCAGATTGTTCTGCGTGCCGCCCTGTAAAACGAAACGCGTACCCAGTGCCGCAAGGTTCGGAATACTGGCGACGTAGAGAAAGACATTCTTCGGCAGCACCGCGGCGAGGCCCGCCAGGATTTCCTGTGCCTGCCATCCCTGGCGCTGGAAGTTGACGATGTCGGACTGCATGAAGACGGCGCAGCCGTAGCCAAAGACCGGCATGGCCTGCGCCGCGAACGCGAGGTCAGCGTACTGCGTCACGTCGAGTCCGAAACCTTCGGCGGTCGATTGCAGGAAATATCCGTTGCCGGCCGAGCACTGCGTGTTGAGCTTGAAATCTTTTACGCGGCCGTTGTGCAGGATGATGATCTTGATGTCCTGCCCGCCCACGTCGACGATGACGTGCGGATCGTCGTAAAACTTGAGCGCCGATTGCGTGTGCGCCACGGTTTCGACTAGGGCGACGTCGGCCTTCAGCACGTCTTTCAGGATGTCTTTGGCGTAGCCCGTTGTGGCCACACCCAGTACTTCGAGCCTGGCGTTCTGCGCTTCTACTTGCGTGCGCAGGTTCTCGAACATCTCGATCGTGTCCTGGATCGGGTTGCCGTTCGAGAGTTGATACGACTTGCAGAGAATATCGCCGTCTTCGTTCAACAGCACTGCCTTGGTGGACGTGGATCCGCCGTCGATGCCGATGAATCCGGCGACCGTGCTGCCTTTCTGAAAGACAGCAGGCGTGAACTTCTTGCGGCGATAGGAATCCCGGAATACATCGAGATCTTTCGGATCTTCCACCAGTCCCTTGCCGCCCGACTTGGCTTTCTCTTCCTGGCGCCCGAAGTCGATGTAGTGGATGAGTTGCTCGTAGCCGCGATAGCAGCCGATGCAGTCTTCTTCGCTTCGTCCGAATTCAACTGCGCCGATGGCGGCGAAGTACTGCGCGTTCTGCGGAACCTTGATCAGGTCTTCCGGCTTCGAGCCTTCGGGGACCGCGACCTTGCGCTCTTCCCACATGCGTGGGATGTTTGCCTGCCAGGCCTCGCGCATGCCCTTGATGAAGCTGTTCGGTCCGCCCAACAGCAGCACATGCGGACGCAGCGTGTTGCCGCGCGTCAGTACGCTCAGGTTCTGCAACACGATGGCTTCAAACAGCGATGCCATCAGTTCGTCCGGCGGCGTGCCGACTTTCTGCAGGCCGTTGATATCGGTTTCCGCGAACACGCCGCACTTGCCCGCGACCTTGTGCAGTTTGATGCCGTGGTAGCGCTGCAGCGCAAGTTCTTGCGTGGGAATCTTGAGCTTGGCATTGATCTTGTCGATGACCGCGCCCGTGCCGCCGGCACACTTGTCGTTCATCGAAGGAATTTTCTTCTTGCGGCCCGTCTCTTCATCGTCCTTGAAGACGATGATCTTCGCGTCCTGACCGCCGAGCTCAATGACGGAATAGACTTCAGGGTGCAATTTCTCGACCGCCAGCGAAACGGCCGTCACTTCCTGCACAAACTTCGCGCCCACCTGGTCGGCAATCGCGCCGCCGCCCGAGCCGGTAATGAACATACGCGTGTTGTGGCGGTTGATCCCGACCTCCGCCTCCATCCGCTTCAGGAACTCGAGCGACTTCTCGGGTTGCTTGGTCTCGTGGCGCTGGTAGTCCTGCCAAAGAACCTGATCGCTGGCCGCATCCACGACAATCGCTTTCACCGTGGTCGAGCCCACGTCGAGCCCGACCATGAATTCGGTGCTGTGGTCGTGCGGCTTCTCGACGTACTTTGGCCGCGGCGGAGCCTGTGGTTCGAGTGGCGCGATCTGGACCAGAGACGTACCGTGATGGTCGTGCATGAAGTCCTTTCGTCAGATACTGCGTTGTCACCGCCGACGCCGAGGTCGCCGAGAAATTCGTTTTCAATATCTTTCGGCGTCTCGGCGGTGAATTAGAACTAATCGCCCAAAACCGCCGGCGCTTCCGCACCAACCCGCACGCGCGACCGCCTCCAGAAGCGAGTGTCCTCGTTGATGCGATCGTTTACGTGCAGAATGAACTGCGCCGCCGTGCCGGCAACGCCCTCGCGATGCGGCATTTGATAGAAGGGCCGTTTCAGCTCGGTGTGCTCGTCAATGTACGAACGAATCTCGTGCATGCTCTTACCGGTCGATTTCAGGCACTGCTCGAACTCGGCCTTGGCCTTCACCTTGGCCTCGCCCAGCGCCATCTGCACGCGGCTATGGGCGTTGACTTCGCCCTCGCCCGAAGTCTCGATCGGCAGGAAGATCATGTCCTTGAACTTGTTGACCACGGCCGATTGCACGCCGTCGGATTGTGACGAGGGCATGCAGCCGAACGGCTTCAGCGCCAGCACCATGTGGCACATCTTGTGGATGGTGTAGTAGACGTTCTTGCCCACTTCGAGGTGACCCTCGCCGCCGCGCGCGTACTGGTTGTAGAAGGGATGCGCCAACTCGGCCAATTCGGTCTGCGGCACCAGGTGGTGCGTGATGCCGCCCAGCTTCTCCGCCGTGCGGTGATAGAAGAAGTTCCACATCCGCTGTCCGGCTCCGATGCCCCACAGCTTCTTTCGCAGCCCGATCCAGTTGGCGAAGTGCTTCTTGAACTCGTGCCACTCGGGATTGTGATGCGGGCGATTCACCGGCCACTTGGCGATGGCGTGTGCCTTCGCCTGATACATGAGGTAAGCGACCCAGGTGGCGATCGGCTCTACGATCACTTGCGCGCCCTCGCGCTCCAGGAACTCGAACATGTGGAAGTTGCCGTCGCCCTCGGTGATCTGCGCCCAGAACTCGCCGGTGATCTTCACCGTGGGCTTCACCCGGGTGCGATCGACTTCAATGGAGTTCATGCGCTCGCGGGCATTGCTGAGAGCGTGGAGGTAGTCCTTGCCCCACATGTTTTCGTGCCATTTGCCGAACACGTTAAAGGTGTTCCGCAAAATCTTGTTGTTCTTGAACTTCGGCTTGGCCCACTCGGGAGCGAGTTGTTCGATCTCGTAGGACTTGCGGTGCTTTAGGTCCTCGCACAAATTGTCGACCGTCTCGCGGAAGACGCGGTCGGTTTCGCCGGCATTCGCTTCATAGGGCCG
>Ga0335084_10001842_pt1 | contig 20116 bp, 14 predicted proteins | sample Lox_Sample_44_FD_206721 | JGI IMG/M metagenome (GOLD analysis project Ga0335084, IMG submission 206721) | Soil microbial communities from Loxahatchee National Wildlife Refuge, Florida, United States - Lox_Sample_4.4 | ecosystem: Environmental > Terrestrial > Soil > Wetlands | place: USA...
GGTCTTGACGCGGATGCCTTTCTGCAGCCCCTCCTCGCCGAGGTACGCGCCCCAGGGCCATGCCGCGATCGCCACATGCACGGCCGCGCCCTTCGGGCTCACGCCCATCTTTTCCGAGCCGTAGAACGCCAGCGGCCGCAGGTAGCACGACTCGAGCTTGTTCGCGCGCACGACTTCGCGCTGCGCCTCAAAAAGCTGTTCGCGGCCATACGGGATCTCCATCAGGAAGATCTTCGCCGAGTTGAACAGCCGGTCGGTATGCTCCTTCAGCCGGAAGATTGCAGGACCACGCTCGGTCTTGTAGGCGCGCACGCCCTCGAAGACGGCGAGGCCGTAGTGCAGCGAATGGGTCAGCACGTGCGTGGTGGCGTCGCGCCACGGCACGAGCTTGCCGTCGTACCAGATGAAGCCGTCGCGATCGGCCATCGACATAGCCGCTCTCCTTCTCTCGCTCTCTCGGATGCGTCGATTCTAGCGAACGATGCCCGCCCTTCCGCCAGGGCGCCGGCTCGAGGCACACCCAGCAGCGAGTACAGGCTCGAGCGTCCGGCCCCGGCGCCGACCCCGAAGTACAGCGGCCCGAGTAACGTGTCGACACCGAGGAAGGCTGAAGCCGACCAGACGGTTCCGGGCGACGAGAGCCCATCGCCGCGGTCACTGATGCGGCGACTCTTGCCGGCCGACATGCGCCAGGCGGCGCGCGCCACCGCCGGACATTGCGAGCCCGATGCGCGGCGTGGAGGAGCATGACCTCTCCAGGAGCGGGCGCAACTCGAGCGGGCCGCGCTGTCGCGAGTGTCTGAACCACACGGATTCAGCGACGCGCCTTTGACGCGTGCCGCCACTGCCCGCGGCTGCCGCCGCGACGAATCGCGTTAGGCTTGTCCCATGTCGAAAAGCATTCCATCTCCGCGCAATCTTCTGTCGCTCGAGCCCGTGCGACGCGCGGCGTTTGTGGCCGGCCTGCGACGCGGGACGCCGCTGCTTATTCCGACCGCGATCTGGGGGCTGGTCGCCGGCGTCGCCATGGTCAAGACGGGTCTCACCACGCTGCAAGCGCTGGCGATGACCCTGTTCGTTTACGCGGGCAGCGCGCAGATGGCGGTTCTGCCTCTGATCGCCGCCGGCGCGCCGGTCTGGATCGCGCTGCTGACCGCCACGATCGTGAACCTGCGCTTCGTGATCTTCTCGGCAACGCTGTGGCCGTACTTCGGTCATTTATCCCTCGCGCGCAGGCTGCTGCTGGGATTCTTCGCCGTTGACATGACGGTCGCGATCTTCGTCGCACATCAGGATTCGGCGGCGGAGCCGCTCAGTCCCGGGATGCGCTGGTTCTACCTCGGCATCGCCGTGGCGACCTGGGTGACCTGGCAGTCGTCCTCGATCGCCGGCATCCTGCTCGCGGGTCTCGTGCCGGCACGCTGGGGCCTGGAGTTCGCCGCCATCCTTGCGCTGATCGTGATGACTGCACCGATGTTCCAGGGACGGCCCGCGATCGCTGGGTGCATCGCGGCCGGCACCGTCGCCGTGCTCGCCGCGGCGCTGCCGCTGAAGCTGGGACTCGTGCTCGCAGTCATCGCAGGGGTCGCCGTCGCGATGGCCACGGACCTTGTTACCGAGCAGCGCGCCGGGGAACCGCGATGATGACCGCGGCAGAGATCTGGTTGACGATCGCCGGGCTCACGGCAGTGACGATCGTGACACGCAACGTGTTCCTAGTCCTCGGCCACCGGGTGACGCTGCCGGAACGCGTGCAGCACGCGCTGCGCTATGCGCCGGCGTGTGCGCTCGTGGCACTGATCGCGCCTGAACTTCTACTGACCCCGGGCACGTTTGTCGTCGACCTCGTCAACCCCAAGCTGGCCGCAAGTATCGCGACCATCGCGATACTGCTGCTGACGCGGCGCGCGGTCCTTGCGATCGTCGCCGGCATGCTGGCCTTCACGCTGCTGCGACTCCTCTGAGCCGGGCCCCTCCCGGGCCGCGGAGGCCCCGTCAGCTCACGCGTCGCGTCCGCAGCGCAGGCAACACCCATGCCGCGAGCAGCACGGTCGCCAGCGCCACGATCGACGCGGCGGTCACGAACGCCGCCGCCGGGCCGGCGCCGTGCCAGATCCAGCCGAAGATCGCCGAAGCGGGCAGCAGCAACAGCCCCTTGATCAAGTAGTACCAGCCGTAGGCACTGCCGAGCGAACTCGCCCCGACGAGATCCGCCGTCAGTGCCCGTTCCGCACCCTCGGTGGCCGCCATGTAGATGCCGAGCAACACCGCAATCGGCCAGAGCAGCGACGGCTCGCCGACGAGAGCCAGCGCCACGAAAACCAGCGCATGAACGCTCCAGCCGCCGATCAGCAGCGGCAGGCGCCCCACGTGATCGGACCACGCCGACAGCGGCACCGCGAGCAGTGTCGAGACGCCGGCGACCACAGCCCATAGCAGTGCCACCTGGGTCGGCGGCATGCCGAGTTCGTTTGCGCGCAGCAGGATGAATGCGTTCGATGCCTGCCCGAGCGTGAAGATTGCCAGCACCATCAGCATCCGCCGGAACGCAAGCGGCAGCGTGCCGAAGGTCCACTCCGGCCGCTGCGCGCCAGACGCCTCGAGCTGCCCGGGCTCGCGCAGCGACAGCGTAAGCGCGAAGCAGATCGCGCCGGGGAGCGCGGACCAGAGCAGGATGTCGCGGATCGGGATGTGAAGAGCGAGCAGTCCCGCCGCCAGCAACGGACCCACGACGGCCCCGGCGTTGTCGAAGGCGCGGTGCAGGCCGAAGGCGAGCCCGCGCTGGCCCGCGGGTACCGCGTGCGCGAGCAGCGCGTCGCGCGGCGAGGAACGCAGCCCCTTGCCAAGCCGGTCCAGCACGCGTAACAGCAGCAGAACCGGCCACAGCGTCACGAACGCGATCGCCGGACGCGCGACCGCGGCCAGGCCGTAGCCGACCACGACAAAGCCCTTGGCGCGCCGCACGCGGTCGTACCAGACGCCGGACACGAGTTTCAGGAGTGCCGCGGTGGCTTCCGCCGCACCTTCGACCAGACCGAGCGCGCGCGGCCCCGCACCGAGCACCGTGGCGAGATACAGCGGGATCAGCGGATAGACCAGCTCCGAGGCGGCGTCGTTCAGCAGACTGATCGCGCCAAGCAGCCAGACCGTCGAAGGCAGCGAGCGCAGGCCGCGGATCACGGGACGACTTCGAACACCGCGCCCCACAGGCGGCGGACCGCATCAGCCTCACACCGCACCTCGCCCGGATCGACCCGCGCACGCTCGGCGCCATTGAGTCGGAGTCGATGCTGGATCTGACGAAAGCTGCGGTAGGCATCCGAGACCAGGCGCGCGAGACCCGCATCGATGAAGCCCATCGCACCGGCCATCTTCAGCAGCGCGATGTTGCCAAGGTTGCGGATCAGTTCCGGCTGCTCGTGCGCATGGGCCAGCACCAGGTACTGGACAATGAACTCGATGTCGACCATGCCGCCGCGGTCGTGCTTCAGGTCGAACAGCGCGCTGGGATTCGGGTGACCGTCGAGCATCCGCACCCGCATCGCCAGCACCTCCTCACGCAGCTTCGGCAGGTCGCGCGGACACGCCAGGATTGAGGCTCGCTCTTCCTCGAAGCGCCGTCCCAGGCCGGCGTCGCCGCAGGAGAACCGTGCGCGTGTCAGGGCCTGGGTTTCCCACACCCACGCCCCGAGGCCATCTTCGTTGCGCTGGTAGCGCGAGAAGGCGTCGAACGACGACACCATCAGCCCGGCATTGCCGTTGGGCCTCAGGCGCAGGTCGATGTCGAACAGGATTCCGGAGGAGGTCTGCGTCGTCAGCCAGAGCATCAGGCGCCGCGCCAGGGTCGAATAGACCTCGGCAGCGTCGGAATGCTCGTCCTCGTAGAGGAAGATCAGGTCGAGGTCCGAGGCATACCCGAGCTCCTTGCCGCCGAGCTTGCCGTATGCGATCACCGCGAAGGACGGAACCGCGCGATGCCGCTTCGCGACCGACTGCCACGCGCACTCGAGCGTCAGCGCCAGCGTCGCATCGGCCAGCGCCGACAGATGGTCGGCGAGTCGCTCGACCGTGAGGCGCCCGTCGAGATCGGCGACGAGCAGGCGGAAGACCTGCGCATGATGGGCGTCGCGCAGCACGTTCATCTGGACTTCCTGATCGCCATCCGCCTCAAACAGACGCGCGCGTACGCCCTCGGCCCAGGTAAGCCAGTCGGGCGTGTGCTCGTTGTCGAAGAGTTCGACACGTTCGTCCAGCAGCTCGTCGAGCAGGATCGGATGGCGGACCAGGTAATCAGTCGCCCACCGGCTCGCCGCCAGCAGACGCATCACGCGATCGAGCGCCGTCGGAAACTGGTGCAGCAGCGACACGTAGGTGCTGCGCCCGGCGATGACGTCGATCAGCTGCCCAAAGCGGGCGAAGAGTTCATCGGGGCCGATGTCGTGCGACGCCCCGGTGCCGCGCGCCCGCTCCACCGCAGCGCGCAGTCCGGATGCGAGCAGCTGCTCGATGCGCGTTCGCGCGGCCGCCTGCACCATCTGCACGCGGCGCGACGCGAGCAGGCCGCGCAGGCGCTGCGCCGTCGCCGCCGGATCACGGTAACCGGTGAGCTCGAGATGCTCGAGCAGCGCGGCATCGCTGCCTGCCGCGTCGCCCGGTCCGCTGGCGAGCGGCAGCGTCGCGGGCTGTGTCGCCGGCTCGACGAACACCGCATCGAAGGCGGACGCGACGAACTCGCGCACTGCGAGATAGCGCTCCATCAGCGCCGCGGTCCCTGGCGTTCCCATCAGCGCGGCCACACGCGCACGCGCCGCTGCGTCGGCGGGCAGGAGGTGGGTTTGGGCATCGTCGACATACTGCAGAGCGTGTTCGAGGTCGCGCAGGAACTCGTAGCAGGAAGCGAGCCGCGCAGCAGTGTCCTGTGGCAGCGAGCCGAGTTCGGCCAGGCACGACAGCGTCGCGAGCGTCGAGCGTGACCGCAGCCGCGGCTCGCGCCCGCCGCGAATGATCTGGAAGGTCTGGGCGAGGAACTCGATCTCGCGGATGCCGCCGCGGCCGAGCTTCACGTTGTCTCCCGCGTCGTCGCGGCCGGCACTGCGCCGGCCGGTCTCGGCGCGGATGCGTGCATGCAGCTCGCGCAGAGACGCGATGGCACCGTAGTCCAGGTACTTGCGGAACACGAACGGGCGCACGATGTCCTCGAGCGCCGCGCGTTGCCGCGCAAACTGTTCACCGGAGGCGAAAACGGGCATCGACACGACACGACCCTTGAGCCAGGCAAAGCGTTCCCATTCGCGACCGAGAGCGACCAGGTATTCCTCGAGCATCTCGTTCAACACGACGCGCGGGCCCGAATCGCCGTTGGGCCGGAGCCGCATGTCGACGCGGAAGACGAAGCCCTCGGCGGTGACCTCGGCCAGTGCCGCGATCACACGCCGGCCGAGCCTCTCGAAGAATTCCGGGTTGGACAGCGGGCGCGATGCCTCGGCGTACTCGCCAACAGCTCTCGTCGTGCCGTCCTCGTCGAAGACGAACACGAGGTCGATGTCGGACGAGACGTTCAGTTCGACCCCGCCGAGCTTGCCCATGCCGACGATCAGCAGGTCCTGCGGCACGCCATCTGCGCTGCACGGCACGCCATGCACTCGGGCCAGGTCCCGCGCATGCAGCGACAGCGCCGCATTCAATGCCAGCTCCGCCAGCGCGGTCGTCGTCTGCATCACTTCCGCCAGCGCCGCGACCCCGGTGACGTCGCGGGCGATCAATCCCAGCAGCACGCGGCGACGCAGGCGTCGCAGCGCGGCGGCGAGCTGTTCCGCGGTTGCATCCGCAGACAGTTCGCGGGCCAGTTCCGAGCGCATGCGCTCCGCCGTCCAGGCGGATTCGGCCTGAGCGCGCAGACAGCCGAGGCGGTCCGCCGCTGCGCCGGTACCAGCCTCGCGATCGAGCGCGCGCGCGACGAAATGAGAAAGCTCCGGCAGGGCGGTGATTTCGACCGGCTGATCGCGGCCCAGCGCGCGCAAAATCCGATCGGTGTCGTTCACGGGTTGGGGGCGCGCCCAGGACTGGTACGGATCCACCGGCGTGCGATCTGCGAATGCGGCGCCGTCTCGGGCAGGAGCGGGAATGCCATGTGTTAGAGTCGACGCGCCCAGTCGCCGGCGCGCGCAGATGGCCGCCTACTGCAGGTGCGCGGCCGACCAGATTGTAGAACCTCACCCGCCGCGCGGACCCGTTGTTCCATGAAAACTGACCGCGGCCTGCTCACCTGCGCCGGGGCACGCGCCCGATCGAACGGCTTCGCGGATTCATCGTCCAACCCAGCTGACCGAATGCGATGAACCCCCCCACCGACCGACCTGCGACGCTCGCGCGCGAACTCGGCGCCCGTGCGTCGCAGATCGAGCAGGCGCTCGAGCGCGCTGTCGGCGAAAAACTGGAACACCGACTGCAGGCCGCGGAGGCTTCGGTCGCGCGCCGCTTCGGAGCACGCGCGCTGCATGGCCTGCGCTGGACGATGCGCGCCCTGATCGTGGCGGTCGTTGGGGGATTCTTCGCCTTCGGACTGCTGCTGCTCGCGCTGCGTTACTGGATCCTGCCCGACATCGACGCGATGCGGCCCCGCATCGAGTCGATCGCCAGTGCGGTGTTGAGGGCGCCGGTGACCATCGGTCGCATCGAGGCCAGATGGCAGGGCGTCAATCCGGCGCTGGCGCTCACCGACGTGCGCATCATGGGGCGGCATGGCGCCGCGCTCATGCTGCCGCAGATCCGCGGCACGTTGTCGTGGTCCAGCCTGCCGGCGCTGCAGCCGCGCTTCGCGCGACTGCGCGTCGAGGCGCCGGAGCTGGAGATCGTCCTGCTCGAAGGCGGCGCGATTTCGGTCGCCGGGATCGTGATCGACCCGAACGAAGGAGGCGGAGACAATCAGCTGCTCGACTGGGTGCTGGCGCAGGGCGAGGTGGTGGTCATGGACGCGCGTGTGCAGCTGCGCGACGAGCGCGTGACGCCTGCGCGCGAGCTGCTGTTTTCGGACGCCGACCTGCTGCTCGAGGGCGGACTGACCGGCAACCGCTTCGGCCTGCACCTCGCGCCGCCATCCGACGTTGCGGGTCCCGTGGATCTGCGCGGCGAATTTCACACCGGGCCGTTCGCCAGGCGCTCGGACTTCCGCCTTTGGACCGGGCAGCTCTTCGCGCAGGTCGACTACATCGACCTTGCCAGCGTCAACCAGTGGGTTCAAGCGCCGTTCAATGTCGGGCGCGCAAGCGGCGCGCTGCGCGCGTGGGCGCGATTCGATGCGTTCGAGATCGTCGGCACGACCGCCGATCTCGCCCTGAAGGATGTCGATGCGCGCCTGGCGCCGGATCTGCAGCCGCTGCGGATGAGTTCGTTTCAGGGCCGGGTGACGCAGAGCCGCTGGGGCGACGAGGAGCGTGGCGGGCAGCAGCTGGGTCTGGTCGGCGTGACTTTCGTGCTGGCCGATGGTGCGCGCTTTCCGCCACTCGACCTCAGCTACCGCTACACGCGTGCCAGCGGCGATCGCTCGCAGCAATTCGAGGTCGAGGGTTCGCGCATCGATCTCGCGAGCCTCGCCGGCATCGTCACGCATGTGCCGCTCGGCGCCTCGCTGCGACAGACGATTGCGCGCTATGCGCCGCGCGGCCAGTTGTCCGAGGTCGCCATGCGCTGGGAGGGTGCCGAGCCCGAATGGAACACGCTGACGGCCAAGGCCCGCTTCGATCAGCTCTCGCTGGCTGCGCAACCGGCGGCCGATGGTCCGGGTGTCGGGACGCCGGGATTCGAGCGGCTGAGCGGCAGCGTGCAACTCGACCGGGGCGCGGCCGCGCTGCACTTGGCGTCGCGGGATGTCGTCGTCGAGTTGCCCGGCGTGTTCCAGGAACCACGGCTGGCTTTCAGTCAGCTGCGGGCCGACGTCAAGTGGAAACCGGGTGAGCGGGCCGAGGCGCGCATCGACTCGCTCTCGCTCGAGAGTCCGGACATCGCAATCAGCGCCAGCGGAACCTGGCGACCTTCGGCGTCCGGCAAGGGCAGCGGATCGATCGACATCAGCGGGCGGATTCCGCGCCTTGCTGCGAAGTCTGCGCACCGCTACGTGCCTCTTGTAGCGGGCGCCGGCACCGTTGCGTGGCTGCAGAGCGCCATCCTCGATGGGCGCGTCGAGGATGGCGCGTTCCGGCTGCGCGGCGACCTGGCCAGATTTCCTTTCCCCGCAGCAGCTGACGGCGAGTTCCGCGTGACGGCACGGCTGCGCGGCGGCGTGCTCGACGTCGCACCGCAGGCCGCTGCCGACGGGCAGCTTGCACCGGGGGCCGTCTGGCCGCTGCTGCGGGACATCGATGCCGACCTGCTGTTCGAGCGCCAGGGCATGACCATCACGGCGCAGCGCGGCACGATGAGCGGCGCGCGCATCACGGAGGCGGTGGCCCGCGTCCCGGACCTCGGCCACGACGCGACGCTGGAGGTCAAGGGCCAGCTCGCGGGCGAGCTGGCCGACCTGATCGGCGGCATCAATGCGAGCCCGGTGGCGCGCTGGATCGGCGAAGTCACGCGTGGTGCCGAGGCGCGCGGCAGCGCGCGCACCGATCTGCAGCTGACGGTTCCGCTGCTGCACGCCGGCGACGCACGCGTCAAAGGCTCGCTGCAGTTCCAGAACAACGATCTCACCCTGGCCGACGTGGCGCCGTTCACGCGGGTCAGCGGCGTGATGAACTTCAGCGAGCGCGGGGTCCGCTTCAGCAATGTTGCCGCCGGATTCCTCGGCGGACAGGTCCGCCTCGATGCGACGACGCGCGGCGACGGCGCGCTGGTGCTGAGCACAGCCGGCAGCGCGACCGCCGCAGGCTTGAAGCGCGCGTTCGACATTGACGTGGTGCAGCGCCTGCTTGAGCGCTCGCAGGGAACGACGCGCTACACCAGCACGCTGACCGTGCACAGCGGTGGCCTGCAGCTGGTGGTCGACAGCGACCTCACCGGATTTGCGATCGACGGCGTCGCGCCGATCCGCAAGACGGCGGCGGAGGCGCTGCAGTTCAGGCTCGAGCGGTCGAGCCGCGACGGCAACGAGAACCTGCGCATCAGCGCCGGGCGGCTCTTCGGCCTGATCTTCGAGCACCGACGCGACCGCGGCGTCGCGCGGCTGGTGCACGGAGTCGTTGCGATCAACGAAACACCGAACCTGCCCGAAAGCGGTTTGCTGGTGCAGGTCAACGCCCCGCGCTTCGACGTCGAGGCCTGGGCCCAGTGGCTCGGCCTCGATCTCGCCGGGGGGGCGGCAACGTCCGCTCGGCCGGCATCGAGCGATGACGCGCTCCGCGTCGACTACTTTGCGCTGCGCACGCCGGAACTCGTGATCGAACGCCGCGTCTTCCGCAACGTCACGCTGGGCGCATCGCGCGCCGACGGCGGCGGCTTCGACGTGAACGTGGTCTCGGATGGCGTGATCGGCTACATCGGGTGGCGCCCCGGCGCGCTCGGTACCACGGGCGGCGCAAGCATGGGACACGTCACGGCGCGCCTGTCGAAGCTTGTGATCCCGTCGAGCAAGAAGGACGACATCGTCGGCGCCCTGCAGGCGCCGACTCGCCAGCTGCCGGCGTTCGAGGTTACTGCCGAGAACTTCGAACTAGGCCCGACCAAGTACGGCCGGCTCGAACTCGTCGCCAGCAACGCGGGCGCGGGCGCGGCCGCCAACTGGAAGCTGAGCCGGCTCGAGATCACCAACCCCGACATGAAGGCCTCGGCCAGCGGCGAGTGGTCGGGCATGGGAAGTGCGCGGCGCATGCGGATCGCATTCACGCTCGACACCTCGGACGTTGGCGCGACCCTTGGGCGCTTCGGTACGCCCGGCGCAGTCGCGCGCGGGCACGGCAAGCTCGACGGCAGGCTCGACTGGGCCGGGTCGCCGTTCGACATCGACTACGCGTCGCTCGGCGGTACGCTGGCGCTGCGCATCGAGGACGGGCGATTCCTGAAGGTCGACAGCCGCGGCGCCGGACGCCTGCTGACACTGCTGTCGCTGCAGTCGCTTTCGCGCACATTGCTTGCAGACACGCGCGAGACCTTCGGCGAAGGCTTCTCGTTCAGCGTGATCAAGGCGGATGCCGCGATCAACCGCGGGGTGATGTCGACCGAGAACTTCAGCATGACCGGGACCGGAGCGGCCGCCTTGATTTCGGGCAGCGTCGACCTGCGCAACGAGACGCAGCAGTTGCATCTGGTTGTGCTGCCTGAGATCGATGCCTCGACCGCGGCCCTCGCGCTGGGAGTCGCCAACCCGATCCTTGGCCTCGGCGCGTTGCTCGCCAACACGGTGCTGAGGGCGCCCCTGTCCCGGGCTTTCGCGCTGGACTACGACATCACCGGCACCTGGAACGATCCGATCGTCACGCGTCGCGCCCGTATCGCCGCCAATCCTTCGGAGAACCCGCGATGAATTCCGCGCCCCCGCTCCCCGGAACCGTGCGCGTGGCCGCCGTGCAGATGGTGTCAACGCCACGCGTCGCAGACAACCTTGAAGCCGCCGCGAGGCTGATCGATCAGGCCGCCGGCACTGGCGCGAAGCTGGTCGCGCTGCCCGAGTACTTCTGTCTTATGGGCCTGCGCGACACAGACAAGGTCGCGGTGCGAGAGGCGCTCGGGCATGGTCCGATCCAGGACTTCCTCGCAGCTCAGGCGCTCCGCCACGGCATCTGGCTCGTCGGCGGAACGCTGCCGCTGGAGGCGCCGGAGGCCGATCGGGTGCTCAACAGCTCGCTGGTGTTCGACCCCGCCGGCCAGCGCGTCGCGCGCTACGACAAGGTCCACCTGTTCCGGTTCACCCGCGGTGCCGAAAGCTACGACGAGGCCGTCACCATCGCCCCGGGTCGCGGGGTCGCGGGCTTCACACTGAATCCGCCCGGGGGTCCAGCGCTCAAGGTGGGGCTCTCGGTGTGCTATGACCTGCGCTTCCCGGAGCTTTATCGGGCGATGGCGCAGCCGGACCTGATCCTGGTGCCGGCCGCCTTCACTGCGACGACCGGGCGCGCGCACTGGGAGACGCTGCTGCGCGCCCGCGCGATCGAGAACCTCTGTTACGTGCTGGCGCCCGCGCAGGGCGGCCGGCACGAGAACGGACGGGCCACCTTCGGCCACTCGATGCTGATCGGTCCGTGGGGCGACGTGATATCAGATCGCCCTGAGGGCCCAGGGGTTGTGTTCGGCGACGTCGACCCGCAGGTGATCGCCCAGTGTCGCGCTTCCCTGCCCGCCCTCGCACATCGCGTTATGTAAGCCCTGCCGCACGCGGCGCCCTTACACTTGCGTTCCGCATCGGTTCGGGGCGAATGTCCTACGTGCCTGTGCTGCCCTTCCTCCACGACCCTGCCGCATGAAACTGTCCGATCCCGCGCTCGACCGCCTCGCCACTGCCAAGGCACTGCTTCTCGACCCGTATGGCCTCGACGAAGGCCGCCTGCAGAAGGTGCTGGCGACGATCTTCGAGCACCGGACCGATTACGCGGATCTGTATTTCCAGTACACGCGCAACGAGTCGTTCTCGCTCGAGGAAGGCATCGTCAAGAGCGGGAGTTTCGACATCGAGCAGGGCGTCGGCGTGCGTGCCGTCGCGGGCGACCGCACCGCGTTTGCGTACTCGGACGACATCTCGCCGGATTCGCTGGCCGAAGCAGCGCTGACAGCGCGTGCGATCGCGCGCCACGGCAACGGCCGCGTCCGCGTCGTTCCGAACGTGGCTCCGCGCAAACAGTTCGCCTTGTACGGCATGGACGATCCGGTGGCCTCGCTCGACGCTGCAACGAAGATCCGGATGCTCGAGCGCGTGGAACTGCTGGCGCGCGCGCGCGATCCGCGCGTCAGGCAGGTCATGGCAAATCTCGGCGCCGAATACGATGTGGTGCTGGTCGCGCGCAGCGACGGCGTGCTTGCGGCCGACGTGCGCCCGCTGGTGCAGCTTTCCGTCACCGTCATCGTCGAGGAAGCCGGCCGGCGCGAACAGGGCTTCTCGGGTGGCGGCGGCCGCCACGGCCTGGCCTTCTTCTCCGAGGAGCGCCTCGCCGAGCATGCGCACCGCGCGGTCGATCAGGCGCTCGCCAACCTCGATGCACGGCCCGCACCGGCGGGCGTGATGCCGGTCGTGCTTGGCCCCGGCTGGCCCGGCATCCTGCTGCACGAAGCGGTCGGGCACGGACTCGAAGGCGACTTCAACCGCAAGGGCTCGAGCGCGTTCGCGGGACGGGTCGGTGAGCGGGTCGCGTCTGCCGGAGTGACGGTGGTGGACGACGGTACGCTGCCGGACCGGCGCGGCTCGTTGAACATCGACGACGAGGGCAATCCGACGCAGCGCACGGTGCTGATCGAGGATGGCGTACTGCGCGGCTACATCCAGGACTCGCTGAATGCACGGCTCATGAAGGTCGCTCCAACCGGCAACGGCCGGCGCGAATCCTTCGCGCACCTGCCCATGCCGCGCATGACCAACACGTACATGCTCGCGGGCGGTCACGAACCGGAGGAGATCATCCGCTCGGTGAAGTCCGGCCTGTACGCCTCGAACTTCCGCGGCGGGCAGGTCGACATCACAAACGGCAAGTTCGTCTTCGGCATGGCCGAGGCCTATCTGATCGAAGACGGCCGCCTCACTGCGCCAGTCAAGGGTGCGACGCTGATCGGCAACGGCCCGGATGCGCTGACGCGCGTCACGATGGTCGGCAACGATATGTCGCTCGACCTCGGCATCGGCACCTGCGGCAAGGATGGGCAGAGCGTTCCCGTCGGCGTTGGGCAGCCGACGCTGCGCATCGAGGGGCTGACGGTCGGCGGAACCGCGTAGCCGCGCTCGCACAAGGCGTTGTCGTCAGTCGCCCCGCGGGCCCTGAAGCGCACGCCGATCCGGGACAACGCTGCGCGCAGCGCTGCTTGGCATAATTTCGCGACAACAAGCACAAGCATTCCGGGGAGATCCGCTGAAGTTCCTGCCGCCGATCGTGTGGCTGACCCGCCTGCTTGTCGGCGCGTACCCCCGCTGGATTGGTTCTGCGCCGACGGCCGCGCAGCGCATTTATTTCGGCAATCACACCAGCCACATGGACACCGTGGTGCTGTGGGCGGCACTGCCGGAGGAACTGCGCTCGAACACGCGACCGGTCGCGGCGAAGGACTACTGGGACAGGCCGGGCATCCGCGGGCTGATTGCGCGCGACGAACTCAATGTCGTGATGATCGACCGCAGCCGCGAGGACCCGAATGCCGATCCGCTTGACCCGCTGAAGGACGCGCTCGAGCACGGTTTCTCGCTGATCATCTTTCCCGAGGGCACGCGCACCGCGCAACCGCTGCCCGGTCCGTTCAAGAGCGGGCTCTATCACCTCGCCACCGAGTTCCCGCAGATCGAACTGATCCCGGTCTACATCGAGAACCTGCACCGGAGCATGCCCAAGGGCGCGCTGTTGCCGGTGCCGATCATCTGCACGGTGCGCTTCGGCGCGCCGCTCGCGCTCGCGCCGGGCGAGGACAAGGACGTGTTCCTCGAGCGCGCGCGCGCGGCAGTCATCCGCCTGGCAAGTTGAAGACGCTGCGATGAATCTGACATTGAATGAGACCTTCCTGGCGGTGTTCTGCTCGCTGGCGGTCCTGTCGGCGGTCGCCACCGGCGCCGGCCAGTGGGCGGCCCGCCACACGATCGACCCGGCCCGCCTTGCCCGGATCGGCATCCTGAATTCACGCATTCACAGCAGTTGGTCGGTGCTTGCGGTCTTCACGATCGCGTTCGCGCTCGGGCCTGCCGCACTGCTGGTCGTGTTTGCGCTGGCTTCGTTCTTCGCCCTGCGCGAGTTCGTTTCGTTGACACCGATCAAGCCGTCCGACCACTGGGCGCTGGTGGTGGCGTTCTACGTGGTGATCCCGGCGCAGTACATCCTGCTTGGCTTCGGCCGGGCGAGCGTGTTCGCGACATTCATCCCGGTGTACGTCTTCCTGCTGCTGCCGGTGATCGCCGCAATCCGCCAGGACAACGAGCGCTTCCTCGAGCGCGTCGCCAAGGTGCAATGGGGCATGATGATCAGCGTCTATTGCATCAGCCACGCACCGGCCATCGCCACCCTGCCGATCCGCGGCTACGAGGGGCGCGGCCCGCTGCTGCTGCTGTTCTTCCTGCTGGTGCTGTTCCTGACCGACCTGCTGCAGATCGTCTTCAGTGCGGTCCTCGGTGGACGCGCTCTGCGGTCGAATCCGAACAAGACGGTGCATGGCGTTCTCGCGGGCAGCATTTGCGGCGCGTTGATTGGCTGGGCGCTCTGGTGGATGACGCCGTTCGCGCCGTGGCAGGCGCTAGTGATGTCGCTGGTGATCGTCGGCACGGGCTACCTCGGCAGCGTCGTGCTGTCCGCGGTCAAGCAGAGCCTCGGCGCACGCCATTGGGACACCGAGTTCGAACTGACCCGCGGCGTGCTCGAGCGCCTCGACGCACTGACCTTTGCCGCCCCGCTGTTCTGGCAGATCACGCGCTACTTCTGGGTAATCCGCGCCGACGTATGATCCGCGTCAACCGGTACCCGCTTGCGGCCCGGGCGCAATCTCGGGTATCTTGCAGCAGTGCGCTGCCTCCGCGCGGCGCGATTCCACGATGAACACGACGGCGCGTTTCGGCTTTTTCTGCTTTTATGGCTTTTTCCGGCCTCTGGCGGAGAGAGTCGAGCGGCGCGCGTAAGAAGACACCGAATCGACCCAACCGCCAGGCCAAACCCCTGGCGGTTTTTTTTCGCCGGTGGTGCGGCCGAGCCCCAAGGACCCACGATGGACGGAGCACGACATATGCGCTACATGACCGATGACCTGCGCATCCGCGAGATCAAGGAGCTTTCGCCGCCAGCCCACCTGATCCGGGAATTTCCGTGCGAGGACGTGGCCTCGGTCACAGTGCACGAATCGCGCGAGGCGATCCACCGCATCCTGCACGGCATGGACAACCGGCTGGTGGTCGTCATCGGCCCCTGCTCGATCCACGACCCTGCGGCAGCGCTCGACTATGCGCGCAAACTCAAGGCCGTGCGCGATCGCCTTGCGGCCGACCTCGAAATCGTGATGCGCGTGTATTTCGAGAAGCCACGCACGACGGTCGGCTGGAAGGGGCTGATCAACGATCCCGACATGGACGGCAGCTTCCGCATCAACCACGGCCTGCGCGTCGCGCGCGAGCTGCTAATGGAGATCAATACTGGTGGCCTGCCGGCCGGCTGCGAGTATCTCGACATGATCACGCCGCAGTACATCGCCGACTTCGTGTCCTGGGGCGCAATCGGGGCGCGCACGACCGAGAGCCAGGTCCACCGCGAACTCTCGTCGGGCCTGTCCTGCCCGGTCGGTTTCAAGAACGGCACCGACGGCAACATCAGGATCGCGGCCGATGCAATCAAGGCCGCCCAGCAGCCGCATCACTTCCTGTCAGTGACCAAGGGCGGCCATTCGGCGATTGTGTCGACGCGCGGCAACGAGGACTGCCACATCATCCTGCGTGGCGGCAAGCAGCCCAACTTCGACGCGGCGAGTGTCGAGGCGGCGTGCGCCGAGCTCGGCAAGGCAGGACTCGCACAGCGTCTGATGATCGATGCGAGCCACGCCAACAGCCAGAAGAATCACGCCAACCAGATCGGCGTGTGCAAGGCGATCGGCGAACAGCTGGCTGCCGGAGACACGCGCATCATCGGGGTGATGGTCGAAAGCCACCTCATGGCCGGACGACAGGACCTCGTTCCGGGCAAGCCGCTCGTCTACGGCCAGTCGGTCACCGATGCCTGCATCGGCTGGGACGACAGCGTGGCCGTGCTCCAAGGCCTGGCCGAATCGGTTCGCCGCCGGCGCCTGCGTGCCGCCGACGTCACGGCAAGGTAGTGGCTACTTGACCAGGTCGCGGTACGCGTGCCAGCTCGCGTGCCCGAGCAGCGGGAAGATCACCAGCAGCCCGATCATCAGCGTTGCAAAGCCGATTGCGGTCAACACCGCGATCAGGATCGCCCAAACGATGATTGCGCCCGGGTTCGTGATGCAGCACTTGAGGCTCGTCAGCATCGCGGTGACGACGTCGACGTCGCGGTCGAGCAGCATCGGTGCCGTCACGAGGCCGAAGACGTACACGGTGAATGCGACGAGCGCGCCGGCGCCGAGGTAGATCACCATCAGCGGGATATACCGGCCCGAGAACAGGATCTCGGAGCCGAGCGCCTTTAGATCGCCGACGTCGCCCTGCAGGAACTGGGCAACGATGATCGCCGCGATGCGCTCCCAGAAGATCATCGCGAGCACCAGCACCAGGCCCCAGAGCGCGATCGACCCGCCGTTGCGGCGCCAGGCGAAGACGGCTTCGGCGCCATCCACCGGCTTGCCCTGCTCGATCTGGCGCGACAGCGCGTAGAAGATGATCGCGACGAATGGAGCGACGAGCAGGAAACCGCCCACGAGCGCGGGGACGAGATACGCAAAGCGCCACGCAACGACCAGCAGCGAGAATCCGAAGGCGGCCACCCAGGCGCCGTAGATCAGGCTCGGAAGCGCCGCCCGCTTGAAGTCGGCCCAGCCGCGCTCCAGCCAGATGACCGGCCGGCCCGCGTCAACCTTCCTGATCTGCGGTGCCGCGTCCGCATCGCGGCGGTCAATCGCGTCGTCCATGGGGCCTCCTGTCGGCGACAAGCCGTCTTGGCACGCCGATCATAACCACCGGCTGCCGCCGTGCGCCACTCCGTCGTACGCAGATCGGGTTCGCGCTAGTGCGCCTTCTCCGGCGCCTGGACGCTGGGCGAGAAGAACTCGCCGCGGGTCAGATAGGTGTAGCTGGCCTCGAATGCTCCGATGCTCATCAGCACCAGCAGCAGCAGCGGCGGCACCACGATCACGTAAACCAGTGCGAGGCGCTCCCACAGCATGTGCATGAAGACCGAGACGATCAGGCCGGCCTTCAGCAGCATGAAGATCACGATCAGCGACCAGCGCAGCATGCCCTGCAGGTGGAAGTAGTCGACGAGGTAGGACGCGACGCTGAGTACGAACAGCAGCCCCCAGATCTTGAAATAGATGCCGAGCGGATGCTGCTGGCCCTTCTCATGCACGATCGGCGCTGCCGCCGCATGCTCCATGTGATGCCCGCTTGCGTGTGCCACGGATCAGCCCTCCAGCGCTTTGCGATGGTCTACCAGAGATAGAAGAACGCGAAGATGAACACCCAGACCAGATCGACGAAGTGCCAGTACAGGCCCATGATTTCGACGATCTCGTAGTTGCCGCGCCGGCCCGTCATGAATCCGGGCCGCTGATGGTCGAGGTCGCCACGCCGGACCTTGGTCGCGACGATGATTAGGAAGATCACCCCGATGGTCACGTGCGTGCCGTGGAATCCGGTGATCATGAAGAACGCCGAGCCGAACTGTGCCGCGCCCCACGGGTTGCCCCAGGGCCGCACGCCCTCGAGGATCAGCTTGGTCCATTCGAAGGCCTGCATGCCGACGAACGTCGCGCCGAGCAGCGCGGTTGCAAGCAGCAGCCAGAAGGTGGTCTTGCGGTCCTTGCGGTAGCCGTAGTTCACCGCCAGCGCCATCGTGCCGGAGCTGCTGATCAGCACGAAGGTCATGATCGCGATCAGCAGCAGTGGCACGCTCCTGCCGCCGATCTCCAGGGCGAACACGACGCTCGGGTTCGGCCACGGCACCGTGGTCGAACCGCGCACCGTCATGTAGGAGATCAGGAAGCTGCCGAAGATGAAAGTGTCGCTGAGCAGGAAGATCCACATCATCGGCTTGCCCCAGGGAACGCCCTTGAACGCGCGCTGGTCCGACGAGAAATCCGCGACGATGCTCTCGAGCCCCTGGGGTTCGGCGCTGACCGCCGTGCCGGCGGCTGGATTGGCCATGGGTTCCGGTCTCCCTTGCGTTGCTCGGCTACATCCGTCTCATAGCGACTGCGTCGGCGTGCACACCGACAGCCCGAGGTAGTTTGACACCAGTACCGCGAACAGCACGATCCATACGATCAGCAGGAAATGCCAGTAGATCGCGCACAATTCGACGCTCAGGCGCACGCGCCCCGCGGCCTCGCCGCGGCGCACGCGCCCGACCGTGCGGGTCCAGGCCACCAGACCACCGAGCACATGCACACCGTGCACGGCCGTGAGCAGGTAGAAGAACGCCGTGGCTGCGCTGCTGGCCAGGAAATAGCCCGCGTCGCCGAGTTGTTTCCACACTACGAGCTGCCCGGCCAGGAAGACAATGGTCAGCGCGCCGGCGGCGAGCAGCCCCTTGCGCACGCGCTCGGCATCACCGCGCCGCGCTGCAAACACGGTCCACTCCATCGTGAGGCTCGCGACAATCAGGACCGCGGTGTTTGCCATCAGCAGACGCGGTTGCGGCAGTGGCGCCCAGTCGAGATAGTTGAGCCGCATCGCGTACGCGCTGATGAACAGCGCAAAGAGCGCGGTGGCAACGCCGAGGAACACCCACAGCGCCGTCTTGGCGGCCGGACGCGCCAGCACAGCGGGGTGTGCGTCCTGCACCGCCAGCTGCGCGTTCCAGGGCTGGACGTTGACAGTCTGGCGCAGCAACCACCAAACGATGGCGCCCATCAGCAGCGCCAGAACGACGAGGGTCAGCGTCACGGAGTGCCCAGTGTCGACTTGATCCACTTGCCCGCCGCGACCTCGTTCGGCGGAACGTTCTGCGGAATGAAGTCCTCCTTGACACCCGGCACGCCATAGTCGTAGGCCCAGCGGTACACGACCGGCAGTTCCTTGCCGAAATTGCCGTGCGTCGGCGGCGTATCCGGGGTCTGCCATTCGAGTGACGTGGCGTTCCACGGATTGCCACCCGCCGGCCGACCGCGGAAGTAGCTCGAGATCAGGTTGTATAGAAACAGGATCTGCGCCGCGCCGACAATCAGCGCCGCGACGGTGATCGCGACGTTCAGCGAGTGCGCGGAATCCGGAATGAAATTCGTTCCCTGGATCGCGTAGTAGCGCCGCGGCACACCCATGAATCCGAGGTAGTGCATCGGGTAGTAGATGGCGTAGCTGCCGACGAAGGTAATCCAGAAGTGGATCTTGCCCATCTTGTCGTCGAGCATCCGGCCGGTGATCTTCGGATACCAGTGATAGATCGCGCCGAAGACGACCAGGATCGGCGCGATCGCCATCACCATGTGGAAGTGCGCGACGACGAACATCGTGTCCGAAAGCGGCAGGTCGATCGTGACGTTGCCGAGGAACAGCCCGGTCAGTCCGCCGTTGATGAACGTGAAGATGAAGCCGATCGCGAACAGCATCGGCACCGTCAGGTGAATGTTGCCGCGCCAGAGCGTCAGCACCCAGTTGTAGACCTTGATCGCCGTCGGGATCGCGATGATCAGGGTCGTCGTGGCGAAGAAGAACCCGAAGTACGGATTCATGCCGCTGACGTACATGTGGTGCGCCCAGACGATGAACGACAGGCCGCCGATGATCACAATCGCCCACACCATCATGCGGTAGCCGAAGATGTTCTTGCGCGCGTGAACCGAGATCAGGTCCGAAACGATACCGAAGGCCGGCAACGCAACGATGTACACCTCGGGATGGCCGAAGAACCAGAACAGGTGCTGGAACAGAATCGGGCTGCCGCCGCTATAGCCGAGCTGCTGGCCGCGCGACACCAGCGCCGGCATGAAGAAGCTGGTGCCTAGCAGCAGATCGAGCAGCATCATGATCGCGGAGACGAACAGCGCCGGGAACGCCAGCAGCGCCAGGACCGTCGCCATGAAGATGCCCCAGATCGTCAGTGGCAGACGCATCATCGTCATTCCCCGCGTCCGCGCCTGCAGCACAGTGACGATGTAGTTCAGTCCACCCATCGTGAAGCCGATGATGAAGAAGGCCAGCGACAGCAGCATCAGGATGATGCCGCCGTGAGACCCGGGCGTGCCGTCGAGGATCGCCTGTGGGGGATACAGCGTCCAGCCGGCACCGGTCGGGCCGCTGGTCAGGAAGAAACTCGCGACCAGCAGCAGCACCGCGAACAGGTAGACCCAGTAGCTCAGCATGTTGACGTACGGGAACACCATGTCGCGCGCGCCAACCATCAGCGGGATC
>Ga0335084_10001843_pt1 | contig 20103 bp, 19 predicted proteins | sample Lox_Sample_44_FD_206721 | JGI IMG/M metagenome (GOLD analysis project Ga0335084, IMG submission 206721) | Soil microbial communities from Loxahatchee National Wildlife Refuge, Florida, United States - Lox_Sample_4.4 | ecosystem: Environmental > Terrestrial > Soil > Wetlands | place: USA...
CATGTTGAGACCTGACCCCGATGCGGAGGAGCGATGAGCGGGAATAGGGACATCAGGCGCCGGCTCGAGATGGCGTCAGAGGCCATCGAAGCCCTGGACGCGGAGCTGGCGGCCGGGCGGCTCGGCGTCGAGGAGCACAGCCGGCGCCGGGCCGAGAGCGAGCGCGAAGCGGGTCGACTCTTCGTGATGCTCCGGAGGAGCCAGCGCGACACCGGGGCGCACGGCGGGGGGCAGCCGCCCGCGCCGGCGGGGCCGCGGCCGTTGTGGTTCCGGCGCCCGCTCGCTATGGGAGCGGCCTCGGTGCTCCTGGTCGTCGTCGGGGTCGGGGTGGGTGTCGGGGTCGGGCGATGGTTCGCCGGAACCAGGGAAGCCGCGGCGCCCGCCACCGCTCCGTCTCCCGCGCCCGCCGGCGACCCGGCCGCCCTCATGACCGACATCGAGCTGCGGGCGCTCCGCCAGATGGCCGCCCGCGAGGACGCGCCGATCCAGGCCCTCCTCCAGCTGGCGCATGCCGCGCTCGACAAGGGCCAGCTCGACGAGGCCCGCCGGCTCTACGAGCGGGTGCTCGCCCGCGAGCCCCGGAACGTCGAGGCGATCACCCACCTGGGAGGCGTGCTCTTCCAGGAGGGACGCGTCGACGAAGCGCTGGCGAAGGTCGAGGCTGCGCTGCGGATCGATCCCCGGTACATCCACGCCCACTGGGACCGGACGCAGTACCTCTTCTACGGCAAGCGGGATTTCCCGGCAGCCGTCAAGGCGGCGCGCGCGTTTCTGGTAGTCGTGCCGGAGGGCCCGGACGCCGACAGCGTGCGGAAGCTCATGGCCGAGGCGCAGCAGAGAGGAGCCATCGGCGCGCCTCTGATCCCGAAAGCGCGGTGAGATCGGAGCAGGCGTACTCCTTCTACGTGATCCTGAGAGCGACTGAGTCAACGGGACCTGACCGAGGTTTGTATCAGGTGGAGCGCGAGTCTACATCACAGCCAGGGACTGTGGATTGGTGTTCGAACTCGTTTCGGAGGCGATCGTTCGAGCCGTTCGACCGGTCCGGCGTGACACACCAGGGCCGGTCGCGGGTCAAGACGCTGACGCAATCGTGGTATCGGAAACCTGATCACCCGATGGTCCGGCGCCGTTGCACTTGGGTCGACGACCGCCATTGCCCTGTATCGAATGGTATAAGAGCTCTTTGAGGCGGTCCGACGTGGCCCGAATCCACCCGATCCCTCGGTTTTGATTGCCATCCGTCCCGGCGGGGGCCTGTGCTATTTTTGACGCCGCCTCACCCGTGCGAGCCGAAGGGAGATTGACGAGACACCATGGCGGCGCGACTCCCCCAGCCGGCGCGAGGCCGATGGCAGCGGGCAGCCGTGTCACTCTTCCTCCTTCTGCTCGCGGTCCCCGCCCCGCTCCCGGCACAGGAGATGCCCTCGCACCGGGCCACGCCGTTCGTGACCGAGGTGTCGCCGTCCCCGGTCGAACGCGGCTCTTCGCTGCAATCGTGCCCGGCATACCGGTTGCTGCCCGACCCATTCCGCGATTGCGAGCCGTGGAAGGCGTCCGCCGTGCTCAGGACGGGCGCCCCTCTCCAGCTTGCGCAGGCCGGCGCCGCACTGCCGTCGGCGGAGGAAACCCGGGAGCCCGATCGGGCGCCGCTCGCGCCCGCCGACAACCGGTCGCTGCCGCCGATCGACCCGGGCCCCTCGAGGCGACCCTGTCCGACCCACCGGCTGCTGCCGGGCGAGTCCCGCGATTGCGAGCCACCCACGGCGTTCGCTGACCTCACGATGGACGCCCGTCCCCAGCTTGGGCAGGCCGATACCGAGCTGCCGAGGTGGGAAGTTCTGGAGCGTCACCGGCTGCTCCTCTCGGCGCTCGTCCCGGTGACGTCGTGGGGGCTGGTCACGCTCAACTCGCTTGCGGGGTACGACACAAACCACAGCTTTCGATTCAACGATGAGGGCTGGTTCGGTCCCAACACGACAAACGGCGGCGCGGACAAGGCCTCCCATCTCGCCGACTACTTCGTCATCGCCAATCTGTTCGAGGATGTCTACAGAATGCTCGGCTACTCGGAGAACGCGGCGCGCTGGTCGGGCCTCGGTATCGCGCTCACTACCGGGTTTGCGAACGAAATTAGCGACGGGTTCAATGGGTACGGTTTCTCGTGGCAAGACTTCGCGATGGACTCGGCCGGGGCCGTGACCGCCTCCGTGGTCTCGGCGACCCACACGAAGGATCTTTTTTCAATCCGCACGTCCCATCTACCTGGCTCCACCTACACGCACGACGTCTACTCGGCCGATTTCAAGATCTCCGGGCTGGGCCAGCGCCTGGGAGTCAACCTCGGCCCTCTGCGATGGTTCCTTCTCTCGGTCACCTACGGCTCCAAAGGCTACCGGGTCTCGCCCCCTATCGAACACCAGCGCCAGGTCGGCTTCGAAATCGGTCTGAACCTTCAGCAGATCCTGAACGACCTCGGGGTCAAGCGCAACACGTGGTGGGGCTACGCGCTCCATCTCTTCCCGGACAACATCCGGTTCCCCTACACCGCCGTCGGGATGCGCGTGGACCTGAACCACGGGAAGTGGCACGGTCCGAATAGCGGCAACTACGACTAGGGCGGCGAGACGCCGGTCGACTGCTTCGCGTAGTCGGGGGTCGCCGCCCGCTCTCCTCCGATCCGCGAGGGACGGGCCATGCGCGGCATGGAGGCCTATCGCGCCCTGTTCGGGCTGACCGAGCCATGGACGGCGGATGAAATCGCGCGGCAGTCGCGCGCTCTGCGTCTGGTCCGGCCGGAAATGGCCTCGCGTATGATACAAGAGGACCCGTGATGCCGACATAGCCATGAGTGAATTGGAAGTCTTAGCTCGCCTGGAGGGTTCTATATGAACCGGACGCGTCACCGCGGTTCCGTCTTTGATCGTCGCACTTTTCTCGGGTTGCTCCCCAAGCTCGCCGCAAGCCTGGCCGTCGTGACGATACCGGCCTGCGCACAACACGCGCGAACAGGCGTGAGCGCCGGTCAGGACTTCCTGATCATCAACGGGTGGGTGTTGAATCGGCATGATATCTTCCCGGCGGCCAGTACAGCCGATGCTGTCTGACCTCAATGAAGCGCTGGCCCGTGCTGCTGAGCGACGATACGACGTGTGTGTGTGCGGCACCGGTCCGGCCGGAATAACGACTGCGAGAAAACTGGCAGAGCATGGAAAGCGAATTCTTCTGCTTGAAGGCGGCGGGCTGTCGTACAGCAAGAGGTCGCAGGATCTATACAACGCAACCAATGTCGGGCTGCAATATTGGTTTCTTGAAGAAGCCGGTCGAGCCCGTTACTTCGGCGGCACGTCAAATCATTGGGCCGGACGATGCGGCATATTCGACGACATTGACTTCGACACTCGTGACGACTCCGGTTTGCCCGGCTGGCCTATTTCGCGCCAACAGGTTCTGCGCACCAGAGAAGAGGCGCAGCAGATCCTGGACATTCCGGGCGCGAACTTGGCACCGGTTCAAGACCCGCACTTTGCGACCCCCTTGTTCGCTCGAAGCGGCTACGCCCTAAGCCCGCCGACACGATTCCTCGAAAAGTATGGCGCCGAGATTCGACAATCGCAGCACATTGAGGCTTTCTACAACGCCAACCTGGTCGGCGTGGGGCTCAGCGACGATCAGACACGGGTTCAACATGTTTTCGTCCGAAACTACAACGGCAAAATGACCAAGGTGGTCGCAAGCCAATTTGTCCTGGCGCTCGGTGGGATTGAGAATGCGCGAATCCTGCTTAACGCGAGCAGTCAAGTCCCTGGGGGCATCGGCAATCACAGCGGAATGGTCGGTCGGTGCTTCATGGAGCACCTGAACGTATCGATCGGCCGCTTCCTCGTCACCGATCTGCAATTCTGGCGGCGCGGGAGTTTTCCGCTGGCGCCGACGGACACCATGATCCGACAGCACGGGATCGGCAATGGCTTCCTTGTGTTTGAACCCGACCCACTTCCGCAAAGCAGTGGCCGGTTCAAGGCGCTCAGGGAGTTTTTACGCGATACCAGTTGTGCAGTGCCGCCAATCGCGGGTGTGGCCAGACGGATCGTCGACTTTGACTGCCCGGGAGATGGAACGATCGGATCTCTGATCGAACAGGCGCCCAATCCGAACAGCCGCGTGAGCTTGACAGATGAGGTGGACGCCTTTGGCCTTCGCCGGGCCCAATTGAATTGGCAGCTGAGCGACCGTGACTGGAAAACGATTCGAATTCTTTCCATCGAATCGGCCAAGGAAATGGCGAGGCTCAATCGCGCGCGCGTTCAACTCGCGCCGTTCATACTCGACAGGGATCGCTTTGTTGAGGTCAGTGGGCACGCTCACCATATGGGAACGACGAGAATGTCGGCCGATCCTCGTTATGGTGTCGTTGATGAGAACTGCCGTGTGCACGGCGTCCATAACCTCTACATCGGCGGAAGTTCCGTGTTCCCGACAGGTGGCGGCACAAACCCAACCCTGACAATCGTGATGCTTGCGCTCAGACTGGCGGATTTTCTGGCGAATCAGAAATAGACAGAGGAACTGGTCAGAGCCGTGCCGTCGGGTTCTCGGGCGGCCGGTGCCCGTACATGGCGCCTACGTCACCTACGCTCCCGGGCGCGCCCGCATCTGCTCGGGGCTCATGCCGTAAAAGGCGCGAGCGCGGTCGCCCGGCCCCAGCCAGGGATGCGCGCGGAGCACCTCCTCGTTGATGTCGGCGCCCCAGCCCGGCGCGTCCTGCAGGAAGATGTGACCGTCCTTGATCACGGGCGGCTTCGTCACCAGGTCCGCCTTCCAGGCCACGTCGTCGATATCGATCTCCATGATGCGCACGTTGGGAAGGACCGCGCAGAGGTGGAGTGAGTGGTAATCCGCCAGGTGGCTGTAGTAGTTGTGGGGGGCGATGTTGATCTCGTAAGCCTCAGCCATCCGTCCGATTTGCACGGCCTGGGAGAAGCCGTTCCAGGGCACGTCGATGATGGCCACGTCGACGGCGTGCAGCTCGAGGAAGGGCCGGTACTGGCGAGTGGTCACGAGGCTCTCGCAGGAGGCCAGGCGCGTGGAAGTGGATTGCTTGATCTGCAGCAGCGCCTCGGGATCCCAGTTGTCGTACTCGACCCACTGCATGTCGAACTTCTCGAGCAGCTTGGCCACCCGCAGCACGCCCTCCGTGCGGAAGTTGTAGTTCAGGTCGAGGCAGAGACCCACACGCGGCCCCACCGCGTCGCGGAACGTGCCGATCAGGCGCTCGATCGCGTCCAGGATCTCCACGGTGGGCGCGCCGTCGGTCGAGTTGATGCCGCTCGCGAAGCCGGGGAAGTACACCGTGGCGGGATCCCCCGGGATCACCATGTTGGTCTTGAGCGCGGTGAAGCCGCGCGTCACGACTTCGCGGCCGAGCGCCGCGATGTCGTCGTAGGTGCGGAGCGGCGGAGTGCCCAGCACGTGGCCGAGCCGCGCCCGCGTCGTCCCGCAGTGCGACCAGTACAGGCGCATGCGGTCGCGCAGCGGCCCGCCGAACAGCTCGTAGACCGGCACCCCGAGCGCCTTGGCCTTGATGTCCCAGAGCGCCAGCTCGATGCCCGCCATCGCCTTGTGGGTCACGCCGCCCAGGTTCTGCCGGGTCGCGCGGAGCATGTCCCAGTAGAGCCGCTCGACCGGCCGTGGGTCCTGGCCGATCAGCAGCGGGGCCAGGTCGCGGACAGAGCCCGCGATGCCGTACGGGCTCCGGTTATCGCTGCATTCCCCCCAGCCGACGAGCCCGTCGTCGGTCTCGACGCGGACAAAGGTCCAGGGCCGCCAGCCACCGTCACAGTGCAGAGCCTCGACACGCGCGATCTTCATGGCAGCAGACCATGCCATACCCGGCGCGCGCAGTCCACCCCTAGCCGACCGCTGAAAGACCCGGACGCCGCTCAAAAAGGTCCGGATGCGAGGCGGCGCCCGAACGCTGCGGGCGAGGCGTAGGCCCTGACTGTCTCAGCCCTCGCCTGATGGCTTCGCCTCTCAGCTCGAACAGCCACGAGCCCGCGGCCGAGGGCGCCCAAACTGAATCCTTGCCACATGGCGCAAATGGGTCCGTATCGGCGGCCTGCTAGCGCCGCGCGGGGCCGGCGACCCGGCCTGCCCACACCGACAGCGCGGCCAGCGCGGCGGCCGCGGCGGCCAGCGTGAACGCGATCGCGTAGCTCCCGGTCACGTCGAAGATCCGCCCGGCGAGCCACGCCCCCGTCGCGCTGCCGAGCGCGCTCGCCACCTGGGTCGCGCCGAAGATCGCGCCGAAGTGCGGCCCGCGGAACCGGTCGCTCATCAGAGCGGGCACTATGAACGCGGTGACCGAATACCCGATGCCGAACAACATCGCGTAACCGAGCGCCAGCCACACTGATGGTGTCGCCGCCACCAGCCAGAGCACCCCCACGCCCATGATCATGCCGATCATGCCGAGCGCGTAGACCAGCTCGCGCGAGAGATAGTCCGAAATCCATCCTCCGCCGGTCTTGCCCAGGATGCTGGCGGCGCCGACCACGCTGATCACCGAAGCGGCGGTCATCGCCGGGATGCCGTGGTCCACCAGGAACGCGGCCTGGTGGACGTGGAGCGCCTGGCTGCAGATGCTGCCGAGAAACACCGCGAGCGCGATCAGCCGGAAGGACGGATTGGCCATCGCCAGCCCGAGTGAATGCTCGCCGCCGGCCCGGCCTCCAGCTCCGCCGCGCGCGGCAGGCCCGCGTGGCTGCGGCGGAGCGTCGTGGATCGCCAGGTAGGTGGCGGGGAGGATCCAGAGGGCGCAGAGGGCGGCGAGTGCGCGGAAAGCCCACCGCCAGCCGACGCTGCCGATCAGCGCCTGGCAGAGCGGGACCACCAGGAAAATGCCGAGCCCCACGCCGGAGCCCGCGATGCCGAGGGCCAAGCCCAGGCGTGCCTTCCACTGCCGCTGCACCATGACCACTGCGGGCGTCCATCCTGCGGTGGCCACCCCGACGGCGGTGAGCAGGCCAAAGGAGAGGTAAAGATGCCAGGCGCGCGTGATCAGGCTGTCCGCCCAGAGCGCGGCGGCCAGCAGCACTCCCCCGATGAGGATGAGCCGGCGCGGGCCGAAGCGGTCGGCGAGCGAGCCCAGCATGGGACCCGCGCCGCCGCTGACCAGCGTGAAGATGGAGAAGGCGCCGGCCAGGACCGAGCGGCTCCAGCCGAAGTCCCGCAGCAGCGCGACGAGGAAGACGCTGTAGGCGTACCAGACCCCGTAGGCCAGCGCGAGGGTGACGACGGTGACGGCGAGAGCGGAATAGGATGGCGTGGTCGAAACCGCCGGGTCGGGACGCATGGACGCTCCACGATACCGCGGCGTCGGTCGTCACGGACAGTCATATTGAGCCCACGGAGGGCAAAGGCATCGCATATCATGAGCCTGTCGAACCAATGTCCAACCGTGCGCAGACGCGGCGAGCGATCTAGCATCAGTGACCCTTGCGAGTCTGATTTTCCTGTTCCTGCTGTCCGGCGCCGCATCCGCGGGCCCAATATACGGAGCCATTCGCGATGGCGCCAATCCGCTGAGGTCGGCGAAGAGCGTGCGGCCCAAGGGGTCCAGACCCAGTCAGCCCGATCTGGGGATACGAGTGGAAGGTATATGAGCGCTGCGGATACTCCAAACATCATCACTGCGGAGCATGTTGACGGTAAGACTCAATCGGCAATGCTTCGGGCAATGATGCGCCTGCTCCTGCTGGTCGGTTCGGGAATGTTCATCCTCCTCTCCATCCTTCCGTTACGCTTCCGGTTCAGCGCCGAAAATCTCGGATTGCCGCCAGGTACAGACTGGATGGTCAGGCTGGAAGCGTCCGGTATGTGGCCCGCCTTTCTGATCGAAAGCTCCCTGCTCGCTGCCGGGACATTGGTCGCCATCGCGGCGCTCTTCTATGTGCTCCGGCAACTCGAGCCCGTCCTGGATGCCAATGCGTTGGCGCAGACGCAGTTCCTGGATGCCCTGGCCCCCCGCTATGTCGATCTGGCGATCGTGGCCTCGGCGGCCCTCAGTCTTTTTCTCGAGCTGGCGCTCATCCGCTGGCAGTCTTCAGTGCTGGAATTCCTTGCCTTCTACAAGAACTTCAGTCTCCTGGCGTGCTTTGCGGGACTGGGCCTCGGCTATGCGCTCGCCGCGCGGAACCGCATCCCGCTCCTGATGGTGATCCCGCTGCTCGCCGGGCAGTTCTCCTTCATGATGCTCACCCGCATGGCTCCGAACGTTTTCAGCGTGATTCCGTTCCGGGAGCAGCTCGCCATGGGGACATGGCAAGGGGGCTGGAGCCAGACGCTCGTCTTGTTCCTGCTGCTCTCCGTGATCTTCCTGCTCACGGCTCTAACGTTTCTGCCCATAGGCCAGCTTTGCGGCCGCCTGATGGAGCGCCGCAGGAGTCTGCGCGCCTATGGCTTGAACTTGCTGGGCAGCCTGTTTGGCGTCCTTCTGATGCTGGCCGCGAGTTTTCTGTGGACCCCCCCGCTTGCCTGGTTCGCATTGTGCTTCCTCGGCGTGCTGATGTTTCATGTGCGGCGGACGTCCTGGCTGCTGGTGGGCGTCGTGTTCACGCTGCTGTGCACGGTTGTCCTGTCCTGGTGGCCGATCGACCGCCTGTGGAATCGCGTCTACTCCCCTTACCAGTTGCTGGAGATCGGCACTGATCCCGATACGGGGCTGACGTTGATTCGGGCTGCCGGCCACTACTATCAACGCATCAACGACCTTTCTCCGCACAACTCCTCTCCCGCGTCCACCAAGAGCCGTGATTACTATGACTTCCCATACAAATCCCATCCGGCGCTGACCGATGTCGCGGTCGTCGGATCCGGAACCGGCAACGATGTGGCGGCGGCTTTGCGCGCTGGGGCGGGGAGAGTCGACGCCATTGAGATTGACCCGGCCATACTTCTCACCGGCATGGAGAGGCATCCCGAAAAGCCCTACCTGGATCGCCGCACACGGCCTATTAACGACGATGCGCGCTCCTTCTTCCGCGGGACTGCGGACACGTACGACCTGATCGTCTACGGCCTGCTCGATTCCCACACGCTCCTGAGCCACGGTTCGAGCGTGCGGCTCGATTCCTTCGTTTACACCGTGGAGGGCCTGCGCGAAGCGAGAAATCGCCTGAAGCCTGACGGTGCGATGTCCCTTTCTTTCACGCTACTCTCCGAATCGCTGGGGCGCAAAATCTACCTGATGCTGCAGGCGGCTTTTGACGGACGCGCCCCTGCATGTGTCCAGACCGACTATGACGGTTCAGTGATTTTTCTCGTCTCGAATGATCCGAAGTGGGCGCTCCCAGCCGGGCTGACCGCCCGCAGCGGCTTCACGGACGTAACAGCCGTGTACGCCAATCCGTCGCTGCTGGCCAGTGTGTCGACCGATGATTGGCCGTTCTTCTACATGCCGCAGCGTGTCTACCCCGTTTCGTACCTGGTCATGATCGCTCAGATCCTGGTCCTTTCCCTGCTGCTGGCGGGCCACTTCTTTGCCGAATCGCCGCGGTTCAGTCACCTGTCATTCTTCTTCCTTGGCGTCGGTTTCATGCTCGTCGAGACCAAGGGAATTACGGAAATGGGGCTGACATTTGGAAACACCTGGCAGGTGATCGGCTTCGTGATCGCCGGTATCCTGACCATGGCGTTTCTGGGCAATTGCCTGGTCCAGTGGCTGAACGTCAGGCGTCCGCTCATTCCCTATCTGCTCCTCCTGGCAGCGCTGGCCGTCGGCTGGCAGGCCGCGAGGTCCGGCGGATTTGCCTCCACTCCATTCGGTCGGCTGGAGACCGCCGTGGTGCTCACGCTGCCGCTCCTGTTTTCGGGAATCGTCTTCTCGACATTGCTGTCGGCTCGAGGCCACATCTCGGGGATCATGGCCATGAATCTGCTGGGGGCCATCCTGGGCGGTTTACTGGAATACAATTCCATGTACTTCGGATTCCGCGCGCTCTACCTGATGGCGATGGCGTGTTATGTCCTCGCCTTTGTATCGGAGTTGGCGTTCAAGGACCAAGCCGCCGGGCGCGCGCCCCCTGGAGCCGCGGCTGCAGTGTGAGGCCGGTCCGCACGGATGTCAGAGAGGCGCCCGCGCGTTTGCCCGCGCCTACCGAGCCGCGACTGCGGGGAGCGGAGGCAGGTTGACCCGGACGAGTCATAAGCCTCCAGCTCACCGACGCTGGATGACAGCGGGCGGTCTGGAGAGCGCGCTCCGCCGTGCCGCTCGGCGGCGCGGGCTGTCCCTGATGCTGGTGGGGCTCCTGGCGTTCGCGGGGAGCGCCGCAACCTCGCTGCTCGTCCAGATGCCGCAGCCGCGGGGCCACGACGAGTTCAGCTACCTCCTCGGAGCGGACACGTTCGCGCACGGCCGCCTCACCAATCCGCCCCATCCCATGTGGGTTCACTTCGAGAGCTTCCACATCATTCACCAGCCGACGTATGCCTCGAAGTACCCGCCCGCCCAGGCGCTGGCACTCGCCCTCGGCCAAGTGATCGGCGGACACGCGGTCGTCGGCGTCTGGGTCAGCTCGGGCCTGGCCTGCGCTGCGGCCTACTGGATGCTGCTCGCGTGGGTGCCCTCGGCGTGGGCGCTCCTCGGCGGCCTGCTCGCCGTCGCAACCTTCGGGATCGCGGGCTACTGGAGCCAGAGTTACTGGGGCGGCGCGGTGGCAGTGCTCGGCGGCGCCCTGCTGTTCGGAGCCCTGCGCCGGATCGTGCGGCGACCGCAGGCGCACCATGCCGCCCTCCTGGGTGTGGGCCTGGCCATCCTCGCCAACAGCCGCCCCTTCGAGGGCTTGCTCGTCAGCTTCCCCGCTGCCGTCGTGCTCGCCGGCTGGAGCATCGGCAGGAACGCTCCCCCGGCGCGCGTCCTGCTCGGCCGGGTGATCCTGCCGATCCTCGGGGTGCTCCTCCTCGCCGCGGGGGCGATGGCGTACTACAACCTCCGCGTGACTGGATCGCCGTTCCGCACACCATATCAGGTCCACGAGGCGGCGTACGTTCGAGAACCTCTGTTCGTGTGGCAGCGACCGAGACCCGAGCCGACATATCGCCACGAGGTCATGCGCACGTTCTGGGATCAGCATTTCCGCCAGTATCTCCGCGCGCGATCGATCGCCGAGATTCCGCGTCGCATGTTTCTCAAGGCGTACGACCTGTATCGCCTGCCGCTGGGGCTCTTCCTGCTGATCCCTCTCGTGACGTTGCCGTGGCTGTGGCGGAACCCGTGGATGACCCTCGCGCTGGTGACCGTCGGCGTCTTGACGCTCGGGCACCTGAGTCACGCGTGGACCTTGCCCCACTATGCGGCCCCCGTCACCGGCCTGCTGCTGGCCCTGATCGTGGAGGGGCTGAGACATATCCGCTGGTGGCAATGGGGCTCCCGACGGGTGGGCGGATCCCTTGTGGCCATGGCTCTGGTGATGGCCGTCCTGTGGCCGACAGGATTGATCGTGCGTCAAAAACAGTGGCAGGAGTTAAAGGAACCGACCCAGGGCGCCCGTCCCGCGACAGACCTGAGAGATCTGCCTGGGTGGTTGCTCGACCAGGCGCGCAGACTGGCCAGGCCGATGCAACTGCACCGATCCGACTGGTTCCTGCAACGCGCGCGCATCCTGGATCAGCTCAGTCGGACCGAGGGGCGCCATCTCGTGATCGTGCGATACCGGCCGGAGCATGACCCGAATGCCGAGCAGGTGTATAACGCCGCGGACATCGATGGGGCCAAGGTCGTTTGGGCGCGGGAGATGGACCCCGCCCGCAATTGCGAGCTGCTGGACTATTTCCGGGAGCGGCGCGTGTGGCTCCTCGAGGCCGACGCCAGGCGCGCAGCGCTGGCGCCCTATCCCGTGCCAGCCTCGGGGGGGTGCCACCGTGGAGCGCCCTGACGCCCGGACGTCAGCGGCCGCTCTTCAGACGATGGACCATGAGGTCCAGCTCCTGCCGGATTTGACCGGGCAGGCGCCGGCCGAAAGGTCCGAAGAACGCGCTGAGGTCGCCCAGGGCATCGAGCCACTCGTCACGGTCCCACGCCAGCGCCCGCTCCACACGCCGCCGGTCGATGTCGAGGCCGCTGAGATCGAGAGCGTCGGCGGTGGGGATGAAGCCGAGCGGCGTCTCGACGGCCTTGCCGCGGCCGTGGATGCGGTCGACCATCCACTTGAGAATGCGGGTATTGTCCCCGTAGCCCGGCCACAGGAAGCGGCCCTCGGCGTCGCGCCGGAACCAGTTCACCCGGAAAATCTTCGGCGGGTTGGCGAGCCGCGGCCCCATCGCGAGCCAGTGCGCGAAGTAGCTCCCCATGTTGTAGCCGCAGAACGGGATCATCGCCATGGGATCGCGGCGCACCACGCCGACCTGCCCGGTAATGGCCGCCGTCGTCTCGGTGCTCATGGCCGCGCCGAGAAAGACGCCGTGCTGCCAGCCGAAGCTCTCGAAGACCATGGGAATGACGTTCGTCCGCCGGGAGCCGAAGATGAAGCCCGAGATCGGCACGCCCCGCGGATCCTCCCAGTTGGGCGCGATGGAAGGACACTGGCTGCACGGCGCGGTGAAGCGCGAGTTGGGATGCGCGGCCGGCGCCCCGCCCGGCGCCCACGGCTTGCCTTGCCAGTCGAGCGTGCCCGCGGGGGCCTCGGTGCCGATCCCTTCCCACCAGGGCTCTTTCGCCGGCGTCATCGCCACATTGGTGAAGATGGTGTTGGAGCGCACCATCTGGATGCCGCTCGGATTCGTGGCGGCGCTGGTATTCGGAGCCACCCCGAAGAAGCCCCGCTCGGGATTGATCGCGCGGAGCTGGCCCTCGGCGTCGACGTAGATCCAGGCGATGTCGTCGCCGAGCGTCCACGCGCGGTAGCCGGGCAGCTTCGAGACGACCATGGCGAGATTGGTCTTGCCCGACGCGCTCGGCATGGCCCCGCCGAAGTAGGTGATGCGCCCCTCTGGGTCCTCCACCCCGAGGATGAACATGTGCTCGGCCATCCAGCCTTCCTGGCGCGCCTGATACGAGCCGATGCGCAGCGCGTGGCACTTCTTCCCGAGGAGGGCGTTGCCGCCGTAGCCCGAGCCCACGCTCCAGATGAGCTTCTCCTCCGGGAAGTGGAGGATCAGGCGTCGCTCCGGCGAGAGATCACCCATCCCGTGCAGGCCCGCGATGAAGTCATCGTCGGCGCGCATGTGGTCGATGGCGACCTGCCCCACGCGCGTCATGATGTGCATGCTCGCCACCACGTAGGCGCTGTCGGTGACCATGACGCCCGTGCGACTGGCTGCCGAGCCGGCCGGCCCCATGAGGTACGGAATGACCCACATGCGGCGGTCCTTCATGCTGCTCTTGAGGTACGCGCCGGCCTTGGACTTGGCCTCGGCCGGGGCCATCCAATTGTTGGTGGGCCCGGCGTCCTCCTGGTCGCGCGTGCAGATGAAGGTGAGCTGCTCGGTGCGCGCGACATCCTGGGGATGGCTCCGGTGCAGGAAGCAGCCCGGATAGGTCTTCTGGTTCATCTCGAGGAGCGTGCCGTCACGGAGCATCTCTTCGACGAGCCCGTCGTACTCCTGCTTCGACCCATCCGCCCAGACGATCTTGGTCGGCTTGGTCAGCGCCGCTGCCTCGTCCACCCACTTCTCGACAACACGCGTGTTGCTCATGGGCTGGTCCTCTCGGAAGTGGGGGTTCGCTGAGGGCTGTCCGCCGCATTCTAAGTCTGCGGCGCGCGCCGTGGCAAGTCCAAGCGCGTGACCGTCCAGGCGGTGCCGGAGTCGGAGGTCGTCGCGGACGTCGGCTCGGCCGGGCCCTGAGATCCCCGGGGAGGGCTCCCAGCCGATGATTGAACGCACCGATTTGACCCCATGCCAGGATCGGCGCAACGTGGGAGGAGATTGATCCGCACGGTGCCAGTGCAGTTCGATGGGGGAAACCCCCTCGGGCCCGGCGGGCCAGGACTGACAGCAGGTTTTGTGATATCTAGGCTCAGTGGCACCCATGACCACTCACGTCGCCCTCATGCGCCTCGTTGCAGTGAGTCTGCTCGCGGTCGCCACGTCGGCCTCCGCCGAGAGCGCATGGGTATTGTGGAGCCAGGAGGTTGCGACGGAGGTTGGACTCGTGACAGAGGACAAGAAAGCCTGGCGACGGATAGCGGCGTTCGACGCCAAATCGGCCTGTTTCTCGGATGCGTCCACCAAGGCTGAGGAGCTGGCGGGCACTCTCCGGACATCCTACCCTACTGACAAGGAGCGCAAGATAGAGGTGCAGCGTCTCGGGCTCGGCTCGGATCATCTGGCGGTCAAGACTTCGTTTAGCGGGGGCCTGTTCGACGGCGCCCGTATGTGGACGTTCTATAGGTGCCTGCCCGACACGGTGGATCCGCGCGAGCCGAAGGGGAAGTGAAGGGGTCATGACGGAGCGGCAGGAGAAGGATTGAGGGATGGACCGCGGCGATCTGGGGATCGTCCTGCTCATCGCCGCACTCTTCTACGTCATCGCCGCTACGAGTCTCGTGCCATGGACGGCCAAGCAGAGAGGGCGCTCCGGCTTCGCTTGGATGTTGATCGCGCTCTTCTTTTCGCCGCTTCTGGCCCTGCTGGCGCTCAATGCGGTGCCTGAGCTGGAGGAAGAGGACGAGCCAGAAGCTCACGAGACTCCCGAGTTCAAGTGGCGAAAGGAGGCGGACTAACGGATGAAGCCCTTGGCGATTCTTCTCATCCTCCTCGGCCCTGTGATCGCTCTCGGGTCGGGCATCTATGCCGCCCGCGAGAGTGACCGCCGGCTGGCGATCTGGTTCGAGAACGAAACGGCCGCGAAGGACCTTGCACGGATCGTGGCCGAGGCGCGGGAGCGCGCCGAGGTACAGCGATACAGCGCTGCGGGCGACGTCGCCGGCGCGACGGCGGCCATGGAACAGGTGGTGACGGGGTTGAAGTCGAAGGTGGAGACCATCGCGAAGCTGCGGATGCAGTTCCGGAGGCTGGACGCGGTCCTCAAGGGCGATGCATCCGAGGAGGAGATCGCGCTCCTCCGGGACATGGCGCCGGCCTCGACGGTGGTCTCTCCGTGGCCCGGCGTCCTCATCGGCCTCGGGTGCTCCGCGTGTGGAACCCTGCTGCTCGCCATCGCTGGCCAACGCCCCGGCCGCGAGGACCAAGACCCGCCGGACGCGCCCAAGCTTCCAGAGTTCGAGTGGCGAGGACGATGAGGGCGCCACGCTGTCGTGAAAGCCAGCGCCTCCTCGCAGCCCGCGTCGCGGAAGGTCACTGCGCTACAATTCGAACATCATGACGCCGACCGGATCGCACGTCCCGCCAACCCTAGTCTGTCAGGAGCGAACCTGGTCGACGGACGAGCTGATCGAGGCGGCTGCAGCGTGGCGCGACGCGGCCGCCGGCGCGATGGCGCGCTCGCCAAGCTTCGTGGCGCTGCCCATGGCGAGCGATCCCGAAGCGGTCGCCCTCTTCTTCGCGCTCTCGTGCTTCGCCACGCCCATCGTCCTCCTGCCCGCCACACTTCGAGGATGGCACAGCGTCCCGTCGATTCCCGCCGGGACGCCCCTCTTCCTGCCTCCGGGGCTCCGGGATCGCGCGGCGGACGGCGCGCGCCTCGGGCTTCGGCCATTTGTGCTCGGCGAGCCCGGTCGCCCGCGCAACGCGGATCGTGTGCGCTTCATGACGGCGCCCGGTTTCGTCTTCTTCACGTCGGGATCGACCGGCCGACCACGGCCCGTCTATCGCACCACGGCCCAGCTTGTCGATGCCGGCCGCGCCCCGGTGACGGCCGTCGGCTTTCCATCCCGGGGTGGCCTCATCGGCTCGCTACCCCTCGACCGCACATTCGGGATGCATCATGGGTTAATGGCGGCCATGGTTCTGGGGCGGCCGCTGGCCCTGCTCCCGCGCTTCGATCATCAGGCAGTGCTGAGCCTCTTTGCGTCCGGCGAGTATCACTACTGGGCGGCGACACCGGTGATGGCCGACGTCCTCGGTCGCTGCCGCCTGCCCCAGGCGGCAGACCAGCCCCATCCCGCGCCACCGGTGTGTGTCATCAGCGGCCGGCTGTCGACTCCCGTGTCCGAAGCCTTCCGGGCGCGCTTCGATGTGCCGCTGAGACAAGTGTACGGGACCACCGAGACGGGGGCAGTGACGATGGACGCGGAGCCGTCGCACCTCGTCCGATCGGAGACCGCCGGCCGTCCGCTTCCGGGCGTGCGCGTCCGCATCGGCGACGATCCGCGGACACCAATGCCCGCGGGTTCCCTGGGGCGCGTGTGGGTTTCGAGCCCCGGATGTGCGCCAGGCTACGGTTTTCCCCCTGACCTCGAGCCCCTTCCCGGTGTGGACGGCTGGTGGGCCGGCCCCGACGCTGGCGTGCTGAGCGGGGACGGGTACCTTGCCGTAGCCGGGCGGATGGACGACTGCATCAGGACGGGCTCCGGTCACATCGTGAGCACGGTTGTGGTCGCCGAGGCCCTCGAAGCCTGTCCGGGAGTCGTTGAGGCGCTCGTCGTGCCCGTCGGGGCCGCGGCCGAGCCGGTCATCGCGGCGCTGCTCGAGTCCTCCCGGCCGCTCGACCTGAACGGGATTCGAGATCACGTAGCGCGACGGCTTCCGTCGTGGTCGCAGCCGCGCATCCTCGAACAGACGCGCGCCCTTCCTCGACTGCCAAGCGGGAAGCCCGACCGCCTGGCGTGCATGGCACGGCTCGAGCTCTCTCGATGACTGACCCGATCCTCCGGAGGGTCCTGGCCATCGTCTCCCGCGTCGCCGGGCCCGGACGTACACCGCCGGACGCGGGGCCGGAAACGGGGCTGGGAGAGCAGGGCTACTGGCTGGATTCCGTGGACATGCTCGAGGTAGTGATCGCTTGCGAGCACGAGTTCGGCGTCGTGCTCACCGACCCGGCCGATCTGACCGGGAAGAGCCTCACCAGTGTCAGGACCCTCGCCGAACTGATTGAACGGAAGCTGGCGTGAGAGATGCGCTGCCGCGCGACCGGCCGGAGCAATACGGCGCCGCCGCATGGGTGCTGATCCTCAGTCTCGACATGCTGCCCTGGCCCTGGGGTGAGCGTCTTCTCGCCCTGACCTTCGTCCTCAAGGCCTGTGTCCAGGTATCATGCCTTCGCCAGGCTCTTCGCTGGGCGGGGGCGCAATCGCTGTCCGGGGCCCGCCGCTGGCGCCTTGCCATGGCCCTTCTCGCGCATCACGGCCGCGCCCTTGCCCGGTCGGCCATCGTCGGCCTTCGCTCTCCAGAAGCCTGGCGCCCGTACGTGAAGATCCGGGGTGAGGAGCACCTGAGATCGGCCCGCGGCGGAGCCATCCTGCTCGGCTTTCATGTCGGGATGCCGGGCTCCGACATCGCGCTCCGTGTGGCAGGACAGCACGTGCGGTGGCTCGGCGGCAACCGGGTCTCGCGCGGGTGGTCGCGGCCGGCTTGGCGGCCACTGGTGGACGGAGACGACGAGTTGGAGATCGACGCGGGCCCTCTCGGGGGCGGCGTCCTCCGGCGAGCGTGCCGGGTGCTGCTCGCGGGGGAGCATGTGTACCTGACGGCGGACGGGGGTGTCGGACGTGAAGCCTTCCGCGTGCCCCTGCCGGGCGGACCGCTCGTCGTCCGTGCCGGCTGGCTCGCGCTCCGTACGCACACGCAGGCCCCCGTGCTCCCGGTGCTGTCGCATCGGGAGGGTCCAACTCACGTCGTGACCATCCATCCGCCGCTGCCGGCCGACCTCGTCTCGTGCGAGATGATCCTCGGTCGCCTTTTCGAGGACTATACGCGCCGCTTCCCAGAGCAGTGCTACACCCTTGCCTTCCCCCCGCCCGGCGGAACGACAGCGCTAGCCGCGTGAGCGCCCGGCTCGCCGGCGCAGCGCCGCGATCCGTTCCGTAAGGGCGCGATCCTCGCTCGACAGCCGTTGCCCGGCTCGCGGCACGCGAATCCGGCTCGACGCATCCCGCAGCGCAGCGCGAAGGTGCGCAAGGGCAGCGCGCGCCCGCGTTGGTCGCGCGCGTGCAGGTGTCCAGGCCGCGGCCACCTTCAGGTACACGAAGACCGGCCCCGCCTGCCCCATGGCCCTGCCGAGCCCCCGCTCGAGGCCCTCCGCGTCCGCGAAACCGTGGACGCTCGGGTAGCCCGCGGCGGCAGCGAGGCCCGGGAAGTCGATGACGCCGCGGCCCGGGATGGGTTGGTTCCCGCTGGTGAGGTACGCGCCGTTGCCGAGCACGACGTGAATCAGGTTCCGGGGGGCCATGGCTGCGATGGTCACCAAGCTTCCCAGGTTCATGAGCAGGCTGCCGTCCCCGTCGAGGACGACGACCGGCCGGTCGGGCAGGGCCAGCGCGAGGCCGAGTCCGAGGGAGGACGTCTTTCCCATCACGTCGGAGTGCAGCACGTCCAGCCCGGGCAGGGTCGAGACCTTGCGCCACAGAAAGCTGGCGCTCATGGTCGCGACCACCACGCCGTTGCCGCGGTGGCGCGAGATCAATCGGAGGGCGGCGAGGCTGTCGATCACGCTGTGCGATCAGTTCGCGCGAGCAGGATCGCCACAGGCGCCTGGGCCTCGCGGGCCTCGGCCGCGCCCCGCGAGATCACGCCGGGATCGGCGCCGGCCTTGAGCACGTAGTGCCTGATGCCCCAGGCCCGCAGGATTGGCTCGACGAACACCGCGGCCGAATCGGTGGCGGCCCGATTCGGGGACCATCCCCGGTATTCGATCAGGAGCAGCACGGGAAGCCGGAGGTCGAGGGCGAAGCCCCTGATCGAATCTCCCGACTCGAAGAGCCCCGTGCTCTGGTGGACCACCACGGGGATTTTTCCGCCGACGATGAGGCCGGTGGCGATGCCGAGCGCCTCGCCCTCGCGGCAGACCGGCACGAGCGTGAGACGGGGTTCACGTTCGACGGCATCGCGCAGCGCGTGGGTGGCGCTGTCCGGGAGGTAGATGACGTGGGTGACGCCGCACGCTCGGAGCTCCGCGACGACGCGTTCGGCGAACGGCGGGCCGGGCCTCACGGATCGCAAGAGGGGATGCGCCGCGCGTGCCCTACGCGGGCGGCCGCGAGGCGCGAAGATTCGGGACAGCCTGCCGGCCCTCGCGCACGCCGGTCTGCGCCGGCTCGATGGCAGTCAGGACCGCGCGGCTGCCGAGCGTGCCCGGCCTTACGGCTTCCCGACGACATGCTTCCTCCGTACGGCTCATGATCACGCGGACTTGCATCCGGATCGCTCGGTGCGCCCGAGAATCTGCCCAAACGTGGCGTCATGTCAAGCGGCGCTCGGCCAGCGCCGTGTCTGCGCGGGACAGGGCCGGGTTCAGCTTTGCGAACTCGCGGCGCCCCCCGAGGCCTCCCGAGCCCGGGGATAGAGGGATGGCCTTCCTTTTCAGGCGACTTGCGGTAGACTGAGGCGTCCCGAGGAGCGTTGCAACGGGTGCCGCTCGGCGCCCGCCAGGCTCGGGCCTTCACAGGCAACGGCGCTCACGAACTTTTTTCTCGTACAGAAAGGAGGGCGTGATGAGCGCCACACCGCACACGAAACAGCCTGGGGACTTCCGCGTCGCCGACCTTCTTCTCGCCGACTGGGGGCGCAAGGAGATCGCCATCGCCGAGGGGGAGATGCCGGCCCTGATGGCGATCCGGCAGGAGTATGCCGGCGCCCAGCCGCTCAAGGGCGCCCGCGTCGCGGGTTCCCTCCATATGACCATCCAGACCGCGGTGCTCGTCGACACGCTCAAGGCGCTCGGGGCCGAGGTGCGCTGGGCATCGTGCAACATCTTCTCCACGCAGGACCACGCGGCGGCGGCCCTCGCTGCGGCGGGCACGCCGGTCTTCGCCTACAAGGGCGAGACCCTCGACGAGTACTGGGAGTTCACCCACCGGATCTTCGAGTTCGGCGACCGCGGACCCAATATGATCCTCGACGACGGGGGCGATGCGACGCTTCTCGTCCACCTCGGCATCCGCGCGGAGAAGGACCCCTCGGTCATCGCGCATCCGAAGAGCGAAGAGGAGACATCCCTCTTCGCCGCGATCCGGAAGCGCCTCGCCGCCGAGCCCGGCTGGTACTCGC
>Ga0335084_10001844_pt1 | contig 20102 bp, 18 predicted proteins | sample Lox_Sample_44_FD_206721 | JGI IMG/M metagenome (GOLD analysis project Ga0335084, IMG submission 206721) | Soil microbial communities from Loxahatchee National Wildlife Refuge, Florida, United States - Lox_Sample_4.4 | ecosystem: Environmental > Terrestrial > Soil > Wetlands | place: USA...
ATCCGGCTCTCCTCGCGTTCGCCCTCGCGGCCCTGGCGCGCCGGCGGCGGTCAGGCCTGCCGGCGCGCTAAGAGCGGCCGCGCGAGCGGCGTCACGATCCGTGGATCCCGCGCGATCCCTGGACCTCGATCCATTCGCCGAAGCCCTGGGGCGCCTGCGCCTGGCGCTCCGCCGCGCGGGCGGAGTGGAGGGCGATGGCGAGGGGCTTCACCACGCCGTGGAACATGAACCCTGCCTCGAGCGTCAGCGCGATCGCGGCGAGGGCGATGGCTTCGACCAGGGTGCTGGTCCTCATGATTCGACCTCCCGACGAAGACGGTACGCCCGCCGGCGAGCAAAGCAAGTCGTGGGAACGCCAACGACCTGTGCGTCTTCCCCCGTCCGGTCGTGCCGTGTGGGTTGCCCGATCGAGGGCTCCCCGGGCGGCCCGCAGACCTCCGCCGCCCGGTCGTCGCGACCGACGGCGGCGCGGTGTCGCACCTGCGCCTCGACGCGCGGCGCTAGCCCACGGCCGCGGCCACGGCCCGCTCGAACGGACGCGGCGCGGCCGCGGCCAGCGCCAGCAGTCGGCGGCGCAGCCCCGGCCGCCGGGAGAGCGCGAGCACCAGCCGTGTCCAGGCCGCGTAAGGCCGGAAGCGGCGGCGCCAGGCCGCCTCGTAGCCGGAGAGCGCCTCGCGGGAGGCACCCCCGGCGAGCGCGTCGGGGAGGAGCGCGGCCAGGTCGAGCGCGCAGCCCAGCGCAAGTGAGAGCCCGTCTCCGGTGACCGCGTCCACGTACCCCGCCGCGTCCCCCAGGAGCACCAGCCGGTCCGCGACCCGGGCCCGCGCGGAGCGCGCCAGCGGCCCCGCCCCGCGGATCGCCGAGTCCGCCGGGACGCCCGCCAGCCTGCTCGCCAGCGCGGGGAAGCTCGCCAGGAGCCGGCCGAACGGGCCCGCCGCCTCGCGCTCGCAGAGGATCGCCACGCCCACCCGGCCCGCCCCGGCCGGCGTGACGTAGGCCTCGGCGCCCGGGCCGAAGTGGACCTCGACCGCGTCCGCCCAGGGGGCGAGGGCGAAGTGGCGGCGGATCCCGAGCCGGGGCGGGAGCCCCGCCGGCCGGTCGAGCCCCTCGCGCCGGCGGATGGGCGAGCCGAGCCCGTCCGCGGCCACGAGCAGCCGCCCCGAGACCTCCCCACCGTCCCGCAGGCGCACCGCGATCCGGTCCCCCTCGCGGCGGTGGCCGACCGCCTCGGCGCCCTCGCGGAGCTCCGCCCCGGCGGCGAGGGCCCGCTCGCGCAGGGCTGCGGAGAGGGCGGTGCGCCGGACGCCGAGCCCTCCGGGCGGCGGGAGGACCAGGGCCGCGGCGGACCCGTCCCGCTCGATCCACCGGAGCTCGCGGAGCGGCGAGGCATCCGCCGGCCCGAGGAGCCGGTCGGCGCCCAGCGCCGCCAGGGCCCGGTGGCCGGCCGGGAGGAGCCCTTCCCCGCAGGCCTTGTCGACCGGCCCGATCGTCCGCTCCAGCACCGCGACGTCGTGGCCACGCGAGGCGGCGGCGGCCGCGAAGGCGAGCCCGGCCGGCCCTCCCCCCACCACCACCGCGTCGTGCACCTTGATCACTCCACCCCCCGCCGGCGCGCCCGGGCGTAGGCGAGCTGCGAGCGCGCCGCGGCGAGCGCGAGCCGGAGCGGCCCGGCGGGCCGCGGCGGGGCGAGGCTGCCGTCGAGGTGGCGCCGAAGCGCCTCCTGCCGCCGGAGCTTCCCGGAGGAGGTCCTGGGGAGCGTCCCCGGGGGCAGGATCCGGATCGCGTCGGGCTGGATCCCGGTCGCCTCGAGCACCGTCCGGCGGGCGCGCTCGGCGAGGACGGCGTCGTCCTCCTCCGCGCCGCGGGCGCGCTCGGCGAGCAGGAGCAGGGCCTCGCCGTCGCCCTCCCCCCCCGGGCAGCCGAGCGCCACCGCCCCGCCGCGGCGGAGCCCGGGGACCGCGCCGAGCGGGGCCTCGAACTCCTCCGGGGCGTGATTCGCTCCCCTTACGATCACCAGGTCCTTCGCCCGGCCGTGGACGAAGAGCTCGCCCTCCGCGACGAAGCCGAGGTCGCCGGTGTCGAGCCAGCCGTCCCGGAGGGCGCGGGCGGTGCCCGGGGCGTCGCCCAGGTACTCGCGCATCAGCGCCGGCCCGCGGACGTGGATCCGCCCGAGCCGCTCGGCGGGGAGCGGGCTCCCGTCGCCGGCGCGGACCTCCACCTCCACCCCGGCGAGCGGCGTCCCCACCGAGACCACCTCCCGCGCGCCGGGGGAGACGACCCCCTCGCGCGCCAGCCGGACCGGATCCACGCGGCGCCCCTCCAGCCGGCCCCCCGGCCGCCCGAAGGTCACCGCCAGCGCCGCCTCGGCCAGCCCGTAGGCGGGCACCAGCGCCGCCGGATCGAAGCCGTGGGCGCGGAAGCGCCCGGCGAAGCGGCGCATCGCCTCGGCCGAGACCTGCTCCGCCCCGTCGAGCGCCAGCCGCCAGGTGGCGAGCGAGGCCCGGGCCAGCTCCTCGTCGCGGACCCGGTCGGCGGCGTAGGCGTAGGCGAAGCTCGGGGCGGGCGAGAGCGTGGCCCGGTGCCGGGCCACCGCCCGGAGCCAGAGCGCGGGGCGCGCCAGGAAGTGCTCCGGGGGGATGAGCACCAGCGGGCCGGGGTAGCTCATCGCGCCGAGCAGGGCGCCGATGAGCCCCATGTCGTGATAGAGCGGCAGCCAGGAGACGAGGACGTCGCGGCCGTCTGGCCGGGTCCCCTCGACGAGCGCGTCGGCCATCGCCCCGAGCGCGGCGTGGGTGAGGGCCACCGGCCGGGGATCGACGGTGGAGCCGGAGGAGAACTGCACCAGGCCGAGCGCCTCCGGCTCGGGGAGCCGCCGGAGCCGGGCCGGGAGGGCGTCGAGCGACTCCGCGTCCACGCAGCCGAGCGGCGGCTTCGCCTCCTCCACCGCCGCCCCGAGGAGGCGCCGGGTCCCGCCGGCGGAGAGCACCAGGCGGGCCCCGGAGGCGGCGATCATCCGGGAGGTGGCGCGGAGGTACTCGTCCATCCGGCCGAGCCGCACCGGCGGGTAGAGCGGCACCGGAACCGCCCCCGCGAGCCAGGTGCCGAAGAAGGCGCCGAGGAAGGCCGGCTCGGTCCGGAGCACGAGCGCCACCCGGTCCCCCTCGCGCACGCCCAGGCCGGCAAGGTTGGCGGCCGATCGCTCCGCCCGGGCGAGGAGCTCGCTCCAGGGGACGGTCTCCTCCCGCTCCCGCAGGTCGACGAAGGTGACCCCGCTCCGCGAGCGGGCGGCGGCCACCAGGGCGTGCGCCAGGGTGCGGTGGCGCGCCGCCGGCTGCGGGGGGCCGCGCAGGATCACGGGAACACCTCGGGGCTCGTCCGCCCCGCCACCAGGCGCGCCAGGTCGGCGAGGCTCCGGGCACCGGCGGCGTCGTCGTCGGTGAGGATCACCCGGAACCGGTCCTCGACCGCCACCACCAGCGAGAGGAGGGCGAGCGAGTCGAGCCGGCCCGCGAGCGGCTCGGCCGGATCGGCCGTCCCCTCGAGCCGGAGCTCCTCGCGGGCGATGCGCACGATCTCCGCCGCCACCCGGTCCTCGCGCTCGCTCACGCCCGCCTCCCCGGGCGCAGCCGCGGCCGGCCCGCGAAGGCCGCCGCCCAGCCCGCCCCCAGCGCCCGCTCCTCGGCCGGGATCCGCACGGCGAGGAGGAGCGCGTTCCCGGCGCTGGCGAGGAGCGCCGTCCGCCAGGCGCCCAGCGCGAGCGGAAGGGCGAGGAGCTCGATCGCCACCGCCAGGTAGTTCGGGTGGCGGAGCCAGCGGTACGGCCCGCGCACCACCGGGGCCGCGCCGGGGAGCACCACGATCCGGGTCGACCAGCGGTCGCCCAGCGTCCCGACCGCCCACCAGCGCAGCCCCTGGGCGAGGACCACCGCCACCCCGCCGGCGGCGGTGGCGGCGGCGGGCCAGTCGGACGGCCAGGCGAGCGGCTCGGCGGCGCAGGCCACGAGAAAGGCGGCGTGGAAGGCGACCATCGCCGGGTAGTGACCGCGCCCGGCCTCGACCCCGCCCCGGCGGAGGATCCGGCGCGCGTTCCGCGCCGAGAGCGCGAGCTCCACCCCGCGCTCCAGCGCCACCAGCCCGAGGAGGGCCCACCCCATCTCGCGTGCGCTCACCATCGCAGGAGCACCAGCTCCGCGGAGAAGCCCGGCCCCATCGCCGCGAGGAGGCCCAGGTCGCCCGGCCGGGCCTCCCCGGCGTCGAGGAGATCTCCCAGGACGTAGAGGACCGAGGCCGAGGAGAGGTTTCCCACCTCGCGCAGGGAGCGCCAGGAGCGCTCCACCGCCGCCTCGGGGAGGGCGAGCGCGCGCCGGAAGGCCTCGAGCACCTTGGGGCCGCCGGTGTGCGCGACCCAGTGGCGGATCCGGCCGCGGTCGAGCCCGTGCTCCCCGAGGAACGCGTCCACGTCGGCGCCGATCCGGGTCTCGATCACCTCCGGCACGCGGGCGGAGAGGACCACCTTGAGGCCGGTGTCCACCACCTCCCAGCCCATCACCCACTCGGTGTCCGGGTAGAAGACCGACCGCGTCGCCAGGATCCGCGGCCCGGGCGCGGCCCGCTCCCCGCCCGCCAGGACCACCGCCGCCGCCCCGTCCCCGAAGAGCCCGGTGGCGATGGCGTTCGTCACCGAGCCGTCCTCCCGCTGGAGCGTGAGGGAGCAGAGCTCGACCGAGAGCATCACCGCCACCTGCCCGGGGAAGGCCCGCAGCGCGTCGGCGGCCCGCGCCACCCCGGCCGCCCCCGCCATGCAGCCCAGGCCGAAGATCGGGGTCCGCTTCACCGAGGGCTTGAGCCCGAGCCGGTTGGCGAGTCGGGCGTCGAGGGAGGGGGTGGAGATGCCGGTGACGGTCACGAAGTAGAGGTGGTCCACGTCGCCGGGCGAGAGCCCGGCCCGGGCGAGGCCGTCCCGCACGGCCGCCTCCCCCACCTCCGCCCCCACCCGCAGGAAGGCGTCGTTCGACTTCGCGAACCCGTCCAGGGCGGCGTAGTCCGCGAGCGGCAGCGCCAGGTGCCGACCCCCCACCCGGGTGGCCCGGTGGAGGTCGGCCAGCCGTTCGGCGTTGTAGTGGCGCTTGCTCCAGTAGGCGCCGAGCGCCGCGAGGAGCGTCTCCTGGTCGACGTAGTGGGGCGGCAGGGCCCGCCCGACGGACAGGATCGATGGGTGCGGGATCAAGGCTGCGGGCGCTCCGGGGCGTCACCGCAGGGATGTTTCCGGAAGGGGGTCGGCGCAACGTCCGGGAAGGGGACTGGGCTCCTGCGCCGCGGGGAGGGGGTCCGCCGGGGGGCGGGCGACCCGACGGCTGGTCGAGGGCGCGTCCGGGCGGCACGCGGCCGCGAGCGGGGCGCGGGTGGCGCGCGCCCGGACGCGGTCAGGAGTGGCGGTGGCCGGTGACCTCGATCCGCTCGACGAAGGAGGGGCGGGCCGGGGCGGGCGCGGTGGCCGCGGCGGCCGGCCGCTCGCCGGCCTGGATCGCGGAGGCGAGCGGCGCCGCCACGAGCTGCGCCAGGAAGGCGCCTTCGAGTGCCAGGCCCACGAGGGCGATGGCGATGGTCGGGACGAGCGTCTTCGCGTTCATGACTGCCTCCGTTGCCTCTCCCCTACGTCCTTTCCAGAGGCGTATTTCGGCGGTCCGTGACCAGGGCCCCCGGATCCCTCGAAGGGTCGCGGGCTTGGGCGGGGGGGCCGGGCGGTCGCTTGCCAGGGTCGATCGGGACCTTACCTTCGAGCCATGCGTACCGACAGGCTCACCGTGAAGGCGCAGGAGGCGCTGGCGGGCGCGCAGGCCGAGGCCCGCCGCCGCGACCACCAGGCGGTGGACGTGGAGCACCTCGTGCTCGCCCTGCTCGCCCAGGAGGAGGGGATCGCGCGCCCCATCCTGGAGAAGGTGGGCGCGGAGCCGTCGCGGGTCGCCTCCCGCGTCGAGGACGAGCTGAGGTCGGTGCCGAAGATCTCCGGCGCCGCCGAGCCCTACCTGGCGAACCGGGTGGCGAAGCTGCTCGACCGGGCCGAGGACGAGGCCAAGCGCCTCAAGGACGAGTACGTCTCCACCGAGCACCTGCTCCTCGCCGCCGCCTCGGAGAAGACCGGCGCGGGCGAGGCCCTGCGCGCCGGCGGCGCCACCCCGGAGCGGATCCGCGAGGCGCTGAAGGAGCTCCGCGGCGGCGCCCGCGTCACCTCCCCGGAGGCGGAGAGCCAGTACCGGGCGCTCGAGAAGTACGCCAAGGACCTGACCGACCTCGCCAAGCGCGGGAAGCTCGACCCGGTGATCGGTCGGGACGACGAGATCCGGCGGGTGATCCAGATCCTCTCGCGCCGCACCAAGAACAACCCGGTGCTGGTGGGCGACCCCGGGGTGGGGAAGACCGCCATCGTCGAGGGGCTGGCGCAGCGGATCGTCGACGGTGACGTGCCCGAGGGGCTCAAGGGGAAGCGGCTCCTCGCCCTCGACCTCGGGGCGATGGTGGCCGGGGCCAAGTTCCGCGGGGAGTTCGAGGAGCGGCTCAAGGGCGTGCTCAAGGAGGTGGTCTCCTCCGAGGGCCAGGTCATCCTCTTCATCGACGAGATGCACACCATCGTGGGGGCGGGGGCGGCCGAGGGGGCGATGGACGCCGGCAACATGCTGAAGCCGCCCCTCGCCCGGGGCGAGCTGCACGCCATCGGCGCCACCACCGTCGACGAGTACCGCAAGCACGTGGAGAAGGACCCAGCCCTCGAGCGGCGCTTCCAGCCGGTCTTCGTGGGCGAGCCGTCGGTGGCCGACACCATCTCGATCCTGCGCGGCCTCAAGGATCGCTACGAGCTGCACCACAAGGTCCGGATCCAGGACGCCGCCCTGGTGGACGCCGCCCGGCTCTCCCACCGCTACATCACCGACCGGTTCCTGCCCGACAAGGCCATCGACCTGGTGGACGAGGCCGCCTCGCGCCTGCGGATCGAGATCGACTCGATGCCCACCGAGGTGGACGAGGTGCGGCGGCGGATCGCCCAGCTGGAGATCGAGCGGCAGGGGCTGAAGAAGGAGCAGGACGAGGCCTCCCGGGCGCGGCTCGAGCAGGCGGACCGCGAGCTGGCCCAGCGCAAGGAGGAGTTCGCCCGCCTGAAGAGCCGCTGGGACGCGGAGAAGGCGGTGATCCGGGAGCTCTCCGAGGCGCGCCAGGCGGTCGAGGCGCTCAAGGTGGAGCAGCAGCGGGCGGAGCGCGAGGCGGACTTCCAGCGGGCGGCGGAGATCAAGTTCGGGAAGCTCCCCGAGCTCGACCGGCGGGTGAAGGCGGCCGACGAGAGGCTCGCCCAGCTCCAGTCGGGCGGGGCGATGCTCAAGGAGGAGGTCACCCCGGAGGAGATCGCCGAGGTGGTCTCCAAGTGGACCGGGATCCCGGTCTCGCGCCTCCTCGAGGGCGAGGTGCAGAAGCTGCTCGGGATGGAGGAGCGGCTCCACCGGCGGGTGGTGGGGCAGGAGGAGGCGGTGGCGGCGGTCTCCGCGGCGGTGCGGCGCGCCCGCTCCGGCCTGCAGGACCCGCACCGGCCCATCGGCTCGTTCATCTTCCTCGGGCCCACCGGGGTGGGGAAGACCGAGACCGCCCGGGCGCTGGCCGAGTTCCTCTTCGACGACGAGCAGGCGATGGTCCGCCTCGACATGTCGGAGTACATGGAGAAGCACACCGTCTCCCGCCTGATCGGCGCCCCGCCCGGCTACGTCGGCTACGAGGAGGGGGGGCAGCTCACCGAGGCGGTGCGGCGCCGGCCCTACGCGGTGATCCTCTTCGACGAGGTGGAGAAGGCGCACCACGACGTCTTCAACGTGCTCCTCCAGATCCTGGACGACGGGCGGCTCACCGACGGCCAGGGGCGCACGGTCGACTTCCGCAACACCGTGGTGATCATGACCTCCAACATCGGGTCGCAGGAGATCCAGCGGCTCGCCGGCCGGCCGGGCGCCGACATGCAGCAGATCCGCGAGGCGGCCCTGGAGAACCTGCGGGCCGAGTTCCGGCCGGAGTTCCTCAACCGGGTGGACGAGATCGTGGTGTTCCGGCCGCTCGGCCGCGCCGACGTCGGCCGGATCGTGGAGATCCAGGTGGCCCGGCTCCGCAAGCTGGTGGAGGAGCGGCAGCTCACCCTCGAGCTCACCGAGGCGGCGCGCGAGGCGATCGCCGACGTCGGCTACGACCCGGTCTACGGCGCCCGGCCGCTCAAGCGCGCCATCCAGCGGACGGTCCAGGACCCGCTCGCGGTGCTCCTCCTCAAGGGCGAGTTCAAGGCCGGCGACCACGTGGTGGTCGACGAGGGGAAGGACGGGAACATCGTCTTCACCAAGGGGCAGCGGCCGATCGAGGGCGAGGTGGTGGTGCACTGAGGGCCGCGACCGCCCGGTCCGACGCGGAGCCGCGTTCCGCAGGCGCCCGCCCTCGCCGGACGCGGCGCGCGCGATACGACGTCGAGCGAAGGCGCGCGGCCGGGGTTGTCCGGACGCGCTGACGCGCCACCCGCCGGCTCGTGCGCGAACCCGAGCCCCGTGTGCGCCGGGGACCCACGCGGCGGAGCGGCGGACCGGGCGGCCGCGCCCAGGAAACGCCGCCCAAACAGGCACGGAGGCAGCGCCTCGCCCATCCGAGCCAGGTCGACCCGCTCAGGAATGCAGCTCCACCACGTCCCCGTCGCCCAGCGGGTGGTGCCGATCGACCTGCTGCCCCTCGAAGCGGGCGTGCGGCCCCCAGAGCCGGGCGAAGCGGAGGTGGGCGCTGAGGTCGTGGTGCACGCGCTCGGCGAGGTCCTCCACCGTGGACCCCTCGTCGAGCACGAAGGGCTTGCCCGGGTCGGGGGCGTGGCCCGGCTCCTTGGTGTGGACGCGGATCCGGTGGAGCGCCTGGAAGAGGACCGGCCGGAGGGCCTCGAGACCGTCGCCCCGCTGCGCGGAGACGGCGCGGAAGGGGAGCCCGCCCACCGCGTCCTCCGCCAGCGCCACGAAGGTGCCGTCGTCGTCCAGGTCCACCTTGTTCCCGAGGACGATGACCGGTCGCGCCAGCACCAGCGGCGAGTCCTCCGCCCCGGCGGGGCGGGAGAGCGGCCGGACGCGGGCCCGTGCGAGGAGCTCCTCGGCGCCCCGCAGCCCGGCCTCGAGGTCGTCGGCGGCGACGTCGAGGACGACGAGCACCCCGTCCGCGCCCCGCACCAGCGAGGGGAGCCAGCTCGGCGCGTGGTCGGGAACGGCCGCCGGGGTGTCGACCAGCTGCACCTGGACGTCCTCGAAGGTCGCCATCCCCGGGAGCGGGTCGCGGGTGGTGAACGGGTACTCCGCGATCTCGGGCTTCGCGTGGGTGAGGGCGGCGAGCAGGGACGACTTCCCGGCGTTGGGCGGGCCGAGCAGCACCCACTGGCCGGCTCCCTCCCGCGCCACGTGCCCCACCTCGACGTGGTGCCCGCTCCGCTTCGCGTGGGCGGCCTCGTCCTCGAGCTTGGAGAGGCGCTTCCTGAGATCGGCCTGCAGCTTCTCCGTCCCCTTGTGCTTGGGGAGGAGCGCGATCATCTCGCGGAGCGCCTCCTCCTTCTCCTCGTGGGTCGCGGCGAGGTGGAGGCGCTGCTCGGCGGTCTTGAACGCGGGGGGGAGGTTCGCGGGCATGCCCGGATCGTCGGACCGGACGGGCACGGCTTGGAAAGGCCCTCGTGGGGAGGCACCGGTCGGGGTGAGGCGGCATCCCACGACCACGTGGCTCCCGGATGGCTTTCCGTCCCCGGACGGGTGAGCTAGCCTCCCATCCGACCACCCCCGGACAGGTGCGGATGTTCGCCCACCCCCGAGCCGCCTCCCACCTGCTCGCCTGCGCCGCGCTCCCGAGGGTCGCGCCAGGAGCCACGGGGACGCCGTTCGCCGCGCCGGACGCGGTCGCCCTGCTGGTCCTCGCCGCGGTCCTGGCGGTCGCGCTCACCTTCGCCGCGGCCGTCGCCAGCCGGCGCCGCCTGGCCGCGGAGCGGGCGAGGGCCGACCGGGCGCTGGCTCGCCTGCGGCACCTCGGGACCCTGGCGGTCGAGTTCTCCGCCGCCCGCACCCCGGCGACGGTGGCCGAGGTCGCCTTCCGGGCTTGCCGCGCCGCCGGGGCGACGCACGCGCGCATCGCCTGGCTGGCCGCGGACGGAGGGACGCTCGAGATCCTGTTCACCTCCGGTCACGAGCTCCTCGCCGGCGGCGCCGGGACGCTCCCGCTCGACGCCGGGCTGCCCACCGCCGTGGCCGTCCGCGAGGGGCAGCCGGTGTTCCTCTCCAGCCGGGCGGAGGCGGCGGCCCGCTTCCCGGCCGCGGCCGAGCTGGCCTCGGAGGTCGGGGCGGAGGCGTGGATCGCCTGGCCCCTCGTGCTCCGGGCGCGGCCCATGGGCGCCCTGGGGATCGGCTTCGGCCGCCCCGGCCCCCTCGCCCCGGCCGACCTGGAGCTGATCGCCTCGGTGGCCGAGCTGACCGCCCAGGCGCTGGAGCGGGCGCGCCTCCAGGAGCGGGCGGTGGAGAGCGAGCGCCGGTTCCGGCTCCTGGCCGAGAACGCCCCCGACGTCGTCTTCCGCTTCCGGCTCGGGGCCGAGGCCGGGTTCGAGTACGTGAGCCCGGCCGCCACCGCCCTCCTCGGCTACACGCCCGAGGAGCACTACGCCGACCCCGGGCTGGTCCGCCGGCTCGTCTTCCCCGAGGACCTGCCCGCCCTCGAGGCGGCCGCCCGCGCGCCCGGCAGCGCCCCGCTGCTCCTCCGCTGGCGCCGGCGCGACGGGGCGGTGATCTGGACCGAGCAGCGGCTGGTCCTGCTCCGGGACGAGGCCGGCACGCCCGTGGCGCTCGAGGGGATCGCCCGGGACGTCACCGAGCGCGTGGCGGTCCAGGCGGAGCGGGAGCGGCTGGTCTCGGAGCGCGAGGACCTCCTGCGGGCGGTGTCGCACGACTTCCGCACCCCCTTGCAGGCGGTGCTGCTCAGGGCGGAGGGGCTGGTCCGCAACCCCGGCGATCCGGAGCGGGTGGCGCGGAACGGCCGGTCGATCGCGGAGAGCGCCCGGCGCCTCTCCGCGGCGGTGCAGGACGTGGTCCACCTGGCCCGGCTCTCGGCGGGCGCGCTCGAGCCCCAGCGGAGGGCGATCCCTCTCGCTCCCTTCGTCCACGAGCTGGCGCAGCGGCTCTTCAGCGAGGAGGCCTTCGCCCGGCTGGAGCTCCAGCTCGGCGACGGGGTGGTGATCGCCGACCCCGACCACCTCGAGCGGATCGTCACCAACCTGGTCGACAACGCCCTCAAGTACTCGCCCGCGACCGCGCCGGTCCGCATCGCCTGCGAGCCGGCGCCCGACGGCGCGGCACGCGTCCTCTCGGTGGCCGACCAGGGGCCCGGCATCCTCCCCCAGGACCTGCCCCAGCTCTTCCAGCGGTACTTCCGCGGCTCGCGCCAGACCGGCCGCGAGGGAACCGGGCTCGGGCTGTTCGTGACCCGCATGCTGGCCGAGGCCCAGGGGGGCTCGGTCACGGTCGAGACCGAGCTCGGCCGGGGGTCGATCTTCCGCGTCCGCCTCCCCTCCGCCTGACCGCCGCCTCCCGGAGACCCCACCCGTGCCCGATCCCCGACGCCACCCGCGCTACCCCGTCTCCCTGGCGGTCGACCTGATCTCGGAGGCCGGCCTCCAGCAGTGCCAGGCGGAGGACCTCTCCGCCGGCGGTTGCCGGGTGGTCACGGTGTTCCCGATCCCGCGGGGGAGCGCGGTGCGGATCCGCCTGCGGTCGCCCGCCGTCGCCTTCGAGATCGGGGCGCCCGCCACCGTGGCCTGGTCGACGCGGGAGCCGCCCTACCGGGCCGGGCTGCAGTTCGCGGAGGCGTCGGTGCCCGAGGCCGGGCGCTTCCTCCAGGCGCTGCTCGGGCCGGTGCGGCTGGAGAATTCCTGAGCCCCGCGGGCGCGCCCCTCGCCGCGCCGGGCGAGGCGCCTCAGGTCTCGACCCGGGCGCCCGAGACCACGAAGCGGGCCGTCACCGAGTCCATGGTCCGGATGTGGTGGACGAACCAGGCGGGGACCACCTCGAACAGGTAGCTCCAGAGCTTGGCCGGATCCCCGCCCTCGCGGAACCGCCGGGCCTGGAGATCCATCTCGGCGAGGGCGCGGTCGTGCTCCGCCTTGTGCATCGGGTACGCAGGGAAGCCCGCCTCGCGCATCACCTGCTCCTCGCGGAGGAAGTGCTCGCGGGTGTGGACGGCGAGGAGCGCCAGCCGCTCCAGCACCGGGGCGAGCGAGCCCTTGCCGGCACGGTGCGCGTCGAGCGCCTCCCCCAGCTCCTCGAGCAGGCGCATCTCCTGGGCGTGGTCCGCGTTCATGAACGCGAGCGGCAGCTCGGGGACCTGAGACACGTCGACGAAGCGCATCGCGGCGAACACCCTCCCGCCGGCAGCGGCCGGCGCCCACTAGATAACCGGGGCGCGACCGGCGCGCCGCGCGCGAGGGGCGCGAGGGGCGCGAGGTCGGGCGTCAGTCGCGGACCAGCTCGACCTTCACCGGTTGGGCGCGGCCGCCGGCCTGGACCTCGTCGCGGAACTGCACGCGCCCGAGCCGGGCGATCCCGGAGCCGTCCATGGGCGCGGAGGCGAGCTTGTAGCGCCGGGTGACGGCGATCGCCTTTCCCGGAGGGATGGTCCGCTGCCCGGCCTTCCAGGGCGCGCTCTCCCGCTCCTCCGGGTCCGGGGTCCAGCCCGGGTCGTCCTCCACCCGCGCCAGGGTCAGGTTCGTCCCCTCCCGCTCGATCAGCGCCGCGCGGCCGAGGGCGATGCGCACCGGCCCGTCCGTCCCGTTCTCCACCCGGGAGCGGACCGAGATCTGGCCGCCGTCGATGCGCGCCTGGACGTCGTAGACCACCCCGCCCGCCAGCTCGAGCCGGTAGAGCGGGGTGCCGTCGTCGCCGGTGGCGTTCGGGAGGGGCGAGAGGCCGGTCGCCCGGTAGGGGCCGGAGGGCAGGCCGAGGAGCTGGCCCTCCGCGCAGCCGGCGAGCGTGGCCAGGGCGAGGGCGGCGAGCAGGGCGCGGCGCACGTTCACTTCCCCTGGAGCCAGCCGTCGGCGGTGAGCAGCTCGGCGGTGAGGACCGCGCCCCCGGCCGCCCCGCGCACGGTGTTGTGCGAGAGGCAGACGAAGCGCCAGTCGAAGAGGGCGTCGGGCCGGAGCCGGCCGATCGTGACCGCCATCCCGTTCCCCGCGTCGCGGTCGAGCCGGGTCTGCGGGCGGGCCTCGTCCTCGAAGTAGTGGAGGAAGGGCTTCGGGGCGGAGGGGAGGCCGAGCTTCTGCGGCTTGCCGGAGAAGCTCTTCCAGAGCTCGAGCACGTCGTCCTTGGAGGGCCTCCGCTCGAACTGGACGAAGACCGCCGCCAGGTGGCCGTCGGAGGCGGGGACCCGGATGCACTGGGCGGTGATCACCGGCTCGGCGGCGGCGACGATCTTGCCCCCCTCGATCCGGCCCCAGATCTTCATCGGCTCCTTCTCGCTCTTCTCCTCCTCCCCCTTGATGAAGGGGATGACGTTGTCCACCATCTCCGGCCAGCTCTCGAAGGTCTTCCCGGCGCCGGAGATCGCCTGGTAGGTGGCGACCGCGATCTTCTTCGGGCCGAACTTCCAGAGCGGGTGGATGGCCGGGACGTAGCTCTGGAGCGAGCAGTTGGGCTTCACCGCGATGAAGCCGCGGCGGGTGCCGAGCCGCTTGCGCTGCGCCTCGACGACGCCGGCGTGCTCCGGGTTCACCTCGGGCACCATCATGGGGACGTCGGGGGTCCCGCGGTGGGCGGAGTTGTTGGACACGACCGGGGTCTCGTGCCGGGCGTAGTCCTCCTCGAGCTTGGCGGTCTCGTCCTTCGGCATGTCGACCGCGCAGAAGACGAAGTCCACCTGGTCGGCGATGGCGGCCACCGCCGAGGCGTTCTGCACCGTGAGGGCGGCGGTGGCGGCCGGGATCGCCGACTTGAGCGCCCAGCGCCCCTTGACCGCGTCCGCGTACTTCTGGCCCGCCGAGTTGGCGCTGGCGGCCACCAGCGACACCTCGTACCAGGGGTGGTTCTCGAGCAGGGCGACGAAGCGCTGGCCGACCATGCCGGTCGCGCCCAGGACGCCCACCTTCAGCTTCTTCTGGCTCACGGCTCCTCCCAGTTCGGGGCTCGGGAGGATAGCAGGAGCCCGCGCCTCAGTAGAAGACCTCCTCGAGCGTGAGCCCCTGCGGCGGCGCCGTCGGGCCGGCCTCGGCGCGGTCCCCGCGCTCGAGGAGCGCGGCGAGGGAGCCGGCCTCCCGCTTCCCCCGCCCCACCTCCACGAGCGTCCCCACGATGTTGCGCACCATGTGCTTCACGAAGGCGGTGGCCTCGATCTCGACCTCGATCCGTCCCCCCGGCTCGCCCCGGAGCTCGAGCCGCCGCACCTCGCGGACGGCGTGATCGGCGGCGCAGTCGGCCGCCTGGAAGGCGGAGAAGTCGTGCCGGCCGATCAGGGGGGCGGCGGCCGCCCGCATCGCCGCCACGTCGAGGGGGACGAACACCTGCCAGGCCTGGAGGCGCCCGAGCGGCGACCGCCCGGGGCCGTTCTCGATCACGTACCGGTAGCGCTTGCCCCGGGCGCTCCGCCGGGCGTCGAAGCCCTCCGGCTCCAGGCTCGCGGCCCGGACCGCCACGTCGGGCGGGAGGAGGGCGTTCATCCCCTGCACGTAGGCGCGGAGCGGCAGCGGCCGCTCCTCCGGGAAGGAGACCACCTGGCCGCGGGCGTGGACGCCGGCGTCGGTCCTCCCGGCGGCGGTGACCCGGCGGGGCGCGCCGCGGAGCGTGGCCAGGGCCCGCTCCACCTCCGCCTGGACCGAGGGGCCGTTGGGCTGGACCTGCCAGCCCACGTAGCGGGTCCCGTCGTACTCGAGGATGAGCTTCACCACCGCCACGAGGCGGGAAGCTAGCACGCGGGCGGCCGTCCCGGTGCCGGCGGGGGCGGGGCGACGTGCCGCTGGAGGAGGGGGCGGGGCGTGCCTATCCTGCCGGGCGTGAACGCCCCGTCCTCTCCGGCCTCACCCCGCTGGCCCGCCGAGCGGCTCGCACCGGCGCTCCTCGCCCTCCTCGCCTTCGCGCTCCACGCCGCCTGCTGGGGACGCTACGGGATCTTCCGCGACGAGCTCTACTTCCTCTCCTGCGGGCGGCGCCTCGCCGCCGGCTACGTGGACCAGCCGGCCGGCATCGCCGTGGTGGCCCGGATCGCCGGCGCGCTCTTCGGCACCTGGGTCCCCGGCCTCCGGCTCCCCGCCTGGCTCGCGGCCGCGGCCGCGGTCTGGCTCTGCGGGAGGCTCGCCGCCCGGCTCGGGGGCGGTGGGCTCGGCGCGGCGATCGCGGCCGGGGCGGCGCTGACCGCGCCGGTGCTGCTCGCGCTCGGCCACCTCCTCACCATGAACGTCTTCGAGCAGCTCCTCCTCCTCGCCCTCGCCACCCTGCTCGTGCGCCTGGCGCAGGGCGAGGACGAGCGGCTCTGGGTGGCGGCGGGCGGGGTGGCCGGCCTGGCGGTCCTCTTCAAGTACACCGCCGCGGTCCTCGCCCTGGCCCTCCTCGCCGGCCTGGTCGCCACCCCGGCCCGGCGGGCGTTCAGGAGCCGATGGGTGCTCGCCGGCGCGGCGACCGGGCTCCTGGTGGTGCTCCCGAACTTCGCCTGGCAGGCGGCGCACGGCTTCCCGTTCCTCGAGATCGTTCGGAGCGCGGTCGGCTACAAGAACACGCCCTTCACCCTGGGCGGGTTCTCGAAGGAGCTCCTCCTCGACGCGAACCCGCTCCTCGCGCCGCTCTGGCTGGGCGGCCTCGCCTGGCTCCTCGCCGCCCCGGCGGCCCGCCCCTTCCGCTTCCTCGGCCTCGGGGCCGCCCTCACCCTGGCGGCCCTGATCGCCGGCCACGGCAAGTCGTACTACTTCGCCGGGACGCTCCCGCTGCTCTTCGCCGCCGGAGGCGCCGCACTCGGGCGGCTCCTCGGCGGCCAGCCGGCGAGCGGGCCGGGGCGGGTCCTCCGGGTGGCCCTGCCCGCCCTCCTCCTCCTCGTCGCCCTCGTCCCCGCCCCGCTCGCCCTCCCCCTCCTCTCCGTCGAGACCTTCGTCCGCTACCAGGCGGCGCTCGGCCAGAAGCCGCGCGCCTTCGAGCGCATGCGCTACGGTCGCCTCCCCCAGCTCTACGCCGATCAGCACGGTTGGCGGGAGCTCGCCGAGGGGGTGGCGATCGTGGCCGCCACCCTGCGCCCGGAGGAGAAGCCCCGGGCGGTGGTCTTCGGCCACAACTACGGCGAGGCGGCGGCCGTCGACGTGTACGGCCCGGAGCTCGGGCTGCCGCCGGCGATCTCCGGGCACAACAGCTTCTGGCTCTGGGGCGTGCCGCCCGGCCGCGGCGACCCGGCGATCGTGATCTCCGACGAGCGCGAGGACTGCGGCCACGCCTTCCGCGAGGCCATCCCCGCCCGCCGCCTCCCCTCGAGCCCCTGGGTGATGCCCTACGAGGACGCCCGCTGGATCTGGATCTGCCGGGAAGCCACCCGTCCCCTCGCCGAGGCCTGGCCCCGGCTCCGGCACTTCGAGTGAAGCCGCCGGCCGCCGGGGAGCGGGCCAGGGGCGACGCGCCGCTCGTTGACCCCGCTGCGCGAGGCGCGCTATATGCCGCTTCAACTTTCGTTGAAGGCTCCCCGGAGGACCGCGACATGGCGAAGGAGGAGGCGGTGATCCTGTCGCAGCTCGACGCCAGCGCCAGGCGCGGCGACCGGCCCGAGCGCGCCCAGGCGGCCCTCGCCGACGTCCCCACCCTCCCCGAGAGCCTGCTCGAGCTCGAGCGGCAGCTCACCGAGGCCACCCGCGACGCCGAGGAGAAGCTCAAGGCGGCGGCCCGCCACCTGGTGGGCGCGGGAGGGAAGCGGATCCGCCCCATGGTCACGCTCCTCGCCTGCGGCGCGTGCGGGGGCGAGATGCGCTCCGCGGTCCCCTTCGCGGTGGCGGCCGAGCTCACCCACTCCGCCACCCTGCTCCACGACGACGTGATCGACGACGGCCCGGTGCGCCGCGGCCAGCCCGCCTCCCGGGTCCTCTGGGGGAACGCGGTCTCGGTCCTCTCCGGCGACTGGCTCCTCACCCGGGCGCTCGAGATCGTCTCGGCGGAGCCGGCCCGCTCCGCCGCCCTCCCCGCCCTGCTCGCCACCATGCGCCGGCTGGTCGAGGGCGAGGTCCTCCAGCTCTCGCTCCGGGGCGGCTTCGCCGCCACCGAGCGGGACTACATGGACGTGGTGATCGGCAAGACCGCCTCCCTCTTCGGCTGGGCGGCCGCGGCCGGCGCCTGGGCGGCCGGGCAGCACGGCGCCGTCCCCGCCGCCCTGGTCCGCTTCGGCGAGGGGATCGGGATCGCCTTCCAGCTGGTGGACGACGCCCTCGACTACGCCGCCGACCCGGCCCTGCTCGGCAAGCAGCTGGGCACCGACCTGGTCGAGGGGAAGGCCACCCTCCCGCTCATCCGGGCTTGCACGGCCGAGCCCGGCCTGCGCGACCGCCTGGCGGCGCTGGTGGAGGGGCGCGAGGCGGCGGAGCCGGTGGCCGCCGAGGTGATCGCCGCCGTCCAGCGCGTCGGGGGCGTGGACGCCGCCCGGGCGGTGGCCCGCGAGCACACCCGGACCGCCCTGGCCGCGCTCGAGGAGGTGCCGGACGGCCTGCACCGCCGGGCGCTGCTCGAGGCGGCGCAGCACCTGACGGAGCGGGCATTCTGAGCGGGGCGTGCCGCCCCGACCTCCCGAGCTGAGCTCGTCAGGGGCCCCACGCCTGCTCGCCGGATCCCTTGCGCCGTGGCGTGCAGCACGCGCCGCCTCGCCGCGGTGCCCCGGCTGGTGCTCGCCGCGCCCTCCGGGCCCTCACCGCAGGACGAGCTGCCGGTGGGTGAAGTCGGTCCCCCCGCGCTCGTCCCGGCCGACCACCCAGAGGTCGATGATCGAGCCCGCCGGCGGGAGGTGCGTGTCGGCGGTCCAGACGGTGTCGGGCTTGTCCCCGCCGGTGACCGCCTCGCTCAGGCTGCCGCCGCTCGCGAACCACGAGACGCGCAGGATCTCGGTCACCGTCGAGGGCACGCCCGACACCACGGTCTGGTAGGTCTCGGCGCTCCCCGGGGCGAACTCTCCCCGGAGCGTGAGCTGGTCGCCGGCGTGCACCTCGAGCGGGGTGGCCGGATCGAGCGGGGTGAGCGTCGCGCCGGCGACCACCACCACGTCGGACAGCGTCGGGTTCTGGTTCGGGGGCGCGCCCTGGGCGAGGCGCAGGCCGTACTCCCCGGTCACCGCCCCGCTCGCCGACGAGGCGCGGACGACGATGGGGAGGTACACGCCGCCGCCGGCGTCGGGGGGGCCGAAGTCGGCCGGGGCGACGGCCGGGATGGTGGCGTCGAGGGTGAGGCCGGTCCCGAGGGGGACGAGGTACGGCGCGGTGCCGGGCCCGAAGCAGTCCGGGTTCACCGGACCGCTCCCGGTCACCGCCGGCTCGGTGCAGGCGATCCAGACCGCCTGGACCGTGGCGCCGGAGGTGTCGACCGCCAGGGCGGAGAGGGTGGTCGACTGGCCCGGCGCCACCTCGGCCGGCTCGGCCTTCACCGCCAGGACCCGGATCCCCTTCACGTAGGAGGCCGGATCGAACGAAGGCGCGCAGGCGCAGAGGAGCGTCGCAGAGAGAAGGATGGTTCGCCTCATAGCTCCCCCCGGATCCCGACCACCGGCAGGATGGGCAGCCCGGCCAGCGGCTTGGTCTGGGTGTAGTCGAAGTTGTACTGGATCCCCTCCGGGTTCTGCCGGTCGTAGACGTTCTGGAGGTCCAGGTAGACGGAGAGCTTCCAGCGGTCGTAGGTCCAGGTCTTGTCGAGCCGCAGGTCGAGCTGGTTGAAGCTCCCGAGGCGCGCCGAGTAGACCGAGCCGTAAAGCGGCCGGTAGCGGTCGGCGCGGGAGTCGTAGTAGGCGGCGTCCACGGGGGTGATCGGGTCGCCGGTCACGTAGCGGAAGCGGAGCCCGAGCTGGTAGCCGTTCGGAAGGATCTGGCTCGCCACCAGGGTGAGGATGTGGGTCTGGTCGTACTGGAAGACCCGCCAGGCCAGGTCCGGGTGGTCGCGGCGCTCGCTGCGCGAGAGGGTGTAGGAGATCCAGCCGAAGAAGCCGTGCCAGAGCTCCTGGCGCACGAGCAGCTCCGCGCCCACCACGCGCCCCACCCCGTCGTTCACCAGGAGCGGAGCTCCGACGTGCTCGCCGCGCACGATCAGATCCTGGAGGTGCTTGTAGAAGCCCTCCGCCTCGACGTGCAGCGTGGGGGTGGGGTCGAGGTCCACGCCGGCGACCAGGTGCACCGCCGACTCGGGGTGGAGGTCCGGGTTCCCGAAGGCGCGGGAGAGGTCGAAGGGGCCGGCCGGCTGGTGGTAGAGGCCGGCCGCGATCTTGGGGGCGAGCCAGGGGAGGGCCTGGAAGCGGGCCGAGAGCCGGGGCTCGAGCGCCGCCCAGGAGCTGGTGAAGGCCCCGGGCGTCCCCTGGTACGCGGACTGGGACATCACCTCGAGGCGGAGCTGCGGGGTGACCGTGAGCCGCTTGTCGAAGAGGGCGAAGGTGGCGCCGACGAAGGGCGCCAGGCCGTTGGAGAGGAGGACGTAGTCGTCGCTCACCAGGCCGCCCGCGCCGCCGAAGCCGCCCCCCGGGTCCCCCTCGCGCGGCGGGCCGGAGGGCGGGAAGGTGGCCTTCACCGGGGTCCTCGTCCCCTCGTAGTCGACCCCGGCGTCGAGCCGGACCCAGTCGGCGAGCGGCACCCGGGCCACCGAGCGGAGGGCCCAGGCGAGGTTCTGCTGGTCCACCACGCGCGGGGAGTTGCCCTCCACGAAGGTGAACTGGGCGGGGACGTCGTAGCCGGTCGAGGCGGTCGTCTCGACCGTCGCCCCCTCGGCGAAGCGGTGGAGCCAGCGGGCCACCGCCCGGTGGTAGTAGATGTGCGAGTCGGCCACCGGCGAGTCGGACGGGTCGGGCCGCTTGATCACCAGGTGGAGCTGGTCGTCGGAGCCGAAGAC
>Ga0335084_10001845_pt1 | contig 20100 bp, 18 predicted proteins | sample Lox_Sample_44_FD_206721 | JGI IMG/M metagenome (GOLD analysis project Ga0335084, IMG submission 206721) | Soil microbial communities from Loxahatchee National Wildlife Refuge, Florida, United States - Lox_Sample_4.4 | ecosystem: Environmental > Terrestrial > Soil > Wetlands | place: USA...
GACGATCACGCAGGTGCGGGCCGTGCGTCCGGCGCACGGGCGGACCGCGGCGCTCGCGCTCTCCGCGGCGGTCGTGGTCGGCACGGCCTATTGGACCATGAATTCGAAGGGCAGCGGCGGATCCTCGAACTGCACGGGCAACGAGGAGGATATCTGTTGATTTAGGACGCCTTCGTACCATCCTACGCAGTAAGTCTTTTTTCATGTTATTCATCGGGCCGAAGACTAGCGACTGGGCGGACGGCTGTTGGTGCGCCGGGCGTCCGTCACTAAGTTGCAGCGCGTAGAGGAATCGCTGGCCCCTCGTCCAACGGCAGGACATCGGACTTTGGATCCGAGAATGGTGGTTCGAATCCACCGGGGCCAATCCCCTTCTGGCCCAATTCGTGCGTGATGTCGGCGTCGTTCCAGTCGTCCACCCTCCTCATCCTTTTGGAGCGGCGAAAGCCTCGGCATCCGAGAAACTCGAACGCATCGAGGACCTGATGTTCGAGCCCGCCCGCGTGGACGACGACGGCGCGGTCGAGGACGATGAGGACGAGCCGCCCGAGTCCGAACCCGATATGCTCGGCTGACCGAGAAACCAATCGGGCGGCACGCCTCGCGCGCCGCCCGACTAGGACGTCCACAGTCGCGGTTCAACGGCAGATCGGCGCGCCCTCCGGATCAGTCGTCTGGGCCGGCGCTGCTGGTGTCACCGCGCCCACGTAGATCCCACAGCTCTTCGTCGTGTTGATGTTCGTGATACTGGCGGTCCATCCGGCTTGCGTGCCCGTACCGACGGTGGGGGTGCCGAGCGTGTTGCCGGTGCTGGTGCAGAACGCCACCGTTCCGGCGGTTGGCGGATTGGTGCACGAGACGGTCGTGGAATACTTGATGGAATCCGCGAAATACGCTTCCTCCGCCGTCACGAGATTGCGGAGGTCGGATTTCATCGACGCGATGTACGCCTTCTCTTTCGTGTTCGCGAATTTCGGAATGGCGATGGCGGCGAGAATGCCGATGATCACGACCACGATCAACAGCTCGATCAACGTGAAGCCACGACGATTCATGGAAGCCCCCTAGCTCGGGCCGGCACTGGGATGGGGAGGGCGCCAGTGCCGCGGTCTCCCTGGCAGCCGGGCTGTCTCCGGCGTTCGGGAGACCCCTAGCTTTGCGTCCCGCCGTCACCGGCGGTTTGCCCCATGCAGGGAAGTACGCGACTACGCCCTTCTATAATAACGGGTATGGAGTAGCGCACCAGCATCAACGGATGCACAACGGAACTGGGGGAACTACCAGGCGAAACCCCTACATCTGCATCAAGTCGATGTGCAATCCGATGTTGTACTGATGCAGCACGATCGCGGTTTCGAAGGCGGTGACCGCCGTGAACCACAGGGTTCGCCACTTGCTGGGCAGCACGCAGCCGATCCCGAGGTTCGCGCCCAGCACGAGCACGTTGTACGTGTTGAGTTGACCAACTGAAGGATGATGCCCGAGCATCGGGTTCATTTCGTCGAACGTGCCGCGCCGGATGGCGTTGGCGCTGAGCAGCCAATCGGTGGCAATCGTGGCCGACGACGCAACGGCGAGCACCGTGTGCTCCGTCTGCCACTGCGCCTGCGACTGCCGCACTGGAAGGAATCCGAGAACGAGCATCAACGCCGCCACTCGCGCCCACCCGCGCGCCAGCCTGGTGGACATCCCATTCCCACTCATGTTGCTCGTCCCCCTCCACTGCCGTGTGCGCATTGGCCCTCCGTCCGCTGCTCGGCTCTGCCGAGGCTCTGGTGCCTCTGATTCTGGTGAGTTCAACCGAACGTGTTGCACAGGGGAGATCAGCAATTCCGGTGCCAATTGCCGCCACGCGCGCGCGCGGGCGGCGGCTCGACCGGCGCCGAAAAACGCAACGTTGTTTCGGCGGTTTGCGAGACAGGAAAGAACGTGTTGATGGGCAGCCACAAGGCCGCTGCACCGGATTCGGCCAAGATGCACCGATTCGCGCCACCGGCCGGCAGTCTCCGAATGCGACCTCAGGAGGGGTTGTAGGATGCGCGTTTCCGTGGTTAATCTCTCGCCGACATTTCCACTATGCCATTTCTCACGCTTGAAGGGGTCTCCAAGCACTTTGGGGATGTGACGGCGGTCGACACCGTCTCCTTCGGGATCGACCGGGGCGAGGTGGTGGGCTTTCTGGGCCCGAACGGCGCCGGCAAGTCGACCACGATGCGCATGATCACGCAGTACCTGGAACCCGATCAGGGAACCATCCGGCTCGATGGACGGAACGTCGCGGACGCTCCGCGGGAATCGAAGCGGCGCATCGGCTACCTCCCGGAAAACAATCCGCTGTATGGCGAGATGCTGGTCGCCGACTATCTCGGCTTCATTGCCGATCTCCGTGAGCTCCCGGAACACGGGCGCGCGGCTGATCTCGACTCCGTGGTGCACGCCACCGGAATCGAGAGCGTCTACTACCGTCCGATCCGGACGCTCTCGAAGGGCTACCGACAGCGCGTCGGCCTGGCGCAAGCCATCCTGCATCGTCCCGATCTCCTCGTGCTCGATGAGCCGACCGAAGGATTAGACCCCAATCAACGGGTGGAGATTCGGCATCTGATTGGCGAGTTGGGGAAAGATCGCACGGTCCTGCTCTCGACCCACATCCTGCCCGAGGTGCAAAAGACCTGCTCGCGACTCCTGATCATCAATCGCGGCCGGATCGTCGCCGATGGGCCGGTGGATCAGCTCGCGCAGGGCGAAGGATTGATCCAGGTCCAAGTGGAGCTGCGCGGCGATCAGGCGGCCGTACGTCTCGCCCAAATTCCCGGAGTGCGCTCGGTCGAGCCCACGCGCGAGGGGGCCAACGGACGCGTCGCCCTGCGGCTCACCGTGGATCGCGATCGGGACGTGCGCCCCGAGATCTTCGAGCTGGCCAAGGCGAGCGGCTGGACACTCTATGAGCTGCACCAGGAGACGGCGAGTCTCGAAGTCCTGTTCCGTCAGCTCACGGGCGCGCCCGAATCCGGCGGGACCGCGCCGTGAGGGCGACCTGGACGATCGCGCGCCGTGAGTTGCGGGCGCTGTTCGACTCGCCGGCGGCGTACATCCTGCTGGGGGTGTTCGTCGCGGTCAACGATTTTCTGTTCTTCCGCGAAATCTCGCAGTTCGGCGTGGCCACGCTCCGTCCCATGTTCGATCTGCTGCCGTGGGTGCTCCTGTTCCTGGTGCCCGCGGCGACGATGCGCTCCGTCGCCGAGGACACGCGGAGCGGGGTGATCGAGGTCGTGCTCGCGCAGCCGATCACCGAGTCCGAGCTCCTGGCCGGCAAGTATCTGGGAGTGCTCCTGTTTCTCTGGATCGCGCTGGCACTCACCATTCCGGTGCCGCTCGGCCTCGCCCTGGGCGCGAGGCTCCAGTGGGGCGTGCTCGTGGCGCAGTACTTCGGAGCCGCGCTGCTCGTCGCCGGACTGACGGGTGTCGGCGTCTGGGCTTCCAGTGTCACGGACAATCAGGTCACGGCGTCCATCGTGGCGGTGGCCGTGATGTTCGTGCTGATCCTGGTGGGACTCGATCCCCTGCTCGTCGGTCTGCCCCCGCGTCTTGGCGCCATCGCCGGGTCGCTGGGCGTGCTGTCGCACTTCACCGGCATCGCGCGCGGCGTGATCGATGTGCGCGACGCGGTCTATTTCGTGAGCCTCGCCGCGGTATTTCTGGTGCTGGGCTATTTCGGCCTCATGCGCCGGCGTCTCACCGCGCGGGGGGCCGCACTCCAGCGTCTGCGCCTCGGGACTCTCCTGCTCGTCGCCGGTCTCGTGATCGTCAATCTGTTCGGCCGGCACATCGGCGGGCGGCTCGACCTCACGCCCGGGCGTGCGTACACCCTTTCCCCGGCCACGCGGAAGATCGTCGGGAGCCTGCCGGACCTCGTCACCGTCAAACTGTTCGCGTCGGCCGCGCTGCCGCCGCAGGTCGTTCTGGTCAAGCGCGATGTCGACGACATGCTGGCGGACTATCGCTCCGCGGGCAAGGGAAAAGTGCGGGTGATCGTGCGCGACCCCACCGCCGATTCGGCGGCGGCGCGTGATGCACGCACCCTCGGCATTCCGCCCGTGCAGTTCAACGTGGTGGGCCGTTCCGAGCTCGAAGTGAAAGAAGGCTACCTCGGCATCGCGATCCAGTACGCCGACGGCGTGAAGACGATTCCGTTCGTGCGCCAGGCGAACGATCTCGAGTACCGCCTCACCTCGAACATTCGCGCGCTCACGAACACGGGAAAGCCGGTGGTCGGCCTCATCTCGGCGCCCGACCGTTCGGCCACGGCGTCGGGCCGCGCGTTCAGCACGATCCAGGAGCAGCTCGAGCAGCAGTATTCGGTCCAGTCGCTGAACCTGCAGGATTCCACGCCGCTCACGGGCAAGAAGGCGCTCGTGATCGTCGGGAGTCCGGACTCGATCCCCGCCCGGGCGACGGCGCGTCTCAAGGCGTTCCTCGATTCCGGTGGCGGCATCCTGCTGCTCGCAAACGGCATGGGCCTTTCCGCCCAGGCGCCGCTGGCCATGTCCCATCAGATTCCCTGGAATGACCTGCTGCGCCCCTACGGCATCGCCATCAACCAGGACATGGTCTACGACCTCGCGTCCAACGAGCAAGTCGCCATGCCCACGCAATTCGGCCAGGTCCTGATGCCGTATCCGTTGTGGCTGCGCGCGCTCTCGACCCGCGCGTCGCCGATCAACGCGGAGCTCGACGCGATGTTTCTGCCGTGGGCCAGCACGCTCGATACCAGCAAGGCGCCGAAAGGGACCGTCACACCGCTGTTCACGAGCAGCCGCGCCGGTGGGGTGCGCCAGAACGAGATGTTCCTCAATCCGACCCAGACCTGGAGCCGCGACAGCCTCGCGCGCCGGCTCCTGGCCGTACAGGTAAATCCCGGCGCATCCGGGGCGCCCAGCGCGCTGCGCGGAAGACTGGTCGTGGTCGGGAGCGCCGATTTCGCGGCCGACCGATACGCGCACAACGATCCCGTGGGGGCCGTGTTCGTTCAGAACGCGGTGGACTGGCTGGCGCAGGACGAGGTGCTAATCGCCATCCGCTCCAAGGACCGGAGTCCCTCGCCCCTGGTGTTCACGAGCGCGGTGCAGCGTGACGCGGTGAAGTACGGGAACATGATCGGTGTTCCGTTGCTCATTAGTCTCGCCGGCGCCATACGACTGTTCCGGCGGCAGCGGCGCACGCAGCAGCAGTACCAACCGCTCGAGCAACCACAAGCGGCGGCATGAGCGCGGGCCAGCTCAAGGCGATCGCCCTTATCGTCGCGGTGCTGCTCGTGCTCTGGGGCGCAAGCGAGCTGGTCTCGCGGCGGCCCGCGCGAGCGACCGCCACCTTCCGGTTGCCCGCCATCACAGCCTCCGCCGTCGATACCGTGCACATCCTGCATGGCGCCGACACGGTCGCCCTCGTGAAACAGGACTCCGCGCGCTGGACGGTGAACGGCTTTCCCGCCACCCCGGGAAGCGTGACCGAACTGTTCGAGGCGACGAGTGACAGCGGCGGTGCCTCGCCCGAGCTCGTGGCCCAGAATCCCGCTTCCTTCGAGCGCATGGGCGTGGACTCAGCCGGGGGTCGGTGGATACGGTTCACCGGTCGCGGCGGCGCCGGGACCACGCTGATCGTCGGCAACCGGGGCTCGGACTACGATTCGTATTACCTGCGGCTTCCCGGCGATCCCCACGTGTATCTGGTCCACAATCGCCTGGCCAGTCTGGCGCAACGCGGCGTGGATGATTGGCGTGATCACCAGATCGCGAAGATCCCCGCGGACAGTGTCCAGGCGGTCCTGGTCACCCGCGGCAAGGAACGCTACACGCTTCAAAAGAACGGCACGAAGTGGAGCTTTGCCGGTGGCGCGGCGGCGGATTCGGGCGCCGCCAAGCGGCTGGTCGAGCGATTCGCGACCCTGTCGGCCTCAGGGTTCGGCGGGCCGCATACGGCCGACTCGCTCGCGAAGCGCGGCGCTCGCGCCACCCGGGCGGTGACGCTGCGGGGCGAGAACGGCCGCGAGCTCCTCTCGTTATCGATCGATTCGACGACCGGCGTGTTCTGGGTCCGGAAGCAGGGCGATTCGACCCTGTACCGGCTCGATTCGTGGAACGTCGATCAGATTACCCCCAGCACACAATCCCTGAAACCCGCCAAGCCGAAGTCGTAACGCCTCCCCTTGGCGTATCGACAGCGTGGCGGCTATTTTCTGAGGCTCGCATGGCGGATTTCTCGCTCGCCCGTAGTCAGCTACTGCTTCTCGCTGGGACGGCCAATCGGCCCCTGGCCGAGGAGATGGCCGGGCATTTAGGGCAGCCGCTCTGCGCGGTGACGATCCGCCGTTTTGCGGACGGCGAGATCTTCGTCAAGATCGACGAGAACGTGCGGGGCCGGGACGTCTTCATCATCCAGCCGACGAACCCGCCGGCGGAAAACTTGATGGAGCTCCTGCTGCTGATCGACGCCGCGCGGCGGGCCAGCGCGGCCCGGATTACGGCCGTGCTGCCGTACTTCGGCTACGCGCGCCAGGACCGCAAGGATCAGCCGCGCGTCTCGATCAGCGCGAAGCTGATCGCAAACCTGATCACGCATGCGGGGGCGGACCGCGTGCTGGGAATGGATTTCCACTCCCATCAGTTGCAGGGGTTCTTCGATATACCGGTCGATCATCTGTACGGCGCCCCGGTGTTCGTGAACCACTACCGCCAGCATCAGCTGTACGATCCGGTCGTGGTGGCCCCCGACGTGGGATCGGCCAAGATGGCCCGCGGCTTCGCCAAACGGCTCAACGCGTCGCTCGCGATCATCGACAAGCGGCGCCCGACCGCGAACATCGCCGAAGTGGTCAACGTCGTGGGCGACGTCGCCGACAAGGACTGCCTCATCCCTGACGACATGATCGACACGGGAGGCACGATCTGCGAGGCGGCGGTGGCCCTGGGCCAGCTCGGGGCCCGGCGCATTTTCGCGTTCGCGTCGCATGCGCTGTTGTCGGGACCCGCGCCGGAGCGGCTGCAGAACTCCGGTATCTGTGAGGTGGCGGTCACGAACACGATCCGCATTCCCGAGGACCGGAAATTCTCGAAGCTCAAGGTCCTCTCGATTGCGGGTCTGATCGCGAAGGCGATTGGATACGAGCATTCGAATCAGTCTGTGAGCGCGTTGTTCGACTGAACTAATCTCTAGGAAGCGTCATGGCTCAAAAAGTCACCCTCTCCGCTAACTCCCGCGCCGTCGGCGGCAAAGGCGCCGCCCGTCAGGCGCGCTTCAAGGGCCGCGTCCCCGCGGTCATCTATGGCCGCGGGCGCGACACGCAGGCCGTCGAGGTCGAAGCCAAAGCGCTCGAAAAGGCGCTCACGGGCATCGAGCCGGAGAGCACGATTATCGAGCTCGCGTTCGATGGACGGACGGCGCGCACGCTGATCCGGGAAATCCAGCGGCACCCGCTCCGGCCCGACATCATCCACGTGGACTTCTACGAGATCCGCGCCGAGGACAAGGTCAAACTCAAGGTCCCGGTTCGACTCGTGGGAACGCCGGACGGCGTGCGGAATGCCGGCGGCGTGCTCGACCAGGTCACTCGCGAAGTGGAAATCGAAGTGCTCCCTGAAAACATTCCGGATCGGGTGGAGCTCGACGTCAGCGCGCTCAAGATCGGCGACTCGCTGCACGTCAGCCATCTCCAGATCGCCAACGCGACGATCCTGACGCTGCCGGAGCTCACGATCGCCACCGTCGTTCCGCCGCGCGCCGAAGAGGTCGCGGCTCCGGCCGCCGAAGGCGCGGCCGAAACCGCAGAGCCCGAGCTGATCCGCAAGGTCCGCGAGGAAGAGGGCGAAGGCGAAGCCGGCGCCGAAGGGGGAACGGGAACGGCAGGCGGGGCAGCGGGTGGAGCGGCGGCCAAGGGCGAAGCGAAATCCGGCGGCAAAGCAGAGAAATCCGCGGAGAAGCCCAAGGGCAAAGAGAGCTGACGCTTGCGTGCCGTTGTCGGCCTCGGGAATCCGGGTCCCGAGTATGCAGCGACGCGGCACAATGCGGGCTTCTGGCTTGCCGATGCCGTCGTTGCCGCGTGGGAATTGCCCCCGTTCCGCCGCGCGGAACGGGCCCGCGCCACCGCGGGCGAGGTGCAGGGCGTTCCGGTGCGCGTCCTCAAACCCACCACGTACATGAATCACAGTGGCGCAGCGCTCGTGTCGCTGCGCGCCGATCCGCTGTTCAATCCCGCCAGCGACCTCCTCATTCTGGTCGACGAATTCCGGATCGACACGGGCACGTTTCGCCTGCGCGCCGAGGGGTCCGCGGGCGGTCATAATGGATTGAAGAGCATCGAAGCCGCGCTGCAGTCACAGCAATACGCGCGACTGCGGATCGGCGTCGGCCCGCTGCCCGAAGGCACGAGCGACTGGTCCGAGTATGTGCTGGCGCCGTTCAGCACGGACCAGGTCGAGCAGCTCGAAGCCGCCATCCCCGCGATGGTCCAGGTGGTGGAACGCTGGGTGCAGGAGGGCGTGCGCTGACATGCTGCGCCTCGGCATTGTCGGCCTGCCGAACGTCGGCAAGTCTACCCTGTTCAACGCCCTCACATCCTCCAAGGCTGCCGCGGCCGAGAACTACCCGTTCTGCACCGTCGAGCCTAATGTAGGGGTGGTCGAAGTGCCCGACCCGCGGCTCGATCAGCTGGTCCACATCGTCCAGCCCAAACGCCGCGTGCCGGCGGTCGTCGAGTTCGTCGATATCGCGGGACTGGTCCGGGGCGCGTCGCAGGGAGAAGGACTGGGCAATCAGTTTCTGGCCCACATCCGTGAAGTCGATGCCATCGTCCATGTGATCCGGTGTTTCGAGGATCCGGACGTGGTTCACGTGATGGGACCGGTCGATCCGGTGCGCGATCACGATGTGATTACGAGCGAGCTGGCGCTCGCCGATCTGGCCGTGGTCGAGCGACGACTCGACAAGACGCGCAAGAGCGCGCGCGCGGGGGACAAGGACGCGCAGGCGGAGCTGCTGCTGCTCGAGCGCGTGATGACCGAGCTCAACGCGGGCCGCGGCGCGCGGGAGGCCGGCGAAGACGAGGCTGCGGTGCATAGCCTGCGGCGGCTCGGCTTGCTCACCGCGAAGCCGATTCTGTACGCCGCCAACGTGAATGAGGCCGATCTCGCGGCCGGCGGGGGCACGTGGCTCGACCGCCTGCGCACCGCCGTCCAGGGACATCACGAAGAAGCGGAGATCGTGACGTTTTCGGCCCGATTCGAAGCGGAGCTCGCCGAGCTCGAGGGCTCCGAGCGGAAGGAGTACCTTACGGCCGCTGGAGTGTCCGAGCCGGGGCTCGATCGGCTCATCCACGCCGGGTATCATCTGCTCGGCCTGCAGACGTTCTTTACTGTCGGAGAGAACGAAGTCCGCGCGTGGACCATGCACCGCGGCGGGACCGCGTACGATGCCGCGGGCGAGATTCATTCCGACTTTCAGCGCGGATTCATTCGTGCGGAGACCGTCGGCTACGATGACTTCGTGGGCGCAGGGTCGTACAAGGTCGCGCGTGAACGGGGGCTGGTGCGCTCGGAAGGACGAGACTACGGCGTGAAGGACGGCGACATTCTGCTGTTCCGGTTCAACGTCTAGCTAATAGCCTCCGGGACCGGCTCCTCCCTGCACCGTGTTGCCGCGCTGCGGCAGGGCCGGAGCGCTCGCATCGTGCTCGGGCGCTCCCACCAGCAGGTCGCGCTCGACCAGATCGCGCCCGATCCAGACCACCTTCCGGCCGCACAGGATGGCATCGACCTCATAGGGCTGGTACAGGAACGACTGCGCATCTGAGGTCATCACCTGCGTACCGGGAAAGAAGTACCAGCAGCGTTCGGCCGTCGGGTGGCTGTGAATGATCCCGACCGTTCCCTCCCAGCCCGAATTCTCACAGCTCTCAAGCGGCACGACGTGCGTCTTGGCCGATTCGATGGGATCCACGTCCGCCGGGGCGATGCGGCTCACGACCACGACCGGCCCATGCGCTTCGCCGATCATGCAGCCGATGAACTCGGTCGTGAACGAACGCGCCTCGAGGTTCAGGAACCGCCGCGCCTGCGACGACAACACGAGCAGGGTGGCGTGGCTCCCCGGTTGAACAGGCGGCGGCGGGACCTCCCCCGCCCGCAGCATGGGGGATTCCGGCTCGCTTGCGGACACCGCAAGCACCCCTGCCGCGAGCGCGGTCGCCCGCATGACTGATGCCAACCGCTCCAGACTTCCCATCCGCCTCCCATTCGCAATGTGTGCGACACCGGGAACGCGATGAATCGCCCTGCTGGACCAATTCGGAAGGCCAATCCCCAGCCTGGCGGGACCCTAAGGAATTAGTCCTCGTCCAGCCCATCATTCGGTGATCTTGCTCACTCTGCCCTTCCCTGCCCCCTGGAGCGGGTCTATGTTTCGGCTTCACATATCCCCTACCCGGCCGTCCACCACGGCTGGGTCGCTCATGACCAAAGGGAGGTGGCATGGCCCGTCGCTACGAGACGGTATACATCTTTGATGGTGGTCTGGAAGAACCCGCCGTAAACGAAAAACTCGCGCTTCCACACGTTGCTCACGAAGGACGGCAAAGGCACGCTGACCAACGTGGCCCACTGGGGGAAACGCACGCTCGCCTACGCCATCAAGAAGCGCGACAATGGCTACTATGTCGTGGCACAATTCGAGGCCGCGGGCGAGCTGCTGCCGGAGTACGAGCGCGCCGTGAAACTCGACGAAGGCGTGCTGCGCTATCTAACCGTGGTTCATGAAGGCGAGCCGGTCAAACCCGCGCCGCCGCCGACCTTGTCCAGCGACGAGGACGAAATTGAGGAAGAGGAAGAGGTATGAGGCGCCCAGCCAAGACGTGTCCGGTGTGCGAATCGGGAGCGCGCGTACTCGATTATAAGGACGACCGCACACTGGGCCGGTTTCTCACGGAACGCGGCAAGATTCTTCCCAGCCGCCTGTCGGGAATGTGCGCGCGGCACCAGCGCCAACTGGCCACCGCGATCAAGCGTGCCCGGCAGCTCGCCTTGATTCCTTATATTAAGCGGTACGGGTGAGCGCCATGGAAATCATCTTGCGTGAAGACGTGCAAAACCTGGGACGCACGGGGGAGGTGGTCAAAGTCAAAGACGGCTACGCCCGTAACTACCTGCTGCCCAAGGGACTCGCCTACCCGGCTACCGAGGCCAACAAGAAGCGCATCACGTTCGAAGCCGAACGCCTGGCCCGGCAGCGTGCCGCCGAGAAGTCCGCGGCCGAGGGCGAGGCCGGACGCCTCGCAGGGGTTCAGCTCAGCTTCGCTGTGAAAGTAGGAGAGGAGGAGAAGCTCTACGGATCCGTGACCGCGAGCGACATTCAGCGCAAGCTCGAGGAGCAGGGCATCCACGTGGACAAGCGGAAGATCGACCTGCCGGAACCAATCCGGGAGCTCGGCGATTTTAAAGTGGGGATTAAGATTCACGCGGACGTCAGGCCAGAGATCACCGTGAGCGTGGTAAAGGAGTAGCGACGGCTCGCAGAACGCGGAACAAAGGAACGGGCAAACCGCTATGACTAGCACGGGTAAACGCCGCTCCGCCCGACCGCGGCGCACCCGGGAGCCCGAGGAACTGCGGCTCGTACTCGAGGCTCTGGTCGATCGCAAGGCGGTCGATCCCGTGGTACTCGACCTTCGAGGCCTGACTGCGGCAACCGATTTCTTTGTCATTGTTTCCGGAACGTCCGACGCGCACGTGCGGGGCATGGCGGAGCACCTGGTCGAGGCGCTGGCGCCTCAAGGGGTGCGGCCCCACCACGTGGAAGGGCTCACCCAGGGGCGATGGGTGCTGCTCGACTACGTAGATTTTGTGGTACACGTTTTTCATCCCGAGCTTCGGGACTTTTACCAGCTCGAGCGCCTGTGGAGCGACGCCGCACTGGTCCAGACCGCCCAGGAGGGTGGTCCGAAAGGATGACTCGCATGCGACGCTTTAGCGCGTTGTTCGCGCTCCTCGCACTCGGTGTGTTCCGGCCGGCTCCGGTTCAGGCCCAGTATTTCGGCCAGAACAAGGTGCAGTACGGCACCTTCAATTTTCAGGTCATCCGCACCGAGCATTTCGAGGTCTACTTCTACGAGCGTGAGCGTGCGGCCGCGCTCGACGCGGCCCGCATGGCGGAACGCAGCTATGCGCGGCTGTCCCGCGTGCTCCATCACCAGTTCCAGGCCCGCAAGCCCATCATCCTGTACGCGTCGGCCGCGGACTTCCAGCAGACTAACGCGATTCAGGAAGATCTGAGCGAGGCGACCGGCGGCGTCACCGAGCCGATCAAGCACCGCATGGTGCTGCCGTTCACGGGCGACTACTCCTATCTCGCGCACGTGCTGCAGCACGAGATGGTGCACCAGTTCCAGTTCGACGTGTTCGCCCACGGGCAGATCGGCGGCGGGTTGCAGCAGCTGTCCCAGATCGCGCCGCCATTGTGGTATATGGAAGGTATGGCCGAGTATCTCTCGCTCGGTCCAATCGATCCATTGACCGCCATGTGGCTGCGCGACGCCGCGCTCGAAGGCCACGTGCCGACGCTCGAGCAGCTCACGTTCGACCCCCGCGTGTTCCCGTATCACTTCGGCCACGCGCTCTGGGCCTACATCGGCGAGCGCTGGGGCGACGAGGTGATCGGCGACATTCTTCAGGCGACTCCGACATCGGGCGTGGAGGGGGCATTCAAGCGCGTGCTGGGTCGGAACCTGGCGGACATCGTGGAGGATTGGCGTGACGCGATACAGGAAACCTTCCTGCCGCAGCTCTCCGATCATTACCGTGCGCGCCGAATCGCGAAGCCCACGCTCACGGAAGATCGGTCCACGGGCACCTTGCACCTGGCACCCGCGCTCTCGCCCGACGGCAAGGAAATCGCCTTCCTGAGCGAAGGCAGCTCGTTCTTCATCGATCTCTATTTGGCCGACGCCGAGACGGGACGGGTGAAGCGGCGCCTGGTGAAATCGACGCTCAACTCGAACTACGAGAGTCTGCGCTTCATCAATTCCTCGGGGTCGTTCTCGCCGGATGGGAAGTACTTCGCGATCGCGGTCAAGCACAAGGATCGCGACGATCTCGTCCTGCTCGACATCAAACGCGACCGCGAAGCGGCACGCATCAAGGTTCCGTTGAACGGGGTGACGAGTCCGTCCTGGTCGCCCGACGGGAAACAGATCGTGTTCACGGGCTACGATGGCGGGATGTCCGATCTCTTCATCGTGAACGCCGACGGCACGGACCTGCGGCGGCTGACCAACGACAAGTTCGCGGACCTGCTTCCCACGTGGTCGCCTGACGGCAGGACGATCGCGTTCACGACCGATCGCGGGCCCGCCACCGATTTCAATACGCTCAAGTTCGGCAACATGCGCATCGCGCTCTACCACCTCGAGTCCGGACATGTCGAGGTGCTCGACCATATGGAGCTCGGCCGCAACATCAATCCCGTGTGGGCGCCGGACGGCACGTCGCTGATCTTCGTTTCCGACCGGACCGGGATCGCGAACATGTTCATGTACGACTTCTCGGACAGCGAGATCTACCAGCTGACCGACGTCTACACGGGCGTCATGGGCATCACGCCCACGTCGCCCTGCCTCTCCTGGGCGCATGCGGCCGATCGTCTGGCGTTCGCCTATTACGAAGATGGCGTGTTCAACGTGTACTCGGTGGACAATCCACGCTCGCTGCGCCGCAAGCCCTATCTGGAGCCGGCCCAGCCTGCCACGTTCTCGCTGCTCTCGGTCACGAACCGGGACACGGTGTCGACCACGCCGTATCTCGCTGCCGCGCGGCGCACCCGGGATTCCGCCGTGACCGCCGACTCGCAGCGGCCGAATGAATCCAACTCGATCTACCGGTCGTCCAGCGGGCTGCGCACGTCCGGAGAAAACCCGCCGGCCGCCGATACCACGATACCGCAGGCGCTGTCGATTCGGACGCTGCTCGATTCGGCGACGCTCTCGCTCCCCGATACGTCGGAATTCAGCATCCATCCGTACGAGACCCGGTTCACGACCGATTTCGTGGCCCGGCCGACGTTCGGCTATGAGCGCAACAACTTCGGCCGCGGCATTTTTGGCGGCACGTCGATCTCGCTGTCCGATATGCTCGGCAACCGAACCCTGATTCTCGGTGGATCGCTGAACGGGCGGCTCTCGGAGGCCCAAGTCACCGCCATCTACCTCAACCAGGATCGGCGGCTGAACTGGGCGCTCGGCGTCTCGCAGCAGCCTTCGTACTTCTACGTGCCGAGCACGCTCGGGGTGGTGTCGAGCCCAGGCTCGACGAACAATCAGGCCGTGCTGCTCACGACCCGTGTCCGGCGCCTCGTGATTCGAGACGTGTTCCTCTCGGCGCTGTACCCCACCAGCCGGTTCAACCGCTTCGAGCTGTCGATGCACACGGTCGACGTGGGCGACGCCACCCTGGAGCAGTCCGTCTACTACGACCCCAACGGCTCGTATCTCGGGGTGAACAACCTCCACACGATCGACGCCCCCTCGGTCGCGTACGTCGCGCCGACGCTCGCATTCGTGCACGACAATACGCTGTTCAGCTCGGTCGGCCCCTTCTCCGGCGCGCGGACCCGCTTCCAGGTCGCCCCCGCGGTGGGCGGCTGGCGCTTCACCGGCGGCCTCGCCGACGTGCGGAAGTATTTCTTCGCGCGCCCCTTCACGCTCGCCATTCGCGGCACCTACTATGGCCGATTCGGCAGAGACGCCGGAGAGTTCCCGATCTTCCTCGGAAGCACCGACCTGATTCGCGGCTACACCGCGAACTCGCTGATCAATCACGAGTGCGTGGCGCAGGTACGGAACTATAACGCGCTGCTGGGCGCGATCGGGGCCGGCGGAACGGGATGCCATGCGCTTGACCAGCTGATCGGGTCACGGATCGCCGTCGCCAACATCGAGTTCCGCTTTCCGCTCACGCGGACCCTCTCGCTCGGCATCCTGCCAATCGGCTTCCCCCCGATCGAGGGCGCGATCTTCTACGATGTGGGTATGGCGTGGCAAAACGGCTCGACCCTCGAGTTCTCGCCAAGCCAGTGCCGCAGCTTCGCCGACTGCCGCTCGCCGCTCAGAAGCTGGGGCGCGTCAATTCGGGCGAACTTCCTGGGCATCGTCATCATGCGGGTCGATTACACCCGGCCGCTCGACCGGACGTACGATCATCCCTACTGGACGTTGAGCATCGGTCCCACGTTCTAAGGTTGTTTGGGCCTCGCCGGCTGCCTATTTTGTCGGCGAGGCCCATTGTCGATTCTCCGCTTCACCCTCTCCATCGGTTGCCTGGCGCTCGCGAGCTGCCGATCCCAGGCCCCAGCCGCATCGTCGTCGCAAGCGCCGAGCGCCCCCCGTTCCATCAGCCGGAAGGCCAGCCGGACCGCCCACGGCTCAGGCACCGCAATCGCGCTGCGCCTGTCGCGGAAAGGCGGGGACGTGCGGGCATACCGGCTGCCGGGGCTGACGGAGCTTCCCGGGGCGATTCGCGGCCGCTTGCCCGGCGTGGCAGGAGTGGTTGGCATCGACCTCGAGTCCGAGCTCTTGTTCGTGACCACCGCCAACGGCGAGCTGCTGTCGCTCGACCTGGGAACGAGCCGGGTCGACACACAGGCGACCAACGTGCTCCTGGCGGCCCTGGGGCCGGACGGCACGCTGTTCGCCATCGATACGAAGCACCATGTCACGTCCGTCGCCCGGCGCGTGCGCCTGGTGTGGCCCCAGGCCGTGAACGCGGTTCCCCGCGACCTGTTCGGCGGCTTGGACCAGCGGCTGTACGCCGTGGCCGCGGGAGACTCGGCCCACTCCGCGACCTTGCGGCTCGTGACCCTGGCCGCGGGGCAACCCGCCGCCACGCGCCTGCTCCCCTTTGGGGGCGATGTCGCAGCGACCCGTTGGGGTGACCTGATGAGCGTGGTGGGCGATTCCGGGATTCTGCTCATCGATCCGGTCGGCCGCCGGGACCCAGGGTTCGTGGCTCTCCCCGATCATCCGCGCGCCATCGCATTCTCTCCGTCGGGTCATCGCGTGTACGTCGCGTCCCGGAACGGACCTGGCCTCGCGGTGATCGACCGCTATGACCGTCAGGAGCTCGACGGAATCTCTCTTCCCACGCCGGTCGCGACGCTGCGGCTCGACCCGTTCGGTCGCTGGCTGCTGGCGCGCCCCTCGATCGGCGATTCCGTCTGGGTGGTGGACCTCCCGATTCGTCGCTTGACCGGCAGCGTGGCGACCTCGTGGACGCACGACCTTCCCGCCATCGCACCCGACGGCTCGCTGCTCGTGGCACAGGGCCCCGACGTCATCGCGTTTCGGCCGGATTCGCTGCGCGAGACAGGACGGATCGCCGGGGCGAGCGCCGATCTCTGGCTGTTCACCACGTGGCGCTCGCGTGCCGCACTGCGCCTCGCGAGCGACGCGGACACGACCTCCGCGGCTCCCGCCGGCGCGGACTCCCTCGCGGCCACCGGACCCCTCTATGTTCAGGTGTCGATCTCGCAGAACGAGAGCTGGTCCACGGAGATGGCCCAGCAGCTGGCGCGTGCGGGACTGGAAGCAAAGGTGCTGCCACCGAAGAGCCCGGATGACGGATTCCGGGTAGTGCTTGGCCCGTACCCGAACCGGGGGCAGGCGGAAACCATCGGACGCAAGCTGGGGAGACCCTACTGGATCTACCAACCGTAGCCGGCCCACCCGGTGGAGCGAGACGCACATTGCCGCGCTCCCGCCTCTCGAGCCTCGTTCCCCCGTTGCTCGAAGGGCATGCGTTGATCGCCCTCGTCCCCTGCACAACCGATTTGGAATGGGCCGCGCGAGCGGCATGGGACGTCGCCCGAGCCGCGGCGATCTCCGAACGGCGCGTCGCGCTCGTGGATCTGCATTTCCAGCAGCCCGTGCTGCATTCGCTCGCCGGCGTCGAGCTCGGAGAGGGGATCGTCGACGCGCTCGAGTACGGGGTCTCGCTCACCAAGGCGGCACGTGAAGTTGGACGGGTGTTCTTCATCTCGACAGGGTCCGAGACGGCGGCGCCCGATACGGTGCTCACGAACGAGCGATGGAGGAAGTTGCAGCGTGGCTTCCTGTCCGAGAACGCTCTTCTCATCGTATTCATCGGACGCGCGACGCTCGACCGGCTCGCGGCTCGTCCGGATGGCGTCATCCTGCTCGGCCAACCCGGTCCTGACGTGCGGGATGCCGATCGTCCGATCCTCGGGATCGTTCGCGACCGATGGACCCCTGGGCCGGAGCCCGCCGTGCCCAAAGATCGTACCATCCCCCGACGCTCGAGACTCACGAAAATCGCGCTGGTGGGCGGATTGCTGGCGGCGGCCGCGGGCGGATTTGGCGGCTGGCAGCTCCTCGCGAAGGACACGCCCACCCCCACGCCGCATGATCGCAGTCCCGCTGGTCCTGCCGGGCCGGCCGCAACCCCGCACGCCACCGCGCCGGCGCACCCCCGGCCTGTCGCGCCAACGGACGCACGCGTGGACACCGTCGACTGGACCGTGCAGGTCGCCGCCTTCGGGACGATTCCGGCCGCCACCGCGCTGGCCGATCGGCTCAGGTCGCTCGGGAAGGTCGTCGTCGTGACCCCGGTTGCGAGTGGAGACGGAACGATCTGGTATCGAGTTGCGACCGGTTTTTATTCGAGCCGCGAGGCCGCGTTGGCGGCGCGCGAAAATCTCTGGAGCACGGGCGCGATTGCCCGTGGCGATGGGGATCTCGTGCGCGCCCCCTACTCGCTCGAGCTCGAGCCGGGGATCGATGTCACGACCTTACAGCGGCTCGGCATGCCCACCGTGCGGCGAACGCCGGATGGGCCAGCCTGGGCCGGTGCGTTTGAATCCCCCGAACAGGCCACGCTTGCCGCCGCGCGTCTCGACCACGCGGGCGTGCATGCCGCACTCGTCACCCGTACGGAGACCACTCCATGAGGTTGAGCAGGCTCGAGCTGTCCGGCTTCAAGTCATTCGCGGGCACGGTGGAGCTCCCCTTCGAGGCTGGCGTAACCGGCATCGTCGGGCCCAACGGATGCGGAAAATCGAACATCTCGGACGCGGTACGCTGGGTGCTGGGCGAGCAGTCTCCCCGGCTGCTGCGTGGCGGCAAGATGGACGATGTCATCTTCCAGGGGTCTACGGGCCGGCGACCCGTCAATGTCTGCGAGGTCTCCCTCGTCTTCGACAACTCGGACGGCCAGCTTCCCATCGCGTTTCAGGAGGTGGTCATCAGCCGGCGGCTGTCGCGTTCCGGACAAAGCGATTACCTGCTCAACCGCTCGCCGGTGCGGCTGCGCGACATCCAGGACCTGCTGCGCGGGACGGGACTCGGCGCCGACGCGGCCGTCGTCATGGAAGCCAAAATGATCGACGCTCTGCTCTCGGAGAAAGCGGAAGAGCGGCGGACGTTGTTCGAGGAGGCGGCAGGCATCGGCTTGTACCGCGACCGCAAGCGCAGCACCGAGCGGCGCCTGGAAGAAACCAGCGCCGATCTGGCGCGGCTCGAAGACCTGATCTCGGAGGTGCAGACCCAGGTGCGCAGCCTGGCGCGCCAGCGCGGGAAAGCCGAACGCTATGGAAACATGGTCGAAGAGCGGTTCGGCGTCGCGATGACCCTGGTGCGGCTCGAGTTCGAGGACTTCGATCTCTCGCTGGGATCGCTCGGCGTGCGCGCGAATGAGCTCGAGCAGGCCGTGCCGGCTGCGCGGCACGCGCTGGCGCTCGCGGAAGAGGACCGGGAAACCCGCGCCCAAGCCCGCCACACGGCCGAGGCGCAGCGCACCGAAGTCGAACGCCGGTTGGCCGACGCCAAAATCGAGATCGGCCGTCTCGAAGGTGATCTGGCCCTCGCGGCCGAGCGCCTGCACAACGCCGCGCAGCGCCGCACCAAGGCCGGCGCGGACAAGGGCGAGGCCGAGCTGCGCGCCGGCCAGGCGGAGCGCGAGCGTGACGCCGCGACGGCCGAGCGCCAGGCGGCCGAGCAGGAGCTTGCCGGCGTCCAGACGGAGCTCGACCGCTCCGCCGCCCTCGAGATGGCGGAACGTGAGGCGCTCGCCGTGGAGCGAACAGCGGTGCGCACCCTCGAGTCCGAGCTGCAAACACGCGCCGAAGCACGGCACGCCGCGGAAGGCGAGCGCGCGGCGCTCCAGCGGGAGCGCACCGAGCTGAAGCAGCAGCAGGGCCATGCGGCGAACGAGCGCGCCGCGCGAGAAGCCGCGGAACGGGCCAGCGCGTCCGAGGTCGGGTCTACCGCGGAGGAAGCCTCCGCGCGAGCGCAGGCCGCGGCACAGGCTGCGGACGCGGTCGAGCAGGCGCGTCACGGTCTGGCGCGGGCACAGGAACGCGAGACTCGTTGCCGCGCCGCGCGCCGACAGGTGGAAGAAGCCCTGGCGCAGGTCACCGCGCGCCGCGACGCGCTGTCCGAGCTCGACCGTGAGCGAGTGGGCCTGGCGCCCGCCGCGCAGGCGCTGCTCCGCGCTCGTTCGGGGTTCGACGGCGGTTTGGGAGACGCCGTGCTCGGACCGCTGTCCGATTTCATCCGCACGAGCCGGGCCGACGCGGAGCTCGCCGAGCGCCTGCTGGGCGACTGGATTCATGCCGTGCTGGTGCGCGATGAAGCAGTGATTCCCGCGATTCGGGCGTGGCATGCGCGCGAGGCTCCGGGGCCTCTCCTGGTGCTCCCCTGCGCGCCCGGGCCCCGCCTCGCGGCCGACGGCACGCCCCTCCGGGACGAGCTGCGCGTCGAAGGGCCGGCGGTAGCGTGGGTGCGCGCGCTGCTCCAGGGGCACGAGGTGCTCGACGACGGCAAGAGCCTGCGTCGCTCGAATGGAGCGGTGTTCCTCGCGGGCGCGAGCGCGGCGGGTCCGCTCGCGCGACGCGCGGAGCTCGAGAGCATCGAGCGCGAGGTTCGTGAGGCCGCGGGGGCCCGCGACCGCGCGGTTGCGGAGCTCGAGACCGCGCAGCGCGAGCTCGCGGACGCGGAGGGCGCGTTTGCCGAGCGCACGAGTGCAGCGGAACAGGCTCGTGAGCAGTCGC
>Ga0335084_10001850_pt1 | contig 20069 bp, 19 predicted proteins | sample Lox_Sample_44_FD_206721 | JGI IMG/M metagenome (GOLD analysis project Ga0335084, IMG submission 206721) | Soil microbial communities from Loxahatchee National Wildlife Refuge, Florida, United States - Lox_Sample_4.4 | ecosystem: Environmental > Terrestrial > Soil > Wetlands | place: USA...
GGAGGAGGGCTGCCATGCTGGACGCGGTCGGCATGAACGAGATCAACAAGATCTTTGCGGTCATCGACGCCATGGGCGTCCATCGGGAGCATGTCGTCATTCCCCTCGGTACCGGCAAGGGCCGCGTGCGCCGGACGCCGAGCGGCAAGCTCGAGATCATCGTGGACGCCGAGACGCCGATCGATGAGTGGCTGAAGGGACTGCCTGACCTGATTCGCGCCGCCCAGTCGGCGTGAGGGCTGCGCCCCGGCGCCTCTCCTTCCTTCCGCTGCTCGCCGTCGTCTTCTTCAACGTGAGCGGGGGCCCCTACGGCATCGAGGACGCCGTGTCGGTCTTCGGGCCCGGCCTGACCCTCGCGTTGTTGGCGCTCACGCCGCTCCTCGTCGCGCTGCCCGTCGCCCTCGCGATGGCGGAGATGGGCGGCGCGCTCCCGGCAGAAGGCGGCTACGTCACGTGGGTACGGCGCGCCTTTGGCCCCTTCTGGGGCTTTCAGGTCGGGTGGTGGAGCTGGCTGAACAGTTTCGTGGACGTGGCGGTGTACCCGGCGCTCTTCGTCGACTACGTGCGGTTCTGGCGCCCGGAGATGTCTGTCGGCGAGCGCTGGATGGTGGCGCTCGGGTTTGTCTGGCTGCTCACGGCTCTCAATCTGGCCGGCATCCGCATCACGGGCTGGGGAGCCGTGGTTCTGGCCGTGGGCGCCCTCACGCCCATCCTCGCCCTCACGGGTACCGCCTTGGCCCGCGCGCACCTGGTCCCGTGGTCTCCGCTCGCCGCTCCGGGACAGGGCCTGTGGAGCGGCCTCGGCCTCGGCATCGCCGTGATGATGTGGAACTACTCCGGCTGGGACATGCCGAGCACGGTGCTCGGCGAAACCAGCCGGCCCGAGACGGCGTATCGACGGGCGCTGTGGTGGGCGCTTCCTTTGATCGCCCTCGCTTACATCGTGCCGGTCGCGGCCGCCCTCGCCGCGACAGGAGGGTGGCAGCGCTGGCAGACGGGCTACTGGCCCGTCGTGGCCGCTGCCGTCGGCGGGCCCTGGCTTGCGCACGCCGTCGTCGCCGGCGCGGTCACCGCCTCAGCGGGACTCTTTCTCTCCCTCGTGCTGACGAACTCTCGGCTGCCCTATGTGCTGGCGCTGGAGGGTGAGCTGCCGCACTGGCTGGGCGCCACGCATGCGCGAACCGGCGAGCCCTGGGCCGCCGTGCTCGTATCGAGCGCCGGCTACAGCCTCTGCGCCCTCGCATCCTTTAAAGAGCTGATCGTGCTGAACGTGTGGCTCTACTCCCTCACGCTGCTGCTCGAGCTGGCGGCCTTCGTCGCGCTCCGGCTTCGGGAGCCCGCACTCGCGAGACCTTGGCGAGTCGGGGGCGGACTGACCGGACTCTGGCTCACGGCGACGCTGCCGTCGGGAGCGGCGCTCCTCGCCATGGCCACGGCCGGCTGGAAGAACACCGTTGTTGGCGTCGTGGTTGCTCTCACCGGACCCGCGGTGTGGCGCTGGCGAGCGAGACGGTAGCGGCCGAGCGGGCAGCCAGATGCGCGGCGGCCTCGAGCGCGCTCGCCTTCGGGGCGATCGGTGTGAGTCTCAGGCCGAGCCTGCGCGCCGTGCGCCATAGCAGGTCGCGATAGCCGCGATCCTCGAGAAGGCTGCCCGCCCAGCTCACGGTGATCGGCCCGCTCAAGCGGGCGGATCCGGCGGCCGCGCGCATGTCGAGCGCCAGCATCAGGCTTCCGCGAGCCACCGCGAGCCGCGCGGGTCCATCGCCTCGCCGGGACAGGCGCAAGACTCGAGGAGCCAATGCCGCGATACGCGCCACGGCGTCCGGAGCCCTTGCGACCCGGCGTGCGTCCAGGGGCCGGACGGCGGCGAGCCAGTCGCGGCCGAGCGCAAACGCGGAGCCGCCGTCGCCGAATAGCGGGCCGAGCCCGCCCGCGCGGAAGAAGATCCCGTTCGACGAACGCGCAAGCACGATGGAGCCCGTGCCCGCGAGGACGAGCAGTCCCGCGCGGTCGCCGATGGCTCCGTGATACGCCGCTTCGACATCCGACAGCACGCTGATTCGTCGCGCCAGCCCGCGGAGCCGTCTGACGGCAGCGCGCCGCTCTGCCGTGGTCCACACTCCGCGAGCGGCCAGGACCAGATGCGCGACAGTCGCCGGGCGCACGCGCCGCCGCCGCCAGATCGCGTGAAGCGCCGGAGAAAGTTCACCGGCGGCGCGCTCCTTCGTCGTCCACCGGCGTCCACTGCCATCGGTCGCCATCACCCGAAGCCAGGTGCCGCCCGCGTCCACGCCCACCGTCCATGTGCGCGTCATGTGAGGCATTTTCTCCCGCCCGCAGGGCTCCCGGTCAGTGAAATGATGGTGGCTCGCAAGCTCCGGGGTTCTGTGCGAAACTGGGCTTTATCCTGTCGTGATGGCGATCGAAAGCACTGAGAGGGAGAGTGAGCGATGCTGAATATCATCATGGCGGTGCTCTTGGCGTCCGCCGGGTCCGCAGCGGCGGCCGGCCCGACTGAAACGGTGCAGGTGGCGGTGCAGCGGGTCTTCTCCCAGCAGGACGGCTCGGCGGTCAAGAAAGTCTCGACTGCGGAGCGGAGAGCCGACATCCGCAAGGTGGCCGAGAGCCTCTTCGACTTCCAGGAAATGTCGCGACGTTCCCTGGGTCCAGCCTGGGACACGGTCTCTCCCGCCGAGCAGGACGAGTTCGTTCGCCTCTTCACGAGCCTCATCGCCAATGCGTACATGGGCAAGATCGAGCAGTATACCGGCGAGCCGATTACCTACGAGGCTGAGCACGTGGACGGCGACGAAGCTTCCGTCCGGTCCCGTGTGGTGACGCCGAAGGGCTCCGAGGTCGGCATCGAGTATCGGCTCTATCGCGCGCCCGACCGCTGGGCCGTCTACGACATCAACGTCGATGGCGTCAGTCTCGTGGGCAGTTACAAGGCCCAGTTCAATCGTCTGCTCCAGCGCGGCTCCTTCGCCGACCTGTTGAAGCAGCTCCGCCAAAAAGCCGGCTCTTAGTCTTCGGCGTTCCCGCGGGCTTGAGCCATAATGGCGCGAGCCCATGGCCGAGCCCGCGGGATCCGCGCTCACATGGCCCGACTTCGCCATTCTGGCGGCGTCGCTGGCCGCCCTCGTACTGATCGGCGGCGCCTTCAGCCGTGAGCAGCGCGGCACCCAGGACTTCTTCCTCGCCCGCCGCCGCATCCCGTGGTGGGCGGCGTGCCTGTCGTTTCTCGCCACGGAGATCAGCGCGGTCACCATCATCGCGGTGCCGGCCACCGCCTATAGCGAGAACTGGGAGTACGGCCAGTTCTTCGTGGGATCGAGCCTGGCCAAATTCGCTGTCGCCTACCTCTTCATCCCGGCCTTCTATCGCTACAACTGCACGACGATCTACGAGTTCCTGCTGTTCCGCTTCGGCCAGGCGAGCCAGGTGACGGGCTCGGTCTTCTTCTTCATCACACGCCTCCTCGGCTCCGGCGTTCGCCTGATGGCGGCGGCACTGGCCGTCGCGGTGCTCATGGGCTGGCCGCTGTGGGCGACCATCGCGCTCTTCACGGTCGTGTCCATCGCCTATATCGCACTGGGCGGCGTCAAGGCGGTGATCTGGACCAATGTCTTCCAGGCCGCGACCTTCCTCCTCGGCGGGGCCCTCACCGTGGCTTTCCTGGCCTGGCGAATCGACGGCGGTCTCGGCGCCATGCTCGGTACGGCCGCGGAGGCCGGACGCCTGAACGTCATCAATTGGGGGCCGGCGCCGGGCGCGCCTGATTTCTGGCGCCGCGTGCTCACGGATCCGAATATCTTCTGGCTGGCCATCCTCAACGGCTTCATCGGCTCCATGGCCGCCTTCGGCACGGATCATGACTTGATGCAGCGCCTGCTCACGGTCGAGACGCGCGGCGAGAGCCAGCGCACGCTCTCGCTCACACCGATCGGCACGCTCGTGACCCTGCTCATCTACCTCGCCATCGGCGCCGGCCTGTTTACCTTCTACGCGCAGCATCGCAACCTGGGGCTGCCGCGGCCCGACGAGATCTTCCCTTTCTTCATCCGCACGGCGATGCCCGTGATCCTGCGCGGGGTCATGCTGACGGCCATCGTCCTCGCCTCGATCGACTCGCCGCTGGGCTCGCTCTCCGCATCGTTCGTCACCGACATCTACCGCCCGCTCATCGCGCCCCGGCGCAGCGACCGCCACTATCTGTGGGTCTCGCGCGTCGCCGTCGTTGGCTTCGGGCTGGCCCTCGCCGCGCTGGCCTGGGGCTTCTCTTTTTTCGACAAGATCCTCTGGCTCGCCTTCAAGATCGCCGGGGTGACCTTCGGCTCGCTGCTGGGCGTCTTCCTGCTCGGGCTGATCACACGCCTGCGGGCCAACCACGCCAATGTCGCCGCCATGGTCATCATGGGCGTGATCAATCTGGTCCTGCTCGTCCTCTCCGAGATGGGTGTCATCGCGCTCGCCTGGTCCTGGCTGGTCATCCTGGGCACCGCCGGCACCATGCTGCTGGCCCCACTGCTCGCCCCGTTCCTCGATCCGCGCGCCCCCAAAAGGAGTTGAAGACACCGACGAGGCAACGCGGTGCCTATTCGAGACGTGGGCCTACTGGACTACCTCATCCGCCCGCGCCAGTAGTAGCAGAATCCCGAGCACGCGACCGGCTCCCTCTTACCAATCGAAGACCGCGAGGAGGTTGTGGAAGTCATCCGTCCACACGCCGACGCGCGGGCTCTGCTCGAGCTTCGTGGCCGTCCAGCCCTGGTCCTGCGCGAGGCGGCCAAGGGCCCCGGGTGTCCGGCCGAGCACGGCCCAGGTGGACCGGCTACCACCCTCGGGGGTCGGGCCCAAGTCGTGACGGATCAGCCGACCGCCGAGGTCGGCGTCATCGGCCAGGTTTGCCACCACGGGCGCGAGCGAGAGATACCGGTTCGAGAGGTGGAGGACGAGCAGGCCGCGCACGTTCAGCATGTCGAAGTACAGACGGAAGGCCTCGCGCGTGAGCAGATGGACAGGGACGGAGTCCGAGCTGAAGGCATCCACCACGATGAGATCGTAGCGCTCGCCGGTCTGCTCCCGCCGCACCTCGTTCATGCGAATGCGGGCGTCGCCCATCTCGATGCGCACCGCGGCGCCCCGGTCGATCGCGTCGGGCACGTATGAGAAGTAGAAGCGGTTGGTGGCGATATCGCGCACGAGCGGGTCGATCTCGTAGAACGTCATGATGTCGCCGGGACGCGCGAAGGCGGCCATCGTGCCCGTCCCGAGGCCGATGACGGCCACCCGGTTCACGAGGCTACGTCGGTGGAGCTCCTCCATGACGAGCCCGATGGGACTGCCGCGGTGGTAGTAGGCGAGGGGCTCCTGGCGCCGCTTGGGATCGAGACTCTGCCTCCCGTGGAGCGTGGTGCCATGCCAGAGCTCGGTGTAGCCTTCGAGGTCGTTATAGCGCGCGACGCGCAGCACGCCGAAGAAGCTCCGCGCCTGGAGGATCTGATGCGCGTTCCGTGCCTCCACGAAATGGCCGATGGCCAGCACGAGGATCAGGCCCAGGGTGAGGGTCAGCCTCCGACGTCGCAAGAAGAAGAGGGCAGCGAGCGGCGTGCCGTAGACGAAGATCTTGTTGGCGGCGAGCTCGGCCGGTATGACCCATTCCCCGACCGCCGCTGGAGAGATCCGGAGCAGCCGGGTAAAGAAGGCAGTGTCGAGCCGGATCGAGACCAGGTCGGAGAAGAGCGCGAGGCAGGCAGCGCCCACCGCCAGAGCCACGGCGACGTCCGCGGCGAGGGCGCGCGCGCTCGGCGTCGCCGACCGGCCTGGGGCTCCGACGAGCAGGCATGCCAGCGTCATCGCGAGTGGATACTCGACGAGCGAGCTGAAGACGACAGGCGCGAACAGCGCGTTGAACAGGCCGCCCAGGACGCCGCCCACCGAAAGCAGGAGATAGAACTGCGTCAGGTGACTCGACGCCGGGCGCGTGAGGGCCAGCTTGCCGTGGCAGGCAAGGGCGACGACGAAGAGCAGCGCGAAGTGCCAGAGCACCGTGATCCACATGCGCTGCTTGAAGCCCGACAGCATGAGAAAGAAGACCACGAGGATGACCGGGACGGTCGCCGTCACCACCACCCGCTGGAGCCGCGCCGTCCACCGGCCGAACGTCAGGATGAAGCTCAAGAGGTAGATGGCGAGCGGAAGCACCCAGAGCAGGGGAACGGCGGCGATGTCCGTCGTGATGTACGTGGTCGCGCCGATGAGCAGGCTCGACGGCACGAAGGCGAGCGCGGTCCAGCGGACATACCGCGGCCAGTCCGGCGGCGGCTCGAACTGTGCTGCAGTTGCCGCGTCGTCCGCGGGTTCGGCGCCGCCGGGTTCCGTCCCGCGCCGCCAGAGGGTGAGCGCGCAGAGCGCGATCAGGACGGCAAGCGCCAGATACCCGAGGCTCCACAGGCGCGTCTGGGTCAGCCACCCCTCGCCGCGAAGATGAAGCCTCGGCTCGATGAGCGTGGGGTAGGAGAGGAGCGCCAGCATGCTGCCGAGGTTGCTCGCGGCGTAGAGGAAGTAGGGATCGCGGGCCTGCGGGTGCCGCGTGTGGCTGAACCACTTCTGGATGAGCGGCGCCGTCGTGCTCACGGCGAGGAAAGGGAGACCGACCGACACCGTGAGCAGGACGAGGACATCCGCTATCGGATTTGTCCCGCCGCCGCGCAGCCGGTGCGGGTCCACGGCGAGCGGCAGGATGCCCAGCGGGATGGCGAGCACGGCCAGGTGCAGCAGGGACTGGCGGGGAGAGACGCCGAGCCAGGCCGTGCTCACGTGGGCGTAGGCATAGCCGCCGAGAAGCGCGGCCTGGAAGAAGACCATGCAGGTGCTCCACACGGCCGGCGTGCCCCCGAGGAGCGGCAGGATCATCTTGCCCACCATGGGCTGCACGACGAAGAGGAGAGTCGCGCCGGCGAACATCGTCGCCGAGTAGAGCAGCAGGACGACCATCAGGGCCGGACTCCTCGTGAACGGTTGACGACGCGATACCACCCCGATCGTGACTCGGGACGGACAGTGGCAGACTACACCGGGGACGTCCAGTGTGCCGGCAGACGGGGTCGCACTCCGGCCTCACGAGCGGCGGCGCGCGCGGTAGAATCGTCAGGTGAGCGACGAGCTTTCCGTTGCCGACGATGCGCGCATCCGCCTCCGCGCAGGCCTGGTCTCTCTGGTGGTGGCCACCGTGATGCTGGCGGCCAAGTACCAGGCCTACCGCATGACCGGCTCCGCGGCCGTGCTCTCGGACGCGCTCGAGTCCATCGTCAACGTGGTCGCCGCCGTCTTCGCTCTGGGCGGCCTCATCTTTGCCGGTCGGCCGGCCGATCGCAACCATCCGTACGGGCACGGCAAAATCGAGTTCTTCTCGGCAGCCTTCGAAGGCGGTCTGATCGCCTTCGCCTCGGTCGTCATCGTGTACGAAGCCATCCGCAGCCTGCTCGCCGGGCCGGAGGTCCGCCAGATCGGCGCCGGAGTCCTGATCGTCCTCGGGTCCGCCCTCGTCAATCTGGCCCTCGGCGTCTACCTCCTACGGACCGGCCGGCGCTACGCCTCGCTCACGCTCGTGGCCGACGGCCAGCATGTGCTGGCCGATGTCTGGACCAGCGTGGGCGTGGTCGTCGGCCTTGGCCTCGTGCATCTCACGGGCCGAACCTGGCTCGATCCGCTGGTGGCATTGTTGGTGGCGCTCTCGCTCATGTGGACCGGCTTCCGGCTCGTGCGCCACGCCGCGGGAGGCCTGCTCGACGAGGAGGACCCGCTCCTGCTGAATCGCGTGCTCGCCGCCCTCCAGCGGTATGTCGGCGGCGGCGTCATCCGGGTCCACCACCTGCGCGCCATACGTTCGGGCCGGTTCCAGCACGTCGAGGCCCATCTGGTCGTCCCGGAGTTCTGGAGCGTGGAACGCGCCCACGACATGTCGGAAGACGTGGCGGCGCGGATCATGCGCGATCTCGGTGCCGAGGGCGAGATGGTCTTTCACACCGACCCGTGTCACCGCATCTACTGCGCCGTGTGCGACCTGGAAGAATGCCCCATTCGGCGGGAGCCCTTCCGCGACCGGACGCCGCTCACCCTGGAAGAGGCTGTTCAGCCCGACATGCCGCGGGGGTAATATCCTGGCGTAGCCAAATCTTACGATTCGCGTGTCCGATCCAGGGAGTCGGCGCGCAATTCCTGATGATTTCAGCATTCGTGCCGGCGGTACGAAAGATGCTTCTCTACTACCTGGCTGAGGGAACTGTCGGGAGAATTTCCAGGAGGGCATCATGAAGCGGACATCATCCGAATCGACAGGGCGGCGCGACAGGATCGACGAGCTCGATATCCATCTTCTCACGACCCTCGAGGAGCGACAGGATCGGCTCTATGCGATCCTGAGCAAGACCACGCGGTATCGGAACATCCTGGGCGATGAGATCAAGCGTCTCCGCGCCGGCAGCGCGCCGGAGATGGTCCGGCCTCTGGTCGCCCAGTGGGATCATCTCCGCCGGGAAATCAAGCGACTGGCCCAAGAGCTGTAGCGCGGCTCCACGAAAGTTTCGTCCGCCCTTGCCGGGACCGGCCGGAGGCGGATAGTCTGGCCGGCGTGGACCCCCTGCTCGGCATCCCCGTTGGTCTCGCGCTCAGCACCGCGGCGGGGCTGCGCGTCTTCATCCCCCTGCTGATCACCTCGCTCGGGGCACGAGCAGGCTACCTCGCGCTCACGCCGGGCATGAGCTGGATCGCGTCCGACGCGGCCCTCGTGGCCTTCGTCACCGCCGCCCTCGTGGAAGTCGGCGCGTATTACGTGCCCTGGCTCGACAATGTCGCGGACTCCATCGCGACGCCCGCCGCCATCACGGCCGGCATCATCGAGATGGCCGCGGTCACGCCCGATCTCCCGCCGCTGCTCCGCTGGACGATCGCCATCATTGCCGGTGGCGGGGTGGCCGGCGTCGCGCAGCTCGGCACGACGCTGCTGCGGCTCAAGTCCTCGGCGTTCACCGCGGGGACGGGCAATCCCATTCTCGCCACCGGCGAGCTGATCGGCTCTCTCGCCATCGCCGGGCTGGCCCTCCTCGCTCCGCTCGTCGCCGCGGTTCTCGTCGCGATCCTCCTCGTCGTCTTCGGGCGGCGGCTGATTCGCCGGCGCGGGAGGCGCCGCGCGGATCTCGCGGCGCGCTAGCGCCCGACCTCGAGGGCGACCTCGCCCAGTCCGTCGATGGCGAAGCGCACCCGGTCGCCCGGTGCCGGGAACTTGGTGGTGATACTGCTGCCGGTCATCACGAGCATGTCGCGCGCGAGCATGCGGCCCTGGCCGTTGAGCAGATTGGCCAGCCACGCGACCGCCTCGAAGGGGTGGCCGAGCGCGTCGCCGGTCTTGCCCTGGCCGCTCGGCTGATCGTTGATCCAGCAGCGTGTGACCGCGGTCTCGAGGTCGAGGGTACGCCAGCCCGGCCCCGGCGCTCCGAGAACCACGCCGCCATTCCAGGTGTTCTGGGCCACGAGGGTGAAGGCGTCGAGCGTCTTGTAGTCGGCATCGCCGTCCTCGACCAACTCGAAGGCGGGCATGCACGCGGCGACCTTGGCGGCCACCGACGCGCGCGTCCAGGGCCCGCCGCTTGCGGGAAGATCACCGGCGAGACGCACCGCCACCTCGAACTCGATGCCCAGATGATGGTAGGCGGCGAGATCGACGCGCGTTCCCGAAGGGTGCACCACCGTCGAGAAGATGGCGCCGGCTGCGGGCTGATCCACGCCCGTCATCTGCTGCATCGCCTTGGAGGTGAGCGCGATCTTCCAGCCCGCGATCGTTCCGCGGCCCGCACCCATCATGAGCTGGTGGAGCGCGTTCTGGATGCGATAGGCATCGTCGAGCGGCGCCGCGCGGACGGCGGCGTCGAGCGGACGATAGCGTGTTCGCGTCCGGTGCATGTCGAGGCAGGCACGCGCGGTGGCGTCGATGGTTTCGGTGGTCAGCATGATGTCCCTCTCACGAGTTGGAGGTGAGGAGGCGGGCGAGGGCCGCCTCGAGCTGGCAGCGCCGCCAGCCATAGGCGGTGACGCCCGATACGCCGGGCGCAAGATACTCGGCGTCCCACGGATCGCGCATCAGAACCACGCCGAGCGCCGGCGCGGCCTTCTGCAGCGCGTCGAGCAGCGCGCGGTTCGAGCGGTAGAGATGCCCGTCGTAGAGGAAGAGGATGGTCGCGTCCGCACGGCGCGCCGCCGCGGCCGCCCGCGTGATCTCCGCTTCGCCGGGGTCCACGCCGACCACCTCCATCCTGGGCTCTATCCCGTAGGCGGCCAGCGCCCGGGAGACGAAGCGGGGCTCGTCCAGCACGGCGTCTTCGATGGTGATCCGGTCGGCGAGCGACGAGAGCCGCGGGAACACGGCGACGACGGCGCCGTTGAGGGCGCGACGGAAGGCGGCGCTGACTGGGGTGACCCACGTCGCGGCGCGCGTGGCGAGCGCCTTGGCCAGCGGCTCGCCGTCCCGCTCCGGCCTCGGCGTCCCTCCGTCGAATCGGCCGGCGCGCTTCGCCAGGAGCGCCTCGAGGCGCGCCACGCTCTGCTCGAGTCCGCGGACGGGCAGCGCGCCCGCGCGATACGCGTCGAGGAGGGCGGCATGCGCTTCGCGCTGGCGTGCGGGCGTGTGGCAGACGAGCAGGAGATCGTGGCCCGCCCCGGCGGCGCGCACTATCGCCTCGCCGATGGGGCAGAGCTCGCCGATCGCTCCCATCTCGAGATCGTCGGAGACAATGACGCCGCGGTAGCCGACTTGCCCCCGCAGATACTCTTCGACGATGAGCCGCGAGAAGGTGGCGGGCGTGCGGGGCGCGGGATCCAGGCGCGGATAGAGCGGATGCGAGGTCATGATGCAGTCCACGCCTGCTTCGATCGCCGCCAGGAAGGGCGGCAGGTGCCCGGCGCGCATCTCCGACCAATCCGAGTCGATGACGGGCAGCCCAAGATGAGCGTCGATGGGCGCGTGCCCCTTGCCCGGAAAGTGCTTGGCGCAGGCCGACACGCCCGCCGCCTGCAGACCGCGGATGCGCGCCACTCCGTAGCGCGCCACCAGCGCCGGGTCCTTGCCGTAGGAGCGGATGCCGATGTTCGGGCTGTAGCGCTCAGTCAGGACGTCGAGCACCGGCGAGAAGTTCACGTCCACGCCCAGCCGACGCAGCTCCCGGCCCTCGAAAAGCCCCTGGCGGCGGACGAAGCCGACCTCCCCGGCGGTGCCGGCGGCCAGGTTGTCGGGGAAGATGGTGACCGCGCCCCCGAGCATGATGATGCGACCGCCTTCGTGATCGGTGGCGACCAGGAGCCGTCGGCCGATGGTCCCCTCGAGGCGCGTCAAGAGCTGAGCGAGGCGCTCCGGTGTCTCGAAGTTGCGCCGGTAGAGCATGATGCCCGCCGCCTGCGTCTCGCGGAAGAGGCGGATGTCGTCATCGGTGAGATCGGGCCCCGGCAGACCGAACATGAGCGTGCGTCCCACGAGCGCTTCGAGACTCACCGCATGCTCCGGAATCGCACGGCGGACTTACTCAGCCCTCGCCTCAACGTGTGCGGACCCTCCCGGGGCTCGGTCTCGGCTCAGCTCGAACGGCGGCCGCGCCCACGAGCGCCAGCCCCACGCCCGAGATCCCGAGCATGAGATCGTCGAGCCCGGCATCCACGAGCCATCCCAGCACCGCGGTGCCGACGGCGATGCCCGTGAAGAGATTGAAGGCGAACAGCGAGAAGGCCTTCCCACGCGCCGTCGGGCTGATCTCCGTGCCGCGCAGCTGGAGCGTCGAGTGCAACCCCACGAAGCCGAACCCGAGCATCAGCATGGACAGGGCGAAGACGGGCCAGGGCCAGTGGGGGATGAGGACGAGATAGGCCGCTCCCATGAGGAGGCCGCCCATGCCGGCGAGCGCATTCTCCGAGAGGCGGTGACGGAGCGGTGCGATCAATGAGCCCCCCGCCATGGTGCCGATCCCGAACAGCGCGATGAGGATGCCGATCTGGAGCTGGTCGAGGCCGTGGCGGCGATGGGCGAAAGCGCCCAGGTAGGTCACGGTGCCCCAGCAGAGAAAGCCCTCGGCGAAGACCAGCGCGTAGATCAGGAGCGCGCGGGGATCGGACAGGAAGTCCATATAGCGCACGACATGGTCGCCGTCGGCGCGTTCCTTCGGTCGCCCCTCGTCCAGCGCGAACAGGAGCCCGGCCGGCACGAGGGCCAGCACGCTGTAGGCGATGAGCATGGCCCGCCACGATACCAGGTGGGCCACGATGCCGCCGATGGACGCGGAGAAGGCGAGTCCCGCGGAAGTCACGACGGCGAAGCGGCCGATGGCCACCTGCCGCTGGGCGTATTCGTAGTTGTCGCCGATATAGACGATGGTGAGCGGAATGACCGCGCCCGCGAAGGCCCCGGCGAGGAGCCGCGCGGTGACGAACTGCCACGTCGTGTGCGACAGGGCGGAGACGATGCTGCATACGCTGAAGGCGATGGCCGCGTTTCGCACGATCGCGATCCGGCCGAGGCGGTCGGAGAGCGGGCCGTAGACGAGCTGGCCCGATCCATAGGCGAGCGAATAGCTCGTCATGGCGAGGCCGGTCGAGCCGGGTGTCGCGCCGAGCGACGCCGCGATGGATGGCAGGACCGGCCCCAGGATGCGCAGATCCACCGAGACCAGGAAGGCCAGGGAGAAGAGCAGGCCGAGCGGGGTCATTCGTAGAGGAGGAAGGGCCGGCGCGCGTGGGCGAAGCTCGAGAGATCACGCCGCCACGACGCCTCGAGGCCCTTGTGCGAGGCCCCGCGCTCCACGGCGCGGCGCATGGCCGGGCCCCCACCGAGAAGATCGATGGGGAGCTTGCGCCGCTCGAACTCGTAGGGCGGCTTCCGCCACTTGAAATGGCGCGGCGCCTGTCTGCGGGCCTCGGCGAGCAGCGCCAGGTAGGTCGCGACCGGCCTGAAGCGATCCGCATCCGTCACGTGCACCTGCACGCCGCCGCAGCGCCGGCCCTTCCACTTGTGGAAGGCGGGCTCGAACCCAATCGCGCGAAAGCGCACGCCGGGCAGGCCTCGCCGCTCGAGCGCCCGCGCGAGCCGGGGCCCGTCGAGATAGGGCGCGCCGACCCACTCGAAGGGGCGCGTGGTGCCGCGGCCCTCGGAGAGATTCGTGCCTTCGATGAGACAGCCGCCCGGATACACGCGCGCCGTATCCACCGTGGGCATATTGGGCGAGGGCGCGACGAAGGGCAGCCCCGTGGCTTCCCACAGCATGGCGCGCCGCCAGCCGAGCATGGGGACGACGGTGAGGTCGCAGCCGAGACCATGCGTGTCGTTGAGGTAGCCGGCTAGCTCGCCGATGGTCATGCCATGGCGCGTGGGCAGGGGATAGAGCCCGACGAAGGAGGCGAAGCGCGGATCCGGCATATTGCCTTCGAGCTTCTCGCCGCCGAGAGGATTCGGTCTGTCGAGAACCACCACGGGTAGCCCGACCGGCGCCGCCGTCCGCATGGCCAGCACCATGGTCCACACGAAGGTGTAGTAGCGCGCGCCCACGTCCTGGAGATCCACGACGAGCGCGTCGAGTCCGTCGAGGGCGCGAGGCTCGGGCTCGAGCCGCCTGCCGTAGAGGCTCAGCACGGGCAGGCCCGTCAGCGCGTCGCGCTCGCCGCCGATACTTGCGTGATCCTGGGCCGCGCCCGTGAGCCCATGCTCGGGCGCGAACAGGCGGCGAAGGTTCACGCCGCGCATCGACCGGATGGCGCCGGCCGCATGCGTCAGGCCCCGGGTGACCGAGGCCTGGTGGCAGATGAGCCCGACCGAGCGCCCGCGGAGAAGAGAGGAGAGTCGTGATACCAGCACGTCGAGGCCCGGCAGGACGGCGGCCATGGATCCTTATAGTAGGGTAGGCTCTGACGCCATGGCGAGGATTCGCTTCGACCGCCTGCCCACCGAGCTGTCCAATCCGAGAAGCCGCGCACTCGACCGCCTCGGGCCCACCGCCATCGCGCGGCTGATGAACCGCGCGGACCATGGCGCGATCAGGGCGGTCGGGCGTGTGGCGCCGGCCATAGGCCGGGCGGTCAGGCGCATAGCGGAACGGCTGGATACCGGCGGCCGGCTCATCTTCGTGGGCGCCGGCACCAGCGGCAGGCTGGGGGTTATCGAAGCGGCGGAGTGTCCCCCCACCTTTAATACGTCTCCGAGCCAGGTCCAGGCCGTGATGGCGGGGGGACGCGGGGCGGTGTTCAGGTCGGTGGAGGGCTCTGAAGACGATGCGCGGGCCGGCGCGCAGGCGATCCGACGACGCGCACGGCGCGGCGATGCCGTGGTGGGCATAGCCGCGAGCGGCGTGACGCCGTTCGTGCGGGCGGCGCTGGCGGAGGCCAAGAGGCGCGGCGCGCTCACCGTGCTCGTCACCTGCAATCCGAAGGCGCCGCGCGGCGCGGCCGGCATGGTCATCACGCTCAACGTGGGGCCGGAAGTGCTTGCCGGATCGACGCGGCTCAAGGCCGGTACGGCGACCAAGCTCGCGCTCAACACGCTTACCACGGCCGCGTTCACGCGGCTCGGTAAGGTCCACGGCAACCGGATGGTGGATCTGCAGCCCAAGTCCGCGAAGCTTCGTGCCCGGGCCGAGCGTCTCGTGGCCGAGCTCGGACAGGTCGGCACTCCGCGCGCACGGCGGCTTCTCGACGACGCGGGCGGGAGCGCAAAGGTCGCCATCGTGATGGCGCGACACCGGGAGTCGGCGGGCGCAGCCCGGCGGCGGCTTGTCGCGGCGCACGGTTTCCTCAGCCGCGCGCTCGAAGGCCAGGCACCCTCCAAGCGACATCCGGCGCGACGCGCGACGGTATAGAATGTCGCACGTCATGAACATCGACCGTATCCGGACCTCTCGCATCAGGATCGAGCTCGGCTTTGCCGAGGCGCTCGCATTGTTCCAGGCTCACGTTCGGAGGCGGACGAAGCGGTGAGTCGACGGCTTCTTCTCGCGCTGCTGCTCGTTCTGGTCGCGTCGCCTGCCTGGGCGCAGACGGTCAAGCCCGCGCCGAAGGAGGCGACCGAGCCCATCATGCAGCAGCTCGCCGCCTTCCGGCGTGGTGACTTCGACACCGCGTACACCTTCGCCTCGACAGAGATCCGGGACCAGTTCGACCGTCCCGCCTTCGAGCAGATGGTCAGGGGCGGGTATCCGGAGATCGCGGAGTCGACTTTCGCGGCCGTCGTGTCGTCTGCCATCGCGCCGGACGGCCACGCCTATATTGCCGTGAAGGTCCGCGGCGCCAACGGCAACAGCATCGAGGCGTTCTACGATCTGGTCCTCGAGAGCGGCCAATGGAAGATCAACGGTGTCGCCTCCAAGCCCGACCCCCTGGAGGTGTCCTTCCCTTCATATTCCCCTCTCCCCTCTGGGGAGAGGGCAGGGTGAGGGGCGGACAAGGTGAGGGGCGGTCAAGGTGAGGGGCGGTCTAAGGTGACGCGCAACCCGGTGAGGAAAACCTAATGGACTTCGACTTCACGCCCGACCAACAGCGCTTCCGCGCGGAAGCCCGCGCCTGGCTAGCCGAGAACGTACCCGCCGATCTCAAAGGCCGCGCCTTCGCCGCCTCCCGTGCCGACCGACACGAGGTCGACCGCCTCCGGGAGTGGCAGCGCACGCTCCACAAGGCGGGCTATGTCGGCATCGACTGGCCGGCCGAGTACGGGGGCCGCGGCGTCTCGATCATGGAGCAGATCATGCTCTACGAGGAGATGTCGCGCGCCGAGGCGCCGCAGCCGGTCAATCGCGGCGGCATCTCCATGCTCGGCCCCACGCTGATGAAGCACGGAACGGCCGCCCAGAAGGCCCGACACCTCGGCAAGATCCTCAACGCCGAGGAGCTCTGGTGCCAGGGCTTCTCCGAGCCGAATGCCGGCAGCGACCTCGCCAATCTGCAGACGCGCGCGGTCCTCGACGGGGACTGGTACGTGCTGAACGGCCAGAAGGTCTGGACGAGCATGGCCCATGTCGCCGACTGGGGATTCTTCCTCGTCCGCACGGATCCTACAGCCGCCAAGCACAAGGGCATCACCTTCATCCTGATGGACATGAAGACGCCCGGCATCACCATCCGGCCGTTGCGGCAGATCACTGGCGAAGCCGAGTTCAACGAAGTGTTCCTCGAAAACGTGCGCGTGCCGGTTTCGAACGTCGTGGGCAAGGTGAACGAGGGCTGGGGCGTGGCCATCACCACGCTCGCACACGAGCGCGACGTGCTGACCATGATCCGCCATATCAGCCTGCGCACGGCTCTGGAGCGGCTCGTCATGCTGGCGAAGCGCACGATGAAGGCCGGCCGGCCCGCCTCCAAGGATCCCGTGCTGCGGCAGAAGATCGCCAACCTCCAGGTGGCCGAGCGCTGCCTCCAGCTCAATGGCTATCGCAGCCTGACGCGGATCCTCCAGGGCGCCCACCCGGGACCCGAGGGCTCGACCTCCAAGCTCTTCTGGAGCCAGGTGGACCAGGATCTGGCCGACGTCGCCACCGACATCATCGGCCCGTATTCGCAGATCGCCGCGCCGAGCCCGCTCGCGCCCGACGACGGCCAGTGGGAGTTCTATGCGCTCCTCGCGCGAGGCAGCGGCATACGCGCCGGCACCTCGGAGATCCTCCGCAATATCCTGGGCGAGCGCGTGCTCGGCCTGCCCAAGGACTGACATGCCCATCCGCTCCGTTCCGATCATCGACATCGCGCCATTTCTTTCCGGGTCGCCGGAGGACCGGCGCAGGGTCGCTGCCGAGGTGGGGCGGGCATGCGAGGAGATCGGCTTCCTCATCGTCAAGGGCCACGGCGTTCCCGGGGAGCTCGTCGACCAGATGTACGACGTCTCGAAGCGCTTCTTCGACCTGCCGCTCGTCGAGAAGATGACGGCGCGCGGCCGCGACCGGAGCCGCGGCTACGGCCCCCTCGGCGAAGAGGCGCTCTCCTACGGGCTCGGCAAGGCCGCGCCCGCCGATGTCAAGGAAAGCCTCTACGAGGGACCCATGGACGTGCCGGACACGCCCTACTTCCGCGGGCCCGAGGGCGCGCCCCACTTCGTGCCGAATGTCTGGCCCGAGCGTCCCGCCGAGCTGACGGCGGTCTGGCGCGCCTACTACAAGCAGATGGAGCGCCTCGCCGGCGACATCATGCGCATCTTTGCGCTGGCGCTCGACCTGCCGGAGCATTTCTTCGCCGACAAGATCGACAAGCACGTGAGCCGGGTGCGGGCGATCAACTACCCCGACCAGCGCGAGGAGCCGCTGCCCGGGCAGCTCCGCGCCGGAGAGCACACCGACTACGGCACCATGACCATCTTGAAGATCGAGGACGCGCCGGGCGGGCTGCAGGTCAAGACGCGCCGTGGCGAGTGGCTGAACGTCGAAGCGGTGCCCGGCGCCTTCGTGGTCAATATCGGCGATCTCATGATGCACTGGACGAACGACCGGTGGATCTCGACGCTCCACCGCGTGCTCAATCCGCCGCGCGACGCCTCGCTCGGCACGCGGCGCATCTCGCTCGTCTTCTTCCACCAGCCGAACTACGATGCGCTCATCGAGTGCCTTCCGAGCTGCCGCAGCGCGGGCAACCCGGCCAAGTATCCTCCCGTCACGTCGGGCGAGCACCGCAACCGCAAGTTCGCCGCCACCACCGTCGCCTCCTGAGGATGGTCGCCGCGGGTGAACCCATCGTGCGGCAGGCTACACGATCCGCTCGAAGCCGTATTCCCGCGTCTCGTTCGCGTCGCCCGGGAGCTCCCGCTCACCGGTCGCCAGGAATCCCATGCGGGTGTAGAGGCGATGGGCCCGATCGAAGCGCGTGTCCGACCACAGGATGAGGCGCGAGATCGCATGGGCCCGGCACCACTCGAGCACCACGTCCACGAGCGCCCGGCCGATACCTTGTCCGCGCAGCTCTGCGTCGAGGTAGAGGCGGTGGAGCTCCGCGGTGTCCGCATCGAGCCGCTCCACCCCCACCGAGCCCACGATCAGGCCGCCATCCCGGACAACGAAGAAGGCGCCGCGCGGCGCCTCGTAGTGGGCGGCGAAGCGCAAGAGATCCTGGACCTCGACGGCGGGATCGTAGACGAATCCGTACTCGGCGAATACGCGGCCAATGAGCGCAATGACGCCGGCGGCGTCGGCTTCCGTCGCGGCCGCCACGACCCGCACGCCCCGAGCCATGGCGGGTACCCTAGCATAGCCTGCTATTGCGGGCGCACTTCTCGGGGCGAGGGATTGCCTTTCGTGTAGCTCGCGAATAGGATAGCCCGCACCCGCCACCGTGCGGGCCCAAAGGAGGGACCGGAATGGCGCGGAGGTTGTCTCGGCGTGATGTGCTGAAGGTGGGCATGGCGGGCGGCGCGGCGTGGGTGCTCGGGCCCGCATCCGCGTGGGGCCGAAGCCCTGTGAAGGCGACCCAGGTGACGGCCGTGCTCTACGCGGCGCATCTGGTGGCCGAGTCCGGCGGGTACTTCAAGAAGGAAGGCGTGGACGTCGAGCTGGTCACTTCTCCGGCCGGCGCCCGCAGCGCCCAGATGGTCGCGGCGGGTCAGGTCAACTACGTCCTGGGCGATACCGGCCACCCGCAGCGCCTCACCGAGCAGGGCAAGCCCGCCGTCGTCCTGTTCGTCACCGACAAGAAGTGTCCGTACGCCAATATCCAGACCCGGAAGGACCTGCGCGAGGCGGGGCTCCACTCCATCGACAAACTCGCCACCATGAAGCCCAAGGACGGCGGCAAATGGAAGGCCGGTGCCACCGCCATCGGATCAGGCACGTGGATGTACGGCAACTTCATCCTGCGAAGCCATCCGATCGGGGGAGGGAAGACGCTCAACGACCTCGTCGAGTGGATCGGTGTCGGCGGCGTCAAGTCGGGGCTGGGCGCGCTCAAGACGGAGAAGATTGACCTCAACATGGCCACTCCGGAGGTTCTCAACCAGGGCGAGGCCGACGGTTACGGCGCCATGCTCTTCGACGTCCGCGAGGACAAGCAGTGGCTGCCCGTCTTCAAGGGGCCGATCTCCGCCACCGGCAGCTACTGCCTCAAGTCCACAACCCAGACGCTCAAGGACGAGACGCAGGTCTATGTCACGGCGGTGTACAAGGCCGTGCAGTGGATCAAGGGCGCCTCGCCCGATGACATCACCAAGGCGCTCGAGCGCTACACCGACACCATGGGACTCACGCCCGACTCGATTCGCAAGGCCGTGGAGTGGTACAAGCCCGTGTGGACCTACGATATGGTCTTCACGCGCGAAAACTACGACAACGTGAACAACGTGGCCAAGGGCATCAAGGCGGAGAAGACGTACCCCTACGAAGAGATCGTGGATCTCTCTTTCCTCCGCAAAGCGTCGGGCGCTGCCTAGTCCGGTGCTTCGTCGCGCCACGCTCATCCAGTCGGGACGGCTGCTGGTCCTCGTCGCCTTCCTCGCGGCTTGGGAGATCCTGCCGCGCATCTCCGTGCTCCGCGCCCGTACCTTCCTCGATCCGAGCTTCGTGAGCCTGCCCAGCCTGGTGGCGGCGAGGCTCTGGCAGACCACCTTCGGCACCAAGGCGGGCTATCTGTGGATACACGCGGGCGCGTCACTGGGCGCCGCGCTCCTGGGCTTCGTGGGCGGCGCTGCCGCGGGATTCGTGATGGGCCTGGCTCTTTCCCAGTCGGCCGTCGCGCGCGGACTCCTCAAGCCTTTCATCGACGCCTTCTCGGCGGTGCCGCCCATCCTGCTCGTCCCCCTCATCACGCTGGTCTTCGGCCTGGGCACGACGTCGAAGGTCGCCACGTCGGTCTACATCGTCTTCTTCGTCGTCTTCTACAACTCCTACAAGGGCGGTAGCGCGCTGCCCGAGTCGATGACGGCCTCCTGCCGCCTGCTCGGCGGCTCGCGTTGGGACATCATGAGGACGGTCATCGTGCCCTCGTCGGCGGCGTGGGCCTTCGCCGCCTTCCCGACGGCCATCGGCTATGCGCTGATCGGCGTGGTGGTGGCCGAGTTCTTCGGCGCGCCCGTCGGA
>Ga0335084_10001851_pt1 | contig 20064 bp, 16 predicted proteins | sample Lox_Sample_44_FD_206721 | JGI IMG/M metagenome (GOLD analysis project Ga0335084, IMG submission 206721) | Soil microbial communities from Loxahatchee National Wildlife Refuge, Florida, United States - Lox_Sample_4.4 | ecosystem: Environmental > Terrestrial > Soil > Wetlands | place: USA...
GTATGAAGGTGGAGAGCACCGGATCGGAAAACCAGCCGAGGGTCGAATACGCGCTGACGCCTGAAACGTAGACGTCATCGCCCACCTGCGCCAGCTCGGCCGCATGCTGCTGCGCGGCCTCCTCCGAGTAGAAACCCCGATAGCTGACGCATCCGGCGAAAGGGAAGCACGACTGGACCGGCGCCACCGAGAACTCGGGCGCCGCGAACACGTTCCAGAGCACGTAGGGGCGGTTCAGGTCGGCGTAGCGCCGGTAGCTGTCGTTGTCGGGGAGGGCGAGCTCACGGCTCGCAAACTCCCTGATCGCGAGCACGCGCTCGAGTTTCTGGCGAAGCGGCGCCGGCGTGCCGGCCTCGTGCAGGCGTTCCTCGATAGGCTCGGCGAGCCACATCACCTCCAGGTGGCCGCTTACCGCCTGCGCGTAGTACGCGACCGAGCTGCAGCCCGACACGAGCATCAGCGCACCCAGAGCTGCGAGCCGCCTCATCTCGTGAACGCGCCGCTCTTGAGGAATGCTGCCGTCTGCCGCGCGACCCGCGAGGAGATCAGCAGCATGGTGTGCCCGAGCGGCAAGGCCAGATGGTCGCGCAGCGCGGGAAACCGGGTCTCGTCGAGGCAGACGACGCCGTCGTGCGGCTTGGGCAGGCGCGTCACCACCGCCCCCAAGCCGAGCGCGCGGGTGCCTGCAATCGCACCGATCTCGAACCGGGAATCGACGGATACGTTCACCGGCTCGCGCCACACGGCAAGGCTTTGCCCCATCATCAGCTCGCCGCCGGCGTGCCCGGCCAGGCCTGCGGCAGCGCGGCAGCCGGCGACGGGCGCGCCGAGCAGCACCACGCGCAAGACGCGCGGGTCCGCCGCCCGCTGCAGATAGCGCATCACGATGACCCCCCCCAGGCTGTGGCCCACAAGGTGCACGCGCCTAGCGTCGAGCTTTGCGATGCCGTTTGCCAGGCGAGAGAGATGCGCTTCGAGGGGGTCGCGCACGGTGCGATAGCCGAGCGCGTGCGCGGCAAAGCCCTCGCCGCGCAGGGCGCGGGTGAGATAGGCCATCACCAGGGGATTCATCCAGGCCCCGTGCAGCAGCAGTACCGCTTCCTTGGACTGGACGATCACAGCCGTGAGCTCGCGCCCATCCCCTCTGTCCGCCCTCCGGCGAGCATCACGACGACCGCGAACAGGGGCAGCACCGCGGTGGCGACGAACCCGGCGCCATAGCTCCCGGTCAGGGACACGATACCCCCGAAAAGCGGCGGCCCGATCAGGACTCCGGCAAAGGTGAAGAACTGTGTCCCGCCGGTGAGGAAAGCGACGCGGCCCTCGGGGGCGAGCCGCGCGACCTCGGCGAGGAACACGCCGTTCCAGCCCACGGCCGTCGCACCGTAGAGCGCGCACACGGTGAGCACCGCGGCGGCGGACCAGTCGGCGGTGAACGAGGCTACCGCCAGGCCGCACAAAGCCATCACCAAGCCGAGCGCGGCGAGCACCGCTCGGGGCTTGAAGACGTAGTCCGCAACGGCTCCCCAAAGGACCCGGCCGACCGCCCCGAAGACCTGTGCGGACGAGAACACCAGGCCGGCCGCCAGAAGGGAATAACCGAGCTCGAGCTTGAGATAGGACACGAGGTAGGTGATGAAGCTGATCTGGATTCCAGAGTACACCGCCGAAACGACTCCGAGCTCGCGTATCGGGCGGTTTGCCCACACCTCGGCCACCGGGGCGGCAAACGCCAGAATGTGCAGGCGTTCCGGTCTTCGCGCTGCGTCATAGACGCGGCGGTACGGCGCGACCAGCGCGAGCAAGGCCGAGGCGCCGATCGCCAGGGCCAGGACCGCTGCCTGCCAGCTCATCCACAGCAGCAGGCCGGGAACGAGCACCCCCGCGACGGCGCCGCCGAGCGGGACACCGGTCTGCTTGATCGAGAACACCATCGAGCGAATCCGCGGCGGCGATGCGACGGCGAGGATGGTGGAGCTCGCCGGATTCACCAGGCCATGGGCGGCCCCGAGCAGCGCCCCGCACAGGAGCAGCAGCAGCAGGTGTGCGCCCGCGCCGATCGCCAGGCCGAGGGCGACACCGAGAACGGCGACCTGAAGGATGCGCGCCGGGCCGTAGCGGCCCACGAACGTTCCCCCCGCGAGCCCCGCGAACATCGCGACCATGTAGGAGAACCCTACCCATCGGCCCACCGCGGCGGGCGCCACGCCGAAATCGCCGGCCGCGACAGGGGCGAGCACCGAGGGCACCGCGAGGGCCATCGCGGTCAGCGACTGCACCGCGAGGGTTACCGCGACGGCAGCGACGAGCCGCGCGGTGCCGTGTTCCTCGCGGTCGCTCAAATTCGGGGGCTTCGCCGCCCGCTCATTGCGGGCCGCGCTGGAACTCGTAGCGGAGGGTTACCGCGTGCTTGCCGGTATTGGTCCACACCAGGCAGTGATCCCCCGTCATTCGAGGCGCGAAGTTGCCCGAGGCGCTCCCGGTCGCGTCGCGCTTGAGATCGATGACTTCCCTCTGATCCTGATGCGAGAGCTTGAAGCTCACCGGCCCGTCGGCGCGAAACTTGTAGGCCAGGCGCTGCTTGATGTTGAGCGAGAGGCATTCCTTCTGCGCTTCCGAGGCGACCAGGGTCTTGGTCACCACTCTCCTGTCCTGCGCCGACGCCTCGGCCGACATCGAAATCGCGGCGCCGATCACCACCAGCCGAATCATCATGGTCATGAACGACCTCCAGATCATGCTGCGCACCGGCGGGGATATTACACCGTCATAACGGCAACCCCGCGGGCAGATTTCACGGCACTTCGAAGAGCCCCGCGGCGCCCATGCCTCCGCCGATGCACATCGTCACCACGACATGCCTGGCTCCGCGGCGCTTGCCCTCGATGAGCGCGTGGCCGGTGAGGCGCGCCCCGGAAGCGCCGTAGGGGTGGCCCACCGCGATCGCGCCGCCGTTGACGTTCAGGCGCTCGTCCGGGATGCCCAGGCGGTCGCGGCAATAGATGACCTGCACCGCGAAGGCCTCGTTCAGCTCCCACAGCCCGATGTCCTCGACCTTCAGCCCCGCGCGCTTGAGCAGCTTGGGAACGGCGAAAACCGGTCCGATGCCCATTTCGTCGGGCTCGCAGCCCGCAACGGCGAAGCCGCGAAAAACTCCGATCGGCCTGAGCTTGCGCGAAGCCGCGGTCTTCGCATCCATCACGATGCAGGCCGAGGCGCCATCGGAGAATTGGCTCGCGTTGCCCGCCGCGACGACTCCGCCTTCGATCGCCGGACGGATCTTCGAGACGCCCTCGTAGGTGGTGTCGGGCCGGATGCCTTCGTCGGCCGACGCAGTGACCTCCCTCATCGTGATCCGGGAAGTCTCCTTGTCCGCGGCGCCCATGACGACCTTGATCGGCGCGATCTCGTCGCTGAACTTGCCGGCGGCGAGCGCTGCCGCCGCCTTCTGCTGGCTGCGAGCACCGTACTCGTCCTGGCGCTCGCGCGAGATGTCGTAACGCTTGGCGACGTTCTCGGCAGTCTGCAGCATCGGCCAGTAGATCTCGGGCTTGTTCTGCGCGAGCCAGTCCTCGTGCAGCATGTGCTTGTTCATCTCGTTCTGCGTGCAGGAGATCGACTCGAGGCCACCCGCGGCATAGATGCCGCCCTCCCCGGCGAGGATGCGCTGCGACGCGAGCGCGATCGATTGCAGCCCCGACGAGCAAAAGCGGTTGATCGTGAAGCCCGCTGTCGCCACCGGCAGGCCGGCGCGCAGCGCGATCTGGCGCGCGATGTTCGCGCCGGTAGCGCCCTCGGGGTGGGCGCATCCCATGATCACGTCCTCGACTTCCCCGGGGTCGACGCCCGCGCGGGAGACGGCGTGGCGCACGACGTGCGCGCCCAGGGTCGCTCCGTGAGTCATGTTGAAGGCGCCCCGCCAGGACTTGCAGAGCGGCGTGCGCGCGGTGGAAACGATCACGGCTTCGGTCATGTCGTGCTCCTAGGTGAAACGCCTGCCCTCGCTCGCCAGGCTCGCGAGCAGCGGCGCCGGTTTCCAGAATGCCGGGTCGCCGTGGGGATTGGCCGCGAAGCGTTGCATGGCCGCGACCACGTTGTACAGGCCGACTTCGTCGGCATAGAACATCGGGCCGCCGCGATAGAGGGGAAAGCCGTACCCGGTCAGGTAGACCATGTCGATGTCGGAAGCCCGCGAGGCGATGCCTTCGTGCAGTATCGCCGCCCCCTCGTTGACCAGCGCAAAGATCAGGCGCTGGACGATCTCTTCGCCGTCGATCTTGCGCCGCGTCGCACCGGTCTCCTTGCTGTAGTCGGCGATCATGCGCTCGACCTCGGGGTCGGGGATCGCGTCGCGCCGGCCGGCCTCGTAGCGATACCAGCCGAGCCCGCTCTTCTGGCCGAAGCGCCCCTGCTCGCACAGCCGGTCGGCGATCTTCGAGTACTTCATGCTCGGCTGCTCGCGGTAGCGGCGCTTGCGGATCGCCCAGCCGATGTCGTTGCCCGCGAGGTCGGACATGCGGAACGGCCCCATCGCCATCCCCCATTTCTCCACGGCGCGATCCACCTGCCGTGGCGTCGCCCCCTCTTCGAGGAGGAACAGCGCCTGGCGGAGGTACTGCTCGACCATGCGGTTGCCGATGAAGCCATCGCAGACTCCCGAGACCACCGCCGTCTTCCTGATCTTCTTCGCGAGACTCATCACCGTGGCGAGGACGTCCTTGGCGGTCTTCTCGCCGCGCACGACCTCGAGGAGCTTCATGACGTTGGCGGGACTGAAGAAGTGCGTGCCGACCACGTCCCCGGGGCGCTTCGTGAACGCGGCGATCGCGTTCAGGTCAAGCGTGGAGGTGTTGGACGCGAGGATGGCGCCGGGCTTCACCGTCTGGTCGAGCTTGCGGAACACCCCTTCCTTCACCGGGAGGTCCTCGAACACCGCCTCGATCACCATGTCGGCGTCCTTGAGGTCGTCGTAGGCCTGCGTGGGCCTGAGCAGCGCCATGCGCTCGGCCACCTGCTGCGCCGTGAGCCGGCCTTTCTTGGCACTCGCCTCGTAGATCCCGCGGATCACCGCCTGCCCCTTGTCGAGCGCTTCCTTCTTCGACTCGAGCAGGGTCACGGGAATGCCGGCGCTCAGGAAATTTACCGTGATCCCGCTTCCCATCGTGCCTGCGCCGATGACCGCGACTTTCGCTATCTTGCGCAAGGGGGTGTCCTCGGGCACGTCCGGGATCTTCGCCGCCGCGCGCTCGGCGAAGAAGGCATGGCGCAGCGCCCGCGATTCCGGCGACTGCATCAGCTGCAGGAACAGCTCGCGCTCGAGTCGCACACCCTCGTCGAAAGGCAGGCTGACCGCCGCCGCCACGGCGTCGACGCACTTCAGCGGCGCGGGAAAGTTCTTCGCAACGGCGCCAACGGTGTTGCGCGCGAACTGGAAGAACGCCTCGGCGTTGGGCAGGTCGGGCTTGATGTCTCGCGCGCGCTTCAGGGGTCGGCCTTCCGCGACGACCTTGCCCGCAAACGCGAGCGCGCCCCCGAGAAGGTCTCCGTCGATCATCGCGTCGAAAAGCGCGGTCCCGGCGAGCCTCTCCGAGGGCACGGTCTCGCCCGACACGATCATGTTGAGCGCCGTCTCGGCGCCGACCAGCCTCGGCAGGCGCTGCGTGCCCCCGGCACCGGGCATCAGTCCCAGCTTCACCTCGGGCAGCGCGATCTGCGCATCCTTGACGGCGACGCGGAAGTGGCAGGCCATGGCGAGCTCCAGCCCGCCTCCCATGCAGGCCCCGCCGATCGCGGCGATCACGGGCTTGGTCGCCCCCTCCATGACGCGGACCACGGTGTTGAGGTTGGGCTCAGCGGTGGACTTGGGCGAGCCGAATTCACGGATGTCCGCGCCGCCCGAGAATGCGCGCGGGCTGCCGATCAGCACCAGGGCCTTGACCTTCGCGTCGGCCTCGGCTCGGGCGAGCCCTTCGACGATCTCCCGGCGCAGATCGAGACCCAGGCCGTTCACCGGCGGGTTGCTCATGGTGATCACGGCCGTGTGGCCGTGCAACTCGTAGACTGCGGCGCTCATGCCATCTCTCTGTGACGGGTGACCCGGGGATTATCGCCCGGCCGGGCCCGGAGGGCGAGCCGCACCGGGGGCTACTGCGGAGGAACGAGGATCGGCAGAATGCTGACGATCTGCCAGCCTTCGGGCTTCTTGACCATCACCAGGTTGATGTAGAGACGGTTTCTGGCGGGCTCCGTCCCGGGCTCGCCCGCGCTCAGCTGGGTCGGCGCGTATACCTGGGCGACCCGGCGGCTGACCGAGATGACCCGGAGTTCCTTCTTGTCGACTTCGATCTTCCAGGTGCCCTTGTAGCGCTCTTCAAGTGTCTTGAGCGTCGCCTCCCGGCCCCAGATGGGTTTGCCGCGGCTGATCCAAAGCATGTCCGGCGACTCCGACAGCAGACTGCGCATTCCCTTCAGGTCGTGCGCGTTCTGGGTGGCGATGTACTTGTCGAATACCGCGCGCACCTCTTCCTCCATGGTGGTGGCGCGCGCCAGCGTCGCAACCAAGGCCAGCGCTGTAGCTATCAGAAATCTCTTCAACATTCCCTCCTCGAAATACTCCCAGATGCTCTTTTTTGGTGGGCCCGCCTGGATTCGAACCAGGGACCAAAGGATTATGAGTCCTCTGCTCTAACCGGCTGAGCTACAGGCCCGCGAAGCTGTCCTGCGCCCCGTGTCCGATCGGATCACGAATTGTCCAGGAAGCTCTTCAGCCGCTCGGAGCGCGACGGGTGGCGCAGCTTGCGCAGCGCTTTCGCCTCGATCTGGCGTATGCGCTCCCGCGTGACATCGAACTGCTTTCCGACCTCTTCGAGCGTATGGTCGGTATTCATCTCGATGCCGAAGCGCATGCGCAGCACCTTCGCCTCGCGCGGCGTCAGCGAATCCAGAACGTCCTTGGTCACCTCGCGCAATGAGGCGTACATCGCCGCGTCGTTCGGCGCGAGCGTCGCCTGGTCCTCGATGAAGTCGCCCAAATGCGAATCGTCGTCGTCGCCGATGGGAGTCTCCATCGAGATCGGTTCCTTGGAGATCTTGAGGATCTTGCGGATCTTGTCCTCGGGCATCTCCATCTTCTGCGCGAGCGTCGCCGGGTCGGGCTCCTGCCCGGTCTCCTGCAGAATCTGGCGGGAGATCCGGTTCATCTTGTTGATGGTCTCGATCATGTGCACCGGAATGCGGATGGTGCGTGCCTGGTCGGCGATCGAGCGGGTGATCGCCTGCCGGATCCACCAGGTCGCGTAGGTCGAGAACTTGTAGCCGCGGCGGTATTCGAACTTGTCCACCGCCTTCATCAGGCCGATATTGCCCTCCTGGATCAGGTCGAGGAACTGCAGCCCGCGGTTCGTGTACTTCTTGGCGATCGAGATCACCAAGCGCAGGTTCGCCTCGGTCATCTCGCGCTTCGCGCGGCGTGCCTTGGCCTCGCCGGTGGACATCTGCTTGTTGATCTCCTTCAGATCCTTCAGCGGGATCCCGATGCGCTTCTGGATGGCGAGCAGCTTCTGCTGCTGCTCGAGAATGTTCGGCTCGAAGCGCGCGAGTTGACCGCTCCAGGGCTTCGCCGCAGCGATCTCGTTCTTCACCCAGCGCATGTTGGTCTCGCTGCCGGGAAATTCCTTGATGAAGTGCGGGCGCAGCATGCTGCCCTTGTTCACGCACAGATTCATGATCTCGCGCTCGTGGCCGCGCACCTCTTCCACCATGCCGCGCAGGCTGTCGCACAGCCTCTCGATGATGCGCGCGGTAAAGCGGATGTTCATCAGCTCGTTCCCGATCTGGTCGCGCACGCGGATGTATTCCTTGCTGCGATGGCCGTGCTCGACGAGTGCCCGCTTCATCTTCTCGTACAGGCGACTGATCTTGGAGAAGCGCGCGAGCGCGTCCTCCTTGAGTTGCAGCAGGCTCGCCGAAAGCGCCGCGCTTTCGTCCTCGCCGTCGGTTTCCTCTTCTTCCTCGGGCTCGACGTCGTCGGCAAGCTCCTGGATCGGCTCGTCCTTGGCGTTCGGATCGATCAGGCCGTCGACCAGCTCGTCGATGCGCATCTCGTCGCGTCCGACTTTGCCCGAAAGATCGAGGATCTCGGAGATGGTCGTGGGGCAGGCCGAGATCGCCTGGATCATGTGCTTCAGGCCGTCCTCGATCCGCTTGGCGATCTCGATCTCGCCTTCGCGGGTGAGAAGCTCCACCGAGCCCATTTCCCGCATGTACATGCGCACCGGGTCGGTGGTGCGCCCGAACTCGGGATCCACCGTGGAGAGCGCCGCCTCGGCCTCTTCCTCGGCATCCTCGTCGGGCACGCCCGCCGGCGCAGTCTCGGAAATGAGCAGCGCGTCGGCATCCGGGGCTTCGTCGTAGACCTGGATCCCCATGTCGTTGAACGTCGAGATGATCGACTCGATCTGCTCGGCGTCCACCATATCGTCGGGCAGATGGTCGTTGATCTCGGCGTAGGTGAGGAAGCCGCGCTCCTTGCCGAGCTTGATGAGATTCTTCAGGCGCGTGCGCCGGGCTTCGGCGTCCTCGGGCCGGCTCTCCGCCCGCAGCAGCAGCGCGCGCTCGGCATCGCTGTTGCGCCGCGGCCTGCCCGCCTTGCGCAGCTTGAGGAGCTCCTGCGCCTGCTGCTTGAGCTGCGCCTTGAGTTCCTTCTCCTTCTGCTTGGCGAGCTGGGCAGCTTCCTTGGCCTTCGCCTTTTCGAGCGCGGCGAGCTCCTTGGCTTTCGCCTTTTCGCGGGCGATGCGCTCGCGCTCTTTCTGCTTTTCCTTGGCAGCTTTCAGGCGCGCCTTTTCCTTCGCCGCCCGCTCGCGTGCCTTCTGCAAGGCGAGCGCCTTGCGCGCCCGTTCCTTGTCCTTCGCGATCTTGAGCCGCGCGCGCTCCTTGTCCTTCGCCGCCTTCTTGCGGGCCGCCTCGAGCGCCTTGCGTGTCTTTTCCTTGTCCCGCGCCGCCTTGGCCCGGGCTGCTTCCTTCAATTTCATGCTGCGAACCCTTTCCTTTTCCTTCGCCGCCCGCCTGCGCGCCATCTCCTGCGCCATGCGTTCCTTGAGGCGCTGCTTGTGCAGGCGGAGCTTTTCCGCGGCCCTGGCCTTCTGGGCCTTTAGCCTGGCTGACGCTTTTGCTCGCGCTGCCTTAGTAAGCTTCTGATTCGCCATGATTTCTCCGCCCTCCGCGGCGTCGAACGGAAACCTTAAAGTATAGCATTCTTTGAACCCGCCTCGCTCTGGCTTTTCAGTTCGCTCATCTGGGCGAGGAGGTCGCGGATCTCGACCTGCTCAGCGGGGGTCCGTTCGGTCTTCGCGGTCAGCGCATCGAGCCTGCTCTTCCTCTGCTCATGCTGCCAATTGGCCACCACGCCGTGGAATTCAGGCTCCATATGGTCCGCTTCGAGCTTGGTTTCAAGTAGCGCGGCCTGGCTCGAAGCGAGCGCCACGGCGAATTCGCTGTCCTTGAAATGCTCGATCAGCTCGCCGCCCTGTGCCAGCGGATCGCGCCTGCAAAACTCCGCCACCGCGATGAGCATCCGTCCCTCGAAGGAACCGGGATCCAGCATTTCCTGGGGCAATGCACCGGCAAGCGCGGGCTTCGCGAGCAGGCACTGGAGCAGCTTGTGCTCGCGTCTGCGCTGCGGGAGCTGCGCTCCGCGCGTGCCCCCCTGCACGTGGGCCGGCTTTGGGTCGTACCCGCGCGCGAGCCGAATCTCCGTCAGCCGGGCCGCATCTTCCTGGCTCAGTTCGGCCGCGTCCGCGAGCGCCTTCAACAGCTGCAGGCGCAGTGTCGGTGCCGATAGTTTCTGCAGCAAAGGCTTCGCTTCGTGCACCAGCCGCGAGCGGCCTTCCGCCGTGCTCGGATCCACCCGCTCCCTGAGTTCGTCGAGCAGGTATTCCGAAAGGGGCCGTGCTTCGCCGACTTTTTTCTCGAAGGCCTTGCTCCCCTCCTGCCGCACGAAGCTGTCCGGATCGTGCTCGGCCGGAAGGAACAGGAACCGCACCGCCTTGTTGTCCGCGAGGTAAGGCAGGCTCACCTCCAGAGCGTGCCAGGCCGCCTTGCGGCCCGCGGCGTCGCCGTCGAAGCAGAACACCACCTCATCGGTCTGGCGCAGCAGCTTCTGGACGTGAACCGGCGAGGTCGCGGTGCCGAGCGTCGCAACCGCATATTCGATCCCGTGCTGGGCGAGCGCCACCACGTCCATGTACCCTTCGACCACGATGACGCGGCCTGCGGCTCTGATCGCGGGCCGCGCTTGCGGAAGGCCGTAAAGCTCCTGCCCCTTTTCGAACAGCGGTGTTTCCGGCGAATTGAGGTACTTGGGCTCCCCGTCGCCGAGAACGCGGCCCCCGAAAGCGATCACCGAGCCACGCTGGTTGAGGATGGGAAACATGATGCGGTCGCGGAAGCGGTCATAGCGGCGACCGCCCTCGGCATCGATCACGAGGCCGGCGTCCTTCAGCGCCTGGTCCGCGTAGCTCGGGAACACCCGCTCGAGGTTTTGCCAGCCCTCGGGCGCGTAGCCGATGCCGAAGCGCGCTGCGATTTTTCCGGTGAGCCCGCGGCCCTTGAGATAGTCGACGGCGCGAGGCGAGGTCTTGAGCTGCTCGCGGTAGTAGTTACAGGCCTGCTCCATGATCGCGTACAGATCCGGGCCCGACTCGGTTCTCCGCTCGCGCGGCTCGAACTCCGGCAGCTTCATCCCCACCGATTCCGCGAGATCTTTGATCGCCTCCACGTAGCCCAAACCCTGGTACTCCATGAGAAAGGAGATGGCGTTGCCGTGCACGCCGCACCCGAAGCAGTGATAGAACTGCTTGGTCGGGCTGACGGTGAACGAGGGCGTCTTTTCGGAGTGGAAAGGGCAGCAGGCGAGATAGTTCGACCCGCCCTTCTTCAGAGGGACGTAGCGTTCGATCACGCCGACGATGTCGACGCGATGGAGCAATTCTTGCTTGAAAGAATCGGGGATCACGCCAGGAATGCGGTACGAAGCGTCGCTCCAGCGAGCGCGCCGTGCAGAATGGGCCGCCAGGGCCCGCCCCTCCTCACCATCTTCTCTTTATAAGCGAAATTTCCCGAAACGCAAGTCGCAATGCCGACTACCCCGTGAGCCTCGCCTTAACCATCGCCGATACCTTTCCCAGGTCGGCGCGTCCCGTCAGTTTACCTTTCAGCACCCCCATCACCTTGCCCATGTCGGGCACGCCTTTCGCACCCGTCTGCGCGAGCGCGGCGGAAACCTCGGCCGCAATTTCGGCGTCCGTCATTTGCTTCGGCAGATAGCCCGACAGGAGGTTCAACTCGAAGGTCTCGACGTCGACCAAGTCCTGACGACTGGCTGCCTGGAACTGGGAAATGGAGTCGCGGCGTTGCTTGATCATCTTCTCGATCACTGCGGCGATTTCGCCGTCGCTGAGAGCTTTGCGCTCGTCGACCTCGCGCTGCTTGATCGCGGCGAGGAGCAGGCGAATCGCGGAGAGGCGCTGCGCCTCTTTCGCCTTCATCGCGGCCTTCATGTCTTCGGTGATCTTGGACTTCAGGGACATGGGAAGCTTAGGACGGGGAAGGGTTCAGGGATCGCAGAAGCGGCAAGGGCTGGACGGGAGTTCCCCGGTCCAGCCCTCGATTCCTCGGCCGTCGATCCTCAGTAGAGTTTCGGAGGCAGTGTCTGGTTGCGCAGGCGCTTGTAGTGTCGCTTTACGGCCGCGGCGAGCTTTCTCTTGCGGTAGGCCGTGGGCTTCTCGTAGAACTCACGGGCGCGCAACTCGGTGAGAAGGCCGGTTTTTTCCACGGTCCGCTTGAAGCGGCGCAGCGCCACCTCGAAAGGCTCGTTTTCCTTGACGCGTACGGTCGGCATGCCGGTCGGTCTGTGCGATGAAAGGACGCGGATTGTAGCAGAAACACCCTGTCCAGGTCATTACGGCCTGCCGGTTCGCGGCCAGCGCGGTCCGTGGAGGCGCTGGAACACGAGATACAGCGTGGGCAACACGACCAGGGTGAGCAGCGTGGCGGTGACCAGGCCCCCGATCACCACCACCGCGAGGGGCTTCTGGGTCTCCGACCCGATCCCCGTCGAGACGGCCATGGGGAGCAGGCCGAGCGCGGCAAGCAACCCGGTCATCAGCACCGTACGCATGCGGGCCAGCGATCCGCGCATCACCGCCTCCTCGGGGGAGGCGCCGGCGTCCCGCAACTGGTTGAAATACGCGACCATGACCACCCCGTTCAGCACGGCCTGCCCGAACAGCGCGATGAAGCCGATGGCGGCCGACACCGACAATGGGATGCCGGTGATGAGCAGGGCGAAGATCCCCCCGATCAGCGAGAACGGGATGTTGAGCAGGATGAGGAGCGCGCTGCGGATCGCGCCGAATGCGTCGAAAAGCAATATGAAGATGAGCAGCACCGAGACCGGAACGATGATGGCGAGCCGCGCCATCGCGCGTTCCTGGTTCTCGAATTCCCCGGACCAGGTCACGCTGTACCCCGGGGGCAGCTTCACGGTTTTCGCGACCCGGTCCTTCATGTCCGCGACCACGCTGCCCATGTCGCGGTCGGCGATGAAGATGCCGATCGAGTACACCCGCGTGCCGTTCTCGCGCGCGATATTCATCGCCCCGCCGATGGTGCTGAACTGCGCTACCTGGGAGAGCGGCACGTAGGCCCCTGAGGGCGCACTCACCGTGATCGAACGCAGGTTCGCGATGTTGCGCTCGGACTCCTTGAGCCTCACGGTCACCGCAAAGTGGCGCTCCCCCTCCCACAGCTGTGTCGCGGCCTTGCCTCCGAGCACCATTTCGATCACATCCTGAATGTCCGCCACGTTCAGACCGTAGCGCGCCGCCGACTCGCGGTCCACGCGGATGAGCAGCTGCGGCAGCTCTCCCAGGCGGTCGATGAAGGCGCGTTTCACGCCTTGCACGTCCTTCACCGCCGCAAGCACCTGCTGCGACTGCTCGCTCAGGACGTCGAGGTCCTCGCCGAACACCTTGATCACGATCTGGCCGTCGATCTGCGAAATCGACTCGAGCACGTTGTCGCGTATGGGCTGCGAGAAGCTCGGCTCGATTCCCGGGAAACGCGACATCGCCCGGTCCATCTCGTCGGTGATGCGCCGTTTGCCCACGCCCTGCCGCCACTGCGACTCCGGCTTCAGGGTCACCAGGATCTCGCACATGTTGATCAGCTTCGGGTCGGTTCCGTCTTCGGGCCGGCCGGCCTTCGATATGACGCTCTCCACCTCCGGCACGCTCGTGATGGCGGCGCGGAACCTGGCCGTCATCGCCTGCGCTTCGCTGACCGAGACCGACGAAGGCAGCGTCACGTTGATCCAGATCGAGCCTTCGTTCAACTCGGGAAGGAATTCGGTGCCGAGCTTGGGTACGACGGCGAGGCTCGCAGCCAGCACCGTCAGGGCGATCGCGAAGACCTTCTTCTTGTTGTGAATCGCCCACGCGAGTACCGGTTCGTAGACGCCCTTGCACGCGTGCACCAGGGCATTCTCGCGCTCAGGCAGGTTCTTGCGCAGCATCCACAGGCACAGCAGGGGCACCACCGTCAGCGACATGATGAGGGAGCCCACCAGCGCGGACGTCACCGACCAGGCCATGGGAGCGAAGATCCGGCCCTCATGACGCTGCAGGGTGAAGATCGGGATGTGCGCGGCGATGATGATGAGCATGGAGAACAGCGTCGGCCGGCCGACTTCCACGGCGGCGTCGAGGATCTTCTGCAGCCTCGGCGTGCGGTCGTGCGCTTCCTCCGTGAGCCTGCGGAACACGTTTTCCACCACGATCACGGCGCCGTCGACGATGATTCCGAAGTCCATGGCGCCCAGGGACAGAAGATTCGCCGGTATCCCCACCCAGGTCAGTCCCAGGAAAGTGGCCAGCAGCGACAGGGGAATCACCAGCGCCACGATGAAAGCCGCGCGCAGGTTGCCGAGGAACAGCAGCAGCACCAGGGTCACGAGGGCGGCACCTTCCAGCAGGTTGGTGAACACCGTTTTCAGCGTACGGTCGATCAGCCAGGTGCGGTCGTAGAAGGGAGCGACCGTTACGCCTCGCGGCAGCACCGAGGCGTTCAGGAACTCGACTTTCTCCTTGACGGCCCTGAGCACCTGCGACGGGTTCTCGCCCTTGCGCATCAGCACAATCCCGGTGACGACGTCGTCGTCGTCGTCCTGGCCGACGATGCCCTGACGGGGAACCGAGCCCAGCGTCACCTGGGCGATGTGCTTGACCAGGATCGGCACGCCGTTTCTCTCGGCGACCACGATGCTGCCGATCTCGTCCGAGGTGCGCAGCAGCCCGATGCCCCTGATGAGGTACTGCTGCCGGCCCTGCTCGAGGTAGCCTCCCCCGACGTTGGCGTTGCCGCGCTGCAGGGCCGAAAACAGCTGCTGGAGCGTCACCTTGTAGTCGCGCAGCTTGCCGAGGTCGGGGTTGATCTCGTATTGCTTGATCAGTCCGCCGAAGCTGACGATGTCCGCGACCCCGGGTATGAGGCGCAGCTGCCGCTCGACCACCCAGTCCTCGACCGAGCGCAGCTCCCTCGCCCCCAGCGAATCGGATTTCAAACGATAGCGGTAGATCTCTCCGATCGGCGTGGAAAGCGGAGCAAGCGCGGGCTGCGCCCCGTCGGGCAAGTCCACCTCGCGCAGGCGCTCGACCACCTGCTGGCGCGCAAAATAGGCGTTGGCGCGGTCGTCGAAAGTGATGATGACGAAGGACAGACCGAATTGCGTATGCGAGAACAGGCGCACCGCGTTCGGCAGCCCCGACAGTGCCACCTCGAGAGGTATCGTGACCTGCTTCTCGACTTCCTCCGGAGCGCGCCCCGGATAGAGCGTGATGACGTTGACCTGCGTATCGGTCACGTCCGGAAACGCTTCGATCGGCAACGCCTTGAACGCTGCGAACCCGCCCGCGACGAACAGGATGGTCCCCAATACGATGAACAGCGGTTTTTGCAGCGCAAACGCGACGATGCGTCTGATCATCGGGCCTGCCCTTGCCTACGCGGGGGCGCCGCCGCTCAGCTGCCGATGCAGGCGATGCAGGAACAGATTGCCTTCGACGACCACTTTCTGGCCGAGCTTCACTCCCGATGACACGCTCGCAACGCCGTCCCTCACGGCGTCGACCTTCACTTCCTGGCGCGAATAGCGGCCCGGCTTCTCCTCGACGAAAACATAGTAGGTGTCACCGACGAGCAGCAAGGCCTTTTCCGGCATCTGCAGATCGGTCCCGGGCGACTCCTGGAGCTCGGCGGTGACGAACATCTCGCCCTTCAGCTTGCGCTCGCGGTTGTCGACCGAGCCGCGCACCTTTACGGTCCGGCTGGCCGGGTCGATGAAGTCGGAGATGTTTTCCAGCGTGGCCGTGAACGCCCGATCGGGCCACGCTGCGGATCGCAGCTGCACCTTCTTCCCGGGCCTGAGGCTTGCCAGTTGATTTTCGGCCGCATCGAGCTGCACCCACAGGCGCGCGGGGTCGGTGATGACGAACATCGCCGGCGTGTTGGCGAGCTGCAGGTCGGTTCGCAATTCCTGGCCCGGATTGATGTTCCGCTCGACGATCACGCCGTCGATCGGACTCGTCAGGGAGAAACTCTGATCCACCGACTCAACGCTTGCGCCGTAGAGCTTGATCTTGCCCATCGCTCGCGCGCGCTCCGCGTCCGCGCGCGCGTAGTCCGCTTCCGCCGTGGCGAGATCCTTGCGCGACGAGACCCCGGCGGCGTGCAACTCGCGCAGGCGATTCAGGTTCTTTTCTGCCAGCGCAAAGTCGGATTGCGCCCGCCGCGCATCGGCCTGCGCTTGCCCAAAATCCGGGGAAGCGAGCGTCGCAAGCGCCTGGCCCCGGCTCACGTGCTCGCCGGTCTTCACGAGAATTTGCAGCACGCGGCCCGCGAAGGGGGGGAAGAGACGCACGGTGCGGTTCTCGTCCCAGACGAGGCGTCCTGTCAGGCGCAGCCGCAGAGGTCCGCTTTCCTTCACCGCATCGGTCGCGAACGACGCCACCTGGAGGCTGCCCTCGGGAAATACGACCTGGCCGTTCTCCAGCCGTGGACGGGCTATGTCGGGCTTGGCGTCTCCGTTGCCGCACGCCGACAATAATGCCGCCGTACCGAGAGCAGCTGCCAGCAGCGCCGCCCGCCGTTGCACTGACTTCATGCCTCCCCCAATTGTCGTTTCGCGATGCTGCATCACTAGTTGGCTTCTCCGTCCAGACGGCCGATTCCCGCCTGCCAGGCGGCGAGCGCCTTGGAATGATCGTTTCTCGCCGACGCCGCATCGATCTGGATCGCGCGCAGCGTCCGGCGCGCATCGAGCAGGTCCATGACGCCGATGGCGCCGTTCTTGTAGGCGAATTCCGCAGAGTCTGCGGCCCTCTTCGCTTCGATCAGAAGCGACTCGTCGTAGCGCTGCAGGCGCTCGGCGGCCGACTGCAAGTCCGAGAATGCCCGCGCGATCTCCGTGCGCGCCTGCGCACGCGCCTTGTCGAGTGCCTCCAGCGCGGCGCCGTAGTCGACCTCGGAACGCTGGATCTCGCCTTCGTAGTAGTAGCGGGCGAAAAGCGGCACGCTCAGGAATACGCCGTAGCTGTTCCCAGTGCCAGCGCCACTTCCCATTGCGTACGAGGGATTGACCGGATAATGATCGTATTGCATCCCCACCGATACATCCCGCGTGCGAAGACTTCGCGCCAGCTCGCGGGCATTTTGCGCAGCCTCGAGCCGTTTCTTCGCGGCGCGTACGTCCGGCCGCGCCTCGATCAGTTCGTCGACCCCGCCGCCTGGGCGCCCCGCATACAGCGAGGGCCACGGATCCACCGCTCGAATGCCGATCGCCCTGCCCTCGGCGCCAATCATATAGGCGAGCACGAGCTGAGCGCGGCGCTGATCCGCCTCCGCTGCACGCGCGTCGTTCTGCGCGCGCAAGGCATCGACACGCAGCCGCGCGACGTCCGCCATGGCGATATCGCCGGCCCTGAGACGCAGCTCAGCCGCGCGCACCGAGCCCTCGAACAGGGCAATGGTGTCGCGCGCGATATCCACCTTGTCCTGCGTGAGAAGCAGGTCGTAATATGCGTATCTGAGAGCAAGGCGCTGCTGGCGTTGCGCCTCCGACAGGTCCTCGGTGCTCGCGGACTCCAGGCTCCTGGCGCCGGCCAGACGCAGGTCGCGGCGATCGCCGCGCTCGATCACTTGGTCGATGCGCACCGAACTGTCCACGAACTTGTCGCGAAAGGGACCCGCGCCGATCCCTTCGGTGGGATTGATTGCGCTCACTCCCAGGCTCAGCGTCGGATTCGGGCGCGCGCCAGCGGCGAGCGTATTGGCTCCTGCCGCTTCGACGGCGCGCCGGGCGGCTTGAAGCTCGCGATTGCGGGTTTGCAGGAGCTCTTCGGCCTGCGTCAGCGTCAGTGCCGTAAGATCGACCGGTTGGCCGAGTGTGGCGAGCGGCTGTGCGAACGCAAGACCCGTCAGCATCCTGCCCACCAGTTGGATGGAGAGCCTGAGCATTGGGAGCGGAATTCTATTGAGATGTGCCTGACAACGGGCTGACGGAAATCGAGAAAAGTCCTAAAAAATCAATGTTGGTGCTGGGTATCGAGACCTCCTGCGACGAAACCGGGGTGGCTGTCTACGACAGCGACCGGGGGCTGCTCGCCCATGCGCTGCACTCGCAGGCGGCACTCCATGACCAATACGGCGGGGTCGTGCCGGAACTCGCGTCGCGGGACCACATCCGCCGCGTCCTTCCCTTGGTGCGCAGCGTGCTGCACCGATCCGGTGCCCGCGAAGCGGACCTGGACGCCGTCGCATTCACTCAAGGCCCGGGGCTCGCCGGAGCGCTCCTGGTCGGCGCCGCGTTCGCCAACAGCTTCGCCTTCGGCCTGGGTATTCACGCGATAGGCGTGCATCACCTCGAGGGCCATCTGCTCTCGCCCCTGCTCGCGGGCGATCCGCCGCGCTTCCCGTTCGTCGCGCTGCTCGTCTCAGGAGGCCACACCCAGCTGATGCGCGTCGGCGGCGTGGGCGACTACGAGATGCTCGGGGAAACCCTCGATGATGCCGCGGGAGAAGCCTTCGACAAGACCGCAAAGCTGCTCGGCCTGGGATACCCGGGCGGTCCCGCACTGTCGCGGCTGGCCGAGCGCGGCAAGCGCGATCGCCTCACGTTTCCGCGCCCCATGCTCGACCAGCTCGAAAGAAGGGGCGACCTCGATTTCAGTTTCAGCGGGCTGAAGACCGCCGTCGTGACCCTGCTGCGCAAGCACCAGCCGTTGAGCGCCGCGGAGACGGAAGAACAATGGCGCGCCGATGTCGCGGCCGCATTTCAGGAAGCCGTCGTCGAAGTGCTCGTAGAAAAATCGCGAGCCGCCATCGAACGCACAGGCATGGATCGGCTGGTGGTCGCGGGCGGAGTCGGCGCGAACCTGCGGCTGCGCGCGCTCCTCGACGGCGCCGCTGTGCGCGACCGATTCAGGGTGTTCTACCCCGCCTTGGAATTCTGCACCGACAACGGCGCGATGATCGCGCTCGCCGGGGCGATGCGGCTGCAAGCCAAGGGATCACCGGAAAAAAGCTATCGCTTCGCGATCCATCCAAGGTGGAATCTCGCCGACGCCGATCCGACGGAGCCGGAGCGCTAGCCGTTCTCGGCGCGCTGGACCTTCGAGTCCCCGGCCTCCCCCACGCTATTCTTTTCCCCGATTTTGCGCTCCTTGCCGGAAGCCAGATTGCGGATGTTCCCTTGGTGCCGCCAGACGATCAGCGCCCCGATCAGGACCAGTGCCGGGACGGCGCCCGGCTGCAGCGACATGAAAAAGCCGTAGACCGGCGCGCACGCGGCCGCGACGATCGACGCGAGGGAAACGTAGCGCGAGAGCAGCACGATGACGGTCCAGGTTCCCAGCGCCGCCAGACCCAGCCATGGATCGAGCGCGAGGAGCACTCCGCCCGCGGTGGCGACGCCCTTCCCTCCCTTGAATCCGAGGAACAGCGGGAACACGTGGCCCAGAAAAACGGCGACCGCACATGCCGCGACCGCGGGCGGGCCCACGCCATATTCGGCCGCGTAGCGCGCCGCAAGAAAAACGGCCAGCCAGCCTTTCCCGCCGTCGCCGGCCAGCGTGAGGAGCGCGGCGAGCTTCTTGCCCGTGCGCAGCACGTTGGTCGCTCCGGGATTGCCCGAGCCGTATGAGCGCGGGTCCGGCAGGCGAAGCGCTCGGCTCACGATGACCGCGAATGGCAGGGAGCCGATCAGGTAGGCAATCGAAATAAATGCTGCGGTGGCCATGGCCTTCCACTAGAATCGCGACGAGAGTTTAGCAGTGCTTCCGGTTCGGGGAAGACGCACCCGGTTTCTCGATCCCAGACGCGAAAGACATCCTTGGACGCCGTTTTCATCCGCCAGCTGCGACTCCAGGCCTGGATCGGGCTGTACCGCCACGAGAAGATCGCCCCGCAGACGATCGAGATCGATCTCGAGATCGCCCTTCCCGCCGAGAGTCCCGTATTCAGGACGGGAAAAGTCGCGGACACGATCGACTACGGCGTGGTCGTCGAGCATATCCGCGCCCTGGTCACGAAGGAACGCTTTGGTCTGGTCGAGAGTCTCGCCGAGCGCATTGCCGATTCGATTCTCCGGGAATTCAGCTCGCCCCGCATCAGGCTGAGCATCGCCAAGCTCGGCGTCTTGCGCGACGCGCAACGCGTCGGTGTGACGATAGAGCGCATCAGGAAATAGAGGAACGCGGTTCCGGGCTCTACGCCCTGGGGTGGTGCTTCTGGTGCAGTGCTTTCAGTCTCTCGCGCGCCACATGCGTGTAGATCTGCGTAGTCGAGATATCGGCGTGGCCGAGCAGGAGCTGCACCACGCGCAGGTCGGCCCCGTGGTTGAGCAGGTGCGTCGCGAACGCGTGGCGCAGCGTATGCGGCGAGAGCGACTTGCCCGGCAGGGCGGCGCCCGCGCGCCGCTTGATCAGGTGCCAGAACGCCTGGCGGGTCATCGGT
>Ga0335084_10001852_pt1 | contig 20064 bp, 20 predicted proteins | sample Lox_Sample_44_FD_206721 | JGI IMG/M metagenome (GOLD analysis project Ga0335084, IMG submission 206721) | Soil microbial communities from Loxahatchee National Wildlife Refuge, Florida, United States - Lox_Sample_4.4 | ecosystem: Environmental > Terrestrial > Soil > Wetlands | place: USA...
GGGCAGGGTGAGGGGGGTTTCCCCCATGCGCGGGCTCCTCCCGCTCCTCGCCCAGCGGCTCTTCCGCGCGCTCATCGCACTCTGGCTCGTGTCGACGGTCGTGTTCGTCGTCATGCGTCTTTCGGGCGATCCCGTGCCGCTCCTCCTGCCGCCCGACGCTCCAACGAGCGAGATGGAGCGCGTGAGGCGCGATTTGGGCCTTGACCGGCCGCTTCCCATCCAGTACGCGGTCTTCCTCGGCAACACGGTCAGGCTCGACTTTGGCCGCTCGCTGCACTTCCGCGAGCCGGCCTTCGTTGTCGTGCGCGGCTACATTGCGGCGACGCTCGAGCTTGGACTCACGGCATTCGTCCTGGCGGCGGCCTTTGCGGTGCCGATCGGGCTTCTCTCGGCCATGAAGCGCAATTCCGTTCTGGACCACATGGCGATGGGCTTGGCCCTGATCGGGCAATCGGCGCCGACGTTCTTCCTCGGCATCCTCTTCATCCTGCTGTTGGCGCTCAAGGCCGATCTCTTCCCGACCTCCGGGCGCGGCGGCTGGCTGCATCTGGTGCTGCCGGCCCTCACGCTCGGAGCCTTCACCATGGCCTCGATCGCCCGGCTGACGCGCTCGGCCGTGCTCGAGGTCCTGCGTGCAGACTATATCCGCACGGCGCGCGCCAAGGGGCTTGGCGAGGCGGTCGTCGTCGCCAAGCACACGCTCAAGAACGCCGCCATCCCGATTCTGACGATCACCGCGCTCCAGTTCGGGACGCTTCTGGGCGGCGCCGTCGTGACCGAGACGGTCTTCTCATGGCCGGGCATCGGCAGGCTGGCCGTCCAGTCCATCTACAACCGCGACTATCCGGTCGTCCAGTGCACGGTCTTCCTTGCCGCGGTCATGTTCATCGTCATCAACTTCGCTGTCGATCTCCTCTATGGCGTCCTCGATCCCCGGGCCCGCGCCGGCTGAGCTCGCCGTGGCCGCGATGCAGGAGGCGCGGCCGCGCGGCAGGCGCATGCCCTGGCTCATGCGCTTGGGACTCGGCTTCGTGGCGTTTCTGGCGCTGCTGGCTGTCGTGGCTCCGTGGGTGGTGCAGGACCCCGAGCGCCAGTCTCTGCGGGCGCGCCTGAAGCCGCCGACGCTGGAGGGCGTCGACGGCCGCGTGCATCTCCTCGGGACCGACCATCTCGGCCGCGACGTCCTCGCCCGCGTGATTTACGGCTCGCGGGTGTCGCTCGTGGTCGGACTATCGGCGGTGCTCGTGGGCGGGCTCATCGGCTCGACGCTGGGCCTGGCGGCGGGATACCGGGGGGGTCGGGTGGATGCCGTCATCATGACGGTCGCGGACGCGCAGCTGGCTTTCCCCTTCATCCTGCTCGCGATCGGGATCATCGCCGTGCTGGGGCCGAGCTTTCCGACCCTGGTCGTCGTCATCGGGCTCTCGGGCTGGGTGAGCTACGCGCGGATCCTCCGGGCCCAGGTGCTGGTGCTTCGCGGGAGGGAGTTCGTCGAGGCGATACTGGCGCTCGGCGGGTCGACCGTGCGCGTCGTCCTGCGCCACGTGCTGCCCAACGTGCTGGCCTCGCTCGTCGTCGTCGCTACACTCGAGTTGGCGCGCTCCATCGTGCTCGAGGCGACGCTGTCCTTTTTGGGTCTGGGCATCCAGCCGCCGACACCGTCCTGGGGCGGCATGGTCCAAGAAGGGCGCGACTATCTCGACTCGGCGTGGTGGATCTCGACCTGCCCGGGCCTCGTGCTCATGATCACCTCGATCATGATCAGCCGCGCCGGCGACTGGCTTCGCGACGTCCTCGATCCGACGCTGCGGGGCGAGTAGCCTGGGCTCCTTGACGCCTGCGAGGGCGCGCCCCAGGATGGTGTCAATGAAGCGCGTGGCCCTGGGTATCCTGACGGCCTTCCTGCTGCTCGGGATCGTCTGCGCGGCGATTGCCCAGGAGGCGCGCGTCTTCCACGGCCGCGTCATCCGGGTCCAGGGCACGACCATGGCCTTCTCGCCCGACAGCGGAGGGGTCATCCACGTGGAGGCGTCGCAGGTCGACCGGGAGTCCCACGAGTTCCTGCAGAGCGGCGACGCCATGACGATCGAGGGCGAGGTGACGGCCGACGGAAACCGGGTGATCGCCGACAGCATCATGGCCGACCGGTAGACCTCTCGCCCCGCGTTTCCTACGCCTTCGGGCGCGGGAAGACGAATCGCTGCTCCGCCACGTCCTTCGGCCAGACCACCTTCGCCTTCTGCCCGAGCACCTGGAGCATGGCGGTGCTGGCGTTCGGGTTGTCGCCGGTCTCGTTGAAGACGATGGGCCCACTCGACACGGAGAGGCCGCCGTTGAAGGTCGTCTTCTTGATGGCCGCGACGATCGCGTCGGGGTCGGTCGACGCCGCGCGCTCGAGGACGTCGGCGATGACCTGAATCGCGTCGTAGGGATAGGAGGCGCTCGCGTCGAAGTTCCGGCCGCCCGACCGCTTCGCGAACTCCGCGGCCACCCGCTGCGTCTCCGGCTTCCGGTAGTTCGCATACACGGTCGCGTCCATGACGTACTCGATCAGGTCCTTGAGCTGCTGGATCTGCCGGGTCTCGTACAGCCCGGGCGCGCCCGGGCTGATGACGCCCATGATGTCCAGCCGCTGCTTGGCCAGCTCCTCGAGCAGCAGGACGGCGGTGGCAGGCCGCGTGACCGGCGCGATCACATCCGGCCTGGCGGCCTTCGCCCGCGTCACCTCGGTCGAGAGGTCCGCCGCATTCTCCGGGTAGGGGATGATCTCCACGACGTCGAAGCCCGGGCTGGCGGCCTTGTGGGCGGCCAGGAAGCTCTCGGTCTGCGTCTTGCCGAAGAGGTCGTTCGAGTACAGCACCACGACCCGCTTCGGGCTCACGCCCGCCTCCTTGAATATTTCCGTCATGAAGCGGACCGCGTTCCTGCCGAAGGTCGCGCTGCCCGGGAAGATCCGGTACACGTACTGGAGCTTCTGCTGTCCCTCCCTCACGGACTTGGCGATGTTGGCCGTCGGCTGATCGGCGGCCGTGATGTCGATGATGTAGGGGATCCGGCGCTGCTGCGCGAGCGGCGCGATCGTGGCGACGTGCGCCGAGTGGAACGCGCCCGTCAGGAGCTGGGCGCCGGCGTTGATGAGGCGCTCGGCTTCCGCGCGTGCGACCTCGACTTTCGTCTGGCTGTCGACCGCCATCAGCTCTATCTTGGCTCCGCCCAGGGATTTGATTCCCCCGGCGGCGTTGATGGCGTCCACGGCGATCTGCGCTCCCAGGCGCGAGTCCTGCCCGACGTCGGCCATAGGACCCGAGATCGGCTCCACCATGCCGACCCTGATGGTTCGCGGTTGCGCGCGGAGCACCGCCGGACACGCGCCGACGCCCGCCGAGACCGCCGCCGCTCCGAGCAGAAAGGACCGCCGACCTACGCGCATGGTTCCCATGTCTCTCCCCTCGATGAGTCCCACCCACGACGGGTGGCCGACTCGCGCGGCGAGCCTAGCACACCTGCATCAGGTCTTGATATGGGCCATGCGAATGGACTCGCAGAGACTCTCTGCTTCGACGGTGTGGCGGTCACCCGCGACATGAAGAGCCGCCCCCCGGTCCCTATCTCGCGAGGGCGACGCAGATGACGCCGCTCGCGACGATGGCGGCGCCGATCAGGCGCTGACCAAGCGCGCCCTCCTTGAACAGGAGGCTCCCGATCAGCGCGGAGATGACAATGGAAACCTCGCGCCCCGCCACCACGTAGCCTGCCTTGGAGAGCCGGAAGGCGAAGAGCACGAGGAGATAGCCGCCGGGGCTCAGCACGCCCGACAGCAAGACGGCGAGGCGGTTCTCGCGCCACTCGCGCGCGAGCGATCCGCGCCGCGCCAGCACCGCCGGCAGCAGCGAGATGCAGGAGCCCATCATCATCGCCCAGAGGTAGGGTAGCGGGTTGATGTGCGACACGCCCGCCTTGTCCACGAGTGAGTAGGAGGCAATGCAGAGCCCCGTGGCGACCGCCCAGCCGGTGCCCGGCTTGAAGAACGCGTCCTCGCTCCACGCGCCGCGCCGCCAGTGGAGCGCGAAGATCCCCGCGAGGATCAGCGCCACGCCCAGGATGCCGAGCCCCGAGAGGCGCTCGTCGAAGAGGAAGAAGGCGCCGGCCGGCACGAGGGCCACGCCCAGCCCCCGCGCCATCGGGTAGACCTGGGAGAAGTCTCCAGTCTGATATGCCCTGCCGAGGACGAAGAAGTAGACGCTGTGGAGGATGACGGTAGCGACGACGAACGGCACGGCGCTCGGCGCGAGACCCTCTCTCGACAGCACGTAGAGAGCCGCCGGGGCGAGCAGCAGCGAGGAAAGCACCCCCGCCCACCAGAGCATGGCCATCGGGTCGCGCGCGCCCTTGGCCAGCGCGTTCCACGTTGCGTGGATGGCCGCCGCGCCCAGCACCAGCGCCAACGCTGCGCCTGTCACCGGCCAACCCTACGGGCGCCCCAGCGGCCGTGTCAACTCTCGTATAATGTCCTCAGACTCGCTCTCAGGAGATCGGGGGTCTTTCAGTGCCTTACTCGCTCCGGTTGATCGACGACACGCTCGCCCCTGGCGCGCGCTACACTCCCGCGCTCGCCTCGGCCGCGGGCGTGCTCTACCTGGCGGCTGGAGACCTTTGCATCGAAGGTGGCGCCGCCAGCGGCCCGCTCGAGCCTGGTCGCGCTCATCTCGCGGCCAAGCCCGGCTCCGCCGTCGCCGGAGCCTCTGGCGCCCGTGTGCTCCGCTTCGAGCTGGTCCGTCAGCCACCGCCTCCCGCCGGCGGCCGCGTGCTGCTCGAGCATCCGATGGCGCTCGATCCTCGCGCCTCGTGGCTCCTGCGCTGCGACCGCGTGGAATTCGACCGGGGCGCCATCGCTCTGCCGCACCGTCACCGGGGTGGAGGCATCCGCTGTCTCCTGAGCGGACGCCTCGACGTGACCGTAGGGCAGGGGACGGCGCGGCCAATGCGCCCGTGGGATGCGTGGTTCGAGAGCGGGAAGGAGCCGGTCCTGGCCGTGTCCGCCAAGGACGAGCCGACGTCTTTCATCAGGGTCTCCGTGCTGCCTGCCGAGATCCGCGGCAAGAGCTCCATGATGTACGTGGACCCGAGTGACGCCGCGCGCAGCAAGCCCCGGACGTACACCGTCTACGTGGATGAGCCCATTGCGCTCTGAACGCACGGCTGCGACGGGTGCGTCGGAAATGGCCGCGCTGAAGGAGGCGGCGCGGGCGCTCACCGGCGGCCGCTTCGCCGAGGCGGAAAACCTCTGCCGCACGGCCCTCGCCGGCAATCCTCGCCACGCCCAGCTCCGCGCCATTCTCGGGGCGTCGCTTCGACGCCAGCGCCGCCCAGAGGAGGCGGAGTCGGAATTCCGCGAGGTGGTGCGCCTCTGGCCGCGGTCTCCGGGCGCGCACCTGGATTTGGGGGCCATCCTGCTCGAGCAGCGTCGCTGGAGCGAGGCGGGGGCAGCCTTCCGCGCAGCGATTGATCTCGCGCCGCGCACGGTCGAGGCCCACTTCAAGCTCGGTCTGGCCCTGGAGCGCATGCGGCTGTGGGCCGCCGCCGAGGCAGCGTACCGGGAGGCGGCGCGGCTCAAGCCGCGACACGCGCTGGCGCATCTCCGTCTCGGGCTCGTGTGCCGCCGCCAAGGCCGGGCGGCGGAAGAGGAAGACGCGCTCCGCCACGCCGTCGCGCTCGCTCCGGCTCTGGCCGACGCGCACCTCAACCTCGGCCAGATGCTTGCCGGTCAAGGCCGCTACGCCGAGGCTGAGGCCGCGTTCCGCGAGGCTCTCGCCCTCGCTCCTCGCCACGCGATCGCGCACGATGGGCTTGGCGTGGTGCTGATGGCACAGGGCCGTCTTGACGAGGCGGCCCACGCGCTCGAGGAGGCGCACCGCATCGAGCCGGCGCGGCTTCGGACCCTCGTGCACCTGGCCGACGCGCTCAGGCGCGGGCGGCGCTGGAGTCTGGCGGCGACCCGTTACCGCGAAGCGATCCGCCAGCAGCCGGGTCTCGCGCGACTCCACGGCTGCCTGGGCCTCACGCTGTGGCGGCTCCGACGCTATGGCGAGGCGGCCGGAGCGTGGCGTGATGCGACGCGCCTCGAGCCTTCCCGCGGGCTGTGGCACCGCTGGCTCGGCCTCGTCCTCGAGAGGCTGGGCCGGCTGCCCGATGCCGCGGCGGCCTTCGGGCACGCGCTCCGCCTTGACGGAGACGACGTCGCGGCGTGGCTGGGCCTCGCGGCCGTGTGCCGGCGCCAGGGCGACTGGAGGCAGGAGGCACAGGCCTATGCGCGCGCGCTGGCATTCCGTCCCAACGACGACTACCTCTTCGCGGAGCTCGGCGTCGCCTTCGAGGCGCAGGGGCTCGAGAGCAATGCCGAAGCGGCGTTCCGCGAGGCTGTGCGGCTCGCGCCGGAGAATCCCGATCACCATCTCGACCTGGGCATCGCTCTCGGCCGGCAGGGGCGCCACGCCGAGGCAGAAACGGCACTACGCGAGGCCATACGGCTGAGTCCGTCCGATATCGTGGCCTGGGGTAACCTGGCCTTGGGCCTTGGCCGGCAGGGGCGCTACGCCGAGTCCGAGGGGGCATATCGCGAGGCATTGAGGCTCAGGCCGGATGGCGCGGCGCTTCACCGGGGTCTGGGCATGGCCCTTTACTTCCTGGGACGCTACGAGTCCGCCGAGGGCGCGTTTCGCGAGGCCGTGAGGCTCAATCCCGCCTATGCGCGAGCGTGGGCCGACTTGGGCGAGCTCCTGAGCGAGCAGGGAAGGCTCTCCGAGGCTGCCCAGATATTCCACGAAGCCGTTCGCGTCAAGCCGCAGCGGATGCGGTCGCATCGGAGCCTGGGGCGCGTCTTGCTGTCTCTGGGGCTCGATGCGGAAGCCGAAGTGGTGATCCGCGAGGCCCTCAGGCTCCGCCCCAGCGATGCGCAGAGCCATTTCAATCTCTGGGCGGCGCTCGAGAAACAGGGCAAGCACGCCGAGTGCGAGGCGGCGTACCGCGAGGCCATACGCCTCCGACCGGAGCACGCCGAGGCCCATTCGCGGCTGGGGGCCTTGCTCGAGAGGCTCGGCCGGGCGGATGAAGCCATGGCCGCCTGCCGGGAAGCCGCGCGCCTTGAGCCGGGCGACCCGCGCTACCGCCACGCGCTGGAAGCGCTCCGCCGCAGGAGCAGGGCCTGATGCGCTCCGGAGTGGACCATCCCGCCGTCGCCGCCGGCGCCTGCGTGGAGCTGCTCGCCGTCCACGAGCCGCACACTGAGCACCGCTGGTGGACGGCCCTCGCCCGCGGCGCACGCCTCAGCATCGGGTGAACCGGGCTTCGGCTGCACGCCGCATTGCCGCCGCGCTCGCCATGGCGGGTTGCGCCGCGGCGACCCCATCGCCGCATGACGATCCCGCCGCTGTCGCGCGCCGTATCGCGGTCCGGGCTCGGGCCGTCCAGATCGTCTATCTCGGCGAGTCCCACGACAACCCCTACCACCACAGGGAGCAGGCGCGCGTGCTCGAGGCCATGCTGGCCGGAGGCGCGCGGCCGGCCATCGCCTTCGAGATGCTGACCCAGGGCCAGCAGCCCGAGGCGGATGAGGCGATGCGCGACGGCGTCGACCCCGGCGCGCTCGGGAAGCGCCTTGGGTGGGCTGATCGCGGCTGGCCCGATTTCGAGATGTACCGGCCGCTCTTCGATTTGGCGCGTCGCTATGGCTTGTCCGTTGTGGCGATCGACCTGGACAAGCAGATGGTCCGTCGCATCGCCAAGGAAGGGCTGGACGCCCTGCCGGCCGAGGAGCGGAGCCGGCTCGCCTCGCGACTGGCCGCGGATGACGATCGCGAACGGAGCATCGCCCGCGACATCGAGACCGCCCACTGCGACCTCCTCCCCTCGGGGGCGGTGTCCGGAATGGTGGACGCTTGGCACGCGCGCAATGTCGTCATGGCGCGGCGGATCCTCCAGGCCCTCGAACAGTCGCCGCAGGTGGTGGTCATCGTCGGGCGCGGGCACCAAGCGCCGGGCGGCCTCGCCGACCAGATTGAAGCGTTCCGGCCCGGCACGAGCCAGCTCGTGGTGGATTTCGTCGAGCTGGGAAGGGAAGAGACGGCCCAGGCGCCGCCGGGGAACCACATCGTCTGGCCGACGCCCCCTGTCGAGCGCCCAGACCCCTGCGCGCCGCTCAGAAACCGCTAGGCGGGGTTGGCCGTCGTGTCTGCCTCGATGGCCGACACCCGCGTGTAGCTCACGACGACCCTGGTGCCATTCTGGTCGAGGATGACACCGTCTTCCGTGACCTGCGCCAGGACGCCTTTCATGGGATCCTGCGCGTTGCGCACCGCCACGAGGACGCGCTTGCCAAGGAGCGGCTCGGCCTCGGCCCTCCAAATGGAGTCCAAATGCGACAGCGCCCCTGCCTTCTCCGGCTTGAGCTCGGTGATCCGACCCACTCCGGGAACGACGAGTCCGTCGCGTCCACGGGCTCCCGAGCGCCCCTTGGCCGCGAAGGGGCTGCGCCGCCGGGCGGGCGGCAGTGGGCCTTGGCGTGATGCGCCGGTCGTCTGCCCTTGCGCCAGCGGACCGCTCTGGCCGGGCTCGACGGCCATCGTCACCACCGGGCCCTGGTCCGCTTCTGAGGTCCTGACAGCAACCTCCCCAGCCTCGAGGTCCCGGAGGATGTCGGAGAGCCGCGACATCATGACCGAGTAGATGTAGAAGCCGATCATGGAAAGGACCAGGGCCGAGCCCAGTCCGATCTGGGCCACATGGTGATGGAGCGCGTCGAGGGCGTAGAGAGTGTATGCGAACAGGAGGATCGGGAGGACCGAGATCAGCGCGAAGACGACGGAGGAAGCCCGCCTCAGCGTGTAGGTGCGAGTTTTGGCGGGGTTCGCCATAGCTCGACTCTAGCGCGGGCAGGGCGCGGGACGCGCATTTTTCCTCGTCCGCCCGGTGGCCCGCCCTGGGTCCCGGCCCACATGGTAGTATCCGGCCGTGACCCGATCCCGACGGGGGCTGCGCGAGATGCGCGGCTTCATCTTCGATCTCGACGGCTGCGTGTGGACCGGCGACGTCCTGGTGCCGGGGGCCGCCGACGCGCTGGCGCTTCTGCGGAGCCAGGGCAGAGCGCTCACCTTCCTCACCAACAACTCGCGCGCGCGCGCGGCGACCATGCAGGCCAAGCTCGAGCGGCTGGGCATTCAGGCGGCAGTGAACGAGGTCCTGACCCCGCTCGAGATCCTCGGCCGCGTGCTCGACACGCACGTCGGACCGGCCTCGCGGGTGCTCGCCATCGGCGGCCCCGAGCTCGAGGCCGCCGTCGTGGACGGCTTGCACAGCCTGGTGCCCGTGGACCGCTACCGCGAGGCGCAGGCCGTGGTCGTCGGCAACGACTTCGACTTCTCCTATGAGCGGTTGACGGCGGCGTCTCGCGCCGTCGCCGGCGGGGCAGCCTTTCTCACGCCCAACCTCGATCCGAGGCTCCCCGTCGAGGGCGGCGACTTCCTCCCCGGTTGCGGCTCCATCGTCGAGGCCGTGGCGGCCGCCGCAGGAATGCGGCCGCTGGTCGTGGGCAAGCCGGAGCCGCCGCTGTTCGAGCTCGCACTGGCTCGCATGGGCCTCGCTGCCGAGGAGGCGGCGATGGTGGGCGACAGCGTGGACTCTGACATCCGCGGAGCGCGCCGCGTGGGGCTGACGGCCGTGTTCCTGGCCCCCAAGGGCGGTCTCGACGGCGTCGCCCACTACATGGTGAAATCCCTGAGCCAGCTGCGCCGCCTGCTGGAAACGTACACGCCCTGATGCGCGTCCTGCTGCATTCCGGAGGACCGCTCGGCCCGGATGGCCGCCGCGAGATCCTGGACTTCCTGCGCGGTCACCGCCGCGTGGCTTTCGTGACAGCCGCGAACCTCCACGACGAGCAGGCCTACTACACCCGTGTCGAGAGCCTGCTCGGCGCCCCGCCGCCAGAGGGGGCGGGGCTCGAGCTCCTGCACCTCCGCTGGAACGCCCGGCCGTTCGAGACCCTGGGGCGTGCCGAGGCGCTCTTCATGGGCGGCGGCAATACCTACGCGCTCCTCAAGCGCCTGCGGGAGGCCGGGCTCCTGCCGGCCATCCGGGAGAGGGTCGAGGCGGGTATGCCCTACGTCGGCGCGAGCGCGGGCTCCAACGTCGCGGGACCGACGATCCTGTCGACCAATGACTGGAACGTCGTGGCGCTCGACCGCTTCGACGCCCTGGGGCTCGTCGGCTTCAACATCAACCCGCACTACAAGGAGACGGATCCTGCCATGGCGCCCGGCAGCGAGACGCGGGACGATCGGATCCGCGAATACCACGTCGTCAACGCCAATCCCGTGGTGGGGCTCGAGGATGGAGCGCTCGCGCGCGTCGAGGCTTCTACAGTCACGGCGCGGGGCACGGCGAGGATCAGGATCTTCCGGCGAGGGCAGGAGCCAACCTGGCACCAGCCCGGCGAGCGGCTGCCGATCGAGGCCTGAGGCCCATTGACAGGGCAGCGCTGTCTGGCGATATTGGCACGTCATGCCCGCCCTGCCCATCACCGATCTCAGCACCGCTCACCTGTCGCTGTCCACGAGCCGCCTCGGTTTCCAGAAGCCGCTCGGCACCGCCACCAAGGCGTTACCCTCCCTCGACTACATCACCGTCAGGCTCACGGCGGGAGATCTCGAGGGACTCGGCTATGCTTTCACGCCGGGACACGGTGCCCGCGCCATCCGCGCCTGCGTCGAGGAGCTCAAGTCCGGCGTTGTCGGCGCCGATGCCCTCGCGCCGCGCGATCTCTGGGAGGCCATGGCGCGACGGCTGAGCTTCGTGGGACCCGAGGGCGTGGGCGCCTTCGCCATGGCCGCCGTGGACATTGCCTGCTGGGATCTGGCGGCGCAGGCGCACAAGGTGCCGCTCCATCGCCTGCTCGGCCATGAAGGTCGGGCGCTGCCGGTCTACGGCACGGTGGGGCTCCTTTCCCTTACGCTCGACGAGCTCCGCCAGCAAACCGCCAAGATTCTCGAGAGGGGCGTCCACGGCGTGAAGCTCATGATCGGGCATCCGGAGGCGCGCCAGGATCTCGAGCGGGTCCGCGCGGTGGCGTCACTGGTCGGGGCGACCCGGCGGGTCATGGTCGATTGCAACTGCGCTTTCGGCACGGTGTCGGACGCCATCGACCGCATGGCGGTGCTCCGGGAGCTGCCCGTCTACTGGGTCGAGGAGCCGCTCCAGCCCCACCAGATCGAGGACCTGGGCCAGTTTCGACGCCGCGCGCACTTCAAGACGGCCGCGGGCGAGAGCCTCTACCTGCCTCAGGGCATCGGCCGCCTCGTGGAACGCGGCGTGGTCGACATCGCCCAGCCCGACATCCTGCGCATGGGCGGCATCACGCCCATGCTCCGCGCGTTCGGGCTCATCGAGGCGAAGAACCTGCCCGTGGCGCCGCACCACTTCCCGGAGCTCATGACGCCGCTCCTGGGAGTCTCGCCCAACGCGCTGTACATCGAGTACCTGCCGTACTTCGTGGACGGGATCTTCGAGCAGGCGCCCGTGATCGACAGGGGGATGATCCGTCCGCTCGAAGTGCCGGGCCACGGCATCCGGTTCCATCCGGATGTGCTGAAGACCGCGCAGTAGCTCCGGCCTGCAGGTTTTTCAGCGGCCTGCTAGGCGGCGGAGAGCGTCACGAGAAGGCGGTCGACGCTCTTCGTGAGGCAGCGCTTGATCTCGTCGCGACAGGCACGGTAGCGATCTTCGCCCTGGTTGAAGGGGTCGCCGATGTCGCCCTCCTCGCCCGCGAACTCCTTCAAGGTGAAGATGGGCTGTTCCCGCGCTTCCTCGTACGCCCCCAGCATCTCCTTCTGCTGCAACGTCATGGTCAGGATCAAGTGGGCCTGGGCGATCAGATCGCGGTGCCTCCGGAGGTCCGTCGAGGTCATCGCGTCCTCCGCGAGATGGATCCCGTCCTCGCGGAGGACGATGCGCGCGTCGAGCGAGGGGATCATCCCGTCCCGGGCGTGGTTCGCGATGCCGCCCGAGCGCACCAGCACGCGGCCGTGGGCTTCGCGCTCGGCCAGCATTTTCTCGAGCAGGACGTGGGCCATCACGCTTCGGCAGGTGTTGGCGTGGCAGACGAGGAGGACGGTCCTCACCGCTCTTCCCGGGGCCACTGCCAGAAGCGGACACCCTTGCCGATGTCCTTCCACTCGCTCTTGGGGCGCTCGTTGAGCGTCCTGCCGAAGTTCGTCCCGTGAGGCTCGTGGAGGCCTGGGCCGAACGTGTCGGGCAGGAACTTGATCAGCTCCTCCGGGTCGAGCCGGCGGTCGGCGTCGATGCGGCGGATCGCCTGCGGCTGGGCCAGGAGCGTGTAGCCGTAGCCGAAGGAGTGGAAGACCTGCCCGTTGACGTGGGCCGCAGCATCGCTCGCGAGGAAGACGACGAGGGGCGCCACGTTGTCCGGGTCCCGCTCGGTGCCGATGGCCTGCTCGCTCGGCCACTTGCCCGTTTCTTCGAAGATCTTCTTGCCCCTGGGCGTCGAGTCGATCATGCGGGTGGCGCCGCTCGGCATGATCGCGTTGGCCGTCACGTTGTACTTCGCCATCGCGTTCGCCGTCGACCACGTCAGGCCGATGATGCCCGCCTTCGCGGCAGCGTAGTTGGGCTGGCCCGGTGCGCCGAGCCCCGAGACGGACGACATGCTGATGATGCGCCCCGCCTTCTGCTCCCGCATCGCGATGGAGGCGGCGCGCGTGCAGAAGAAGGTGCCGTCGAGGTGGACCGCCAGGACGGCGTCCCACTCTTCCTTGCTCATGTTGAAGATCATCCGGTCGCGCAGAATCCCGGCCACGTTCACGAGGATGTCGATCCGGCCCCACGCCTTGACGGCCTGCTCCACCATCTCTGTCGCCTGCTTGTAATCGGCGACCGATCCGTAGTTCGGCTCGGCCGTACCGCCCGCCTTGACGATCTCCTCCACCACCTTCGCCGCCGGGCCCGTCGCCACGCCCTCGCCGTCGAGCCCCGTGCCCAAGTCGTTGACGACGACCTTGGCGCCCGCCTTCGCCAGCGCGAGCGCGATGCCCCGGCCGATGCCCCTGCCGGCTCCGGTCACCACTGCGGTCTTACCGTCGAGCAGTCCCATGGTCACTCCCGTGGTCGTTGCAGGTGAACGTCGTGGTGGATCAAGCGATCAAGAGGCCACCGTTGGGCGAGAGCCACTGGCCCGTGAAGAAGGAGCTGTCGTCCGAGACGAGGAAGAGCGCCGTCTGCGCCACCTCTCTCGGCTCGGCGTAGCGGCCGAGCGGCGTCCGCGCGACGGTCGCCTTGCGCATCAGGTCGCTCATGGGCTGCGTCATCGGGGTATCGATGTACCCGGGGCAGATCGCGTTCACCCGGATCTGCCGCGAGGCGACCTCCCGGGCGACCGCCCGGGTGAAGCCGAGGATGCCGGCCTTGGCGGCGCTGTAGTGCGGCACGGCCTCGAGCCCCCAGGCCGCCACGCTCGACAAATTGACGATGGCCCCCCGGTCGCGGCGGCTCATGAGCCGCAGGGCCTCCCGCGTGCAGAAGAACGTGCCGTTCAGGTGCACGGCGATCATCCGGTGCCAGGCCTCGTCCGTCATCTCCTGCGTGACGTCCAGGTGGGTCCGGATGCCCTGGCCGCTCACCACTTCCATGATGCGGGCGTCCGCTCGCTCGCGGAGCCGGTGGCGGTCCGCCTGCGCGAGCCCGGAGCTCCCGATGCCCGCGTTGTTGACGAGCACGTCGAGCGTGCCGAAGTCGCGCTCGACCTCCGCGAACATGGCCTTGACTTGCGCGCTGTCGGCCACGTCGGCCTGGATGGCACGGGCGCGCGCGCCCGCCGCGCCGAGCATGTCCACGGTCTCCCGCGCGGCTTTCTCGTTCAGGTCGTTCGCGATGATCCGCGCGCCTTCTTCGGCGAACAGCGTGGCGATGGCGCGGCCGATCCCCGAGCCCGCGCCCGTGACGAGGGCAATCCGGTCCTTGAGTTTCATGCGCGGCCGATCAGCGGTCGAGCCAGGCGACCATCAGGCGCCCGCCGTAGTCGTGGCCGATGTTCGGGGCGAAGTTCTTGACGTAGGGCTCCCACGCCGCCATCGCGCTGACCGACGGGCCGTAGAGACCGAGGACGTTTTGGGCGACGTAGCGCTGGATGTCGAAGATGATCTCGCGGCGTTTGGCCACGTTGAAGGTGCGGCGCTGGAGCTTGATCATCTCGGTCAGCTTCGGATCGTTCACGCCGGAGGCGTTGAGGATCTGCCCCGGGATGAGATAGCGGTAGAGGTAGCTGTCGGGGTCGGTCCATGCGCCGAAGAGCCCGCCGCCCATCTTTTCGTACTTGCCGAAGATGGTGCTCGAGATGAAGGCGCCGTACTCCTTGAGCTTGATCTCGGTCTCGATGCCGGCCTTCTTCCAGCCCGCCACCGTCACTTCGACCGCGTCCATGTAGTCGGGCCCGTAGCCGGCCGTCGTCTCGAGGATGGTCTTGATCCCGCCCGGGTGGCCGGCATCGGCGAGCAGGCGCTTGGCCGCGGCCGGGTCGAACTCGTAGAGCTTCCGCCCCTCGGGCGAGAGCTGATCGATCGGAATGGACCAGTCCCTGAAGGCGGCGGGTACGGCGGGGTTGGGCGCCCCTTTCCCCTGGGACCACGCGTTGGTCTCGAGGACTTCCTTCCAGTTGGTCGCCATCGCGATGGCCCGGCGCACCCGCACGTCCTTGAACGGCTCCTGGTCTATGTGGGCCCAGGTGATGCCGCCGAAAACCACGATGTAGTCCTGCGTCTGGAGTCCCGGCTTGCGCTGCCTGGCCGCCGCGAGATCGCTCCGGCGGACGACCATGCCGTACTCGGGAGCGAAGTCGTACCTGCCGGCCAGCCACGAGGCGAACGCCGAGGCCGGGTCGGTCTCGATCGCGATGTCCACGCCGTCGACGTGGGGCAGGCCGGGGATGAAATAGTTCGGGTTGCGCACGTAGGTCAGGCGCAGGTTCGGCTCGTAGCGCTCGAGCATCCAGGGGCCCGTGCCGATGCAGCTCTCGGGCTTCTTGAGATCTCCGTACTGCTCCACGGCCTCCTTGGCGATGATCCACGCCGAGGTCGAGGCGAGCGCTTCGAGCAGCCAGGCGAACGGCTCCTTCAGCGTGAACTTGACCGTGTACTTGTCGACGACCTCGATCTTCTCTACCTGCTCGAGCAGCCCGCGGTTGGGATTGGTCGAGCCCATGAAGCGCTCGTAGGTGTACTTGACGTCCTCGGCCGTCACCTCGCGGCCGTTGACCGGCGGCTTGCTGTGCCAGCGCACGCCCTTGCGAAGCTTGAAAATGTACGTCGCGTCGTTCGGCTGGAGCCAGGACTCGGCCAAGTCGGGCTCGATCGGCTGCGTGCCGGGTTTGATCGACGCGCCGGCCTTGACCTTCACGAGACGGCTGTGGCTGAGGGACATCGCCTGCATGGTCGGGAAGGCGAGTGTCTGCTGGGGATCGAAGTGCACCGGGGCGACGGCGATGCGGAGGCGGAAGGTCCCGCCGCGCTTCGGCGCCTGCGCCTCCGCCCCGCGTGGGTCGACGAGATGCAGGCCGGCCCCGGCGGCGATCGCGACACCGCCCAGCTTGATCAGGTCCCGGCGGCTGACGGGAGTGACGAGAGGCTCGCTCATCGCTGGTTCTCCTCTTGTGATCAGAACGTAACCGGAAGCGTCTTGAGCCCGCGGAGCACGGAGGACTCGCGCCACTCCGGCGTGTCCGAGACGAGCTTGAGGGTAGGCCAGCGGCGCAGGATCGTGCCGATGGCGACCTGCCCCTCGATGCGTGCCAGGGGAGCGCCGAGACAGAAGTGGATGCCGAAGCCGAACGCAATGTGCCGGTTCTCTTGCCGCGTGACGTCGAGGCGGTCGGGGTCGGCGAAGTGCGCCGGGTCCCGATTGGCCGCGCCGATGACGGCCGCGACGATCGAGCCCTTGGGGATGTCCCGGCCGCCGATCTCGACGTCCGCCATGGTCAGGCGCCCGGTTCGCTGCACGGGCCCGTCGAATCGCAGCAGCTCCTCGACGCCGGTCTGGATCAATGCCGGGTCGGCCGCGAGGACGCGCAGCTGGTCGGGGTGCCGGAGGAGCGCCAGGAGGCCGTTGCCGATCAGGTTGACCGTGGTCTCGTGGCCGGCGATGAGCAGCAGCACGCAGGTGGCGACCAGCTCCGGCTCGCTGAGCTTGTCTCCCTGCTCCTCGGCGGCGATCAGGGCCGACAGGAGGTCCGCCCGGGGCTGCTTGCGGCGCCCCGCGATCAGCCCGCGGAAGTACTCGCGTATCGCGTCGCCTGCCACCTGGCCGCGCGTGACGGCCTCCGAGCCGGCGGGAAGTATCGAGGCGTCGAGGCTTCGCGCGATGTCGGCCGACCAGTCCTTGAAGACCTCCTGGTCGGCGAGGGGCACGCCGAGCATTTCGCAGATGACCCTGACGGGGAGCGGGTAGGCGAGATCCTCGATCACGTCCAAGCGGCCCGAGTCCGCGACCCTGTCCAGCAGCCCGTCGACGATCTCCTGGATGTGCGGGCGCATCGCCTCGACGACCCGCGGCGTGAAAGCGCGGCTGACGAGGGCGCGCAGGCGGGTGTGGTCGGGCGGGTCGCGGAAGAGCATGTCGCGCGTGTTCGCGGGGCGTGCCGGCACGCCGAGGCGGGCGTCCATGATCTCGGCCAGCCCCTCGCGGCCGAAGCGCGGATCGCGCAGGACCATGACCGCGTCGTCGTAGCGCGTCAGCACCCAGATGCCGAGCGGGCTCTGGTGGACGGGATCCTCCTCCCTCAGCCGGCGGTAAAAGGGGTACGGATCCGCGTGAAACTCCGGCAGGAGCGGATTGAACACAACCTCGCTTGACGCCACCCTGGGCCCGCCTTTCAGACGTGGATGCGAAGACTGCCGGAGTCTACGCGGATTTGGGGAACGGTGTCAAAGGCCCTGCTCAACCGTTGTCCGGGGTTCCGAGCCGCCACTTGAGGATCTTGCCCGTGGCGCTCTTCGGCAGCTCGCTCACGAGGGACACGCGGCGAGGGCACTTGAAGGCCGCCAACCGCTCGCGGCAGAAGGCCACCAGCTCGTCCGCGTCGGCGCGGGCGCCGGGGCGCAGCGTGACGAAGGCTGCCACTTCCTCGCCCAGCTCGGGGTGTGGCGTCCCGATCACGGCGGCCTCCGCCACTGCGGGGTGACCAAGCAGCGCGGCCTCGACCTCGCCGGGCACCACGGAGTACCCGCCTCGAAGTATCAGGTCCTTCACGCGTCCCACGACGCACACGAACCCTTCGGGCGAGATGGTCGCCAGGTCGCCGGTCTTGAACCACCCGTCCTGGACGACCGCGCGAGTGTCCTTCTCGGCGTGGAGATAGCCGTCCATCGCGGCGGGGGTGCGGATCCAGAGCTCGCCGGGTTCGCCTGGCGCCCGCGCCTGCCCATCGCGGTCCACCACCAGTGCCTCGACGCCGGGCACGGGCCGGCCGATCGCGTCGGGCCGGTCGGTCGGATCGTCGGCGAGGTACGAGATCGGGCGGAAGAGCTCGGTCATTCCGTAGCCTCGCACGATTCTCACTCCGGTGCGCCGCAGCCACGCCTGAGCAAGCTCCCACGGGCAGGGCGCCGCCCCCGACACGGCCAGGCGCAGGCTCGAGCACGCCGCTTCAGAGAGACCCGGGTGATCGAGCATCCGCTTGAACATGGTCGAGACGGCGGGTAGGACCGTCACGCGGTGGCGCGCGATTGCGCGCAGCGTCTCCTCGGGATCGAAGCGCTTCTGGATCACCACGGCGGCGCCCGCGAGCATCGGCGCCAGGAGCGCACCGTTGAGGCCGAAGGAGTGAGCGAGCGGAAGAGCAGCCAGCACGACGTCTTGCCGGGTGAGTCGCAGCACGGGTCCCGCCCACGAGTCATTGGCTTGGCTCAGCGCGGCGTGGGAGAGGACGGCGCCCTTCGGCCGGCCGGTGCTGCCCGAGGTGTAGAGGATGAGGGCGGGCGCGGTGGCGGACGCGCTGTCCCAGACCGCTTCCTCGTCCCGTACCTCGTCGATGACCAGGGCGGGCTCGAGGTGCGCCAGGATCCTGTCCCGTTCACCGGCAGAGAGGAGTGGGTTGAGCGGGGCCGCTGTCGCGCCCAGCTTGAGGATGCCCCAGAGAGCCGCCACGAAGCGCCAGCCGTTCGGCAGCAGGAGCGCGACCCTGTCACCCGCGCGGACGGCCCGGAGCGAGAGCCGGCGCGCCACGCCACCCGCGCGCAGCTCGATCTCTCGCCATGCGAGCGCGCCGTCGTCAGACACGAGGGCGAGCGCATCGGGCCGCCGGCGCGCGGCGGCGTCGAGCAGCGCGGCGAAGTTTTCGGACACTGGCCTAGGCCCAATTGGGCCGAGCGCGAGGCCGGCGGGGCCTGTCGCCGGGGGCCGCTGGGGGGCGGCCAGCTCCGACACCCGCTCGCCCGACTGCCGTGACCGGGCGGGTGGCGTCGGGGCAGCGCCCTGCCGCCGGGCGGAGTGGGACCCCCGAGTCGCCTCGCAGCTCGAAGAGCTGCGCTTGGGGCGAGTGGGTGACGTAGCCCGGCGGCAGGGCGCTGCCCCGACGACAGGCCCCGCCCGCCTCGCGCGTAGGGCGGTCACGCATGCGCCACGCTAGAGCCCGAAATCCCTCAGGTTGATCCGCTTCCACGCGTCGTTCGGCACGCGGTGGCGCGGCGTGTAGCTGGCGAGGGACGGCTTGGCCGTCGCGTCCACGCCCCACTTGGCGGTGTAGCCGTCTTCCTTCGCGGAGGGATCGAGGTCCGAGCCGCGAGCGTGGGTGATGATGGTGATGTCCCGGTCGGGCTGGCAGCGCGTCGCGATCGCCCACGTCACCTGTCGATCGTCGAAGATGTCCACATCCTGGTCGACCACGACCACGCGCTTCATGTAGAGGTCGGCGCCCAGGACCGACAGGATGGCGTTCTTCGCCTGGCCCGGCAGCCGCTGCTCGATCGAGACGTAGCAGGTGAACGGGCCGGGAACGCGCACGGCCTTGACCGAGGGCACCATGGCGCGCACCGCGCGATAGAGGTTGGCCTCCATCGGGATCGTCGAGAGCAGCATGTGGTCGAGGTGCGCCACCGAGATGTCCTGGAAGAATGCGCCGGCGCGGTGGGTGATCGCCTTGACCTTGACCACCTCGCGCGCGCGCTCGCCCAGGCTGTATCCGGTGAACTCGCCGAAGGGGCCCTCGGGCGTGCGCTCGCCTGGCAGGATCTCCGCTTCGATGATCATCTCCGCGTGCGCCGGCACCAGGACGTCCGAGGTCTCGCACGTGCAGAGTTCGAGCGGCTCGCGCAGCAGGGCGCCCATGATGGCGCGCTCGTCCTCGTCGATCGATCCGATGGCCAGCGCGCCGAGAGCGATCGCGGGATGCACACCGATGGCGAACGCCACCGGCAGGGGCTCGCCGCGGGACTCGGCGATCCGCTGGAGCTCCCAGAGGTGCTTGCCCGCGGTCAGGTGGATGGACGTCGTGTCCCGCCCCTTGATCATGAGGCGGTTGTAGGCGCAGTTCCAGATCTCGCGTGTCGGGTCCTTGGCGAAGGAGATCGCGGCGGTCAGGTACGCGCCCGCGTCGCCCTCGTGGTGGAGGATCTGGGGCAGGTCGTAGAGGTTGACCCGGTCGCCCGTGAGCACCACCTCCTTGCACGGCCCGCCCTTCACGATCGTCGGCGGGACGGGCTTGTCCATGGCGTGGAGATACGTCGCGAGCATCTGGTCGGGGGCCGAGCCCATCGCGAGCGCCAGCCGGGACCGGCTCGCGTGGAGGTTGGTCAGCACCGGGAACTTCGTCCCCTTCATGCGCTCGCAGATGAGCACGGGGCGGCGCCTGGCCTCGCGTTCGAGCTTGACCACGAGAGCGGTCAGCTCGTACGCAGGGTCGATCTCCTTCGAGATCACGACGATCTCGTCGGGCCTGCTGCGCTTGATCAGGTCGAGGTACGCGGGAAGGTCTTGAGCCATCGGTCGCTCCTTCAGGCGGTCTGGATCACAGCC
>Ga0335084_10001854_pt1 | contig 20049 bp, 23 predicted proteins | sample Lox_Sample_44_FD_206721 | JGI IMG/M metagenome (GOLD analysis project Ga0335084, IMG submission 206721) | Soil microbial communities from Loxahatchee National Wildlife Refuge, Florida, United States - Lox_Sample_4.4 | ecosystem: Environmental > Terrestrial > Soil > Wetlands | place: USA...
GCGAGCATGGCGGCGTCCTCCTGCCTCTAGCGTAGCCGAACGGCCCGGTCGCGACAAACCCGGGGAATCCCTTACGGACGCGTAATCTCGGCTCGGGCGATCGCCGCGTCAGGGCAGCAGGATCGAGCTGCCGAGGGTCCGCCGCGCCTCGAGGTCGCGATGCGCGCGCGCCGCCTCGGCGAGCGGATAGCGCTGGTGCACCTCGACGCGGACGGCGCCGCTGAGGACCGTCGCGAAGAGATCGTCGGCCCGCTCCACGAGCTCGGCGCGGGTGTGCGTGTAGTCCGCCAGGCCGGTGCTGGTGACGTAGAGCGAGCCCATGCGATTCAGGCGGAAGAGGTCGAACGGCGCGATGACGCCGGACGCGGTGCCGTACGAGACCACGAGCCCGCGGCGGCGCAGGCACTTGAGCGACGTCTCGAACGTGCTCGCGCCGACGCCGTCGTAGACCACCGGCAGCCCGGCGCCGCCGGTCAGCTCGCGCACGCGCGCGACGACGTCCTCTTTCGTGTACAGGATCGGATGCTCGCAGCCGTTCGTGCGCGCGAGCTCGGCCTTCTCCTCGGTGCTGACCGTACCGATGACCTTGACGCCGAGATGTCGGGCCCACTGGCACATGACCAGGCCCACTCCGCCCGCCGCAGCGTGGATGAGGATCGTCTCGCCGGCCCTGGCCGGATAGGCGCCGCGGATCAGGTACTGTGCGGTCAGGCCCTTCAGCACGAGCGCCGCCGCAGTCTCGTCGTCGATCGCCTCCGGCAGCTTCACCAGTCGCCACGCCGGCATCACGGTCGCCTGCGAATACGCCCGCGGCCGGTCGGAAGCGTACGCGACGCGGTCGCCCGGCTTCACCTCCGTCACGCCTGCGCCGACCGCCTCGACCACCCCGGCCGCTTCCATGCCGATCACGTGCGGCAGCTGCGCGAGCGCATAGCGCCCGGTGCGGTGGTGAATGTCGGTGAAGTTGAGCCCGATCGCCGTATGGCGGACGCGCGCCTCGCCGGGCCCCGGCTCGCCGATGTCGACCGCCTCGTAGCGCAGCTCTTCCGGGCCGCCGTGCTTGTGGATGCGGACAGCGTTGACGCGCGGCATTCCGGTCTCCTCGTGGGCCTAGGCGCCCTTGGCGCGGTGCTGGTTGCCGCCGACGGTCACGCCCGCCCAGCCCTCGATCGTCTTCATCAGGGTCGTGTAGTCGTCCTGCCCGCGCCCCTCGGTCATCGCCTGGAACCAGAGCTGCACGACCGCCGACCCGACCCACATCGGCACGCCGAGCGCCCGCGCTTCGGCGAAGCAGAGCTCGACGTCCTTGTACATGATGCCGAGCTTGCCGCCGTAGTCGAACGTCCGCGGCAGGATCGACTGCGGAAACTTGTCCGTGGTGGCGGTGTTCCGGCCGGTGCTCGCGTTCACCACGTCGATCAACGTATGCGCGTCGACGCCCGCCTTCACCGCCATCGCCGCCGCTTCCATGGCGACCGCCATCCCCGCGGCCGAGATCATGTTGTTGGCGAGCTTCGTGATCTGCGCGAGCCCCGGCTCCGCGCCGACGTAGAAGACCTTGCCGGCGATCGCCTCGAACAGCGGCCGCGCGCGGTCGAACGCCGCCCGCTCGCCCGCCACCATCGTCGCCAGCTTTCCGGCGCGCGCACCGCGCGGCCCGCCGCTGACCGGCGCGTCGAGCACGCTGATCCCGCGCGCCCTCAGTCCGTTCGCGATCGCCTTCACGGCGGCGGTGCCGATCGTAGAGGTCTCGATGTAGACGCGCACCCCTTCGGCCCCGGCAATGCCGTCGGGGCCGAGCGCCACGCTCTTCGAGATCTCCGGCGACGGCAGGCATGCGAAGACCGTCTCGGCGCCCGTCGCCGCCTCGCGCGCGGAGGCCGCCGCGATCGCGCCGCGCGCGGCGAGCGGCTGCATCGCCGCGGCATTCGCGTCGAACACCGCGACCCGATGGCCGGTCGCGACGAGGCGCTCCGCCATCGGCGCGCCCATCTGCCCGACTCCGATGAAACCGATCCGGCTGCTCATCCCCGACTCCGCTCAGATCCTACAAAAAAGGCGCGGCCCGCATCCGCGTCGCCCGGATGCGGGCCTTCCGTTCCGACGCGCCTACTGTTTCGGCCAGTACGGCTTCGCGAGCGCGCGATCGACCGGCGACACGGTGACCGGCACGCCCTTCTGCCACTGGACGATGACGAGCGGCGCGTTCATCCGCCGGCCCTTCTCGTCGAACTGCACGCCGCCGGGGAACGCATCGGCGGCGGGGCCGGTCGTCAGCTTCATCTTGCGGATCTCGTCGGCGACCTTGACCTTGTCGGCGGACTTCGCGCGCTCGAGCCCCTCCTTAAGGATCCACATGTCGCCGTAGCCCGTGATGGCGTCCTGCGTGATCCACGGCTCACCGGTGCGCTTCTTGAACGTCTCGTTGATCGACTCGTGGCCCTTCATGTTCCAGTCGGCGACGATGAACATCAGGCCTTCGAGCAGCTCCGGCGTCACGTTCTTGAGCACCTCGGGCGCGCCCATGTGCGCGCCGTTCGCGATCACCGGCACCACGCCCTTGCCGAGCCGGAACTCGTTCATCTTCTCCAGTCCGAGCTTGAGGTCGGAGATCGTCGTCGAGACGAAGAACAGGATCTCGGGGCGCGTCGAGCGCACCTTCTGGATAAGCGGCGTCGCATCCGACAGCGGCGGGGTGTAGGTCTCGTCCATCAGGACCTTCATGCCCGCCTTCGCGAGGCCCCCTTCGCGCAGCGGCTTCAGGAAGAACACCGGCGAGGCGGTGTTGTCGCCGATGATCCCCGCGGTCGCCGGCGCCTTGCCGGTGGCGGTCTTCGCGAGCTCGACGATCGCGGGCACCGCGTTGATCGACTGCACGCTCGCGATCGGCGAGGTCTGGAAGACGTACTTGAACCCGCGGTCGGTGATGTTGTCGGCGTACGAGAGCGTGAGCCACGGGATCTGCGCGCGCTCGGTCACCTCGGTCACCGCGAGCGTGAAGGTACTCAGCCACGCGCCGGTGCCGCCGACGAGGTCGGGCTCCTGCGCGGTCAGCCGCTGCGCGGCGTTCTTCGCCTTCTCCGCCGAGTCGCCGGCGTCGGCGACCACGAGCTTCAGCTTCGCGCCGCCGAGCGACTTGATGCCGCCCTTCTGGTTGATCTCGTCGACCGCCATCTCGGCGCCCATCTGGATCAGCTGGCCCTGACGCGCCCACGGTCCGGAGATCGGGGCGATCACGGCGACCTTGACTTCCTTCTGCTGCGCCCACAGCGCCGGGGAGAACGCGGCCGCCAGGGCCGCCGCCGCGATCCCCACGGCCAGCCCGGCCCGACGTCCAACGCTGGAACCCTCACTCTTCGGCCACATGACTTCCTCCTTTAGTTAGATCCCGAGATACGCGCGCTTCACGCGCGCATCCGCCATAAGCTCGTTGTGCGTACCCTGCATGACCACGCGCCCGGTCTCGAGGACGTAGCCGCGGTCGCAGGACTCGAGCGCTTCCGCCACGCGCTGCTCGACGAGCAGGATCGTAATGCCGTGCTCGCGATGGATCTGGTGGATGCGCTCGAAGATCGCGTCGACCACCGTCGGCGCGAGCCCCATCGACGGCTCGTCGAGCATCAGGAGCTCGGGCGCCGAGGCGAGCCCGCGGCCGATCGCGAGCATCTGCTGCTCGCCGCCGGAGAGCGTCCCGGCGAGTTGCTCGCGGCGCTCCTGGAGCACCGGGAAGAGCGCGAGGATCATCGGCAGGAGCTCGCGCCAGCGCGCGCGGCCGTTCCGCGTGTACGCGCCCATCTCCAGGTTCTCCATGACGGTCATGGAGGCGAACACCTGCCGCCCCTCCGGCACGTGCGCGATGCCGTGCTGGGCCCGTTCGCCCGGCGGCACCGCGAGGAGATTCTTGCCCTTGTATGTGATCTCGCCCGAGACCGGCGCGACCGTGCCCGAGATCGTCTTGAAGAGCGTCGACTTGCCGGCGCCGTTCGGCCCGACGACGGTCACGAACTCGCCCTGGTCTACGTCGAGCGACACCCCGCTCAGGGCGTGCAGCCCGCCGTAGGCGACCTCAAGTGACCGGATCTGCAACACGGTCCATCCATTTCTTGCCGAGGTAGGCCTCGATCACCGCGCGGTTGCGAACCACCTCGGCGGGCGGCCCGCTCGCGATCAGGCGGCCGTGGTCGAGGACGCTGAACTCGTCGGCGAGCTTCACCATCGCCTGCATCGTGTGCTCGATGATGACGATGGTCACGCCTTCGCGGTTCACCTGGCGGATGATCTGCAGAATCTCGTCGAGCGCGTCGTGCCCGAGCCCGGCGAGCGTTTCGTCGAGCAGCAGCAGCCGCGGCCGCGGGGCGAGCGCTCGCGCGAGCTCCATCAGGCGGAGCTGCTTGGTCGTGAGCCCGCCCGCGATCGCGTACGCCTGCTCGTCCGCGAGCCCGACGCGCGTCAGCGCCGCGAGCGCGAGCGCCTCCGCCTCGGCGTCGGTGGCGGCGCCGGCATAGGCGCCGGTGATCACGTTCTCGAGCACGCTCATGCGCGGGAACGCGCGTACCACCTGGAAGGTGCGGCCGATGCCCTGACGGCAGATCTGGTGCGGCTTTCGTCCGACGAGCTCGGCGCCCTCGAACCGGATGCTGCCCGTTGCGGGCGCGAGGAAACCGTTGATGACGTTGAAGAGCGTCGTCTTGCCGGCGCCGTTCGGTCCGATGATCCCGTGGATCGCACCCGCCTTGACCACGAGGTTCGCCTCGTCGACGGCCCGCAAGCCCCCGAAGGCGTGCGTGACGCGCTCGAGCGTGAGCACCGGCCTCGCCTCGCCCGCGGGTTTCGCCGCGACCGCGGGCGCCGCCGCAACGCGCGGCACCGCCGGCGGAGGGCGCGCCGGCGCGAAGCGGTCACGGAGCTTCCAGTAGATGCCCTCGGGCGCAAGCAGGATGATGACGATGATCGCGAGCCCGTACACGACGCCCTGGATGCCGGGGACGATGTGGCCGAGCTCGCCGTTCAGGATCTCGGCGAGCGGCACGAGCACCGCGGCGCCGATCACCGGCCCCCAGAAGATGCCGACGCCGCCGAAGAGCGAGACGATCAGCGCCTGCGCCGAGACCAGCATGCCGAACATGGTCTGCGGGGTCACCACCAGCAGCACGCTCGCGTAGAGCCCGCCGGCGGCGGCAGCGATAGCGGCGCTCAGCATGATCGCGTACATCTTCTGCCGCGGCGCGTCGATGCCGGCGGCTTCCGCCGCCGGCTCGTTCTGCTTGATCGCGAGGAGCGACCGGCCGAAGCGCGAGCGCTCGACGTGGAGCGACACGATCATCGCGGCGACGAGCAGGATCATCGCGAGCACCATGTAGCTGCGCGGGTCGGAGAACTGGGCGTAAGCGTGCGGGTTCTCGCGCTTCATCGGCAGCGAGACTTCCTGGTATCCCATCCACTCGAAGACGTAGAGCATCGCGAGCGGGTACGCGAGCATCGACAGCGCGAAGTAGTGGCCGCGGAGGCGGAAGGTCGGAATGCCGATGATGACCGCTGCGATCACGCCGACCGCGACGCCGAGCGGGATCCCGATCCACGGCGTGACGCCGAACTTCACGAACGCGATCGTCATCGTGTAACCGCCAAGCCCGAAGAACGCGGCCTGGCCGAACGAGATCATGCCGCTGTAGCCGCTCAGCATGTTCCAGCTAAGGCCCATCGTCGCCCAGATGAGGACGAGGGTCATGATCAGCTGGTAGTACGAGTTGCGGACCAGCAACCCCAGCAGGAGGTATGCTACGGCGAACGCCGCGATCACGCCGTAGTGCTTCCACGCGCCGCCGTGCAGCGCCTTCGTCACGCGCGCTCCCAGGTGCGGCCGAACATGCCGCGCGGCCAGAAGAAGATGATCAGCAGGAAGACGACGAAGATCGCGGTGTTCTGCAGCTGGTACGGTAGGACGAGCGTCGACATCTGCTGCACGAGGCCGATCGTGAGTCCGCCCCAGAACGCGCCGAGGATGCTGCCGAGCCCGCCGAGGATGACACCGGCGAACATGACGACGACGAAGTCGAAACCGATGTAGGGCTGAAACGACTGCGAGCTCGCGATCAGCCCGCCCGCGATGGCGGTGATGCCGACCCCAAGGCCGAACGCGAGGCGGTGCGAGCGGTCGACGTCCACGCCGACGTAGGCGGCGGCGATCGGATTGTCGGCCGCCGCGCGGAGCGCCTTGCCGAGCCGCGCGCGGCCGAGGAAGAAGTAGAGCGCGATCGCGAAGGCGACCGCGATCGCGAAGCTCACCGTCCGCGCCTGGTTGAGGAACACCGGGCCGAGCTCCCACGACTCGCGCGAGAGCGGCGTCTGGACCGAGATCGGCACCGAACCGAACAGGATCAGCCCGCCGTTCTGCAGGATCAGCGACAGGCCGAGCGTCAGGATGATCTGGGCGTAGTGGCCCTCGGCTTCCGCCGTCACGACGCGCACCCCGGTCACGCGCGCGATCAGGTAGCGGTGGAGCAGCCAGCCGATGACGAAGACGATCGGGCCGGCGAGGATCGCGCCGACGATCGGGCCCGCATACGGGCCCATGAAGGCGAGCACGCCGAAGCCGGTGACGAGGTAGAACGCGATGTACATGCCGAGCATCATGAAATCGCCGTGGGCGAAGTTCACGACGCGCATGACGCCGAAGATGATCCCGAGGCCGACGCACATCAGCCCGTAGGTGCCGCCGACCAGGAGCCCCGCGGCGAACGCCTGCAGGAAGTCGACGAGGAACCACTTCACCGCGTCCACGGAGCTGACCTTTCGGTGCGCGCGGTCGATCGGCGCGGACCGCGATGGCCGCGTCGCTCCCCGTGGGGCGTCCCTCTCACCGCTCCTCCTCCGTTTGCCTGCGCCCGTGGGCGAGCGCGTTCTTCGTGCTTACGAGGCGGCCATCCTAGCCCAAGGCCCGCCGGGACCGAGAACTGTTTCGCCCATGCGCGACCGCCGTCCGGCCTATAGGCCGTGCGCGACGAGCTCGCCGCCGTCGACCACCAGGACGGTGCCGGTGATGAACGCGGCCTCGTCGGAATGCAGGAAGAGCGCCGCGTGGGCGACGTCCCATCCGGTCCCCATCTTGCGCCCGAGGGGGATCTTGCTGTCGCGTGCCGCGATCACCTCCGCGCGCGGCCGGCCCTGCGCCACGCGCGCCTCGATCGCCATCGGCGTGTTCATCAGCCCGGGCAGGATCGCGTTGACCCGGATGCCGTACTGCGCGTTGGCGGCGGCGACGTTCTCGGTCATCGCGATCATCGCCGCCTTCATCGTCTTGTAGCCGAGCAGCGGATACGCCTGCGCGGCGGCGAGCGACGAGATGTTCACGATCGAACCGCGGCCGCGGCTCCGGAAGCCGGGCAGCGCATGCTTGGTGGCAAGCCACGCCGTCTTCAGGTTGACCGCGAAGCTGCGGTCGAAGGCATCCTCGGTCAGCGTGTCGGCCGGCGCGTCGCCGAGCGCGATGCTCGCGCCCACGTTGTTGTGGAGGATCTCCAGCGGGCCGAAGCGCTCGACGGTGACGGCGAGCACGCGCTCGACGTCCGCCTCGCGCGTCGCATCGGCCTGGAGCGCGATCGCTTCGCCCTTCTCCGCGCGGATCATCCGCACCGTGTCCTCGGCGGACGCCAGGTCGCGGTCGACGACCGCGACGCGGGCACCTTCGCGGCCGAGCACGATCGCGGCCGCCCGGCCGTTGCCCACCGTCTGGCCCGGCGTCTGGCCACCGCCCATCACCACTGCCACTTTGCCTGCGACACGTCCGGCCATGGCGTCCTCCTACTCTAAGTGTTGTTCAGCAAGGCCTGCATCGCCCGGTGCGCGCGCCGTGCGCGCTCGAGCGCCGGGAGGCCGGCAGTCGAGCGCACCGGCGCCTCGACGCTGAGCGGCGTGGCCGCGGGCAAGGCGCGGACGAGCTCCGCGAGCGGCAGCACGCCCTCGCCGGGCAGGAGCCGTCCGGTGCGCGCCTCGCGGATCAGGTCGGGCGCCGCGGTGGGCATGCCCGGCTCCGCGTCGCAGATCTGGGCGTAGCGGAAGAGCGACGGGTCGACGTGCGCGAGGTCCGCAGGCACGCCGCCCGACCGGCTGAAGTGCAGCGCGTCCACGAGGATCGAGGCGTTCGAGCGGCCCGACCGTCTGATCATCCGCGCGGCGTCAGCGAGTGTTTTCACGCCGGTGTAGATCGCGAACTCCAGGCAGACGTCCAGGCCGTACGGCGCGGCGCGATCGCAGAGCTCGCCGAAGCGATCGAGCGTCCGCGCCTCCTCGGGCTCGGTACTCATCACGAGCACGTACTTCGCGCCGAGGTGCGCGCCCGCCTCGAGGAAACCCTCCGGGATGCCGAGCGGCGTTTCCGGCTCGAAGCGCAGGAACTCCACGTCGAGCACCGACACGCCCGTGTCGGCCATCCTGGCGAGCGTTTCCCGCATCATCGGGGTGTCGCCGAGCATGTCGTACGGCGGCACCCCCACGCTCGGCGTGGCGGTCAGCCGGATGCCGACCCTCCGGAATCCCGCGGCCGCCGCGAGCGTGACGAGCTCGGGCGGTGTCGCGTCGAGAACGGTGAGGTGCGCGAGCGAGAGCTCGCGGCGCGGCGCGGTCGTCACCCGGTCAGTCCTTCGCGAACGGGAACTCGGCGAGGAACTTCTGGTACTCGGGCTCGTTGTCGATCTGCATCGTCGCGAGGAAGCGCACGACCGCGTTGTAGAACGCGATCGTGATGACGAGGTCGGTGAGCCGTTCGTAGTCGAGGTCCTTCTTCAGCGCGTCGAACGTCTCCTCCGAGATCGCGAACCCCTGGGTCATCTCGCGCGCCGCGCGGAGTACGGTCCTCGCCAGCGGCTCGAGCTTGCTCGATTGGCCCGCGGTTTCGGCCGCGAGCGCGCGGAGATCGTCGTCCGACACGCCGAAGTCGCGGCCGATCTTGATGTGATGCGTGTACTCGTAGACCGACTTGGTCAGGTACCCGACCTGCAGGATCGCGAGCTCGCGGAGCCGCGGGTCGAGCCGGCTCTGGTGGCGGATGAACTCGCCGAGGCCGTGGAACGCGCGCGCGCCGTTCGCGCTGTGCACCATCGCGCGGAAGAGATTGATGTTCCGCTTGAGCAGGTCCTTGTGCTCCGCCGGCAGGTCGGACTGGTCGAGATACGGGACACGCGCCATGGTTCACCTGTGGTTGCAATCGCTTCACGGCAGGCCGGCGCCGGGTACGTCGACCCCGACGATCTCGATCCGCCCGTCGGACTTCTCCGCCATCTTCGGCCCGCTGCCGGTATTGGTGATCACGAACAGCGTGCGCCGGTCGGGGCCGCCGAGCATGCAGGCGTAGGAGCACCGCTCGCCGCCGGTGTCGACGGCCTGCGCGATCCGGCCGCCCGGCAGCACGCGGATCACGTGATGGCCGCGCGCGTCGGCGACCCAGACCGCGCCTTCGGCATCGAGGCAGATCCCGTCGGGGAAGATGCCGTCGAGCGCCGCGAAGAGCCGGCGATTGCCGAGCGCGCCGTCGGCGGCCACGTCGAACGCGGTGAGCCGGTGGGCGAAGGTCTCGGCGACGATCAGCGTCCGGCCGTCGGGAGCGATCACCATGCCGTTCGGAAAATGGAGATCGTCGCCCACGAAGGCGGCGTTGCGCCCGTCAGGATCGACGCGGATGATGCGGGTGTCGCGCGGCGGCGCGTCGCTGTGCCGGTCGTAGCCGAAGTTGCCGACGTACGCTCTGCCGGCCGCGTCCACCACCATGTCGTTGCAGAGACCGGTCGCGAGCGTCGAGAGGTCGGCGTGGAGATGCAGCGCTTTGCCGTCGAACCGCAGCACGCGGCGATCGAGCATCGAGACGACGAGGAGCTCGCCCTTCGCGGTCCAGCCGAGTCCCGACGGACGCTGCGGGACTTCGACGATCGTCTCGTCGCGGCCGTCGAGACCGACCGTCGCGACCCGGTGCGCATAGAAATCGGAGAACCAGAGCTTGCCGTCGCGCCAGCGCGGGCCTTCGCCGAACTTCAGGCCGGCGAGCAGGACCTCGAGCTTCGTCCCACCTGTCATCGGACACCTCTCTCCTGCCGCGTGGGACGAATGCCGCACGCCGGACAATTTCCAGATTACCAAAGAAGGCGCCGCACGGTCTCGCACCGGCGTGCGACGAGGCTCACGGGCTGAGCCCGCGACCGGCGCAGACTCTGGCCCGTGCAATCGAACGACCGAACCCGCCGGCGGGGAACGCCGTCGGCTCCCGAAGCGCTGCAGAAGATCACGGACGAGCGTCGCGAGCATCCGACTCGCGCCGAGCGCGCGCTCGAGGCGATCCTGAACGGGCTGAACGCGGGCGCGCTCGCCGGGCGGTTCCGGCGCGAAGCGGTCTGCGGCCGGAGCCGGATCGTGGACTTCTGCTTCCCCGAGGTGCGCCTCGCGATCGAGGTCGACGGCGCCTATCACCGCTCCACGCCGCAGCGAAGCCAGGATCGCTTCAAGGAAACTGCGCTCGGGTCGGCGGGCATCATGCGGGTTCGCGTCACGAACGAAGAGGTGTTCGGGGATCGCGCGCGGCCGCTCGGCAAGCTCCGGCAGCCGTGGCGGGAGGCGCTGCAGGAAGCGCGGCGGCCCGCGGGCACGCCCCGCCATCCCGCGCTGCGGCATTGACCGGGCGCACTCGCCTCGCGCACCATGGACGCATGGCGCCACTTCTCGAGGTCCTGGACCTCCGCACGCAGTTCACTACCGGACGGGGCGTCATCCGCGCCGTGGACGGCGTGTCCTGGGACGTGCTGCCCGGGGAGACGGTCGCGCTCGTCGGCGAATCCGGCTGCGGCAAATCGGTGAGCGCGCTCTCGGTAATGCGCCTCGTCGCGGAACCCGCCGGGCGGATCGTCGGCGGGCGTATCCTCTTCAAGGGACGCAACCTCCTCGCCCTCTCCGAGGAGGAGATGCGGCAGGTGCGCGGGCGCGAGATCGGGATGGTCTTCCAGGAGCCGATGACCTCGCTCAACCCGGTCCTCACCATCGGCCGCCAGCTCACCGAGACGGTGGAGATCCACCTCGGCATGACGAGCGTCCAGTCGCGCGCCCGCGCGGTCGAGCTCCTCGACACGGTCGGCATCCCGGATCCGGATCGCCGACTCGGCCAGTATCCGCACCAGTTCAGCGGCGGGATGAGGCAGCGCATGATGATCGCCATGGCACTGTCGTGCAATCCCGCGCTCGTCCTCGCCGACGAACCCACGACCGCGCTCGACGTCACCATCCAGGCACAGATCCTCGAGCTGCTGAAGAGCCTGTCCCGGAAGTTCGGCGTGGCGATGCTGATCATCACCCACAATCTCGGGGTGGTCGCCAGGTACGCGGACCGGGTCAACGTGATGTACGCGGGCCGCATCATCGAGCGCGGGACCGCGGCGGCGATCTACGCCGAGCCGCGCCATCCGTACACGATCGGGCTGCTGCGGTCGGTCCCGCGCCTCGACGCGCCGCGCCGCGAGAAGCTCCTGCCGATCCCCGGCCAGCCGCCCGATCTCGGCCGGCTGCCGCCCGGCTGCGCGTTCGCGCCGCGCTGCGATCACGTCGTCGAGCGCTGTCACACCGCGGTGCCGCCGCTCGACGACGTCGGGCCGGGGCATCGCGCCGCGTGCTGGGTTTCGGAATCGCTGCGGGATCGGGTGTCCGCGTGAACCCTGCCTGCTCTAAGGGAAAACCCTGAGCACGCGCGAGGGGCATCCGATGACCGAGTCGCTCGCCATGCTCGACGCGCCTCGCGCCGCAACCACGAAGGCGGGCGAGGTCGTGCTCTCGGTCCGCAACCTCGTCAAGTACTTCGAAGTCGGGGGCGGGCTCTTCGGCGGACCGCGCGCGCTCGTCAAGGCGGTCGACGGCGTGAGCTTCGACATCCGCCGCGGTGAGACGCTCGGGCTCGTGGGCGAGTCGGGGTGCGGCAAGACGACGACCGGCCGGTGCATCCTGCATCTCGATCGCCCAAGCTCGGGCGAGATCGTGTTCGAGGGGCAGGATCTCACCGCGCTCTCCGAGGCCGCGCTCCGCAAGGCGCGGCGGCGCATCCAGGTGATCTTCCAGGATCCCTACAGCTCGCTCAATCCGCGGATGACGGTGGGCGAGATGATCGACGAGCCCCTGGCGGTGCACGGCATCGCACCCGAGCCGAAGGCGCGGGCGGCGCGGGTGAAGGAGCTCCTCTCGCAGGTGGGGTTCGCGCCGAACATGGCGAGCCGCTACGCGCACCAGCTCTCCGGCGGCCAGCGGCAGCGCGTGGGGATCGCCCGCGCGCTCGCGTCGGAGCCGAGCCTGATCGTGTGCGACGAGCCGGTGTCGGCGCTCGACGTGTCGATCCAGGCGCAGATCATCAATCTCCTCGAGGCGCTGCAGGAGCGGCTCGGGCTCACCTATCTCTTCGTCGCGCACGACCTGTCCGTGGTGCGGCACATCTCCGACCGCGTGGCGGTCATGTACCTCGGCAAGATCGTCGAGGTCACCGACCGCGATTCCCTCTACGCGTCGCCGCAGCACCCGTACACGCGGGCGCTGCTCTCGGCGGTGCCGATCCCGGACCCCGCGCTCGAGGCGAAGCGCGAGCGGACGGTCCTCCGGGGGGAGGTGCCGAGCCTGCTGAAGCCCCCGTCGGGCTGCGTCTTCCACTCCCGCTGCCCGATCGCGATCGACGCGTGCCGGCAGACGGTCCCCGAGCTGCGCGAAGTGCGCGCCGGCCATCGGGCCGCATGCCTCCGCATCTAGCCGGGGCTTGACACGAGGAACCGTGGAGCCCACGCTTTGACCTCCCTGGGGCCGATGCGTCAGCTCCCATCAGGGGGCGATACCGAGAGATCGGGCGTTCCAACGACCCGGCCGGTAACGAAGTTCAGTTGAACGAGGAGGAAGTGGAATGCGCACTGACCAGCGACGCCTGGCGATCGTGCTGCTTTGCACGATCTTCGCAGTAATCCCTGCCGCAGCCCAAGAGAAACCTCACTACGGGGGCGAGCTCGTCTTCACCGTGCCCTCCGAGATGCCGTCCTACGACGGGCATCGCGAGCAGACCTTCGGGCTGATCCATCCGATCGCACCGCACTACAACACGCTCCTGCGCGTGGATCCGAACGATCCGACCGGCACCAAGCCGGTCGGCGACCTCGCTGAGAGCTGGACGGTGTCGCCCGACGGGCTGACCTACACCTTCCAGATCCGCAAGGGCGTGAAGTTCCACGACGGGAGCGACATGAGCTCGCGCGACATCAAGGCCTCCTACGACAAGATCATCTTCCCGCCGGCCGGTGTGGCGAGCGTCCGTAAGGCCACCTACGAGGTGGTCGAATCGGTGGAGGCGCCCGACCCCTATACGGTGCGCTTCAAGCTCAAGTGGCCCTCGGGAGCCTTCCTGCAGTCGCTCGCCTCGCCCTGGAACTTCATCTACAGCGCCGACATCCTGGCGAAGGACATGCACTGGTACGAGACCCACATCATGGGCACCGGCCCGTTCCTGTTCGTCGAGCACGTGAAGGGCTCGCACTGGGTTGGCAAGAGGAATCCGAACTACTGGGACAAGGGCAAGCCGTACCTCGATGGCTACCGCGCGCTCTTCATCCGCGCCCACGCCGCCCAGGTCGCCGCGGTCCGCGGCGAGCGCGCGCACATCCAGTTCCGGAGCTTCACTCCGGCCGACAAGGAAACGCTGACCGCCGCGCTCGGCGACAAGATCAAGTTCCAGGAGTGCTCGTGGGACTGCGTCCTGCTGGTGGCGATCAACCACACCAAGAAGCCGTTCGACGACAAGCGCGTGCGCCGCGCGCTCTCGCTCGCGCTCGACCGCTACGAGGCGTCGAAGACGCTGTCCAAGATCGCCATCGTCAAGGACGTCGCAGGCATCCAGGTGCCCGGGACGCCGTTCGCGACGCCGCCCGAGGAGCTGCAGAAGCTCGCCGGCTACTGGCCCGACATCGAGAAGTCCCGCGCCGAGGCGCGGCGGCTGCTCAAGGAGGCCGGGGTGCCCGAGGGATTCTCCTTCACGTTCAAGAACCGCGGGACGCCGATGCCGTACGAGCCGATGGCGATCTGGCTGATCGACCAGTGGCGCAAGATCGGCCTGAACGTGAAGCAGGAGGTAGTCGAGCCCGCCGCCTATTACGGCGTGCTGCGCAAGCCCGACGCGTTCGACGTGGCGATGGACTTCCAGTGCGGGTACATCGTCGAGCCCGACCTCGACATCTACAAGTTCATCTCGAACGACAAGAACCCGGACAACTACGGCTACTACACCGACCGGGTGCTCGATGCGCTGTACGAGAAGCAGTCGCGGGCGACGAACGTCGACGAACGCAAGAAGATCCTGCGCGAGTTCGAGCGGCGGGTCCTCGACGAGGAGGCGCACTACATCATGACGCTGCAGTGGCACCGCATCATCCCGGAGAGCTCGAAGGTCCACGGCTGGCAGATCACGCCGAGCCACTACCTCAACAACCAGCTCGACACCGTCTGGCTCTCGGAGTCCGGGGGCTAGCGCCGGGTCTCGTGTACCGGCGGCGGCGGGCGCCGCCGCCGGCGCGCGGGGAGAAATGCCGTTGACGAAGTACATCATCAAGCGCTTCCTGCTGATGATCCCGACGCTCATCGGGGTCGCGGTGCTGATCTTCCTCCTGCTGCGCGTCGTCCCGGGCGACATCGTCGACGTCCGCTTCGTCTCGCAGGGGCAGTTCGCGCCGCAGGAGGTGCTGCAGATCGAGCGTGCGAAGCTCGGCCTCGACAAGCCCGTCTGGCAGCAGTTCACGAGCTGGATGTGGGGGCTCGCGCACCTCGACTTCGGCGTCTCGATGTGGACCGGGTCGCCGATCACCGAGGAGATCAAGCTCCGGTTCGCACTCTCGCTCCAGCTCGCCGTGATGGCGACGGTCGTGGCGACCGTGCTCGCGATCCCGCTCGGCGTGATCGCGGCGCTCAAGCAGGACACCTGGGTCGACTACGCGGTGCGGGTGTTCTCGATCGCCGGGCTCGCGATGCCGTCGTTCTGGCTCGGCATCGTGCTGATCCTCGTGCTCCTCATCTTCTTCCACTGGCTGCCGCCGATGGTGTTCACGCCGTTCTGGGTCGATCCGTGGGAGAACCTCGCGCAGCTCATCTGGCCGGCGCTCGCGGTCGGCTACCGGTACTCGGCAGTCGCCACCCGGATGACGCGCTCGGCAATGCTGGAGGTGCTGCGGGAGGACTACATCCGGACCGCGCGCGCGAAGGGGCTGTGGCTGAGGCTCATCCTGGTGCGCCACGCCCTCAAGAACGCGATGCTCCCGGTGGTCACCGTCATCGGTCTCGAGTTCGCGTTCCTGCTTGGCGGCCTAGTCGTCACCGAGCAGGTGTTCAACCTGAACGGGCTCGGCATGCTGTTCGTCGAAGCCATCTCGCACCGCGACTACACGCTGACCCAGGCCCTGGTGCTCCTCGTGGCGTCGGTCTTCATCCTCGTCAACTTCCTGACCGACGTCGCCTATGCGTGGCTCGACCCGCGGATAAGGTATCGGTGACATGAGCGCCGTACCGCAGCAGTCCGAGCTCTTCGACGACGCTTCGACCGAGCGCCGCTTCTCGTTCGTGCGCAAGTTCGTCGAGCGCCAGACGCTCGGCGCCCTGGGGGCCGCGGCGATCCTCGTGATGGTCGTCGCCGCGGCGGCGGCCCCGCTCCTTGCACCCTACGATCCGCTCGCGATCGACTTCGCAGCGATGCTGACCCCTCCCGGCGCCGCCCATTGGCTCGGCACCGACGCCTTCGGCCGCGACGTGTTCTCGCGCATCATCTACGGCTCGCGCACCGCGCTGGAGGTGGGGTTGGGCGCCTCCCTCCTCGGCGCGACGATCGGCGCGGTCATCGGCGTGGCGAGCGCGTACTTCGGCGGGCGCATCGATTTCGTCGTCCAGTGGTTCATGGACATCCTCCTCTCGTTCCCGCTGATCGTTCTCGCCCTCGCGGTCGTCGCGATCCTGGGGACAGGCGCCGGCAACGTCGTCCTCGCGATCGCGGTGCCGATGATTCCGCGGTGCGCCCGCGTCACGCGCTCGAGCGCCCTCGCGATCCGGGAGATGCCCTACATCGATGCCGCGCGGGCAGGCGGCTTCAGCCATGCGCGGATCATCCTGCGGCACATGCTGCCGAACGTCATGGCACCGTACCTGATCATGCTGACCGCCTTCCTCGGCCAGGCGATCCTGCTGGAGGCCTCGCTCTCCTTCCTCGGTCTCGGCGTCCAGGAGCCGACCGCGGCATGGGGATTGATGCTGAGCGGGGCCGCAGTCGATTTCGCGGAAAAGGCCCCCTGGATGGCGATCTTCCCGGGCCTTGCCATCAGCCTCGCGGTGTTCGCGTTCAACCTCTTCGGCGATTCGCTCCGCGACGCGCTCGATCCGAAGCTGAAGACGCTCTAACTTCCATCGACCAGGCAAACGCCGGGAGGCCTGCCATGCCGACGTTCCGCAAAGTCGTGCTGTACACCGATCGCGACGGCCGCGCGAAATTCCGCGAGGAGGAGGTGGCGCTCCCGGAGGGAACGCCGCAGGCGATGCTCTCGGAGGTGTTCGGCTCCTCCGGCTACCAGCTGCGCCACAGCCCGGTCGGCTTTCGCAGCCAGTGGCACTGCACGCCCAAGCCGCAGTGGGTCTTCATCCTCGGCGGGGAGATGGAGATCGGGCTGCAGGGCGGCAGCTCGCGCGTGTTCAAGCCGGGCGAGCACTTCTATTCGGCGGACACGCTGCCTGAGGGAGCGACCTTCGATCCGAAGGTCCACGGTCACTGGAGCGCCCAGCGGGGCGGGAGCCCGCTCGTGACGCTCTTCGTCAAGACCTGAAGAAGACGGCCCGGTCGCCGCCTTCGCCTACTGCACGATCTGATTCAGCAGCTTCTGCGATTCCGCCTGGTACTGCGCCTCGCTGATCAGGCCCTGGGTCTGCAGCGACTTCAGCTCCTTCAACTTCGCCACCGCGGCGGCCTGGCTGCTGCTCACCGCGGGCGGCGGCGGGGGCGCCTGGACGGTTTCGGTGACGTGCACCGTCGGCACCGGCGCGGGATACACGACCGGCGCGGGCGGGGGGTAGTAATAGGGATGGGCGTAAGCCGATGCGGCCGCCTCGCTTGCCGCCGCCGCGCTGCCCCACACGACCGTGCGGTAGGCCGTGCGCCGCGCGACGCCGGCGAACGAGAGCGGCGTGAATGGCAGCCCGATGATGTCGATGAAGAGGGAGGCCGGACCCGCCCCTGCCGGCGGCAGGGTCCCGGAGATGACGCTGATATCGTAGGTCAGGTCGGCACCGCTCACCCGGGGGTTGCGCAGCGTCACGACCGCGTCGGAGAGCTCGTCTTTCCCTTTCTGGAACACCGACAGGGTGGCGTTCGGCGGGTCCTTGAGGAAGCTGTCGGGACCGTTCTTCCAGAACTCGAGGTACTCCTCGGTGCGGTAGTGGCCGGCGATGCGCACCGGCCGGTCCGAGAAAAAGAGCGTGGTCGGACTGACGCTCTTCAGCGTGAGCGTGCGCCCGCCCGCGCCGATCTCCACGCCGGCCGCGTTCTGGACGAACAGCAGCTGGGCCATCACCGGTGCGGCGGCGGGCATCTCCACCGCCACCGCCACCGTCGTGAAAAGTGTCGTCGAGGCGGCCATCGATACCGCGGTCACGAGTGCTCGCAAGAGCGCGTCCATGGTTACTCTCCCTCAGGCGTTGGTGATGCGTATGGCGTCGGCGACGCGGAGTCGAGTCTCGTCCTGCGCCGCTGCGGGCGCAACAACCGCGAGCGCCGCGAGGCCCGAAGGCAGGAACCGGCCGATCATGACTTGTCCTGCCGCCATCGCCTCCCTATCTTCCCGACGCCGCGAAGCACGTGGGGGAGTCGAGCTGGCAGACGACGACGTACGTCCGGCGCTGGCCGCAGCCTTCCACCCCGACCGTGTACTCGGAGCGCTCGAGGCCGCGCCAGGCGATCGGCTGGAGCAGGTTGCTCGAGAGGACGGTCCCGGTGGCCTGCGGGCAGGCCATCTCGAACTGTCCGCGGCGCAAGGCCGTCTGCATCGCGGTCTGCTGATCGACGGAAAGAACCTGGGCCGCCGACTGGCAGCCGGCGGCCGCCAGACCGGCGAGCAACACGGAAGCGAGCAGTAAGCTCCTCATGATCCACCTCTTCAGAACCGGAACTTGACTCCCAGCGCGAAGCCGCTAGCGCCAGTACACCGCGCGGCGATAGGCCGTGCGGCGCGCCACGCCGGCGTACGAGACCGGGGTGAGCGGCATGCCGATGATGTCGATGAAGAGCGATACCGGCCCACCCTTCGCAGGCATCGTCCCCTCCAGGATCTTGACGTCGTAGGTCAGGTCCTCGCCCTTCAGCACCGGCTTGCCGAGCGTCACGACGATGTCGGCCACAGCCGTCTCCTTCTCCAGGATCGAGAGGTTCGCGTTCGGGTTGTCCTTCGAGAAGCTGTCCTTGCCCTCGCTCCAGAACGGCACGAAGATGCGCGTCGGCATGTTGCCCGCGATGCGCTCGGGCCGGTCGGTGAAGAAGATCGTCACCGGGCTGATACCCTGCAGCGTCAGCTTGCCGCTCCCCTTGTGGTAGACCATGTACTTCGCGTTCTGCACGAAGAGGAAGTCGGCTTCCTTCGCCCCCTCCTTCGTCGTCTGAGCGAATGCGGCCTTGAGCGGCGCGACCGACGCGGCAAGCGCGGCGGCAGCGAGGAACTTGCGTCGATCGGTCATTGGAATCTCCTGGGCTCGAACGATCTTCTACTTGGCTACCTTCGCCGCGGCGATTCGCGCCTTGCAGCCGGGCGACACCTCCGACTCGCTCTGCTTCAGGCAGGCCGCGATGCGGCCGCCGCCCGGCTGGATGCCGTCGCAGAGAAAGTGGATATCCTCCTCGCAGGCCTGGTGCACTTCCTTGAGGAGCTCCTGCATCTGGCCGACCCGCGCCTTGCACGAAGGCGAGAGCTGGGCCGCGTTCGTCTTCAGGCAGGCCGCGATCTGCCCGCCGCCCGGCTTCGCCTGCGGGCAGAACTTCGCGAGGTCCGCCTTGCAGCTCGCAGCCTGCGCGAACGCGGCGAGCGGCGCTGCGATCAGCGCGGCGAGCGCGATCGCAAACCCCTGACGTGTGCAGGATCGCAACATCTCGATCTCCTATCCGATGTCTCGTGATCCGCCCGGCGCCTGATCAGGGCTGGGCCGCGACATAGACGAGGTTGTTGCCCTGGAAGGCGGCCCGGTAGTAAACGCCCGGGGCGCAGTTGTAGTACTCGACGCCCCCGATCGGGGTGGCCACGCAACCCGGTGGAAGCGCCATCACGACCGTGCCGACCGGCACCGGACCCGCGGCGGGCGGCGGCGGGGGCTTGGGCTGCGCGGCGGCGGGGCTCGCTGCAGCGGCACCGGCCGCAGCGGCGCTCGCCGTGGCCGCCGTCGCGACCGTGGCTTCCGTATACACGACGCGCCGGGTCGTGCGCCGTGCCACACCCGCGTAGCTCATGGGCGTGAGGGGCATGCCGATGATCGCCCGGGCGTCGGGAACGAGCGTCACCCCGAACGGCGCCTCGGGCGTCACATCGGCGGTGAATAACAGCGCAAACGCGGCACCAAGGATGAGTGGCCTGCGAGCTACGTGCATCATTTCGTCCCCCCGGTCTTCAGGAAATCGACCCGCCTGGCGCCCTTCGGTGGGGTGAAGGCGAACATCCCCTCGGTGATCGTCGGCGCGACGTTCCACTTCGTCATCAGCACGGTGAAATCCGGCGCGCCCGACACCTTCGGCGAGGTGATGACGTACTTCCGCGGCAACGGCTTCGCCCCCTCCTCGATCCAGATCTGCCAGTCGACGTCGGACTTGCGGAACGCGAGGTGATCGCAGCGCACTCCGGCCACCATTGCCTTTCCGACCACGAAGCCGGCGGTGGTGTCCTGCATCAGCATCTCGTACGCGTCGCGGTACAGGAGATCGCCCGCCGGCGCGTTCACGTCGAGCGTGTCGCGGGCGAAATCGAGCATCGGCTCGATCGTGGCGGGCGCGGC
>Ga0335084_10001855_pt1 | contig 20048 bp, 19 predicted proteins | sample Lox_Sample_44_FD_206721 | JGI IMG/M metagenome (GOLD analysis project Ga0335084, IMG submission 206721) | Soil microbial communities from Loxahatchee National Wildlife Refuge, Florida, United States - Lox_Sample_4.4 | ecosystem: Environmental > Terrestrial > Soil > Wetlands | place: USA...
CGCGCGGCGACCCGGCCATGGTCGTCAGGAACACCAGGGCGTCGCAGCCGTGCTCGTCGTCCCGCTCGATGCGGGCCGAGCGGGCCTCGATGTCCGGGTAGGTTTTCTGGGCGCGCGCGAAGATCTTCTCGGTCTGATCCTTCACCTGCGCGTGGTCCTTGAGCAGCGCCAGGTCGAGGTCGCCGAGGCGGATGGCCGCGTCCACGATGCGGGCGTCGCGGCGGCGGTCCGCGGCCTCGAGGAGGGCCCGGTAGGCGATGGCGTCGCGGGCCAGCCTTTCCAGATCTTCGCCGCTCACCGTCACCTCCCCGGCCACGAGCCGCGCCTTCTCGGTGCCGAGGTCGAGCAGGTACTCGTCGAGCGCCTTCTCGTCGCGCAGGTAGATCTCCTTCTTGCCGCGGGCCACGCGGTAGAGGGGGGGCTGGGCGATGTAGAGGTACCCCTTCTCGACCACGTCTGGCATCTGCCGGAAGAAGAAGGTGAGAAGCAGCGTGCGGATGTGGCTCCCGTCCACGTCCGCGTCCGTCATGATGACGACCTTGTGGTAGCGGATCTTGCCGGCGTCGTACTCGTCGGGCCCGATGCCGGTGCCGAGGGCGGTGATCATGGTCGCGATCTCGGCCGACGACAGCATCTTGTCGAAGCGGGCCTTCTCCACGTTCAGGATCTTGCCGCGCAGGGGGAGGATGGCCTGGGTGCGGCGGTCGCGGCCCTGCTTGGCCGAGCCGCCTGCCGAGTCACCCTCCACGATGAAGAGCTCGGATTCCTTCGGGTCGCGGGACTGGCAGTCGGCGAGCTTCCCCGGCAGGGAGGCGCCGTCGAGCGCGCCCTTGCGGCGCACCGTCTCGCGTGCCTTCCGGGCGGCGATGCGGGCCCGGGCGGCCTCCGAGATCTTCGCGGCGATGCGCTTCGCGACGTTCGGGTTCTCCTCGAGGAAGCTCCCGAGGCGCTCGTTGAGCATGGTCTCCACCATGCTCTTCGCCTCCGTGTTGGAGAGCTTGGTCTTCGTCTGCCCCTCGAAGGCCGCGCCGGGCATGCGCATGGAGATGACGGCGGCGAGGCCTTCGCGCATGTCGTCGCCGGTGGGCAGCTCCTCCTTGAGGTCCTTGAAGAGGTTGTTCTTCTGCCCGTGCGCGTTCACCGTGCGGGTGAGCGCCGCCTTGAACCCGATGAGATGGGTGCCACCCTCGTGGTTGTGGATGTTGTTCGCGAAGGCGAACACCTTCTCGTCGTAGCCGTCGTTCCACTGCAGGGCGATCTCCACGACCGCCGGTCCGCGCTCGGTCTCCACCTCCTGGCGCAGGGAGATCGGCGGCTCGAAGAGCACCTGCCGGTTCTTGTTGAGGTAGGAGACGAACTCCCTGATGCCGTCCTTGAAGAGGAACTCGTGACGCTTGCCGCTGCGCTCGTCCTCGACGGTGATCTTGAGGCCGGCGTTCAGGAAGGCGAGCTCGCGCAGGCGGCCCGAGAGCGTCTCGAAGCTGTACTCGGTGGTCTCGAAGATGGTGGGGTCGGGCTTGAAGGTGATCTTCGTGCCCCGGCGCTGGGTCTCGCCGATGGCCGTCACCTTGCCGGCGGGCGTCCCGCGGTCGTAACGCTGCGCCCACACCTTGCCCTCGCGGTAGACCTCGACCTTCAGCCACTCGGAGAGCGCGTTCACGCACGTGACGCCCACGCCGTGGAGGCCGCCCGAGACCTTGTACGCGTTCGACTCGAACTTGCCGCCGGCGTGGAGCTTGGTCATGACGACGTCGAGCGTGTCCATGCCCTTCACGGTGGCGTGCGGGCCGACCGGGATGCCGGAGCCGTTGTCGAGAACGGTGACCGAGTTGTCGACGTGGATGGAGACGTTGATCTCGTTCGCGCGACCGGCCATCGCCTCGTCGACGGAGTTGTCGACCACCTCGTAGACGAGGTGGTGCAGGCCGCGCTCGCCCACGTCGCCGATGTACATGTTCGGGCGCTTCCGCACCGCCTCGAGGCCCTCGAGGACCTTGATGGCGTCGGTTCCGTACTCGTCGGGCCCGGCCGCTGGGCGGAGGTTCTTCTCGGCGGTTTCCAGGGGCGCCTCGCTCGTCGTTTCTCGAAGGTTTACAGCGGTTTAAGGCGTCGGAAGGGTATAGCAGGCGCGGGGCGGCCGGGCAACGCCGCCGACACCCCCGGGAACCGCGCCCAAGGGTCCGGATCGCTTCACGAAACGAGCGGCCTGAGCGCCCCCGCCTCGACCGCCACGAAGGCGGTGTCGGGACCCGCCGCCGGCGCGAGCAGGCGACGGTCCGTCGTGGTGAGGATGGCCTGTCCCGGCAGGCCGGCGAGGTACTCGAGGAGGAAGCGGTTCTTCGCCGGATCGAGCTCGGAGGAGACGTCGTCGAGGAGGAGCAGCGGCGGCCGACCCAGGGCGGCGCGAAGATTCTCGATCTCCGCGATCTTGAGGGCGAGCACGAGCGCCCGCTGCTGCCCCTGGCTCCCGAAGCTGCGCGCGCCGTGGCCATCGAGCGCGAGCGTGAGGTCGTCGGCATGGGGACCGGCGCTCGTGAACCCGCGCTGACGATCGCGGGCGAGCCGGGCGGCGAGCACCTCGTCGAGGCGTGCCGCGAGCTCGTCTTCACCTCCCGTGACAGGGATCCCGGCGGCGGCCCGGTAGGCGAGGCGCGCCGTCGGCGCACCCGGACCGGAGATCCGGGCGAAGGCGCCCTGGAGACCGAGCGCCAGCTCGGCGACGACGTCCCGACGTCGCCGGAGGAGCCTCGCACCCGCGTGCACGAGCGGGCCCCGGAAGCTCTGCTCGACGTCGTCGGCGTCGGGACCCTCGACCCGGAGCGCCGCATTCCTCGACCGGAGGGCCTTCACGTAGTCGCGGGCCTCGCCGAGCACGGCCGGCCACCGGTTGAAGGCGGCGCGGTCGAGAAAGCGGCGGCGGCCCTCGGGCCCTCCCTTCACGAGGAGGAGGTCGTCGGGCGTGAAGGCCACGGCGGCGAGACCCTCGAAGTAGGTGTCGAGTCGATCCTGCGGCTTCCCGTCGAGGAGCGCCGAGCGGCCGGCGGGCGAGATCTCCACCGCCACCTCGCGCGTGCCACCCGGCCCCTCGAAGTCGCCGGCGACGCGCGCCCTCTCCTCGCCGATGCGCACGAGCTCGGCGAGCCGCGCCTGGCGGAGCGGCCGGAGCGTCGTGAGGAAGAAGACCGACTCGAGGAGGTTGGTCTTGCCCTGGCCGTTCTCGCCGACGAGCACGGTCGCGCGGGGCGCCGGATCGAGGGTCACCGCGGCGAGGTTGCGGAAGCCCGCGAGAGTGAGGCGCCGCAGCCGCACCGGCCGCTCAGATCCGCATCGGCATCACGACCGCGGTGAACCCGGCGTCCGCCTCGTCCCCGCCGCGGAGCACGCCCGGTGAGAGGTCGTCGGCGAGCTCGAGGCGCACGTCCTTCGACTTCACCACCGCGAGCACGTCGAGGAGATAGCGGGCGTTGAAGCCGATCTTGAGCGGCTCACCCCGGTACTCGACGGGCACCTCCTCCTTCGCCTCGCCGAGATCGGGATTCTGGGAGAGGACGCGCAGTAGGTCCTTGGCGATGTCGAGCTTCACCGCGTGGGCCTTGTCGGAGGAGAGGAGCGAGATGCGGCGAAGCGTCTCGAGGAAGCGATCGCGACCGACGGTGAGCACCTTGTCGCCGGTCTTCGGGATGACCTGCTTGTAGTCCGGGAAGAGGCCCTCGATGAGGCGCATCGAGAGGACCACACCGGGCCGGCGCAGGATCGCGCTGTTCTCCACGAACCCGAGCTTCGTCTCGCCGGGATCGGCGCCGGCCTCGGCGGCCTCGGAGAGGAGCTTGCGGAGCTCCTGGAGGCCCTTCTTCGGCAGGATGACCCCGCGCTTCAGGCCGAAGCCGCCGCCGATGGGGCGCTCGGCGAGCGACAGGCGATGACCGTCGGTGGCCACCATGCGCAGCGACTCGGCGTTGGGCTCGAAGAAGACGCCGTTCAGGTTGTACCGGGTCTCGTCGTTCGAGACGGCCATGAACGTGCGCTCGATCATCTCGAGCATCTCGGCGGGCTTCACGTCGGTGAAGGCCACCTTCTCGAAGCGGGGCAGGGCCGGGAAGTCCTCGGCAGGCAGGCCAACGATCTTGAACTCCGACGGGCCGCTCCGGATCTCGAGGTAGTTGTTGGAGGCGCGCTTCAGCACGACCTCCTGCTCGGAAAGCGACCGCACGATGTCGTACAGGTGGCGGGCCGAGACGGCCACGGCGCCGTCCTTCGACACGTCGCAGGCGTGCTCCGAGGAGACCGCGATGTCGAGGTCGGTCGCCGAGACGACCAGCTCCTTGCCCTTCCTCGCCTCGAGGAGCACGTGCGAGAGGATGGGCATCGTGCTCTTCTTTTCCACGATCCCCTGGGAACGCCCGAGGGCCCTCGAGAGCTCCGTGGTGCCGATCTTCAGTTCCATGGGAAGATCACCTTATCTCATCTTCGTAGTAGTGGCAGGGGACACCCACCTGTGGAAAACAGGCCTGAGTCCCCGGATCGGCTGGGCTTTTCGGCACGGCGATCCCCGGGGTTGGAGCGGGGTGCCGTCGGTGTAGCGCGCCGCACCGAGGACTGTCAACGCGTGCCCACAACGCATGCACATCCGATCCGGCGCCCCGTCCACACCCCATCCACAAAGGCGCACCGAGAGGAAAACGGAGGTTCTCGTCCGATGCACCGCGCGTGATGACGCGCCGCCCCAGGGGGGATCCCGACGGTGGCGGGCGGAGGACCCTCAGGGCACGAGCATCGCCGTGAGGGATGCCACGGCCGAGCGAACGGCCGCGTCCGTCTCGATGAGCGTCCGGATGCGGTCCACCGCGGAGATGACCGTGGTGTGGTCCTTCTTGTTGAACTTCTCGGCGATGGACTGGAACTTCTCCTTCGCGAGCTCGCGGCAGAGGAACATCGCGACCTGGCGGGGCAGGGCGACCTTCTGCTCGCGCGAGCTCGAGGTGAGCTTCGCGACGGTGAGGCCGTAGTGGGCCGCCACGGCCTCCTGGATGCGCTCGATGGGAGGCCGGTAGCCCTCCGGCGGGATGACGTCGCCGAGGACGTCGCGGGCGAGCGGCACGGTGATGGGCTCGCCCTTCAAGGAGGCGAACGCCGCGAGGCGCATGAGTGCGCCCTCGAGCTCCCGCACGTTCGACCGGATGTGCGTGGCGAGCAGCTGGGTGACCTCGTCGGGAAGCGCGATCGACTCGACCTCCGCCTTCTTCTTCAGGATGGCGGCGCGGGTCTCGAACTCGGGCACCACGATCTGCACGCGCATGCCCCACTCGAAGCGGGAGCAGAGCCGCGCGTCGAGGCCCTTCAGCTCCTTCGGGCTTCGATCGCTCGAGAGCACGATCTGCACGTGGTGATCGTGCAACTCGTTGAACGTATGGAAGAACTCCTCGGCGGTCTTGTCCTTGCCGGCGAGGAACTGGACGTCGTCGACGAGCAGCGCCGAGCACTCGCGGTACTTGCGGCGGAACTCGTCCATGCCGCCGCGCGAGAGCGCGGCCACGAAGTCGTTGGTGTAGCGCTCGGAGGAGACGATGGCGACGCGTCCGCCGCCGTGGTTCTCGGTGATGGCGTGCGCGAGGGCGTGGAGGAGGTGCGTCTTTCCGAGTCCGGAGTCGCCGTGGAGGAAGAGCGGGTTCCAGACGTGGCCGGGCTTCTCGGCCACCGCCTTCGCGGCCGCGAACGCGAACTGGTTCGACTCGCCGACGACGAAGTTCTCGAAGGTGTAACGGGGATTCGGACGCGTGTCGCGCGGCTCGGCGCCGGCGCCGCCCGCGCTCACGGCCTCCGCGGCGGGCACGGGCCGGGGCAGCGGCGTGAAGGTCGGCGGCGTCGGGGGCTCGCGCGGGCCCCCGCGGAGCGACTCGTCGACGACGAAGGCGACGGGGACGGTCCGGCCGAGCAGGCTCGGCAGGAACTCCTCGAAGAAGCCGCGGTAGTTGTCCTCGACGAAGTCCCGGTGGAAGCGGTCCGGGGCTGCGATCTGGAGCGAGCCGTCGCCCAGGAGGATCGGGCGGAGCGGCGCGAACCAGCGGTCGTAGAGGTCGGATCGAAGCCTCGTGCGCAGGTAGGCGTCGATCCGGGACCAGAGGTCATCGATGGGGTGGATGATCTTGGCGCCAGCGGGTCGGTCCATCGGGGCGTAGCTCCGGACCCAGCGAGAAAAATGGCTCACCTGCCGCCAGCTTGGGGCGGCGCGTGTACGTTCGGGCTGCGAGGAGTCAGGCGAGCGTGTGTCGCGTGGGGGCGAAAACTAGCGAAGGTCGGTCCGCGAATTCAAGCGACTCCTCGCCGCTGGGCGAAACGACGGGACTTTTCTCGCTCGCGCCGGTGACGATCCGGTGAGGGGAATGGGGCGAGGGCACCCGCGCGAGCGCGAACCTTGACACGCGTCGGGCGATCGTGGAGTTTGCCCCGCCATGAAGCGGACTTACCAGCCCAAGAAGCGGCGCCTGAACCGCACGCACGGCTTCCGCAAGCGCATGACGTCGCCCGGCGGTCGGAACGTGCTGAAGCGGCGCCGCGCCAAGGGCCGAAAGAAGCTCGCGCCGAGCGCACCCAAGAAGTAGAACGAAAAGTGAATCTGCCCAGGGCGGCGAGGCTGCGTCGCCGCCGCGACTTCCTCCAGGTCCAGCAGCGCGGAACGCGGCTCCACGCGGGTGACGTCGTCGTGATCGCCCTGCCATCGGGCGAATCGATGCCGCGGATCGGGATCACCGTGTCGTCGAAGGTCGGGAACGCGGTCGTGCGCAACCGGGTGAAGCGCTGGGTGCGCGAGGCCTTCCGCGCCGAGAGGGCGGAGTGGCCTCCCGTCGACGTCGTGGTGATCGCGCGGCCGAAGGCGCCGGAGCTCGGGGCATCGGGAGTCCGGCGCGCCCTCGCCGCCGCGCGCGCCCGCCTCGGGGAGCGGTCCCGGCCATGATCCGCGCGCTCCTCGTCCTCCTCGTGCGGGCCTACCGCGCCCTCGTCTCGCCGCTCCTCCCTGCCGGGACCTGCCGGTTCCACCCGACCTGCTCGGCCTACGCCCTCGGCGCGCTCGAGCGGCACGGCGCCGCGCGGGGGGGCTGGCTCACGCTCCGGCGGCTCGCCCGCTGTCACCCCTTCCACCCAGGCGGCATCGATCCGGTGCCCTGAAGTCCGAGGCCATGTCTTGACCCCCGAGAACCGCCGCATCCTCGTCGCGACCGTCCTGTCGGTCGTCATCATCACGGTCTGGCAGGTCGCCTTCGCCCCGAAGCCCTCCCAGAAGCCGAGGCCCACGGCGACCGAGACCACCCAGGGGCCGGAGACGCCGGCCCCGGCCACGCCGTCCGCGCCCGCGTCCCCGGCGCCCCCTGGTTCACCTCCCGTGAATACGCCTCCGCCCGAGGCGCCGGAGGAGCTCCACACGCTGCGCGGGCCCGGGTTCGAGGCCGTGCTCTCGAGCCACGGCGGCGCGCTCGCCCACCTCGTGCTCCAGGGGAAGAAGTTCCAGCGCGATACGAGGGCCGGCGGGCGGGAGCCGATCGACCTCGTGCGCGTGGCACCGGGGCAGCCGTCGCCGCTCGCGCTCGTCGCCAGCCCGGAGTGGGGGGGGGCGCAGGACGGCGCGTCCGACCCGGCCGCAAGCGCGTCGATGCGCGTCGTGGCGAAGGACGACCGGTCCGTGACCTACGAGGGCCGGGCCGGGCAGGCTTCGGTGCGGAAGACCTTCCGGCTCACCGGGAAACCCTTCGAGCTCGCGGTGGAGATCGAGGTGGAGGGACCGGCGGCGAGGGACGCAGCGGTCGTCCTCCTCTACCCCGGCTACTTCCCACCCGACGCCGGATCGCGCGGCTTCCTCGCGGGTCCGCCGGTCGAGTTCGTCCGCCCGATGTGCCGGGCCGGCGAGGACACGACCAAGTACGAGATCGGCAAGGGAGCGAAGAAGGTCGAGGGCGCGGTGGAGTGGGCCGGCCTCGACCAGGGCTACTTCGCGTCGGCGATCTTCCCGGCCCAGCCCTCCGGCACGTGCGCCTTCGCCGACGGGCCGACGAAGGGGGCGGGCCTCACCTTCGTGCGCATGCCGGTGGAGGGCGGCAAGGCGCGGCTCGCCTTCACGCTCTACGCGGGCCCGAAGGAGCTCGACACGCTCCGCTCCTACGGCCGGAAGTTCGATACCGCGCTCGACTACGGCTGGGCGGCCCGGCCGTTCGCCTTCTTCGCGCGTGGCCTGCTCTACATCCTTCGCTGGTTCGAGGCCCGGGTCGGCAACTGGGGCGTCGCCATCATCCTCCTCACCGTGCTCGTGAAGGTGGTCCTGCTGCCGCTCACGGTCGCGCAGATGCGCTCCATGGCGGAGATGCGGAAGCTCCAGCCCGAGGTCGAGAAGCTGAAGGCGAAGTTCGGCGACGACCGGGAGAAGCTCCAGGCCGCCACCATGGAGCTCTACCGCCTCCACAAGGTGAACCCGTTCTCGGGCTGCCTGCCGCTCCTCCTGCAGATGCCGATCTGGTTCGCGCTCTACGCGACCCTGCAGACCTCGGTCGAGCTCTACGCCGAGCCGTTCCTCTGGATCCCGGACCTCACCCGGCCCGAGCCGGCGGCCTTCGGGTTCCTGCGCTTCCTGCCGCTCTCCATGGGGATCTCGCAGTTCCTCATGCAGAAGATCTCGCCGCAGCCGACCGACGACGCCCAGGCGAAGATGATGCTCTACTTCATGCCGGCGCTCTTCACGTTCATGATGTGGTCCGTGCCCGGCGGGCTCACGCTCTACATCTTCGTGAACAACGTCCTCTCGATCGGGCAGCAGATCTACATGATGCGGAAGATGCCGGCGATGCAGCCGGTGAAGCCGGCGAAGGGGTAGCGGCCATGTCCGAGCACGAGGGAAGGGGAGATCGCGAGGCGGCGCCTCCACCCGAGCACGCGCCGGAGAAGGTGGCCCGGGCCCGGGAGTTCTGCGAGGAGCTCCTTCGCCGGATGGGCGCCGAGGTCGCGGTCGAGGCGAAGGAGACCCGGGAGGCGATCGGCCTCTCGCTCACCGCGCGCGAGGGGAACGGGGTCGAGCTGTCCGGTGCGCTCCTCGAGGCGGTGCAGTACCTCGTGAATCGCGTGGTGAACCCTCGCGCCGAGGGCCGCAAGTGGGTGAACCTCGACGTCGGCGGCTTCGCCGAGGATGGCGACCCGGCGGTGAAGGCGATGGCCGAGCGGCTCGCCGCGGTGGCGCGCCGGACCGGGAAGGTGCTGGCCATCGCGCCGATCACCGCGCGCGAGAGGCGCCAGATCCACATGGCGCTCGTGGGCGCGGAGGGCGTCTCCACGCGGAGCGAGGGCGAGGGGATCTTCCGCCAGCTCCTCATCGTGCCGGCCCCGGCGCGGAAGCCGGGCCCGTAGCGGGCGGCGCACCGTGCAGAAGCCGAAGACGAGGGACGAGAGGCTGTTCTCGGCCGCCGTGCTGAGGCGGAGCTTCGAGCTCCAGGACAAGCAGTACGAGGCGGGCTTCCGGTTCGTCTACGACGGCGTCCTGCGCGACCTCGGCCTCGATGACGCCGAGGTGGTGGCTTACCTCGGCGAGCATCGCGCCGAGGTGGAGAGCGCCATCGGCCGCCGCGGGCGGTAGGCCGGGGACGGTCGCCATGGACGCGGCCTTTCGCGAAGCGCTCGACCTCGGCGTCCGCGCCTTCGACCTTCCGGTGGACGCCCTTGCCCGCGAGCGCCTGGAGCGTTTCGCCGACCGGCTGCTCGCCTGGAACCGCAAGCTGAACCTCACCGCCATCACCGCGCCCGCCGAGGTGGCCGAGAAGCACCTCGTGGACAGCCTGCTCCTCCTGCCCGCGCTCGCCGGCGTCGGCGCGCTCCTCGACCTCGGGTCGGGGGCCGGGCTGCCGGGCGTGGCGCTCGCCTGCGCGCGCGCGGATCTCGCGGTCACCTGCGTGGACTCGGTCGCGAAGAAGGTGGCCTTCGTGAAGGCAGTCTCGGCGGAGCTCGGCGTGGACGTCCGGGCCATCGCGGCCCGCGCGGCCGGCGACCCGGAGCGCGAGCGGATCCCGCTCGCGGCAGCGGTGGTTTCGCGCGCGCTCGCCGAGCCGGCGGCCTTCCTTCCGCTCGCGGCCCGCTACGTCCTCCCCGGCGGCCTCGCCCTCGCGATGCTGGGCCGGGAGGCGGACGAGGTGGAGCTGCGGGAGGCGGGTGGGCGCGCCGGCCTCGTCCTCGAGAGCGTGGCGCGGCACGTCCTTCCGCTCTCGCGAGCGGCCCGGGCCATCGCCGCCTTCCGGGCGCCCTGACCGGACGCCGGGCGGGCCCGCCATGTTCCACGTGGAACGTCCGGCGTGGGGAGCCCCCCGCCCGGAGGTTGTTCCACGTGGAACACCGTGTCAGACCGGGGGGGCACGATGCACCTCGCCCGCGGCCCTCCGGCCGCGCCCACGAGGGTCAACGACTTGAGCACGACGGGAGGGGGACCGCCCCCCATCGAAGCGGGTTCCATGAGCCGCATCCTCACCATCGCGAACCAGAAGGGCGGCGTCGGGAAGACCACGACCGCCGTCAACCTCGCGGCCTCGCTCGCTTCTGCCGAGCGGCGCACGCTCCTCGTCGACGTCGACCCCCAGGGGAACGCCGGGTCCGCCCTGGGCGTACGCCGGGACGACTCCGACCGGTCCATCTACGAGGTCCTCCTCGACGGCATGCCGCTCGCCGAGGCCGTGCGGAAGACCGAGCTCAAGTTCCTCGACCTCGTGCCGGCCTCGCAGCACCTCGTCGGGGCCGAGCTCGAGCTCGCCCATGTCGAGGGCCGCGAGTACCGCCTGAAGCACGCCGTCGACCCGATCGCGTCCTCCTACGAGTACGTGATCATCGACTGCCCACCGTCCCTGGGGCTCCTCACCGTGAACGGCCTCGTCGCCGCCCAGGGCGTGATGATCCCGCTCCAGTGCGAGTACTACGCGCTCGAGGGGCTGGCCGACGTCCTCAAGACGATCGAGCTCGTCCGGGCCTCCGCCAACCCCGGGCTCGTCGTCGACGGCATCGTCCTCACCATGTTCTCGCCGAACAACCTCGCCAACCAGGTCGCCGAGGAGATCCGCAAGACCTTCAACGACCAGGTCTTCCGCACCGTGATCCCGAGGAACGTGAAGCTCTCCGAGGCGCCCAGCCACGGGAAGCCCGTGCTCCTGTACGACGTCGAGTCGAAGGGCTGCCAGAGCTACCTCGAGCTCGCCCGCGAGGTGACCCTGCGCGCTGGCGCGGTCGAGGGAGGCGTCTCGTGACCGACAAGCGTCGCCCCGCCCTCGGCCGAGGCATGGCCGCCCTCCTCGGGAACGCCCCCCCGCCCGGCTCCGCGGTGGTGACGCCCATCGCCGGCCGGACCCTGCTCACGCTCCCCGTCGACGCCATCGAGCGGAGCGCCGGCCAGCCGCGCAAGCGCTTCGAGGAGGCGAAGCTCGAGGAGCTCGCCGCGTCCATCAAGGAGCACGGCGTGGTCGAGCCGATCCTGGTGCGCCGCCACGGCGCGCGCTACCGCATCGTGGCGGGCGAGCGCCGTTGGCGCGCCGCCCAGCGGGCGGGGCTGCAGGAGATCCCTGCCGTCGTCCGCGACGCCTCGGACCGGCAGGCCTTCGAGCTGGCCCTCGTCGAGAACCTGCAGCGCGCCGACCTCAACCCGATCGAGGAGGCCGAGGCCTACGAGGTGCTCGCCGAGCAGGGCCTCACCCAGGAGGAGGTGGCGAGGCGCATCGGCAAGGACCGCTCCACCGTCGCGAACGCGCTCCGCCTCCTGAAGCTGCCGGAGGACGTGCGCGACCTCGTCCGTGAGGGACAGCTCGACATGGGTCACGCCCGCGCCCTGCTCGGGCTCGATGGGGCCGACGAGATTCGCCGGGTCGCGCAGCGGGCGGTCCGCGAGGGCCTCTCGGTGCGGAGCACCGAGGCGCTCGTCCGGGAGCGGACGAGGAAGGCGCCCGCGAGGAAGCCCGGCGCGCAGGTCTCGCAGGCCTCCCTGCGCGATCTCGCGAACCGCCTCCAGCGCCGGCTGGGGGCCCGCTGCAGGGTCGCTCCGAGGTCCGCGGTCGCGGGAAGGATCGAGATCGACTACACCTCGCTCGACGAGCTCGACGGAATACTCGCCAAGATCGGCGCGTAGTGAGAGCGTTCGGGGCCTCGGGGGTCGGCGCCGCGGGGACGCCCCGGGGCCAGGACCTGGAGCAGGATGTCGATCTGGAGCAAGCTGCGGGACGAGGCGAGCGCGCCGGTCCGGGCGTCCGAGGCGCCCCGGGCGAGCCCCGCCATGCCCACGCAAGAGGAGCCGAGAACCATGGCCATGCTGAAGCGAGAGGAGTTCCCCTCCATCCCCAATCCCAGCGGTGAGCTCAACGCGCTGCTCGGGCGCGGCTCGGAGTTCGAGGGCAAGCTGACGTTCGAGGGGACCGTCCGCATCGACGGGAAGTTCACGGGCACCATCGTCACGAACGACGTGCTCGTGGTGGGCGAGGGGGCCAAGATCGCCGCGGAGATCACCTGCGGGTCGATCGTGGTGCACGGCGAGATCAACGGGGACGTCCGCGCCAAGAACGCGATCGAGCTCCATCACCCGGCACGCGTGAAGGGCAACATCGAGGCACCCTCGCTCATGATCGAGAAGGGCGTGACGTTCGAGGGCCAGTGCAAGATGGAGGGCGTCGCGGCGCCGAAGTCGTCGCCGTCGCCCACCCCGGTCGCCGCCGTGAAGTAGCGGCGGGCCCCGGGCCCAGCGCCGCGGACCGACGCTGGAAACGCGAGAGGGCGGGCCACCTGCGGCCCGCCCTCGGCGCGTGCGCGGCTCGACCGCCCTAGCTGACCTTCACCTGGATGCTGCGCGGCTTCGCCTCGGGGCGCTTCGGCACGAACACGTTCAGGACGCCGTGCCTCGACTCCGCGCGGATCTTGTCCGCGTCCACCGTGCCGGGCAGCGCGAACGACCGCGTGAACGTGCCGTACGCGAGCTCGATGCGGTGGTAGTTCTGCCGCTGGTCCTCGCGATCCAGCTTCCTCTCGCCCTTCAGCGTGAGGACGCCGTTCTCGAAGCGGATGTCCACGTCCTTCGGGTCGACGCCGGCGAGCTCGAAGCGGAGCGTCACGCCCTCGCCGTCCTCGTAGACGTCGGCCGCCGGGGTCCAGCCGACCGACTCACCGGCGCGGAAGCCGCGGTCGTCGAAGAGCCGCGCCACCTCGTCCTGCAGCCTCACCATGTCTCGAAACGGTTCCCAACGGGTCAGGATCGCCATGTATTCGTTCCTCCTTTTGGCAAGCGCAAGGTAAGGCGGGCCGGAGGGGTGTCAAACCCGGCCTAACCATCGGTACTAAGGGACGAATCGGCTTGACGTACCGTTGCGGGGCGTGTTAGGAGGCGGACCCCTTATGCTCACGGGTTCCATCGCCCGAAGGTACGCCAAGGCCCTGTTCGGACTCGCGATCGAGCAGGACCGGGTGGAGCCGTGGTCGGACGCCCTCCTCGCCCTGCAATCGGCCGTGGACCGCTCGCCGGACCTCGCCGAGGTGCTCTCGAACCCGGTCTACTCCAAGGACCAGAGGCGCGAGGTCGTGAAGCGCCTCGCCTCGGCGATGAAGCTCGACGCCGCCCCCACGAGCCTGCTCTTCCTGCTCGCCGACCGGAACCGGCTCGGACACCTCGACGGGGTCGTGCGCAGCTTCCGCGAGCTCGCCGACGAGAAGCTCGGGCGCATGCGGGCCCATGTCACCACCGCGGTGGCGCTCGAGGCCTCCGCCGAGAAGGCGCTCGCCGAGAAGCTCGCGCGGGCGACGCGCACGAAGATCATCGTGGAGCGCGCCGTCGATCCGGCGATCCTCGGCGGCGTCGTGGCCCGGGTCGGCTCGCTCGTCTACGACGGCTCCGTGAGAACCCAGCTCGCGGCCCTGCGCCGCGAGCTCAAGCGTTGACCTTTCACCCAGCGCATCACCGGCAACGGGGAGCGAATCGATGGAAATCCGCGCCGACGAGATCAGCCGCATCATCCGCGAGCAGATCAAGGACTACGGCAAGAAGGTCGACGTCGCCGAGACCGGCTCCGTCCTGTCGCAGGCCGACGGCGTGGCCCGGGTGTACGGCCTGGCCGGCGCGGCCGCGGGCGAGCTCCTGGAGTTTCCGGGCGGCGTGCGCGGCCTGGTGCTGAACCTCGAGGAGGACAACGTCGGCGTCGCCATCATGGGCGAGTACGAGCACATCCGCGAGGGCGACCCGGTGAAGCGCACCGGGAAGATCGCGGAGGTGCCCGTCGGCGAGGAGCTGCTCGGCCGGGTGGTGGACGGCCTCGGCAGCCCCATCGACGGCCGCGGCCCCATCCAGTCGAAGCAGATGCGCAAGATCGAGCTCAAGGCGCCCGGCATCGTGAAGCGCAAGAGCGTTCACGAGCCGATGCAGACGGGCCTCAAGGCGATCGACGCCCTCGTGCCCATCGGCCGCGGCCAGCGCGAGCTCATCCTCGGCGACCGGCAGACCGGCAAGACCGCCGTGGCCATCGACACGATCCTCAACAACAGGGGGCAGAACCTCCACTGCTTCTACGTCGCCATCGGGCAGAAGCAGTCGACCGTGGCCCGCGTGGTCGACAGGCTGAGGCAGGCCGGCGCGATGGAGTACACCACCGTGGTCGCCGCCAACGCCTCGGACCCGGCCCCGATGCAGTACCTCGCGCCCTACACCGGCGTGACGATGGCGGAGTACTTCCGCGACACCGGCAAGCACGCGCTCATCGTCTACGACGACCTCTCGAAGCATGCCGTCGCCTACCGCCAGCTGTCCTTGCTCCTCCGCCGGCCGCCCGGACGCGAGGCCTACCCGGGCGACGTGTTCTACCTCCACAGCCGCCTGCTCGAGCGCGCCGCCAAGCTGTCGGACAAGGAGGGCGGGGGGTCGCTCACCGCGCTGCCCATCATCGAGACGCAGGCCGGCGACGTGTCCGCCTACATCCCGACGAACGTCATCTCCATCACCGACGGTCAGATCTTCCTGGAGACGAACCTCTTCTACCAGGGCGTCCGTCCGGCCATCAACGTCGGCATCTCGGTGTCGCGCGTCGGCGGCGCCGCACAGGTGAAGGCGATGAAGCAGGTGGCCGGCATGCTGAAGCTCGAGCTCGCGCAGTACCGCGAGCTGGCCGCCTTCGCCCAGTTCGGCTCCGACCTCGACAAGGCGACCCAGGAGTCGCTCGCCCGCGGCGAGCGCCTGGTGGAGGTGCTGAAGCAGGGCCAGTACTCCCCGATGCCGGTCGAGAAGCAGGTGATCCAGGTCTACGCCTCCACGCAGAAGGACGAGAATGGACAGAACTGGATCCGGGCCGTCCCCGTCCAGGAGGTCACCCGCTACATGAGCGAGCTGCTCGAGTTCCTCGACGGGCGCCACGCCGACGTCGCGAGGTCCATCGCCGAGAAGAAGGCGCTCGACGACGGCATCCGCAAGTCGCTCGACGCGGCGCTCCGCGAGTTCGCGGGCATCTTCAAGACCGCCGCCGCCTGACGGCCGAGCCGAAGGAGCACGCGTGCCCTCGCTTCGCGACATCCGCACCCGGATCGGCTCGGTGAAGTCCACCCGCCAGATCACGAAGGCCATGAAGATGGTGTCGGCCGCCAAGCTCAGGCGTGCCCAGGACGCCATCCTGAAGACGCGGCCGTACGCCCAGCTCCTGCAGCAGACGCTCTCCCGCGTGGCGGCGCGCGCCTCCGACGACACGAAGGCCGAGGTGAAGGAGCTCGCGGCCGCGGACCTGGGCGTGCACCCGCTCCTCGTGGCCCGGGACCAGAAGTCCGCCGAGATCGTGGCGATCACGAGCGACCGCGGCCTCGCCGGCGGCTTCAACTCCATCATCGCCCGGCGCACCCAGCGGTTCATCGTGGAGAACTCCGAGCGCTTCTCGCGCATCGACATCGCCACCATCGGGCGCAAGGGCCGCGACTACTTCAGGGCTCGCAAGATCGAGGTGCGCAAGGACTGGGTGGGCGTGCACGCCGGCCTCGCCTACCAGAAGGCCGAGGAGATCGCCCGCGAGTACGCCGAGCGGTACGTGGCGGGCGAGGTGGACGCGGTCTTCCTCTGCTACAACGAGTTCAAGAGCGCCATCTCCCAGAAGGTGGTGGTGTTCCAGCTCCTGCCCATCGAGACGCCCGAGGCGGCGCCCGGCCAGGCGGTCATCGACTTCAAGTACGAGCCGTCGCGGGACGGCCTCCTGCGCACCCTGCTCCCCCGGCACGTGGCCATGCAGGTGTGGCGGGCGCTCCTCGAGTCCGCGGCCTCCGAGCACGGCGCCCGCATGAGCGCGATGGAGAGCGCCACCAAGAACGCCGAGGAGATGATCTCCCTGCTCACCCTCCAGTACAACCGGGCTCGCCAGGCCGCCGTCACGAAGGAGCTCATGGAGATCGTGAGCGGCGCCGAGGCGCTCAAGTAGAGGCACCGGGAAAGGAAACGAAGACCCCATGGCCAACGCCGCAGCGAAGCAGCAGGGCAGGATCACCCAGGTCATCGGCCCCGTCGTCGACGTGGAGTTCCCGCCCGGCGCCCTGCCCGACATCTACACGGCGCTCTCGGTCACGAACCCCGGCATCGACGAGCGGCCCGACAACCTCGTCATCGAGGTGGCCCAGCACCTCGGCGAGAACACCGCGCGCTGCGTGGCCATGGACACCACCGACGGCCTGGTGCGGGGCATGACGGTGAAGGACACCGGCGCCCCCATCACCATGCCCGTCGGCAAGGAGGTGCTCGGCCGCATCCTCAACGTGGTGGGCGAGCCCGTGGACGAGCGCGGCCCGGTCCCCGCCACGAAGCGCCTGCCCATCCACCGCCCGCCCCCGAAGCTCGTCGAGCAGAACGTGAAGATCGAGGCGTTCGAGACCGGCATCAAGGTCATCGACCTGCTCGCCCCCTACCTGCGCGGCGGCAAGATCGGCCTCTTCGGCGGCGCCGGCGTGGGCAAGACCGTGCTCCTCCAGGAGCTCATCGGCAACGTGGCGAAGGCGCGCGGCGGTTTCTCCGTGTTCGCCGGCGTGGGCGAGCGCACGCGCGAGGGCAACGACCTCTACCACGAGATGATCGACTCGGGCGTCATCAACAAGGACGACCTCTCGAAGAGCCAGTGCGTGCTCGTCTACGGCCAGATGAACGAGCCGCCCGGCGCGCGCGCCCGGGTGGGCCTCTCCGCCCTCGCCATCGCCGAGTACTTCCGCGACGAGGAGGGGCGCGACATGCTCCTCTTCATCGACAACATCTTCCGGTTCACGCAGGCGGGCTCGGAGGTGTCGGCGCTCCTCGGCCGCATCCCCTCCGCCGTCGGCTACCAGCCCACGCTCTCCACTGAGATGGGCGAGCTGCAGGAGCGCATCACCTCCACGCAGAAGGGCGCCATCACCTCGGTGCAGGCCATCTACGTGCCGGCCGACGACCTCACCGACCCGGCGCCGGCCACCGCCTTCGCGCACCTCGACGCCACCACGGTGCTCAGCCGCAAGCTCACCGAGATCGGCATCTACCCGGCGGTGGACCCGCTCGACTCCACGAGCCGCATCCTCGACCCGCTGGTGGTCGGTCCGGAGCACTACGCCGTCGCCCGCCAGGTGCAGGAGATCCTGCAGCGCTACAAGGATCTCCAGGACATCATCGCCATCCTCGGCATGGACGAGCTCTCCGAGGCCGACAAGCTCACCGTGGCGCGCGCCCGGAAGATCCAGCGGTTCCTCTCGCAGCCGTTCTTCGTCGCCACGCAGTTCACGGGCAACGAGGGCAAGTACGTGAAGCTCGCCGACACGATCCGCGGCTTCAAGGAGATCGTGGACGGCAAGCACGACGACCTTCCCGAGCAGGCCTTCTACATGGTGGGCGGCATCGAGGAGGCGATGGAGAAGGCGAAGAAGCTCGCCGCGGGATGACCATGGCCCTCACGCTCGACATCGTCACTCCGGAGCGGCGGGTCCTCTCGGTGACCTGCGACGAGGTCCGCGCGCCCGGCGCGTCCGGCGGATTCGGCGTGCGCCGCGATCACGAGCCGTTCATGACCGCGCTCGAGCCCGGCATGCTCGTCTACGTGGAGGGCGGCAACGAGCACCGCTACGCCATCGGCGGCGGTTTCTGCCAGGTCGCCGACAACCACGTGATCGTGCTCGCCGACACCGCAGAGGCGGCCTCCGAGATCGACGTGGACCGGGCCCGCCGCGCCTTCGAGGATGCGCAGAACCGCCTCCTCGCGATGACCGAGCAGGACGAGACCTACTCCGACGAGGCCGCCCGGGTGAGGCGCGCGACGGCCCGGATCCGGGTCGCCGGAGGGTAGCCCGCGGGGTCCCCTCCGAAGGCCCCGGAACCAGGCATCTTCGCGGGATGTCAGACGCACCATCCGTGAAATCGGGGCGAGCCGCGTCACGGCCTCATCCCCTTGAAACCCAAGGGGAAACCTGCTAGAACCTCCCGTCGCTCCCGGCCGGTAGTATTGCCTGGACCCGAGGCTCGCGGGCGACTCCTGCCATGGCCGAAGACACGCTCCCGCCCCCACCGCCCGACACGCCTGCCGAGGCCCCGCCCCCCGGAGGCGACGGCCACCGCCCGCAGATCAAGATCGAGCAGGAGATGCGCGAGTCGTACCTCGCGTACTCGATGTCGGTCATCGTGGGGCGGGCGCTGCCCGACGTCCGCGACGGCCTGAAGCCCGTGCATCGCCGCATCCTCTACGCGATGCACACCGAGGGCCTCCAGTACAACAAGCGTTACTCCAAGTGTGCTGGCGTCGTCGGCGAGGTGCTGAAGAAGTACCACCCGCACGGCGACAGCGCGGTGTACGACGCGCTCGTCCGCCTCGCCCAGGACTGGAACCTCCGCTACCCGCTCATCGACGGCCAGGGCAACTTCGGCTCCGTGGACGGCGACCCGCCGGCCGCCTACCGCTACACCGAGGCGCGCCTCGACCGCCTCGCCGACTTCCTCCTCGCCGACATCGACAAGGAGACGGTCGACTTCGGGCCCAACTTCGACGACTCGACACTCGAGCCGAAGGTGATGCCCACCCGCTTCCCCAACCTTCTCGTGAACGGCAGCGCGGGCATCGCCGTCGGCATGGCCACGAACATCCCGCCCCACAACATGGGCGAGGTGATCGACGCGGTCATCCACCTCGTCGAGAATCCCAGGGCGACCGTGGCCGAGCTCATGCGCCACGTGCCCGGCCCGGACTTCCCCACGGCGGGAATCATCCTCGGCACCGACGGGATCCGCTCCGCCTACGAGACCGGGCGGGGCACCGTGCAGGTGCGGGCGCGGGCCGCGATCGAGGTGCACCCGCGCACCGAGCGAGAGTCCATCGTCGTCTCCGAGATCCCCTACCAGGTCAACAAGGCGAAGCTCGTCGAGCACATCGCCGAGCTGGTTCGCGACAAGAAGATCGAGGGCATCTCCGACCTGCGCGACGAGTCCTCCCGCGAGGGCATGCGCATCGTCGTGGAGCTGAAGCGCGATGCCATCGCCCAGGTCGTGCTCAACAACCTCTACGCGCACACCGCGATGCAGACCGGGTTCGGCGTCATCCTGCTCGCCATCGACGCCGGCCAGCCGCGCATCCTCACGCTGAAGGAGCTCCTCGAGCGCTTCGTCGCGCACCGGCGCGACGTCGTGACCCGGCGCACCCGCCACGAGCTCCGCAAGGCCCGCGAGCGCGAGCACGTCCTCCTCGGCCTGCAGATCGCGCTCGACCACATCGACGAGATCATCGAGCTCATCAGGAAGGCCAAGGACCGCGAGGTCGCCCGCGAAGGGCTCGTGGCGCGCTTCGCCCTTTCCGAGATCCAGGCGAAGGCCATCCTGGAGATGCAGCTCCAGCGCCTGACCGGCCTCGAGCGCCAGAAGATCATCGACGAGCTCGCCGAGGTGCAGAAGCTCATCACCCGCCTGAAGGAGATCCTGGCCTCCGAGAAGGTGCTCATGGAGGTCATCGTCGGCGAGCTCCGCGAGGTGAAGCAGCTCTTCGGCGACGCGCGCCGCACCGAGATCCGCGGCGCCGCCGCAGACCTCGCCACCGAGGACCTCA
>Ga0335084_10001856_pt1 | contig 20048 bp, 12 predicted proteins | sample Lox_Sample_44_FD_206721 | JGI IMG/M metagenome (GOLD analysis project Ga0335084, IMG submission 206721) | Soil microbial communities from Loxahatchee National Wildlife Refuge, Florida, United States - Lox_Sample_4.4 | ecosystem: Environmental > Terrestrial > Soil > Wetlands | place: USA...
GTGTTGGTATGTCTTCATTCCTCATCCGGGGTGCACAGATCGTCGATGGCTCTACGAGAGAGCCCTTTCGGGCGGATATTGCCGTCGAGAATGGAATAATCACCGAGGTTTCACCATCGATCAAAGGCGGAGGAAAAATAGTTATTGAAGCCGATGGCCTCGTGGCCGCCCCCGGTTTTATCGACATCCACTCCCATACTGATCTCACCATCTTTAAACACCCTCTCGCTCAAAGCAAGGCATTGCAGGGGGTGACGACCGAGGTGGTTGGTAATTGTGGAATCGGAGCCTTTCCCGTGAATGATGAGCGAAGGTCCGTGCTGATCGACTACCTGAAGATGCATGATTTTCATCTCCCTTCCGATGGTTTAAGCTGGAATCATTTCACCCAATACGCAGACCAGTTGGACCGCATCGGTCTGGGACTCAATTTAGCTCCCTTAGCGGCTCATGGGGCGCTTCGCATCGCCGTATTAGGGGCGGAGGATCGTATCCCCAGCGACAAAGAGCTCGAAAGGATGAAGACCCTCTTAAGTGATTCCCTCGAACAGGGAGCCTGGGGACTCTCCACTGGCTTGATCTATCCACCGGGAAGTTTTTCAAAAACAGAAGAGCTGGTGGACCTCGCGAAGATCTTAGCTCATTCCGGAGCCCTCTACGCCAGTCACATCCGTGGCGAAGGGACCACGCTGATGGAGGCACTGGAAGAGGCAATCGCGATCGGAAAGAAGAGCGGCGCCAGAGTTGAAGTTTCTCACTTGAAAGCGATGGGAAAAGAGAATTGGGGCCGGGGTAAAGAAGCCCTTTTGAAATTAGAGAAGGCGCGTCAGAATGGGGTGGATATTGGGGCTGATCAATATCCGTATGAAGCGACTAGCACATCGCTGACCGCTCTCGTCCCTTCATGGGCTCATGCGGGGGGGGTCAGTGAACTTCTAAAAAGGCTTAGCTCTCCTGAGACGACAGAACGTCTTCAAACGGAGATCCTTCGTGAGATGAACCAACGGGGCGGTCCGAGCCGGATTGTCATTTCAGAAATACGGTCGGCAAGAAATGTAGGCCTCTCCGGAAGAAATGTTAGCCAGATCGCGGACCGCTGGCAGTGCCCGCCTGAAACAGTGGTGATGCGGCTCCTCCTGGAGGAAAAGGCAGCCGTGGGAGCGGTTTACTTCTCCTTATCGGATGAAGATGTGGCTGTTATTCTCTCCAGTGACCAGGTGTCCGTCGGTTCGGATGGGACGGGGATGGATGCCAAGGAAGATTTGGGAACATCCACCCATCCCCGCTCCTACGGGACTTTTCCCAGAATACTGGGTGTCTATGCACGGGAAAAAGGACTCCTCTCTATGGCAAAAGCCGTTCACAAAATGACAGGACTGGCTGCCGGCCGACTGGGGTTTAAAGACCGCGGTTTCATCAAACCCGGGTTTACTGCTGATCTGGTATTGTTCGATCCCCTGACGATCAAAGACCGGTCGACCTTTGACCATCCCCATCAATACGCTATCGGCGTGGTTTACACATGGGTGAACGGCTGCGCGACCGTTCAAGAAGGAATCATCACAGGGAACACTCCGGGAAGGGTGTTGCGGAAGAGAGCGGTTTCATCCGATCCATGAAAGCTTTATTGCCGTACAAATGAGGTAGAATTTCTGCACCATCGATTCGATTTCATCGGTCTTCCAAGCTTATCGGCGTTTCTTTTCAAATCCAGGTTTTACCGCGGAGACGCAGAGAACGCCGAGGGAATATTTTTCTGCTCCAATCGGCCACCGGCTCAGAGAGCCTATGGCTCGGAGAGGAGATGGCGATTGGAGCACAAACTCCGTCCCATCGGAATGAGTTCGAACTCTTTTCTGGGTATAGGACCTACTGTCAGTTTTCTAATTAAGGACCAGAAATCTTTTTGTTTGTCGGCATCTCCCGACAAACAAAAACTTTCTTCTCGGCGCGCTCGGCGCCTCTGCGGTGAAATTTCTATTTTGGGCAAGCATGGGAAAGCTTATTTGATGCAAGGAGGATGACCCGATGGGAACAGAGGGTGGATTCAATGTTTGGTGGGGCTTATTGGGTCTTTTGCCCCTTGTGGTTTATATCATTCTTGTTTTCCGGGATGTGGATCCTCTTCCGGCCACGGCGATTTGCGTTTTGATCGGAGCGGTCCTGACGCAGCAGAGCCTGATTTCTTTTAGTCAAGCTCTGGCGAAGGGAATGGGCTCTTTTCTGGCATTGGTGGGTTTGATCATTATGCTTGGCCGCGGGTTGGGAGAGGTACTGACCGAAACCAAGGTCAGTCACACTCTCGTCCATAAGATTATTTTTGGAATTGGAATCGATACCGAGAAGAAGGCCATGCTTGGTATCATGTTGGCCTGTATGGTAGTCATCGGTCTTCTGGGGACCATGGCAGGCGGGAATGCGATTCTGGCCCCGATCGTCCTGCCGATCGCCGCCTCCGTGGGACTGTCGCGCAGCACGGTGGCCGTTATCTTTCAAGCCGTGGGAGAGGAGGCTTTGATCCTCGGACCTTTTACACCCCCGGTCGTGACCCTTCTCGGCTTAACCAGAATCGGCTACGGCGAGATGATTTTGTTTGTTGCCGGGCCGATCGCTCTGATCACATTTACTGTGACCTGGTTCATGCTTCAGAGAATCCAACGCAGAACAAAAGAAACCAACCCCTATAAGCGCTTAGAGAACGTGGAACAATTTGTCCCGACCCGCCAGAGCAAGCGCGCCACCAGCGCCTTTGTCGTTCTCTTTCTTGCGGCAGTCATTTACGGGATCAGCGCCAAAGCATCCACCTCTTACGTGATTATTGTGATGCTGGGACTCGCCGTGATTACGGGCTTGGTGGCTGGATTAAAATTTAATCGGGTCCTTGAACTGATCGTGAAAGGGGTGGCCGGAAATGTCGGGCTCTTTCTTCTCTTCCTGATCCTTGATCCTTTCATCAATTTTATAGAGCAGGCAGGAGGCTTTAAGGCCCTGACCGTCATTCTCAGACCCTTGGTCGATCTTGGCGGAAAGACAGCCGTCGTTATCGTAGGAGGCCTCATCGGGGCTTTCGGTATTTCAGGAGCCACGGTGGCGGAGCTCAAAATGCTCCACTCCATGTTTGATCCATTGCTGACCAAGCTGACCGTTTCGATGCTGGCCTGGTCCGTCGCTCTGATCGTCGCGACCCGGGTGACTAATTTCATCTACCCGGGCGCGAACATGTTTAGCTCCCTCGGATTCGCCGAGACGAAAGATATCAAATCGATGCTCAAAAACGGCTGGGTCGTCGCCGCCTGCCAAACGCTATTTCTGGTGATCTACAGCCTGCTCTTTGCATAGGGAAGGTTACCAAGAGGCTCTCATTTCTCATGCCTCCGAGGAGAGGAGGACGGAGGCATTTCAGGGATAAAGAGCAGAGCCGGATTCCTTCTCACGGTCATACCAGAGAACTCTGTTGAATTTTAGCCTGCAGGTTTCCCCTTCGCTCCAGAAAGCCCGCCGCCGGTTCTTCTGGACCCGGACCTCGACGCTTCCCACGCTGATCCGATAATCGGTGATATCGCCCAGGTAGACCTTTCCCTTCACAATCCCAAAGATCCCTTCACGGTCGTGGAGGTCTATTTCGGAGGGACGGCAGGCCAGGGTCACCTTCTTATCCCTTGATCGGTCAGTCCTTTCGCCTGGAATCGCTACCGGAAGTGGGCCCGCATCCCTTGCTCCCTCCACGTAAACCTTTCCGTCCGATATCTCAGCCGGGATGAAGTTGGAAAGGCCAATGAAGCTGAAGACAAACTGGTTGACGGGGTTGTTGTAGATGTTCATGGGGGTGTCGACCTGCTGGACGACTCCAAAATTCATCACGAGCATTCGATCCGACAGCGCCATGGCCTCAGCCTGGTCGTGGGTCACATAGATTATAGTGAACCCGAACTTCTTCTGGAGGTCCTTGATCTCGAAGCGCATCTCTTCCCGGAGCTTGGGGTCAAGGTTGGATAGGGGTTCATCGAGCAACATCACGACGGGATTGATGGCAATGGCCCGCGCCAAAGCAATCCTCTGCAACTGCCCTCCCGAAAGCTCATTCGAAAAACTCCTTTCCATCTTCAGAAGACCGGTGTGATCGAGGGCCCTTCGGGTCCGTTCGATGATCTTCGCTTTCGACAATCCTCTGATCTTCAAAGGGAAAGCCACATTCTCAAAAACGTTGAGGTGCGGCCAGACTGCAAAGGCCTGAAAGACCATGCCGAAATCCCTTTTTTCAGGCGGAAGGTAGTGCTTCTTGTAGCTCGAGGAGAAAACCCTGTCACCGATAACGATCTCTCCCTCATCCAGGTCTTCAAAGCCCGCCACCATTCGGAGGGTCGTCGTCTTTCCGCACCCGGAGGGTCCCAGAAAGGAGAAACACTCCCCTTTCTCGATCTCAAGGTTGAGGCGATCGACAGCCGTCACCGATCCGAATCGTTTTGTGACATCGACCAGGCTTATATGCGACACTACTGGGCCCCTTCCAGTCTTGAGCGGGTGATCCGTCTGATGACGAGATGGCCGATCACGATGATGATCAAGGCGATGGACGAAAGCGCTGCTGCGTAGACGGTCTCGCCATCTTCATTTAAGGTATATATGGCCACACCGATGGTGCGGGTCGTCGGTCCGTAGAGAAGCACGGAGGTTGTCAGCTCCCTGAGGGCGGGCAAAAAGATCAAGAAGAATGCAGCCACCATGCCCGGCCGGATGAGCGGGAGAACGATGCTTCTCATGGCCTGCCAGTGGCTCGCCCCGCAGGCCCTGGCCGCCTCGACCAGGGAGTCGTGAACCTGTTCAAGGGCCGCTGAATTCGATTTCAGGGAGAAGGCCATATATCGGGCAATGTACGCGACAAAGATGATCCACGCAGTGTTGTAAATATTGACGCCAAACTTCCCGCTCCACATCAGAATCACTCCCAGGGCAATGACTGTTCCGGGCACGGAGAAGGGCAAAACGCCTAGAAATTCCAGGAACCACTTCCCCTTGACCTTCATTTTGACAACGACATAGGAGATCATCACGCCGGCCAGCATGGTCACAAAGGCAGCGGACAGAGAGAGATAAACGCTGTTCCAGATGGCGTCTTTCGTCATCTTCCACGTGAAGAGGATATACTTGAAGTTCTTGAGCGTCATGTGGTCCGGCGTGATCGAAACACCGTAGGTCTTGAGCATACCGACCAGGAAGATCGTGCCCGTTGGCAAGATCACGGTGACAAAGATGTAAACGAGGCTGAGGATCAGCAGAGGAACGCGCAATCCTCTCAACTTCAGAAGCATGGGTCTCACGCTCTTCCCTGCAATGATCTGGAACCGGCCCGACTTCAACACCAGGTTCTGCACGTAGAGAATCACGCCTGCTGAAACGACCAGGATCGAGGCAAGCACCGTGCCCGTCCGGATGGCCATGAAACTCCCTGCGCTTTGGTGGATCTTTTCATAGATCTTTGTCGGGATGTTATAAATCCCCACCTGAGTTCCCAGGATTGCCGGCACGCCGAAATGGGCCAGTGAATAGAGGGCCACGAGCAGGGCTCCTGCGAGGATGCTCGGCATCACGAGGGGGATCGTGATCTTTCGGGTGATCGTAAAGAGCCCGGCGCCGGAGATCCTGGCCGATTCTTCGAGGGTGGGATCCATCCGCTCTAGTGCCCCTGAGACCTGGATGAAGACGAAGGGGAAGAGGTACATCGTCTCCACAGCAATGATGCCCCAGAAACCGTAGATGTTGAAAATCGATTCCTCCAGCCCCAGAAGATTCATCAATAATTTGTTGATCAGGCCCGATCTCGGAGAAAGGAGCATCTTCCATGCAAGGGCGCCGATGAAGGAGGGAAGCATGAAGGGCACCACAAACAGAAGCTTCATCCCCTCCTTGAAGGGGAGGTCAGTCCTCGACACGAGCCAGGCAAAGAAGACCCCGATCACCGTGCTGAAAAACGTCACGCCCAGGGCAATGATGACCGAGTTCTTCAGGGCTTCGTAGGTGTCCGGCTGGCCCAAGACTTTCACAACATCGTTGAGGTTAAAGTGGCCGTCCACCACAAAGGAGTTCCAGAAGATCATGAAGACCGGGATGGCCACAACCACCACCAGGATCAGGATGGAAAGGACCAAAACGATCTCAGCGACACCCCACTTCTTGATGTCTATCGTCATAGCATCGCTTCCTCAATGCAGCCGGGGTCAAACCATTTCAGGTCGTGAAACTTCAAACAACACGTCTCTCCTTCGGAAAAGACCCTGTTTTGCGATAACGCTCCCGGGGTATCCTGCTGAACCCTTATCTCACGGCCGGCCATCTCGATTCGGTAGTCGATGATCGACCCGAGAAAAATCATTCTTTTCACGACCCCCCTCGTGCCCGTCCCATTTCTGGACAAGTCAATATCCGACGGTCGACACCCTACGATGAAGTCCCGTCTCTTCCTCTCAGCCTCAGGAATCAAAACCTCTTCCAGGCCGATATCGGTCCCTTTCGCATAGACCCTGTCGTTTCTCAGTTCCACAGGGATAAAGTTCGAAAGGCCCATAAACTTAAAGACGAAGGCATCCGCTGGTTTTTCGTAAATTTCGTCCGGAGTGCCCACCTGCCTGACACCGCCATCCCGATCCATAATCGCGACCCGGTTGGAAATGGCCAGGGCAATCTCCTGATCGTGGGTGACATAGAAGACAGTCACGCCCGTGTTTTTCTGGAGCTCTTTAATCTCAAATCTCATCTCTTCCCTGAGGTTCGCATCGAGATTGCTCAACGGCTCATCGAGGAGCATGATTTCCGGCCGGGACACCAGGGCCCTGGCCAGGGCAACTCTCTGCTGCTGTCCTCCGGAGAGTTGATAGGGCAGGCGGTTCCCTAGGCCTTTCAGTGCAACCTGGTCCAAGGCACGCTCGGCCCTGGCTGCCGCCTCGTTCCTTTGAATCCGCTGAATCGTCAAGGGGAAAACTACGTTCTCGAAGGCGGTCTTGTGGGGCCAGACGGCGTAGTCCTGAAAAACGATCCCTGTCTTTCGCGACTCGGGTGGAAGATGAATCCTCTTCGCGGCACTCGAAACAAGCGTTTTGCCGATGAAGACGTCCCCAGAGGTCGGTTGCTCAAAACCTGCAATCAGCCTGACGGTGACCGTCTTGCCGCAACCGGAGGGACCGAGAAGGGTAAAGCATTCGCCATCCTGAACCGTAAGGTTCAGGTTGTCGTAGACCCGGTGTTTACCATAATATTTTCCGACACCCGAAAGCCTAACTTCTGCCATGAGATGGTCCTTGTTCGAACGACACCTGGCACGACCGATCAAGCCCTAAAAAAGAGAAGGAGGTTAAAACACCTCCTCCTGGGAACGTTCTATACATTAACGATATAAGTCCTTTCGAGTTTGTCATTCCGGGCCTGACCCGGAATCCAGTATCTTCTTGGATTCCCGCTTTCGCGGGAATGACCCCATCTTTTTGAATTTATATCGTTATCGTAACCTACCCGCCTTCGAAACTTACGTAACGGTAGTTACTTCGCCCTCATAATCTTCGTGAATTTCTGGATGATCTCCTCTTTCTCTTTGAGCATCTTGAGGTAATCGAGCTTCATGGCCCGCTTCTCAGCCTCTTTCGCTGGAACGAGGTTATACCCTTTGATGTTCGGCACGTCTTCCCGGATGGGGAGCGTGCCTGTGGAGGCAATGATCTCCTGACCCTCTTTGGTCAGGAGGAAGTTAACGAACTTCTGAGCAGCCTTGACGCTCTGGGCTCCCTTGATGATGGCCACCGGACTCGGGATAACGAGCATCTCTTTCGGGAACATGAGGCCGAGGTCCGCGCCCTTTTCCATCTTTTCAACGGTGATGTAATCGACGGCGATCGATGCCTTCAGGTCCCCGGAGGCTGTGTCGTCAACGACTTGGCCGGAGCCCTGCCCCATCAAGGCCCCGTTCGCCTTCAATTTCTCGATATAGTCCCACCCGAAATTGTTCACCAGGATGGCCACGCTCACACAGGCCGTCCCGGAAAGAGAAGGATCAGCGATCCCGAAGCCATTCTTGAAACGCGCGTCAAGCACATCTTGCCACGATTTTGGCGGACTCGTCACTTTCTTTGTGTTGTAAGCAATGCCCAGGGTGCCGAGCCGCGCCGGCGTAAAGTACCCTTCCGGGTCTTTCACAGGGCTGACGATGATCTTCGATTCCGGCGAGACGTATTTTTCCAGCACGCCCTGATTCTTCAACTGATAGAAATCTGGAATCTCGCTCGTCCACAGAACGTCCGCCACGATCTTGCCGGACTGACGCTCGGCTGCGATCTTTGCCATCAGCTTCCCGGCGCCCGCGGAGTAGTAGTCGAACTCAACATCCGGGTTCTTCTTGACAAAGCTATCCCGCAGTTTTCCGATTAGGACTTCCTTCATGGATGTGTACACGGTCAACTTCTCTTTCGCCGTAACGGGTGAAAGAGGAATAGCACTGACGATCAAAGCAAGGGCCGAAAGAAAGATCCATTTCCTCATCCTCCACCTCCGTCATGATGTTTTGAACAACTCACAATCTTTGAGCTAACAAGCTAAGAATCGGAACATGCTCATTATGGACAGAGACCAATTATTTCCTCGATTCTTTTTTTCTGCGTGCCTTCTTAGCCCTAAATTCCACTCCATCGCACCACTCTCTTGCGTTTTGAAACATTTGAATCCACGGGGATTCCTTAACGCCGTCTTTCATATCACCGGGTAGCCATGGCCATTGCCATTTCAAAAAGGAACGCTCCGGATGGGGCATCATGGCCAGGTGTCGTCCGTCCGACGTACAAAGTCCTGTTATGCCAAATGGCGACCCATTCGGATTAAAAGGATAGCTTGTTGAAACCTTTTCGTCGGCCCTTCCCTCATCATCCACAAAAACGACCGGGACGAGTTTCTTGTCGATCACCTCGTCCAGGAGGGTCGGGTCGGGAAAGTGAAGTCTCCCCTCGCCATGAGCGACCCAGATCCCAAGGATTGAATCGGTCATGCCTTTAAACATGATCGCAGGACTTTCTAAAATCTTGACCGTCACCCAGCGCGATTCAAACCGGCCGGAAATGTTTTGAACAAATCTCGGCTGCTGATGGTCGGGAATTCCCAGCCAGGGAACCCATCCGAGAAGGCCGAAAAGCTGGCAGCCATTGCATACGCCCAGAGAAAAGGTATCGGGCCGACGATAGAAATCGTCGAACATCTTCTTTAATCTTTCATTAAACCGGATTGCCGCAGCCCACCCCTTTGCACTTTCCGGAACATCGGCGTAAGAAAATCCTCCCACGGCAACGAGTCCTCTGAAACGGTCCAATGTCATCCGGCCGCTGATCAGATCGTTCATCGTGATATCCCAGGGACTGAAACCTGCCTGATAGAAAGCAGAGGTCATTTCGCGATCGCCGTTGCTCCCCTCTTCCCGAAGAATGGCGACCTCCGGTTTGCTCTTGGCTTCGAGAATACGTGTAGGGGCCGGTTTGGGTTTAAAAGGAATCGTATAGGTTGGCCCTTCGCGGTCGAAGATATTCTTTCGCTCCTCATCGGCGCATTGGGAATTCATCTGAAGACGCTCGATTTGATGGGACGTCTCTTCCCACCATCCGCGAAGGACGGGCATGTCAGATTCAAGAACCTTTTCCGAATTATAGGTCACAAGAATTTTCTTTTCCTCTGTCGCCTCTCCGATGATGCTCGGGCTTAGTTGAAAGGAATAAAGAATCTCTAAGACCTTGCGGACGCTGTTCACATGACACTCGATGACTGTGCCCAGCTCTTCAGCGAAGAATCTTTCGAAGGCGTCCCACGGACCATCCATTCGGAGTCTCAAGCCGCAGTTTCCCGAAAAAGCCATTTCCAGAAACGTCGTGATAAGGCCCCCATCGCTGACGTCGTGCCCTGCGAGAACTAAACCTTCTGACCTTAGCTTCTGAATGGCATGAAAGGCGCGCTTTAGCACTTCGGGATCATCCACATCAGGAGATTCATTTCCGATCTGTCGGTAAACCTGTGCTAAAGCTGAGCCTCCAAGCCGGGCCTTACGATTCGCAATATCGATCAAGATGAGCCGGCTGTGTCCCGGTTTTTTGATATCCGGAGTGACCACCTTCGTGATATCGGGCATCGTTGCATAAGCAGAAATCACAAGCTCCCGGGGAGATTTCACGATTTCATCCCCCACACGAGTTGCCATGGAGAGGCTGTCTTTACCGCCGTCCACCGCAATCCCCAGCTGGACCATCAGATCCCGCATGGCGCAAGCCGCATCGTAAAGCGCCGCGCCTTCGCCCGGAAGCTTGGGCGCCCACATCCAATTGGCCGAACACTTGATATCCCTCAGGCTGGTGATTTGGGCCCACACGATATTGGTCAGGGCTTCTCCGACCGCCATCCGGGCCCCCGCCTTGGGATCGACGAGCATTTTGATCGGCTGCTCGCCAATCGACGTGGCCGCTCCTGTCAATCCGAAATGACTCTGGGCGATCACTGCCACATCGCCGACCGTCAGTTGGAGCGGACCGCAGCATTGCTGCCGCGCAATCAACCCGGTCACACTTCGATCGACCTTGTTGGTGAGAAATCGCTTTGAACCGACTGCCAGGTTTCGAAGCACTCGAGACAATGCCTCTTCCACTGTCAAACCTTCGGGCAATTTGAGGGGCTTGAGCGAACCCTCTTTTCTCTCATCCTTGAACGTTTTCTGCGGCATATTGCCCAGAACCTTTGCAAGGTTGAGATTGACGGGCGTTGAACCATCTTTCTCATCATGGACGACGAAGCGGCCGTCTCCCGTCACCTCTCCGAGGATCTCGTAATTCACTTTTTCTCTTCCGCAGAGCGATTTGAATTCTTCAATTCTCCCGGTATGAATCAAGAAACCGCATCGCTCCTGGTATTCGGCAATCCAGATCTGGAGCGCGGACAGAGTCGGATCGCCGAGTTTGATCCGCCTCAGCTCGATTTTGCCCCCCGCCTTTTCAACAAGCTCCTTAAGGACATTGGCAGGACCGCCTGCGCCTTGATCGTGGGCACTGACGATCGGATTGTGATCACCCATTTCGATGCAAGCCCGGATGACGCGGTTCATCTTCTGCTCCATCTCCGCATCGCCGCGCTGAACCGCGTTAAAATCAAGCTCTTCTTCGTTCTCCCCTTGTAGTTTGCTGGAGGCCGAACCGCCGCTCAGACCAATCCCATAGGCAGGGCCGCCCACCTGAACGATCAGCATCCTTTTTTGGGCTTCACCCTTTTCTGTATGCCTATCATCGATTTGTCCGATACCGCCCGTGAACATAATGGGTTTGATCCAGGCCCAGCGTTCGCCGTTTTGAAGCCTTTCGTCAAAAGAACGGGTAAAGCCGAGAATCACCGGTTCGCCGAATTTATTACCGTAATCGCTGGCTCCGTCGCTTGCCCTGATTTCGATGGCCAGAGGAGAAGCGAGACTCGACGGATAAACGGAGTCCTTGTCTTCCCAGGGCAGATCGTAGTTGGGGATGAGCAAGTTGGCGACACAGTACGCTGCCGTCCCCGCAACCACCAGACCTCCTCTTCCCGTTGCCTGGACATCGCGGATCCTTCCGCCCGTGCCCGTCTCCGCACCGGGGAATGGGGCCACTCCCGTGGGGAAATTGTGCGTCTCCGCGGTAAAAATAATGTGGTACCGCACCTTCTGTTTCTTGAAAGGTGCCGGTTTTCCGGGTTGGCCGGGGAGAATCGTCCAGCAGTCATACCCTCTGATCCCGCTCGAATTGTCTTTGAACGCGATAATGCTGTTCGATGGATTTGCCTTCAAAGTCGACTTGACGATCTCCATCAGCGTCTCCGGCATCACGACACCGTCGATGATCTGTTTCCCTTTGAAGTAGCCGTGCCGCGAGTGCTCGCTGTTCGCATTATCCAGATCCCTGATTTCAACGATCGTAGGATTTCTTCGCTCTTCCTTGACAAAGTAGTCATAGTAGAGATTTCTGTCCCACGCATCCATCGCGAGCCCCGGTATCTCCAAAAAAGCGTCCGGCCCTTTTTCCGACAGAGGAATTTCAAAAACAGCCTCCGGCACGATTCCGGTTTCAAACGTCTCCAGGGGTTGATCGTATAAGCATTCGGTCATGCGGTCGTGATGTTCCCGAATAAAGCGGCCTTGATCCACGTCTGACGGAAGAAGATACCGCCGGGACCGTTCGATGCGTATCACCTTGTCGAGTCCGCAGGTCTGGCAAATGGCGATAATGTTGGTGGAATAGGCCGTCGCAAAATTCATCCGCGGGCCGAGTTCTACCACCGCTCGACCTTCAGGGTTGATTGGCTTCTCAGACAGCGTTTCGGATATGAAACCGTCGGCCAAGAGCTGCCTTAAAATCGAAAGCTCATTTGAATTCAGTGGGGCGGAGGTTTCCACATTGAAGCAGTATTGCAGCTTCTCACCTTTGCCAAGGAAAAAGTGGTACATTCTTGTTACCCCTTAACGTGTCAGTGTGTGTGTCAGTGCCCCACTGAATCTTGTTGAAAAAGTGGAGCTTCGCCCCTACCTTCATCCCCCAATCTACCGCCCCCCTCCATTCTCCCCCTCTTGAATTACCCCCCCCTTCATCCCCCCTTAAATTAAGGGGGGAATAGAGGGGGGTTACAAGGTGCTAGTAAAACAGCCTTCTCGGCGCATCGCCCTTGTAGACGACCTGTCCGTCTTTGAGATAAATCTGCCCATGGACGACCCGGTTCAAGATATGACTTTGCCAGGCCCGTTCTTTTTCGTTAACTCTTTTGGCCAGCGTCTCGGCATCATCCTCCGGCCTAATCAGCACTGGCATTTGAAAGATAATCGGACCATGATCATAGGCGGCCTCATCAACAAAATGCATGGTCACCGCACTCTGGGTAATTTCGCCTCGCCGATAGGCTGTTATCACGGCTTCGTGCACATGATGCCCGTACATCCCCGCTCCGCCAAATCGGGGGAGTGGTCCCGGATGGATATTGACTGTTTTTGCAGCATCGAGTCCTCGCACGAACTTTAGCCACCCGGAGCACATGACAAAGTCACCCTGATATTTCTCAACGAAGCCTCGGTAACCTTTGGCATCGTATGGTCCGGGCCAATATTCAAAAGGAATGCGAAGCGCATCCGCTTTCTTCCGTACCCCTCCGTTTTGATGGTTAGAAATAACCCCGATGATTCGAGCGTCGAGGACTGGCGGATGGGTTCGGGAGAATTCGACCAATTCTTGAAAACCGGATCCTCCTCCCTTGGCATCGCCGCTCGCAAAAACTAGAACCCTGATGGCTCCCCCCTTTGACTCCATCCTACCTCCTCGTCAAGGATGTGTATCTTATGACTGGCGACTGATCTTTCAAATTTCTTTGGAAAAAAGAGGCTTGCCCCTCCGGTGGTTGTTTACTATACGCAGGATAAATCATTTGTTGAAAAAGTCAACCCGTTCCACCACTGGTTCACGGCCTATGAGAAAGAGAGAGAAAAGACCACCTATGAGTGCCGCGGCATGCATCGGTAGGGGAAATTAAACAAAGAAAATCATGTCTCGTCCTTAGCGTTTCAACAGTTTGCTGCCGTAAAGACCGGTCGGTTTGATCAGGAGAATCAGAAGCATGACGGCAAACGGCGCCATTTGGGCCAGCGGGGCGTAGATGAGGGACCCGAGTGAGACGACCTGCCCCACAATAAAGGCGGATGCAAGGGTTCCTTTAATGCTGCCCAGACCTCCGATAATAACGACCATGAAAACGAACGCCAGGACCTCGAGACCCATCTGTGGATCCACCATGATCAGCGATGAGTGCAGTCCTCCTGCCAGCCCGGAGAGGATTCCGGCGATGATGAAGGTGATGGTGAAGAGCCCGTACACGTTAACCCCGAGCCCTTCCACGTGTTCCACGTCTTCGATCCCGGCCCGGATGGCCTTGCCCGTGATGGTCCGGTTCAAGAAGAGCCAGATGCCGAGATAGACCAGCAACGAGATTGCAATGACGATCAATCGGTAGGCGGGAACTCCTGTCCCGAAGATCCTGACTTGTGCTTCGATCGGAACAGGAACCGGCCGGGGAATCAGGCCCCAGATATACTTGATGGCGCCCACGCCGGCGAATAGAATCCCGAAGGAAGTGATCATGGTGAAGGTGATATCCCGCTCGTAAATGCGCAAGAATACAAACCGCTCCACGCCGAAACTGACCAGGCCCGCAACGACCATTCCTACGAACACGCCGAGCCATGTGTTTCCCGTGATGACATGAACGGTATAGGTCATGTAAGCGCCGATGGAATAATACAGCAATTGGTCCATGCTGATGATGCGCATCAGACCGAAGCAGAGTGAAAGCCCGATGGCCAGCAGGAAAAAGACACTGCCGATGCTCAATCCAAAGATGACCCCGGAAATCAGTAATTGCGTGTCCATCCTCTCCTCTTATCTCCGCTCTGTGGATATCTTGGCAGACGTCTTTTTCCGGAAAAAGACCTTCTTCAGAATTGGTTCCAGCGTGCCCCAGATGCCTTTTTCACCGGCAAGCATGATGAATACCAGCACGAAGCCGATAAAAAGTTCCCAGTTGGTGATAAACCCGCTGAGCAAGTCTTTCATGCCGGTGTAAGCGATCGCGCCGACGATGGGCCCGTAGAGTGTGCCGACACCTCCCAGGATCGTCACGACGACTGGATCGGCGGCTCGAGCGGGATGGGTGATGGCAGGACTCACGAAGCCCAGATAGACCGCGTACAGAGAGCCAGCCAAGGCGGTCGTCGCATTGGCAATGATAAAGGCCATCCAACGGATGCGAAAGTTGCTGTATCCGAGAAACTTCAGTTTGTCTTCGTTGATCTTTGTCGCCAGGCAGCAGGCACCGTAAATCGTATCGTCCAAATACTTGTAGAAGGTCCAGAGGACCATGGCCACCAGGAAAGCGAAGACGAAGAAATGGCTGGGCTTGCCGAGGTCCAGGACGGGGGTAGACGACATATTCGCCAGGAACCACAGGCCATTGTCGCCATGAGTGATTTTCGCCAGAACTTTCTCCATCAGATAGAAAACGATCACCGCCAACGCCAGGTTCACCAGGGCGAAATAGTCACTCCGTAATCTGACGAAAAAGGCGCCGACAACCGCGGACACGACCACTCCGGCCAGAATCCCCAGGAGGATGCCGATATAAGGATTGTGGCCGAAGTAAAAAAGATAAAAGGCGGTCCCATACGCACCCACGGCTAAATAGGCGGGCTGGCCGAATGAAATGAACCCCACCCGGCCCAAGAGAAAGTTACAGCCCATCGTGTAGATGGAAAAAATAATGATTTCATTCGCGAAAGGCAGGGGCAAGAATACCCTGACCAGGGCGACCAGAAAAAATGCCAAAAGAACGCCCCACCACCATCTGAAGAATTTCATCATCGGAAATTCCCTCTTGATCCCATCACGTCACGCCTGACCCGCTGCTCAGGTAGCCCCTTAATTCTTCGCATAGGCAAATCACGAATTGCCCTGCGGGCGTCCACCGCAACAAGTAAGGAACGCATATATGCGTTCCCTACGCCCACCCGTTTGGCAGGCTGCTCAAAAATGCCCAGATGCAAGGCGCCCGAGATCCTGAGAAGTGAGGCGTACTTGGTCGTACGCCGCAACGACGAAGGATGAGGGCAACGCCGCAGCTGAGCGTTTTTCAGCAGCCTTCTCTGTTATAGATACCGTTCACAGATATTCGACCGGATAGATTCTTCGTCAGAAATTTCAGTGATGATGCGTCCTTCTTTGATGGCATAGACCTTATCGGATATCGTGCACACCAAAGAAAGGTTCTGCTCAACGATCACCAGCGCCGTTCTCTTGCTCAGCTCCTTGAAGACATTTTTCAGTTGTTCAACGATACTGGGGGCCAGTCCTTCCGTGGGCTCGTCAACCAGCAGCACCTTCGGGTGGCCAAGGATGGCTCGGCCGATCATCAACATCTGACGCTCTCCGCCGCTCAGGTATCCGGCCTTGCGATCCATCAGGGACTTCAGCTTCGGGAACAAGCGGGTGACCTGATCCCAGTCGTAGTCCTTCGTCGCGTAGCTCCCCAGTTCGAGGTTTTCCCTGACCGTCAAATCCGAAAAGACCTTTTTGTCCTGCGGAATGTACTTGAGGCCCATCCTGGCGATATCGTAGGGCATCCTTCCGATGAGATCCGTCTGATTGAAGACGATCGACCCGGAGGTGGGCTTCAGGAACCCCCCGATGCTCTTAAGGAGAGTGGTTTTGCCAGCCCCGTTGCGGCCAACGCAGGACACTACCTGTCCAGGTTTCACACTGAGATCGGCGTCGAACAAAACCTTCGATTCACCGTAGGCAACACTCACGCCTCTGACCGTCAGTATTTCGTCGCTATTCATCGCCATGAACTCCGTGTGCGCGGCCATCCTCGGATCCATCGGCAGGGGTTTCGATCTGCCAATAGCTTCTCCGCACCTCTGGGGCCCGGAGACATTCCTCACACTTGCCGTCGGCGATGATCCTCCCCTCGTGCATAACGGTGAGTCTCTCCAGGAAATTTTCCACCTGCGAAATTTTATGTTCCACGATCAGCAGGGTTTGCTTGCCGATCTGCTTGCCCAAGACTCCCAGGATCTCTTTGATTTCGGATTCAGCAAGCCCTGCGAGAGGCTCGTCCAGAAGCAAGACCTTGGGTTCGCCAAGGATCGCCATGGCAATCTCCAGCCGTCGCTTCTCCCCCAGGCTGAGATGCTTTACCTGCCGGTTGGACTCATTCACGAGCCCAAAGGTCTCCAGGGCTTTGGCGATTTTTTCTTCCTCGTGGTATCGCCTGCGGGTCGTCACAAGAAGAGGAAACAGGGACGCGCTCTTATGTGCCCGAAAAAAAGACAGGACCAGATTGTCGGTCACCGTAAGATTGTCGAAGGTGGAGGTCAGTTGAAAGGTTCGGATCATCCCCATGTCCACACGCTTTTCCGGCGGAACGCGGGTGACGTCTTTCCCCTGATACAGAACGGTCCCCTCATCGGGCGGATAATACCCGGTGATGAGGTTGAAGAACGTGGTCTTCCCGGCCCCATTGGACCCGACAATACCGGCGACTTCGTTTTCACGCAGGACATAGTTCACGTGGTCAACGGCGACTAATTCGCCGAACCGTTTGGTGACGCTTTCCGTCCTGATGATTTCTGCGCCAGGTCCCGGACTCACGGCAAGCCCCTTTCTTAAAGTCCGCCCCGGGGCGAAAATTAAAAAGCCACCGGGGCGGAAAAACGTTTAATCTATCACGTTCATAAAACACGTTGCTAAAGACGAGTAGGGGTGCTGAAAAAACTTTATAGCGGCACCTTTAGCCGATTCACTCCTCAGTTCTCAATCATTTCGTAAGAGCGACATGAAGCACAATCTGATGTTGCCCATCAAACATAAAAGAACCGCTTGATAAAGTTTTGCCTGCCTGCCGGTAGGTAGGTAGGCAGGCACACCTACCCGCCGATTTAACGTAATGTTGACGCTAGTAACCCAGGGATTTCAGCGTCGGCATCACCGAATCGCCGCCCTGGTAGCCTACGACCTTAAACAAATCCCATTCGTTTTTCTGCTCTTTAGGACCTTTCCCCCTGACTAAGAAGCCAGCATATTTGTATACGGCCGCGTGATCTTCGCGCCATTGGGCTGTGCCTTTGACACAGGTGAAGGCGCCGTTATTGGCCATTAGCGCCGCGGACACATTTTTCGGCTCAAAGGACTTGCCCGCCTCAAACCCCCTGAACATTTCCATGTAGGCCGTATAGGCGATCGTTGCATAAGAATCGGGAGGAGCGTTGTATTTCGCCTTGTAGAGGTCAGTAAAATCCTTGGCGGTTTTTGCCACCGCCTTGTCTTCAAAGCCGCTCAGGTCATAGTAAAAATAGTGCATGGCATAGACGCTTTCCAAGGCTTGCGCAGGAATGCCTTTGGCGACCACGTTTGTAATGAAGGAGTTGAAAATGGTCATCTCCTTGTTGAGGCCCGTTTCATAGCACTGCTTCAAAAGGGCCACGGCATCCGCAGCAAATTGAGCGGCGATGAAAACATCCGGCTTTGCCGCCCGCACTTTCTGTAGGATGGTCGTGTAGTCACCCGTTCCCAGCGAAACTTCGTCGTACCCGATAACCTCCGCGCCCAGTTCTTTGGCGGCGGCATAGACACCGTCACGAATGTCCCAGCCCCAGCTATCGGCACGGGCTAAAAAGAAAATGCGTTTTTTGCCCAGCGCTTTGATGGCAGCGGAGCCGGCCATGTATCCTACCGTCCACGGGCTGTAGGCCGCGGCAAACGTGGATTCGGCCAGCTTGCCCTTTTGAAAGGCTTCCTTGGCCATCACGCAAACAGGGAAATACGGCATCGGTTCCTTTTGGGCCAATGCATTAATAGCATACGCAAGCGGAGCCCAGGTCTGCCCTCCTACGCCTTTTACCCCTTCCTCAAGCATGTAACGGTAGCGTCGGACGCCCACATCCAGCTTGGTCTCATCGTCATAGACAACCCCTTCCACCATCACATTTCCCCAGGGCATTTTCAGCCCGCCCTTCTTATTGACCACATCCACTGCCAACAGCGCCCCCTCCCTTTGAGTTTGGGCCACCGCCGCAAACGTGCCTGTGAGCGGAAGCAGGATACCGACCTTTATTTTGGTGGGATTGGCCGCTGAGGTATTGCTGGAGCTAAAAGCAATGCAACATGCCAAGACCAAAAATAAAATAAGAGACTTTTTCATTTTCTACCTCCTCCTATCCTCCTGATTGACTATGCTTGGTTTCACCTTCATCATGAAAGCCCCAGGTTTTATCGATAACCTCGCATCACCTCCTTGTCGGATATTTGGTAAGGAACATCGCCGGTTTTTCGCGGAACGTCCGCCCCTCAACGGGCGCCATCCAACATCGCAGAGGACCTGAAGCAAATCGATCAAGGCTATCCGTTTTTCAAGACAAGGAGAAACCCTCTAGCATGGCTATCAGGTCCGAACGAAAATGATGAGAAATCGCTTTAGAACGTGTTGAATATACGAAAAAAGGAGAAGTATGTCAAGGTAGAATTCCCGTCTGCCCACCCTCCAGTTTTTTCCTATGTAAGAATGATTATCGCTACAGAGGGACAGGCTCTCAGGGGAACGAACCTCGCCGAGATACAGTATCTTTTTCTAACAAATACAGTATCTGCCGTATTTATTCTGTGAATGTCTTCCTGATAAAATAAGAATCAACTCATTCGACTCCCCGATCTGAAACCCGGGGTCTTCAGGGTACGCGGATAAAATTAGGGATGGATTATGGATTACAGATTACTTAATGGAAAAGCGAGAGCCACCCTGATCCAGCGGTTCGATGGTTCTGCCGTTCTGCTTGGTCCAAGAGCAAGAAGACTTGAGTTCAGGACGGGGGCAACACTCCACGAAATTCAAGCTGAAGCTGACCTCGTCGGCTGGGTCGTGGCGGTAGAACATCTCCACAGGGAAAGAGAAGGCAGTGCCGGATAGATTCCCTGTCCCTTCTCCCCATCTGCCTTCCCGGAGGCGGAAGGACACATCAGCCTAACTACCCAAATTTTAGGCTTAGAGCCCATCCATCGATCATTTGTCGAAGTTTCAACTCAAGTTCGATAAAGGGGTATCGGTACAGCCCAAGTTTATTCTCACGCACGACCTTCAGGCGAGCGTGATATTGTTCCACGAAGTCGTGGGGTGGTTCGAAATTATCGGCAAAAGACCAAAACCCTTCTTCATGGTCAAACAGAGTCGAACAGAGTCCGAGTGACCGATCCCAGTGACTCAACGTATCCGCCGCATTCTTGAGGAGTGCCCTCGCTGCCTTCTCCAAGGGAATTCGTTCTCTCACAAACCACGCCAGCTCAAGAATAAATGACCGGATGGACGAGTTAGGGTGGCTCAATCTCCCCACTAAGAAATTTACAGGGCTCATCGACATGCCGCTGGGAGCCAGCGTCCAGTATTTGCCCGAATAATTGAATTCCAGCTGCTTCTCGGTTCTGCCCGGGTTGGAC
>Ga0335084_10001857_pt1 | contig 20046 bp, 19 predicted proteins | sample Lox_Sample_44_FD_206721 | JGI IMG/M metagenome (GOLD analysis project Ga0335084, IMG submission 206721) | Soil microbial communities from Loxahatchee National Wildlife Refuge, Florida, United States - Lox_Sample_4.4 | ecosystem: Environmental > Terrestrial > Soil > Wetlands | place: USA...
CCACGTGGCATCCGGCGTTCGCGCGATGCCTCGCCCGCGTGGCCCGCCAGGTCCGGGACGCTCTCGGGGAGCCGATCCATGTCGTGGACGTGGGCGCCGGAGAGGGCGAGCTTCTGGGAGCGATCGGAGAGGCCCTCCGGGGCGGCGGCGGCACGGGAGACGAATTCCACCTCGTGGGCGTCGAGCGGTCCGCCACCCGTCGCACCCGGGCGCGCGAGAAGGCTCCGTCGGCCGCCTGGCTGTCCTCGCTCGAAGAGATCCCCCGGTTCTCGGGCCTCCTCGTCGCTTACGAACTCTTCGATGCGCTCCCCGTGAGGGCGCTCCTCTTCGCAGGTGAGGAGCTGGTGGAGCGCGCCGTGGGCCTCTCGGCGGATGGGGGCTTCCGGTGGGTCGAGTTGCGATGCGCGGACTCCGCCGACCTGCTCGAGCGCCTCCGCGCCCGCGGGGTCGTCCTCCGCCCGGGCCAGCTTCTCGAGATCCGCCCGGCAGCCCGTTCCCTCGCTCGTTCCCTCTCGGAGAAGATCTCCCGGGGTCTCCTTCTCGTATTCGATTACGGGGCGTCCGCGCGTTCGCTCTACGGTCCGGCCCGCTCGTTCGGCACGCTCGAGGCGTTCCAGGCGCACCGGGTGACTCGCGACGTCCTCACGGATCCGGGCTCGCGCGACATCACGGCCTGGGTCGACTTCACCGAGATCGGGGCGGCGTTCCGGGAAGCCGGCCTCGCCGTCCCGGATCTCGTCAGCCAGTCCCGCTTCCTTTCGGCGGCGGGAATCGCCGAGGAGATCGCCGCGGCCGAGGAGCTCCCCTCGGAGTCGGATCGTCTCGTCGAGCGGCACGCCCTCGGGGGGCTCGTCGCCCCGGGCGGCATGGGGGAATCGATCCGCGTCCTCGTGGCCTCCCGGGACCCCGAGCTGGCCGGGCGATGGGTCCATTGGCCGGAACGGGGAATAGTGCCGTCGAATCATTGACTCCCTCGGGGGGGGACCAGAGAATCACGCGCGTTGTGAGCCTGGGGGCGGCCGAAAGCGGCCTGCTCATCTTCCGAAGGGGGATGTGTGTCATCTGCGCCTGACATGGCGGCTTATCTCCCAGTCCTGTATTTCGCGATCGTGGCCGGCGCCCTGCCGGTGGTCATCCTCGTCCTGATGGCGCTCTTCAGGCCGTCGAATCCCTCCGCCACGAAGCTCTCGGCGTACGAATGCGGCGTCGCGGCGCCGAGCGAGGCCTTCGACCACCGCTTCTCCGTCCGGTACTACCTGATCGCGGTGCTCTTCGTCGTTTTCGACGTGGAGACGGTCTTTCTTTTCCCGTGGGCCGTCATGTACGACAAGCTCCTCCTCTTCGGGCTCGTCGAGATGGTGGTCTTCCTCTACATCCTGGTGGTCGGGTACATCTACGTCTGGAAGAGGGGGGCTCTCTCTTGGGCCTGATCGAGAACGCGCTCCCGAACAACGTCATCACGACGACCGTCGACGCGGTCATCAGCTGGGGGCGGAAGAACTCGCTCTGGCCGATGCAGTTCGGCCTCGCCTGCTGCGCGATCGAGATGATGGCCGTGGTCGACAGCCGGCACGACATGTCACGCTTCGGCGCCGAGGTCTTCCGCGGCTCGCCCCGGCAGTCGGACCTGATGCTCGTGGCGGGCACCGTGACCGAGAAGATGGCGCCGATCATCAAGCGCCTCTACGACCAGATGGCCGACCCGAAGTGGGTCATCGCGATGGGGTCGTGCGCGATGTGCGGCGGCCCGTACCGCAGCTACGCCGTCACGCAGGGCGTCGACCGGATCATTCCGGTGGACGTCTACGTCCCCGGCTGCCCGCCGCGCCCCGAAGCGCTTCTCTACGGCCTGATGGAGCTGCAGAAGAAGATCCAGAAGATGAAGGTCCTGAGAAAAGAGGGGACGGAGAGCGCGTGACGGACGAGACGAAGCCCCCCACGCCTCCGCCACCCGCCGGCGACACGACGCCGCCGGCGGAAAAACCCGCCGCCGAAGCCGCGAAGCCCACCGCGCCCGCGCCCGCCAAGCCGGCCGCGCCGGCGGCCCCGCCGAAGCCCAAAGGCCCCACGGCCAACGACGCCTCGTCCGATCCCGTCGTCCAGCGCCTCGCGGCCGCCCTTCCGGGCGCCGTCCTCGCCGCGAAGGAGCTGGTCGGCCAGGTGACCGTCGAGGCGCCGCCCGAGAAGGTCCCGGAAGTTCTCCGGTACCTGAAGGACGTGGAAGCCTTCACCTATCTCGTCGACCTGACCGCCGTCGACTGGAAGGCCCGCGCCCCCCGGTTCGACGTCGTCTACTGGCTCCATTCCTTCGCGAAAGGGGAGACCCGGATCCGCGTGAGGGCTGGCGTGGCGGACGGCGCCGCGTGTCCCTCGGTCGCCGGCGTCTTCTTGACCGCGAACTGGATGGAGCGCGAGGTGTGGGACCTCTTCGGCATCCCGTTCTCCGGACACCCCGACCTCCGCCGCATCCTGACGTGGGACGGCTTCGCCGGTCACCCTCTCCGGAAGGACTTCCCGGTCGAGGGCGTCGATACCGGTGCGGCCATCTACCCCGATCACTACCCCGACGGCGGCGGCCCGTCGGTCAAAGACCCCCTGAAGAAGGTCGTGTCGTGAGCGAGGAGCGCGCCGGAACCGCCGGGAGCGTGCCCGATTCGGGCGAGCCGATGCTCGGGCTCCGCGAGATGGAGCTCAACTTCGGCCCGCAGCACCCGTCGACTCACGGCGTCCTGCGCCTCGTCCTGAAGGTCGACGGCGAGCGGATCGTCTCCGCCCGGCCCGACATCGGCTATCTCCACCGGGGGACGGAGAAGCTCTTCGAGACCGAAACGTACCCGATGGTCATCCCGCACACGGACCGGTTGGACTACGTGGCGGCGGCGACGAACAACCACGCCTACTGTCTCGCGGTCGAGAAGCTCCTCGGCCTCGAAGTGCCGAAGAAGGCCCAGTACATCCGCGTCCTCCTCGACGAGCTGCAGCGGATCTCGTCGCACCTCCTCTGGCTGGCGACCGCGGCGATCGACCTCGGCGCCATCACGCCGTTCTTCTACACCTTCCGCGAGCGGGAGGTCATCCTCGACCTCTTCGAGGACTACTGTGGCGCCCGGCTGACCCTCAACTGCATGCGGATCGGAGGGCTTCTCGAGGAGCTGCCGCCCGGCTGGCTGGAGCGCGCCCGCGCGTTCGCCGAAACCTTCGACAAGAACGTCGACGAGTACGAGGACCTGCTGACGGAGAACCGGATCTGGAGGCAGCGGACGATCGGGATCGGGATCCTGACGGCCGAGCAGTGCATCGAGTGGGGCGTCACGGGCCCGCCGCTCCGCGGCGCCGGCTTCAAGTGGGACATCCGCCGCGCCATTCCGTACGAGTGCTATGCCGAGCTCGACTTCGAGATCCCGACGTACCCGAACGCCGACACGTACGACCGGTACCTCGTCCGCGTGGCCGAGCTCCGCCAGAGCCGGCGCATCGTCCTGCAATGCTGCGACTGGCTCCTGAAGAACCCCGAGGGCGAGATCCGCGGGAAGACGCCGCGCGTCATCAAGCCGGTGGCGGGGGACGTCTACGCGTCCGTCGAGGCGCCAAAGGGCGAGCTGGGCTTCTACCTCGTGTCGAACGGCGGCAACAAGCCGTACCGGCTCCGGGTCCGTCCCCCGTCCTTCATCAACCTGCAGGCGCTTCCCGAGATGGCGAAGGGGCACCTCGTGGCCGACCTCGTGGCCATCATCGGGACCATAGACATCGTACTCGGCGAGGTGGACCGCTGATGAACCAGGCCCTCCTCTACAACGTCGTCATTCCGGCCGTGAAGGCCGTGGTCGCCGTCCTCGTCGTCGCGACCGTCGCGGGGATCCTCACGCTGATCGAACGGCGGGTCCTGGCCCGGCTGCAGGTCCGGCAGGGCCCGAATCGCGTCGGCTGGAACGGTGTCCTCCAGTGGGTGGCCGACGTCGTCAAGCTGATCTTCAAGGAGGACGTCGTCCCGGCCGACGCGGAGCGGGGGATCCACTTCCTCGCGCCCCTGCTCGTCATGATGCCGGCGCTGACCGTCTTCGCCTTCATCCCGTGGGGGCCCGAGACGACCTGGAACATCCCGGGACTCGGCGTGATCCGGACCGGCCTCTACGGCACGGACGTCAACGTCGGCCTCCTTCTTCTCGTCGCCATCACGTCCATCGGCGTCTACGGGATCATCCTGGGCGGCTGGGCGTCGAACTCGAAGTACGCGCTCATGGGCGGCCTGCGTTCCGGGGCCCAGCTCATCAGCTACGAAGTGCCGATGGGCTTCGCGCTCGTGGCGGCCATCCTCATGTCGCGCTCCCTCTCGCTCGTCGGCATCGTCGAGGCGCAGAGGGACGCGGGCCTCTGGTTCATCTTCCCGGGCGTCATCGCCTTTTTCCTCTACTTCGTCTCCGGCGTGGCCGAGACGAACCGGATTCCCTTCGACCTCCCGGAAGCCGAGAGCGAGCTGGTCGCCGGCTTCCACACGGAGTACTCGGGCTTCCGGTGGGCGGTCTTCTTCCTCTCCGAGTACGCCAACATGATCACGATCTCGGCGGTCGCCACGACGCTCTTCTTCGGCGGCTGGCTCCGTCCCTTCCCGAACGTCGGCTGGCTGTCGTTCCTCGACATCATCCCGCCGCTCGTCTGGTTCGTCCTGAAGGTCTCGGCCTTCCTCTTCGTCTACATCTGGTTCCGCGGCACGTTCCCGCGGTACCGCTTCGACCAGCTCATGGCCCTCGGCTGGAAGGTTCTGATCCCGATCTCGATCGCGAACGTCGTCCTCGTGGCGCTCGCGGCCCTCTGGGGCCTGCCCGGGCTCCGGGTCCTCTCCGCCGTCCTCTGGGTGGCGCTCGTCGCCGGCTTCCTCGTCGTGAGGAAGGCGGAGCCGCAGCGCCGGACGGTCCTCGCGGCCGGGGTGGGTCGATGAGCCTGCTCGACCGGATCCTCCTCTTCGACATCTTCACGGGGCTGAAGATCACGGGCCGCCACTGGTGGCGGAAGAAGGACACCGTCCCCTACCCGGAGGCGCGGCGCGAGCCGAGCGACCGTTTCCGGGGGATGTTCAAGCTCGACGAGGAGCGCTGCATCAAATGCACGCTCTGCGCGATCGAGTGCCCCATCAACATCATCTTCATCGACTGGCACAACGAGAAGAACCCCGAAGGGAAGGCCGAGAAGGTCCTCGACCGCTTCGACCTCGACCTGAAACGCTGCATGTTCTGCGGCCTCTGCGAGGACGCCTGTCCGACGAATCCGAAGTCGATCTGGCTGAAGACGAAGAGCTACGAGCTGGGGGCCTACGAGCGGAACGAGGCCCTCTACCTCGACATCGTCAAGCTGACCCAGTGGGACGTCCAGCAGGGGATCACGATCCCGCCGGCGCCGGGCGAGCCCGTCGCCGCGAAGGAGGAGAAGAAGCCGTGACGCCCGCCCTGATCTTCTTCTGGATCCTCGGGGCCGTCGTCGTGATCGGCGCGGTCGGCGTCATCGTGATGCGGCAGCCGGTCCACTCGGCCCTCTTCCTGCTCCTGTCGTTCGTGGCGGTGGCGGGGCTCTTCGTCCTGGCGCACGCGGAATTCCTCGCCGCGGTGCAGATCCTCGTCTACGCCGGCGGCATCATGGTGCTCTTCCTCTTCACGATCATGCTCGTCAACATCCGGCGGCAGGCCCGGGAGCCGTTCCTCCACCGCCAGGCCGCCGTCGCGATCCTCTTCGGCCTGGCGTTCTACGCGGTCGTCGGCGGGCTCCTCGTCGGCGAGGCGAAGAAGCTCGCGGCGCTCGGAGCGGCCGGCGCGGCCGACCCCGGGAAGCTGGCGACGGTCTCGATCGCCGGGGCGACGGTCGCGGGGAACAGCCAGGCCGTCGGCTGGGCGCTCTACCGCGACTACTTCCTGCCGTTCGAGGTCGCGTCGGTCTTCCTCCTCGTCGCGATGATCGGCGCCGTGGTGCTCGGCAAGCGGACGATGGAGAAGGTGGACTGATGGTCCCCCTGACGCACTACCTCGCGCTCTCCTTCCTCCTGTTCGTCCTCGGCGTCGTCGGCGTCCTCGCCCGGCGGAACCTCCTGACGGTCCTGATGTCGATCGAGCTGATGCTGAACGCCGTCAACCTGAACCTGGTCGCCTTTTCCCGGCAGCTCGGCGACCTCGGCGGCCAGATCTTCACCGTGTTCGTCATCGCGGTGGCGGCCGGCGAGGCGGCGATCGGCCTCGCGATCCTGATCTCGCTCTACCGGCTCAAGGGCTCCGTGAACCTCGACGAGGCGTCGGAGATGAAGGGATAGAGGGCTGATGCGCGCCACCTCCCTGCTCCCCTGGATCCTGGTCTTCCCGCTGGCCGGGTTCCTCGTCAACGGCTTCCTCTACCTGATCTCCCACTCGAAGCTCGGCGGGAAGGACGCGCCGAAGGGGCCGCACGGCTCTTCAGACCCCGCCGGCGGGCACGGCGGCCACGCCCACGGCGCCGCCACGCAGGCGGCCCACCAGGCCGCCCAGGCGGGTCACGGGCACGGCGGGCACGGCGGGCACGGCGGCGGCCACGAGCCGATCCCGTTCGCCGCGCTCCACTCCCTCGTCGGCCCGGTCGCCTGCGGCCTCTCGCTCCTCTTCGCGCTCCTCGCGATCGGCTCGTGGTGGGCCGAGACGCACGGGCACGAGGGCCTCGTCGCGACGCTCTGGACCTGGGTGCCGATGGGGGAGAACCCGACCTGGTTCGGCGCGAAGGTGCTCTCCATCGACGTCGCGCTCCGCCTCGACGCCCTGTCGGCGCTGATGCTCTTCTTCGTCACCTTCGTCGGGACGCTCATCCACGTCTACTCCGTCGGCTACATGGGGCACGACCCCGGCTACGGGCGCTACTTCTCCTACCTGAACCTCTTCATGTTCGCGATGCTGACGCTGGTCCTCGGCGCGAACCTCCCGATCCTCTTCGTCGGGTGGGAGGGGGTCGGTCTCTGCTCCTACCTTCTGATCGGCTACTTCTGGGACAAGGACTTCGCGGCCGACGCCGGCAAGAAGGCCTTCGTCGTGAACCGGATCGGCGACCTCGGCTTCATGCTCGGGATCTTCGGCTGCGCGGCGCTCTTCGGGACGACCGACTTCGGCGCCATGTTCGACGCGGCCGTGAAGAACCCGGGGCTCTACGGGGCCGGGGGCCTGATGACCGCCGTCGCCGTCGCCCTCTTCATCGGCGCCTGCGGCAAGAGCGCCCAGATCCCGCTCTACGTCTGGCTGCCGGACGCCATGGCGGGCCCGACGCCCGTCTCCGCCCTCATCCACGCGGCCACGATGGTCACGGCCGGCGTCTACATGGTGGCGCGCTGCAACGTCTTCTACCGGATCTCGCACGAGTGGGCCGCGAAAACGCTGGGCGAGGGAGCCACGTTCTGGGGGCTCCTGACCCACGACGCGGCCTTCGTCGTGGCCGTCGTCGGCTGCGCGACGGCCTTCGTCGCGGCCACGATGGGCCTCGCGCAGACGGACATCAAGAAGGTCCTCGCCTACTCGACCGTCTCGCAGCTCGGCTACATGTTCCTCGGCTGCGGCGTGCTCGCCTTCGCCGGCGGCATGTTCCACGTCTTCACGCACGCCTGGTTCAAGGCCTGCCTCTTCCTCGGGTCCGGCTCCGTCATCCACGCGCTCGGCGGCGAGCAGGAGATGACGAAGATGGGGGGCCTCAGGAAGCTGATCCCGCACACCTTCGTGACGATGTTCGTGGCGACGCTCGCCATCGCAGGGGTGCCGGGCCTCGCGGGCTTCTTCTCGAAGGACGCCATTCTCGCCGAGACGTTCGCGGCCGGCCATCCGGTCCTCTGGTTCTTCGCCGTCCTGACGGCGGGGATGACGGCCTTCTACATGTTCCGGCTCATGCGGATGACTTTCTGGGGACCGTTTCGCGGCACCCAGGAGCAGCTCCACCACGTCCACGAGTCGCCGGCGTCCATGACGATTCCGCTCTGGATCCTCGCTTTCGGGTCTCTCCTCGTGGGGTGGGTCGGGATTCCCGACTTCATCCTCGGCGGCGAGAACCCCTTCGAGCGGTTCCTCGAGCCGGCCATTCCGGCCCTGCCGCCCGACTGGACGCCGCACGCGCATCACATGTCCCTCTCCACCGAATGGGGCCTGATGGGCGCCTCCGTGCTCGTCGCGCTGACCGGCATCGCGCTCGCGTGGCGGTTCTTCAGCGGCCCGTACCCCTTCGCCGTCCCGGAAAGGGTCGCCACGGCGCTGCCGAATCTCTACCGCTGGGTCCGCAACAAGTACTACGTGGACGAGTTCTACGAGAAAGTCTTCGTCGAGGGGCTCGGCAAGGGCTTCGGCCGCTTCCTCTGGGAGGTGGACGCCCGCGTCGTGGACGGCGTCGGCGTCAACGGGACGGGATGGCTCACGCTCCAGATCTCGAAGATCTCCTCCTGGTTCGACCTGACCTTCGTGGACGGCGCCGTGAACGGCGTCGCCGACACGCTGCAGGCCGCCTGGCGCGGCTACCGGCGCGTTCAGACGGGCCGGACCGAAAACTACGCCCTCACGATGGCGGCCGGCGTCTTCGGCGCCGTCTGCCTCTGGATCATCCTGAGATGAGCAAGGACGCGGCATGAACGGACTTCTCTCGCTCCTGATCTTCCTGCCGATCGCCGGGGCCCTCGTGCTCCTCTTCTTCCCGCGGGAGAAGACGAAGGCGATCATGTACGTGACGACGGCCGTCGCGGGCGCCGAGTTCTTCCTCTCGGTCCCGCTCTGGATGGAAGAGGGGTTCCGGAGGTCCGGCGACTTCTTCTTCCGCGAGGACGTCCCCTGGATTCCCTCCCTGGGGGCGCGCTACTCGCTGGGGGTGGACGGCATCGCCGCGCTCCTGATCCTCCTGACGACGCTCCTCAGCTTCATCTCGGTCTACTCGAGCTTCACGGCCGTCACCAAGCGCGAGAAGGAGTACTACGCGTTCCTCCTCCTGCTCGAAGCGGGCATGGTCGGCGTCTTCTGCGCCCTCGACTTCTTCCTCTTCTACGTCTTCTGGGAAGTCATGCTCGTCCCGATGTACTTCCTGATCGGCGTCTGGGGCGGCCCGCGGAAGCTCTACGCCGCCATCAAGTTCTTCCTCTACACGCTCTTCGGCTCGGTCGTGATGCTGCTGGCCATCATCGCCCTCTATTTCTTCAACACGACCGGCCTCCTCTGGTGGAAGGGCCTCGGAAACCCGGCGACCTTCGACATCCTCCACTACCACGCCATTGCGCCCCTGATCCCGCCCGACCTCCAGATCTGGCTTTTCTGGGCCTTCTTCCTCGGCTTCGCCATCAAGGTGCCGATGTTCCCCTTCCATACGTGGCTTCCCGACGCCCACGTGGAGGCGCCCACGGCGGGCTCCGTCATCCTGGCGGGCGTCCTCCTGAAGATGGGGACGTACGGCTTCCTCCGCTTCTCGCTTCCGATCTGCCCGGACGCCTCGCAGGTTGGCTGGGTGCAGGGGGCCGTCGTGGCCCTCGCCCTCGTGGGGATCGTCTACGGTTCGCTCGTCGCGATGGTCCAGCCCGACATGAAGAAGCTGGTGGCCTACTCGTCGGTGGCGCACCTCGGCTACGTCATGCTCGGCTTCTTCGCCCTGAACCACGCGGGGCTCCAGGGGGGGATGCTCCAGTCGATCAACCACGGCCTCTCGACCGGGGGCCTCTTCCTTCTCGTCGGGATCGTCTACGAACGGCGCCACACCCGGATGATCGCGGACTACGGCGGCCTCTCCGGCGTCATGCCGGTCTACGCCACCCTCTTCATGATCATCCTGCTCGCGTCGATCGGCCTGCCGACGCTCAACGGCTTCATCGGCGAGTTCACGATCCTGCAGGGCGCCTTCCTCACGAACTGGCGCTGGGCGGCCGTGGGCGCGCTCGGCATCGTGCTGGGCGCGGCGTACATGCTCTGGCTCTACCAGCGCGTCTTTTTCGGCGAGATGAAGCACGAGGAGAACAAGGCGCTCGAGGACCTGAACGTCCGCGAGATCCTGACCCTCGTCCCGCTCATCGTCTTCTGCTTCTGGATCGGCCTCTACCCGAAGCCGTTCTTCGACATCACGGCGGCGTCCACCGGCAAGATCGTGACGGCGGTCCAGACGGCCGCCGCGCGGACCGAGGGGTCGAAGGTGAAGGTCGCCGGGGCGAGCGCTCCCGCCCCTGCGCCCGTCGCCGCCGTGGTCGCGCCGCCCGCGTCACCGGACGCCGGGGCGGCGGCGGGGCACGCGCCGGCGGAGAAATAGGACGTGGGCGCGTTCCCGTTCCCGCTCTCGGACCTCTGGGCGATCCTCCCGGAGCTCTTCCTGACGCAGGCGTCCCTGGTCCTTCTGGTCTGGGCCGCTTCGACGTCGCGGGCGAAAGAGGGGCTCCTCGCCCGGCTGGCGCTCGGGACGATCGCGGTCACGGTGGCCCTCCTGTTCGTCTCGGCCGAGCTCGTCGGCCCCCTCCCGCGGACGGCGTGCGCGGGGATGCTGACGGTCGACCGCTTCAGCCTCTTCTTCAAGCTCCTGATCCTCGTCGCCTGCGCGGTCATCATCCTCTTCTCGCTGAAGTTCATCGGGACGTCGCCGTACCCGGGCGGCGAGTACTACGGCCTGATCCTCTTCTCGGCCGTCGGCATGCTCTTCATGGCCTCGGGGATCCACCTCGTCTCGATCTACATCGCGCTCGAGACCATGGCGCTCGCGCAGTACGTCCTCGCGGGCTACTTCAAGAAGGAGTCGAAGTCGCTCGAGGCCGCGGCGAAGTACTTCGTCCTCGGCGCCTTTTCCTCGGGCATCCTGCTCTACGGCCTGTCGCTGGTTTACGGGGCGACGGGGACGCTCTCGCTCGCCGGGGTCTCGGCGGCGTTCCTGTCGGCGTCGCGGCCGACCCTCCTCGTGATCGGCGTGATCCTCGTGGCCTGCGGCCTCCTGTTCAAGATCGCGTCGGCGCCGTTCCACGTCTGGGCGCCGGATGTCTACGAGGGGGCCCCGACGCCGGTGACGGCCTTCTTCTCGGTGGCGCCCAAGGTCGCGGCCTACGCCATCTTCGCCCGGATCTTCTTCAGCGGCTTCGGCCCGGGCTCGGGCGACTGGAGCGCGGTCATCGCCGCGTCGGCGGCGATGACGATGATCGTCGGGAACGTCGGCGCGCTGATGCAGACGAACGTGAAGCGCCTGCTCGGCTACTCCTCCATCAGCCACGCGGGGTACGCGCTGCTCGGTCTCCTCGCCTACAAGACCGATTTCGGGCTCTGGGCCATCCTCGTCTACCTCTTCGCCTACACGCTGATGAACCTCGGCGCCTTCGGCCTCGTGATCCTCCTCGAGGCGAAAGGGTACGCCACCGAATCGGTCGACGACTTCAACGGCCTGGCCCGGAAGAACCCGTGGGCGGCGGCGGCGATGACCCTCTTCCTCCTGTCGCTCGCCGGCATCCCGCCGACGGCCGGCTTCATCGGAAAGTACTACCTCTTCTCCGCGGCGATGAACGCCGGATGGTTCTGGCTGACGCTTCTCGCGGTCCTGATGTCGGCCGTGTCGCTCTTCTACTACTTCCGGATCGCCCGGGCGATGTACCTCGTCGACGGCGAGGGGGAGCTCTACTGGCGCGAAGAGCCGGCGGTCAGCGCCGCCATTGCGGTTTGCGTGGCCGGGACGCTGGCCATGGGCGTCATGCCCCAGCCCTTCGTCCGCTTCGCCCAGTCCTGTCTCCTGAAGTAATGTCCTGCGGAGGGTGGCGGACCGGCAGTACGCGCGCCTCCTGGCCGATGTCCTGAGCTTCGGCTGGGTCCTTCCGGCCTCGATCGCCGTCGGCGCGGGGCTCGGGTGGCTGGCGGACCGCGTCCTGGGCACGCTCCCCGTCGTCACCCTCGTCTTCGGCCTCGCGGGATTCGCGGGGGGCGTCCTGCAGCTCTACCGGGAGATGGAGAAGCTCTCGGCGCTCGGCAAGGATCACGGGAGCGGCGGGCCGAAGCCGGGCGGAGACCCGCCGCCGTGACGGGGGCGGACGGTCCGCTCCCGGAGCGCGGCCCCTTCCTCCGGAAGGCCGCGCTGATCGGCCTGATCCTGGCTTCCGCCCTCGGCGCCACGGGGCGATTTCGGGCCGCTGTTGCCTTGACTCTGGGGGCCTCTGTGGCTATCGTCGGCGCGCTTTGGCTGACGGGTCTCGCGCGTCGTTTCGGGGCGCCCGACCTGTCGGCCGCCAGCGGGTTCAATTGGAAGATTGCTGCGACGGGACTGTTCCGCTACGGCTTTGCCGGCCTCGTCATCTACGGGGCGGTCCGGGCCTTCCCGGAAGAGATCCCGTGGCTTCTCGTCGGCACCTCGGTCGCCGTGGCCGCCGCCGCCTGGCAGGGGCTGGCGGGGCGGTGAGGCGGACGGAACCGGGAGGCGGACCGGACCGTAGGCGGCGGAAGGACCGATGACGCACGAACACTCCATCCTCTACGGCCCGATCAACAAGCTGCTGGCGCTGCTGCTGGGCCCTCCGTCGAACGCCCCGTCCTGGTGGCGCGACGGCGTGACGATCGGCGGCTTCCACGTCGCCGGCGGCGCCCCGATGGAAGAGGGGACAGCCGTCGCCTGGCTCCCGGACCACGTCTGCATGGCGCTCCTCGTCTTCGTCATCTGCGCGGTCCTCTTTCCGCTCATGGCCCGCGCCTACAAGCGCGGGGCGCCGGAGCCGGCGCAGAACGTCCTGGAGGTCTTCGTCGACTTCCTCCGCGGCGTCGCGAAGGAAAACATCGAGCATCACGCGGACAAGTACCTCCCCATCGTCGGCGCCTTCTTCTTCTTCATCTTCATCGCCAACTCCTTCGGCTGGTTCTTCTTCCTGTCGCCGCCCACGTCGAACCTGAACACGACGTTCGCCCTGTCGATCTCCTGCTTCCTCTTTTTCAACGCGACGGGGATCAAGGAGCACGGCCTGCTCGGCTACCTGAAGCACTTCCTCGGGCCGGTGCTCGCCCTGGCGCCGCTCCTCTTCGTCATCGAGATGATCGGGAACTTCGCCCGCGCGCTCTCCCTGGCGATGCGACTCTTCGGGAACATCTTCGGCGAGCACATGGCCAACTCGATCTTCTCGGGGCTCGTCCCGATCGTCGTCCCCTGGCCGATGCAGGCGCTCGGCATCCTCGCCGCGCTCCTGCAAGCCTATGTCTTCGCCCTTCTCTGCTCCGTCTACATCGGGGGCGCCACCGCCCACGAGTCGCACTGAACCGGATTCCCATCTCGAAAGGAGCCTGAGACATGATCAAGAAGCTTTCAGCCACGGCGGCGCTCGTGGCCGCCGCTCTCCTCGTCCCCGGAGTCGCCCTCGCCGAAGAGGCCGCCAAGGCCGCGGCCACCGGCGGCGTCTCCTGGGGCCACGTGTCGGCCGCCTTCGCCATCGGCCTCGCCGCCGCCTTCGGCGCCCTCGCCCAGGGCCGGGCCGCCGCGGCCGCCTGCGACGGCATCGCCCGGAACCCCGGCGCCACCGGGCAGATCCGGGGCATGGCGTTCCTCGCCCTCGTCCTGATCGAGTCGCTCGTCATCTACGCGCTCGTCATCGCGTTCGTCGTCCAGGGCAAGTAGGGGAGTCAACTCCCCGGAATCCGAGCCCCGGCCTCGCCGGGGCTTCTCTCGTTTTCAGGATTCCGTCGGCGACGTGAGGAGCTTCTCGAAGAGAACGGTCTCCCGCGTCCGGCCGCCCAGGACCACGGGCAGCAGCTCCACGACGCGGAATCCGTGCATCCAGTAGAGGTGCGGCGCGGCGGCGGCGAGGGCGAAGGAGCGGGCCCGGAGGCGGACGAGACCGCGCTGCCGGCAGGTCTCGAGGCCTCTCCCGAAGAGGTCCCGTCCGATCCCCTGGCCGCGGGACGCGCCTTCCACGGCGAGCCAGCTGAAGAGGACGGTCGGCGCGGGCGCCGGCGCGTCGTGGATCGCGATGAGCGCCCCCACGGTCCGGCCCCCCGTCTCGGCCGTCAGGACGAGGTCGCGGCTCTCGTCGAACTCCCAGCGTGCCGCCTCGACCTCGCGGGCGAGGAATTCGGCGATGGGGAGGTCGAATTCCTCATGGAAGACCCGCTCGACCAGTCGCGCCGCCTCGACGATTCCTTCAGGACCGTGCGAGCGGACCGTGGCGGGCGAGGCGGCAGGCACCGGCGTCCTCCTCCTACATCCTCTCCGGGACCGGCACGCCGAGGACGTCGAGGACGTCCGCCAGCGTCCGCGCCACGAGCTGGAGAGCCGCCCGCCTCGCCCGCCGGCTCTCCTCGTCCGGGGCCTGGAGGATCGGGTGGGTGTGGTAGAGGTGGTGGAACGAGGCCGCCACCGCCAGCGCGTGGCGGACCAGGAGCGACACCTCCAGCGTCTCGGCGACTTTCTCGAAGGTCTCGAGCGTCCGTCCGCAGGTCCGGACGACGTCCCAGAGCCCGTCGTCGAGCGATCCGGCCGGAAGGGCGGCCAGGGCCGCGAATTCCTCATCCTCGATCCGGCCCGGCAGCCCCTGCTCCTCGAGCTTCCGGAAGATGCCCGCGGCCCGGACGGCGGCGTACTGGAGGTACGGCCCCGTGTCCCCTTCGAAGGCGAGCGCCTCGTCGAAGTCGAACGCGATGACCTTGTTCCGCGAGAAGCGGGTCATGTAGACGCGGAGCGCGCCCACCGCGATCGCCTCGATCCGGGAGAGGTCCGGCGCCTCGCCGGGGCTCCGGGCCGCGATCTGGTCGCGCGCCTTCTCGGCGAGCTGGTCGAGGAGGTCGTCGGCCTTCACGCCGAGCCCCTTCCGCCCCGACATCTCGACGTGGGCCCGCCCGCGGTCCTCGTCCGACAGCTCGACCCCCATCGCCTCGGCCGACGCGGGCGTCAGGGCCACCATCTCGTAGGCGAAGTGGACCGACCGCCCGGCGGCGTCGGCAAAGCCGGCCCGGCGGACCGCCTCCTTCACGACCTTCTGGAGATACGACTGCCGCACGTCGATGACGTTGATGACGCTCTCGGCGCGTCCGAAGCGGCCGCGCGCGGAGGGGTCGGCGCCCGCCGCGTCGTGCCGCGTCCGGAAGAGCGGAGAGACGCCGTCCGAGGCGTGGAACTCCGGCTGGCCGAACATGTCGACGTAGGGGACCGGCTCGTACTCGAAGTCGGCCGGGAGGAGGCCGAGCTTCCAGAGCTGGTAGGCGACGTCCTTCCCGGTGTACGTGACGGTCCCGTTCGAGCGGACGAGGACCTTGTCGGCGTCCTCCATCCCCTCGAAGTCGGCGGCCCCTTCGAGGCGCATCACCCAGCAGCCGGCGTTCTTCCCCTCGCTCTCCAGCTCGGCGGCTCCGACCTTCTTCAGGAGGTCGAAGGCGGTCGCCCAGAAGCGGCGGCCGAGGATGTCGCTCTCGCGCGGGAGGAGGTCGTAGTGGACCCCGATCCGCCCCATCGTCAGGAGATGGCAGCGGACGACCGCCTCGGCGAGCCGCGCCGCGAGCGCCGCCACGGCGGCGGCGTCCTCATCGGCTTTCTCGCCCAGCGCGGCGCTCTCGATGGCGTGGAGCGTGCTGCGGCGCAGCTCGTCGAGCGTCGGGTCGGCCGCGTAGCTCTTCCCGACGAGGGCGTAGAGGCCCCAGGCCAGGTCCCCCAGCTCCCGGGGCGCGACGCCGGGCGCGTCGTGCGGGAAGGCGTCCAGGATCTCGCGGATCCGTCCGGCCAGCTCCTGTGCCCGTCCGGGCTCGAGCAGCGCCTCCGGGTGCGTCATCCCGACGACGACGTCGGCGACCTGGACTCCGGTGTCGTCGAGGTAGTTCTGCACCTCGACGCGGCGCCCCAGCCTCCGGAAGTTCCGGACGAGCGTGTCGCCGAGGACCGCGTTCCGGAGGTGTCCGATGTGCGCCGCCTTGTTCGGGTTGATGTTCGTGTGCTCGACGATGATCTTCGGCCCTTCGGGTTCGGGAAGCGCGGCAGGGACGAGCATCCGGGAGAGGGTCTCGGCGCGCTTTAGGAAGAAGTTGAGGTAGCCGCCCCCTTCGACCTTCACGCGCTCGACCGCGGAGGGGAGCACGAGGCCGGCCGCCAGCTCTTCCGCGATCTTCCGCGGCGGCCGCTTCAGCCGCTTCGCGAGGTCGAAGGCGACGGGGGAGGCCACGTCCCCCAGCTCCACCTTCGGCGGTGTCTCGAGGACGACTCGGGGCGCGTCGAGGTCGAAGAGCGTCCGGCACGCGGCGCCGAGGGCCTGCGTCAGATCCTGCTTCAGTCTCGGGAGCACGCGCGGATTCTCGCACGGGAAAAAGGGTGCGAGCCGCGCGTCCCGACGCCCTCAGGACGGCTTGATGTTCTGGTTGATGTGGAAGAGGTTCTCCGGGTCGTACTTCTTCTTGATCGAGACGAGCCGGTCGTAGTTTCCCTTGTAGCTCTCCTTGACGCGCCCCGGGTCGTCGTCGGCCATGAAGTTGACGTACCCGCCGCGAGACGAGTGCGGCTCGAGCGCCGCGTAGTAGTCCTTCACCCACTTGATGTTCTTCTGGTTGTCCTTCGGGTCCGGCCACATTCCCGCGACGTTCACCGCGAAGCGGGCGTCCCGGTACGCGAAGGCCGTCGCGTCGGCGCGGACGCGATTGCACGCTCCGTTGATCGGGTAGATGTGCATCGCCGAATTGACCGTGGGGATCTTCGGCCCGTGCGCGACGTGCGCCGCGATCGCCCCGTCCGTGATCTCCGACGCAAAGGCCGCCTTCCAGTAGTGCTGGAGTCCGGGCGGCAGGAGCGCGTCGAAGAGGCTGTTGAGCGCGGGGAACGGCATCGGCGTCACCAGCTCGGCCGCGACAGCTCCGGCCTTCCGGATCGGCTGCATGGCTTGTTCGCCTTTCTCCATCGGACCGGCCCAGCAGGCCACGAGCACGCAGAACGGCTCGCCGTGCCGCTTCTCGGGAATGAAGGGGAGCGGCGGAGCGAGGTGATAGCCGAAGAACGCACCCATCTCCTCCGGCGCCGTTGCGATGTACTGACGGTAGAACTCGAGCACCTGCCGGGCCGCGGACAGCTCGAAGAAGACCAGGGCAACGAGGACGTCCTTCACCGGATGGAGCCGGTACTCGAACGACGTGACGACCCCGAAGTTGCCGCCGCCGCCCCGGAGCGCCCAGAAGAGATCGGGGTTCTCCTTCTCGCTCGCCGTCAGGAAGCGCCCGTCGGCGGTGACGACGTCGGCGGAGAGCAGGTTGTCGATGGAGAGCCCGAGCCCTCGGGACAGGTGGCCGATGCCGCCTCCGAGAGTGAGGCCGCCGATCCCGGTCGTCGAGATGATGCCGCCGGGCGTCGTCAGGCCGAACGGATAGGTGGCGTGGAAGAGGTCGCCCCAGGTGACCCCCCCCTCGGCGCGCACCGTCCGGGCCGCCGGGTCCACGCGGATCCCTTTCATCCGCGACAGGTCGATGACGACGCCGTCGTCGTTTGTGCCGAAGCCCGGCACGCTGTGCGCTCCGCCCCGGACCGACAGGATCCGGCCGTTCTGGCTGGAGTAGGCGACGGTCGCCATGACGTCGGCGGCGTCCGTCGCGCGGACGATGACTTTCGGGTGCTTGTCGATCATTCCGTTGTAGACCTTGCGGGCGGTGTCGTACTCCGCGTCGCCGCGGGCGATGATCTGTCCGCGGACGGCCCCGCGGAGCTCCTCCATCGTCTGCTTGGCCATGTCGAAATCCCTCCGGCGGAGGATCCTATCGCCGGCGGGCTTTCAGTTGCAACTCAGTCTCAGGATGGCGCGGAACGCGACCCCGGCGGCGCCTTTCTCGCTGGTCGCGCGGCCTCTTCCGTGATCGCGATCTCACCCGGGCAATTGGGATAACGTAAGCGGCACCATGTCCTTCCTCCAGGCTCCCCCGGCGCTCGGCAACACGTACGAGAGCGACATTCTCCTCCGCACCTGGCTCGAAAACCGCCTCCCGGCCGAGGTCTTCCGGGAGATCGAGCCCTCTCTGAGGCAGATGGGGGCCCTCTCGGGAGGGCCGCTCCACGAGCTTCTCCGGGAGGACGAGGCGTCGATTCCCGTCCTGACCTCGTGGGACCCGTGGGGACGCCGCATCGACCGGATCGACCTGACGCGGCTCTGGAAGGAGACGCTCCGGATTGCGGCCGAGGCGGGCCTCGTCGCCCTTCCGTACGAGCGGCGGCACGGCGCGTTCTCGCGCCTCTACCAGTTCGCGCTGGTCCACCTCTTCGAGCCCAGTTCGGGGGTCACCTCCTGTCCGCTCGCGATGACCGACGGCGCCGCGAAGACGCTCGTCGTCTCCGGAAACGCCGACCTTGCCGCCCGGGCGCTGCCGCGCCTGACCGCGCGCGACCCCTCCGGCGCCTGGACCTCGGGCCAGTGGATGACCGAGCGGATCGGGGGATCCGACGTGGGCGAGAGCGAAACCGTGGCCCGGCTGGAAGCGGGCGCCTGGCGGCTCTACGGAACCAAGTGGTTCACATCGGCGACCACCTCCGAGATGGCTCTGACCCTGGCGCGTCCCGAGGGGAACCCGCCGGGGGGGAAAGGCCTCGCCCTCTTCTATCTCGAGACCCGCGACGAATCGGGCAACCCGAACGGCCTCCTCATCCACCGGCTGAAGGACAAGCTCGGGACGCGGATGCTGCCGACCGCCGAGCTCGACCTCGTCGGGGCCCGGGCCGTCCCCGTGATGGGCCTGACGAGCGGCGTCAAGAACATCACGACGATGCTGAACATGACGCGGACCTGGAACGCGGTCGCCGCGGTCTCCGGGATGAGGCGGGCCCTCGACCTTGCCCGCGACTACGCGGCCAAGCGGGTCGCTTTCGGGGCGCCGCTCTCCGAAAAGCCGCTCCATGCCGAGACGCTCGCGGATCTCGAGGCGCTCTATGCCGGGGCGTTCCTTCTGACGTTCCGGGTCGTGGAGCTCCTCGGGCGGGAGGAGAACGGCGCGCTGGCAGAAGGCGAGGACGGACTTTTCCGCCTCCTGACGCCGATCGCGAAGCTGACGACGGGGAAGCAGGCCATTCTCGTCGCGAGCGAGGCCCTCGAGGCGTTCGGCGGGGCCGGATACGTCGAGGACACGGGCCTCCCGCGCCTTCTCCGGGACGCTCAGGTCCTGCCCCTCTGGGAGGGGACGACGAACGTCCTTGCTCTCGATCTGCTCAGGGCGATCTCGAAGGGAGGGGGACTCGCTCCCGTCGAGCGCGAGGTCTCACGATGCCTCGCTACGGCCGGTGGAGCGCTCGGTCCCGCGGCCCGGAGCATCTCGGCGGCGGTCCGGCATGCCGCGGCCTGGCTCTCCCGCGTCCCGGACACGGCGACGCTCGAGGCCGGCGCGAGGCGATTCGCCCTGACGGTGGGCCACGCCCTCGAAGCCGCGCTCCTCGTCGCGGAGGCCTCCCGCCTGCCCGACGGGCACCCTCTCCGCCACGCCGCCGCACGCTTCGCCCGCTTTGCCCTCGACTCGATCCGGGACGACGCCCCGCTCGAGGAGGCCCGGGCGCTTCTCTCGACCGCCGAGACCGCGCCAGCCGGGAGGTAGGGCTGGTCGTCTCGACCTAACGCGCAGAGATCGGGATGACCTGGGTCGCGGTCCTTCAGGATCGCGTCTGCTTCTCGTTCGCTTTCGAATCCAGTTGACACACGCCGCCGCCGACATTCACCCGCAGGTCTTTCCCCGTCATCTCCTTCGGCTGCGGGATCCCCATGAGGCCGAGGAGGGTGGGGGAGACGTCTTCCAGCGAGCCGTTGTCGGCCAGCTTCGCGCAATCGGCCTCGGGGGGCGCGAGGGCGAGGATGAGGGGGACGGGGCCGATGGTGTGGGCGGTATAGGGCTCGTTCCGCTCGTCGTCCCACATTTTCTCGGCGTTTCCGTGGTCGGAGGTGACGATGGCGGCGCCGCCTTTGGCTTTCACGGCCGCCAGGACCCGACCGAGGCAGCCGTCGACGACCTGGACGGCCTTCTTCGCCGCCTCGAAGTCGCCGGTGTGCCCAACCATGTCGCAGTTCGCGTAGTTGACGAGGATGAAGTCGAAGCGGTCGCCGGCGATGGCGGCGAGGAGCTTCTCCGTCACCTCGTAGGCCGACATCTCCGGTTTCAGGTC
>Ga0335084_10001858_pt1 | contig 20036 bp, 13 predicted proteins | sample Lox_Sample_44_FD_206721 | JGI IMG/M metagenome (GOLD analysis project Ga0335084, IMG submission 206721) | Soil microbial communities from Loxahatchee National Wildlife Refuge, Florida, United States - Lox_Sample_4.4 | ecosystem: Environmental > Terrestrial > Soil > Wetlands | place: USA...
GGTCCCCCTGCTCGCGCAGCAGGATCTCCACGAACAGATCGATGCGGGCGGGCACGGGCTAGTCGAGGGGGCGCGCGAACCGCACGTGGCCGCGATTGACGTAGTGCGTGGCCGCGTGCGTCCACACCGCGAAGAACGGATCGTTGGACGCGTTCAGGTAGTCGAGCAAGCGGGACTGCTCGGGCGGGAGCTCCACGCTGGCCCAGCCGGCGAGGGTGGATTCGTCGGCGAGCACCAGCTCGAGGCCGATCAGCTTGGCGGCCGAGAGGCGCGCCGGATCGGAGATCGGCGCCTGCCGGTGCTGCGCCACCGACACGGCCTGGACTTTGGAGATGAAGATGAATGCGTCGCCCTTGCTCGTTTCCTCGGGGCGGAACGCGAAGAAGGGCTCGGGCCGGTTCAACATCTCGAGCACGGTCTCCGGACCATCGTGCTGCGGGACTCGCTCGGCGACGAACACCTGGCCCGGCCGGGCGGGGCCGGTCGCCAGCGTCACGTGCGCCGCCACGGCCACGCGCGGGACCGTGTACACGGCCACCGCCTACTTGCCTCCGTGGTACAGCGTGTAGCCGTATCCTTCCATGAGGCCGCCGGCGATCATGATGGCGAGTCCGCCACTGCCACCGTAGACCGCTCCGCTCACGATGACCACGACACCGACGACCATCAGCATCTTGCCCTGCTTGCGGCGATCCTTCTTGGCCGCGGTGGTGAGGGTGTCGTCGAAGACGGACGGGACGCGCCAGGCGGGGTGCGTGGGCTCGCTGCTCATCCGCTCGAGCGTCGCCGCCGCCGCGAGCGCTGGGTCCGGCGCTGCACCGGGGCTCTGCGCTCGCAGAGCGATCGGGGCAACAACGGTGCAGAGTAGGGCGACGACGATCCGCATGCGGACCTCCTGATGGGCGCGGGTCAGGTTACTTCTCCTGGAAGAGCCAGAAGCCGTATCCTCCGCTGAGGATGCCGGCCACGATCAACGCCGCTCCGCCGCCGCCTCCCACGATCGCCCCCGCGACGACCGCGCTTCCGCCCATGATCATCAGGAGCTTGCCGGTCGACTTGCGTTTGGCCGTGCTGGACTCCGCAAGCGCGTCGTCCAGGGTCGCGGGGACGGGGGCGTCCCACGCGGGGCGCGCCGTCAGGCCGCTCATCGCGGCGAGGGTGGCGGCCGCCTCGAATGCCGGGTCGCTACGCGGCGTCGGCGTTTGCGCCCGCAAAGCCAGCGGGGCGACGAGCGCGCAGAGCACCGCAACGATGATCCGCATGCAAACCTCCTCTGGAACGTGTGTCAGCGGGTCCGGCACTGCGCGACGGTCGGCGCGATGCGGCCGCACTCGATCGATTGGTCCATCCCCGCCGCCACCGGACCGCACGCGGTCGTCTGCGCACCCTCGCGCGCCGCCTGCTCCGTCTGCCCGCGGGCGGTGGCGCAGTTCGAGCGCCCCCGGTAGTCGACGCACACCCGGCACTCGACGTTGGCCCGGCCCATGGTCATGACCAAGAACAGTGCAGCCACGGCGAAGATGGCGGCCAGCGTGTAGAGGGTCGAACGCTTCATGCACCGATGGGTCGGAGGGTCGTCGCCAAAGCTAGTAAAGCGGTCTCTTGTGTCAACGGAACAGGGTTTTTGCGGGCATTGCGGGTCGCCCGATCGGGGGTCAGGTTTCGTCATCCCTCGCATCTGGAGTCTGCCATGGCTCGACGCGCACTCGCCATCTGCGGCCTGCTCGGCGCGATCGCCGTCGCCGGCTGCGTCGACAGCGTATTGGTCCCTCCGCAGCAATCTGCAACCTCACGGCCCTCCCTCGCCGTGCAATCGAATGCCGCAACGCGCGCTAGAGGACGGACGGGGCGTCATATCGTCGCCTTCACCGGCCAGGTGCCGTCGGCATTCGCCGGGCAGGTGACCTCACTGGGCGGCAAGGTACAATGGGTGTCGTCCGGCAGCGGCCTGGCGGTCGTCAGCGGCCTGTCGGACGCCGCCGCCGCGACGCTCTCCACGCAGGCCGGGATCCAGGAGGTGGATCTCGACGAGACCATTTCCCTCGAGATGCCCAAGCTGAGCGCACTCGATGGCGGTGGCAGCGCCCCAGCGAGCAACGACAATCCCGCTGCCGCCGCACGGTTCGCGCGCCAGTGGAACATGATCGCGGTGCAGGCCGACGTCGCGTGGGCGAAGGGCTTCCTCGGTTCGCCCACCACGAAGGTGTACATGCTGGACAGCGGGATCGATTACCTGCACGCCGACCTCGTGGGCCGCGTGGACCTGACGCGCTCGGTGGATCTGCTGGGCACCTTCGACACCGACGTCATCGTCGGGAACGACACCATCACCGTACCGTTCACCGAAGCCGACACGGTCGCCCTGTACTTCCCGGGTCGCGCGCCGTTCACCGACCTGTTCTTCCACGGCACGCACACCAGCGCGACCGTCAGCAGCAACGCGGTGCGCGCGGCGGGCGTGACCTCGAAGACAACGCTCGTGGCGGTGAAGGTCTGCGGGTACATCGACGAATGCCCGTTCAGCTCGATTCTCAACGGGGTGATCTACGGTGCTGACAACGGCGCCGACGTTATGAACCTCAGTCTGGGCGGGTCGTTCCCGAGGATGGGCAATGGGGCACTGATCCGGCTGATCAATAAGACGTTCCTGTACGCGCATCGGAAGGGCGTGACGATCGTGGTGTCGGCCGGGAACGAGGCGACTGACCTGGACCACGACGGGCCTGTGTACGACTCCTTCTGCGACAGCCCTGGGGTCATCTGCGTGTCGGCGACGGGGCCGCTCACGGACGCCAACGCGACGAACCCGGACCCGAACCTGGCCCGGACGGGGCCGTTCACCGACATCGACTCGCCCGCCTATTTCACGAACTTCGGACGCCGCGCCATCGATGTCGCGGCCCCGGGAGGCAATAGCTCCTTCGGCGATCCGCTGCCGGCCCCGGCGGGGCGGGACGTGTTTGTGTGGGCCGCGTGCAGCCAGACCAGCCTCCTCATCGGCTGCTTCTCGTCGCCGCTGTTCATTGTCGGCGCGCAGGGCACGAGCATGTCCGCCCCGCACGTCACCGGTACGGCCGCGCTCCTGGTCGGGCGCTTCGGCCGGAACCCGGACCGCATCAAGCAGCGCATCGAGGAGACCGCCGATGATGTGGCGACCAGGGGCACGGCGGCGTTCTTCGGGCATGGCCGCATCAATGTGGCGCGCGCGGTGGGAGCGTTGAAGGAAAAACACGGCGGTTACGGCTGGTAAGCCGTCATTCCCCGTTGCATCCCGGGCCCGCGCATGGCGGGCCCGGTTTGTTTTGCGGATCAGGCGTGCTCGCGGACGTACGCGAGCAGCGCCTTGAAGTTGAGGGGTTTGGCGAACAGGCGCGCCGAGAGCTCCATCACTTGGCGAGCCAGCTCGGCGGTCATGTGGCCCGTCATCATGATGGTGGGCACCGACTTCAGGTTGGGATCGCTGCGGATCTCGCGCAGGAACGCCAGCCCATCCATCTCGGGCATGCGGTAATCGGTGATGATGACGTGCGGCTTCCGGGTGCGCGCCAGCTCGAGGCCCCGGCGCGCGTGCGGGACCGCGAGGCAGGCGTACCCCGCGCGGCGCAGCGCCTTGCCGAGGGCGGGGCGGAGGATGGGATCGTCCTCGATGAGGAGCACTTCGGGCCGGAGCGGTGCCGCGAGCAGGCGGCGTGCCTGATCGAGGGCGTCGTGCGCGGTGCCCGAGACTACCGTGCCGTCCTCCGGGACAGGCGTGTCGGTTTCGGCGGCGAGCACGACCCGGAGGTCGAACAGCTTGGGGTTCGACTGCAGCTGTTGCAGGAGGTCCAGGCCGTGCATGTCGGACAGCTCGAGGGCGATGACCGCGACGTCGACGACGTCGTGCTCGAGCGCGGCCAGCGCGGCGGCTCCTGTCTCGACCGCGATCACTCGCCACCCGTCGCGCTCGGCACGCAGCGCCGCGAGACGCCGCCAGTCCGGATCGCTGTGCGCCACGAGGACGGTCGTCGGGCGGCCGGGTAACGCGGTGGCCGCCGGCGTCTCGACGGCGCGCATGCCGTCGGGCGCGAGCGGGAGCCGGACGAAGAATCTGGCGCCGGCGCCCGGCTTGCTTTCCGCCCAGATCTTTCCGTCCAGCGCGTCCACGATGCCGTGGCTGATCGCGAGGCCGAGCCCCGCGCCGCCATGCTCGCGGGTGGTGGAGCTGTCGAGCTGCCGGAACGGCTCGAAAATCGCCTCCAAATGTTCGCCGGGGATGCCGGGCCCCTGGTCGGAGACCTCGGTGACCGCATCGTCTCCGTCGCGCCACCAGCGCAGCTCGATGCGGCCGCCCGCCGGAGAAAACTTGACGGCGTTGGCGAGAAGGTTCACGACCACCTGCTCGACCCGGTCGCGCATGCCGAGCACGACGAGGGTTTCCTCGGGCGGCGCCAGGGTGATCGCGACCTTCTGCTCGTGGGCGAACCCCTCGACCGCTTCCACGCTGGACCTGATGGCGTCACCGAGCGGCACGGGCTCGAGGCGCAGCTCCAGGCGGCCTGCTTCGAGGCGCGACAGGTCGAGCAGGTCGTTCACCAGGCGGATCAGCCGGTCGGCGTTGCGATGGGCGATCTCGAGCAGCTCACGGGCGGCCTCGCCGAGTGGTCCGGCCGCGCCTCCCAGGAGCAGCGACAACGAGGTTTTCACCGACGTCATCGGCGTACGCAGCTCGTGGCTCACGACGGACACGAACTCCGATTTGGCGCGATCCACTTCCACCTCATGCGTCACGTCGCGGTAGAGGACGATGTGGCCGAGCAGCGCGCCGTCCGATTCCCGCACCGGCGCCACCACCCGCTGATAGACGCGCCGTTGCGGGAACTTGAGCTCCACGCGGTCGCGGAGGGATGCGTCGACTGACAGGGCGCGCTCCTGGACGGCGAGCTCATTGGGCTCCACGAACGCGCCGGCCAGGAAGCGGTGGACGCTGTCCAGGCTCGCGCCGAGCACGGCCTCCCGGGGAATGCCGACGAGCTGCGCCATCTCGGCGTTCGCATGGACGATACGGTGGTCGGGTCCGACGAGCATGATGGCGGCGTCGCTCGCATCGATCAGCGCTTCGAGCTGATTGCGCTGGCGCTGCACGGCGGCATGTTGCCCCGCGAGCGCCTCCCGCTGCTCGGCGATCGTGGTCAGCAGCTTGGAGTAGTAGAGCGAGGTCTCGATCTGGCGGCCGAGCACGACCGCCCAGTCGAGATCCTCATCGGTGTAGTGCCCTGAGTCCTCGTGCCCGAAGTTGAGGGCGCCGATCACGCGGTCGCCGACGTGCAGCGGCACGATCATCGCCGAGACCCGCTTGTTCTCCTGGAGCAGGATGCCTTCGGTCCCGGGCAGCGCGTCCACGCGGACCGGCCGCCCGGTGCGGATGGCCTCGCCGGTGATGCCCTGCGCGATGGGGAAAACGGCTTCCCCGTCCACGAACCCGCCCCGCGCCTTGTCGAACAGGGTGTGCAGGTAGTAGCTCGAGCCTGGCTCATCGATGAGGACGACGCTGGCGCGGCGGAAGTCGAGGACGCGGTGAACCTTGAGGATGGCGCCGCGGAAGATCTCGCTCATGTCGGCGGCGACGCTGATGAGCGACGTCAGCTCGCCCACGACGGCGAGGCGGGCGGCGGCCGAGGGCGCCGCGCCCGTGCGCACGGTCGCCTGATATTCGCGGGCCGCGGCGTCCAGCTCGCCCACCGCCGCGAGCGCCACCCGGCGCTCTTCGTCCGCGGCGTTTCCCCGGGCGAGCCAGCCGCGCGCCAGCGCCTCGATATCCCCGGCCACCTGCGCGAGACCCTGCGCGCCGAAGCTGCCGGCAGTCCCGGTGAGCGAATGCGCGGCCCGGTACAGCACCTCGCCCTCCGGGACGCGAAAGCCGCTTTCCAGAGCGGTGAGCGCGGCCCGCATGGTGGCGATGCGCTGCCCCAGGCCCGCCGCGAATTCGGCCCTGACCTCGGCCAGCGGGTCTGTGGTCACGCGCAGAACCCGCGGACCTGGCGCGCCAGCTCGCCCGGGTCGAACGGCTTGAACACGACGCCCGCCGCGCCCGCCCCCGCGAGCCGGGCCTCGTCTGAGTCCCGGCGGGCGGTGAGGAAGACGACGGGGACCTGCGCGGTGGCCGGATCCGCCTTGAGGCGGCGGCACACCTCGTAGCCGTCCATCTCCGGCATCATCAGGTCCACCACGACGACGTCGGGCGGCGTCTCGCGCGCGAGGTCCAAGCCCGCAGCGCCTGACGGCGCGGTCCGCACCTCCCAGCCGGCGGTGAACTCGAGGGTTCGCCGGATGAGGCTGAGCAGGTCGCGGTCGTCGTCAATCACCAGCGCCCGGAATGGAGGGGCCATGGGTCCTGGCTCGGGGGAGGCACGTTGCCAATATTAGCGGCGGCGCGACGGAAAGCATCGGGCGGATGAATCCGAAAATCTACATTCTCGACGACGACCTGGTGTATGCCAAGCTCGTGGCGGCGAATCTCGGCCCCGCGGGGCGTTTTCGCACCGAGCTGTTCGAGCGGCCCGATGCCCTCCTGGCCCGCTGCGCCGAGGAGCCGCCCGACGCCGTCATCACCGACCTCGTGATGCCGGACCTCTCCGGGGTCGACGTGGCGCGCCGCCTGCGGACCGCCCACCGCCACCTGCCCATCTTCGTGCTCACCGGCCACGGGGACATCGCGACGGCGGTCGAGGCGCTGAAGGCCGGCGCGACCGAGTACCTCACCAAGCCGATCAACGTGGACGAGCTGACCACCCTGCTCACCCGCTCCCTGCGGGAGCGGCCGCTGCTCGAGGAGGGGGCGTCGGTGGAGCAGGCGCGCGGCGAGCAGTTCTCGGTGCGCGCCATTCTCGGACAGCACCCCAAGGTCGAGCAGGTGCGCGCCTTCGTCGTACGCATGGCGGCCATCCCGAGGCCCACCGTCCTGCTCCTGGGTGAGAGCGGCACCGGCAAGAATCTCGTCGCGCGCGCCATTCATTACTCCAGTCCGCACTCTACCGGCCGCTTCGTCGAGATCAACTGCTCGGCGCTCCCCGCCAACCTGCTCGAGGCCGAGCTGTTCGGCTACAAGAAGGGCGCGTTCACCGATGCGCGCGAAGCCAAGCGCGGCCTGATCGAGGTCGCGGACGGGGGCACGCTGTTCCTGGATGAGATCGCGGAGCTCTCGCCCGAGCTGCAGGCGAAGCTCTTGAACGTGCTAGAGAGCCGGCGGTTTCGGCGCCTGGGCAGCACGGAGGAGCTCGAGGTCTCGCTCCGGCTCATCACGGCCACGAACCGGGACCTGGAGCAGGTGGTCGCCGCAGGCAGCTTCCGCTCGGACCTCTACTATCGGATCGGCGTGGCCAGCATCACTCTTCCCCCGCTTCGCGAGATCAAGACCGACCTGCCGGTCCTGGCGGATCACTTCCGCATCGCGTTCAGCCAGGAGTTCAAGAAGCACGTGGAGGCGATCGAGCCGGCGGCGCTGGCCGCGCTCGCGTCCTGGCGCTGGCCGGGCAACGTGCGCGAGCTCAGGAACGTGATCGAGCGCGCGATGATCTTCAGCGAGGGGACGGTGCTGAAGCGATCGGACTTGCCGCCGCTCGGGCAGCGCCCGGCCGGCGCGCGCGGCGCCGCCGCGGCGCAGACCGCCTTCCATCTCCCCAAGGGGCTCACGCTGGTCGAGGCGGAGCGCGAGTACATTCGGCACACCCTCGACGCCACGCACGGCAACATCCAGCGCGCGGCGGAAATCCTCGGGATCAGCCGGAAGAACTTGTGGGAGAAGCGAAAGAAGTACGGCTTGCTCGAAGAGGCTCCACACACCGAGGAAACCGGATGATACCATCCCGGTTACCGTCCGGTAACATGCCAGCTGTCCTCTCAACGACCCCAGTACTGATAATCTGTTGCTATACAATATCTTGAGTGCATCGTCCAGGAGGCATGTGGCTTGCCTCTCTCACCAGCTGGACTCCACCCGCAAGAGGGTGAATTGCCGACGCATGCACCTGTGAGGAGACGCTGGGTGCCGGTAGCGCTGCTCGCTATCGGCGGCTTGGTGCTGTCCGTGCCAGCCGCTGCGCAGGCATTTCGCGCGTCCGCTCAGGCGACCGCGGACTCGTTCGTCACGACGCTGACGGTGAACCGGCCGGCGGGTACCCTCGTGGGCGACGTGATGATCGCCGCGATTGCCGTGCGGCCCTCGACCGCGACCATCACCGCCCCGGCAGGGTGGACGCTCATTCGCCGCACCAACCAGGCCGCCACCAACTCCCTCGCGCAGGCGACCTATTGGCGGCTGGTTGGCGCTGGCGAGCCCGCGAGCTACACGTGGACCTTGAGCAATACCCACACCGGTGCAGCGGGCGGCATCATCGCGCTGTACGGGGTCAACGGCGCGGCGCCCGTGGATGTCGAGAACGGGCAAGTGACCGCGAGCGGACTGACCGTTGCCGCGCCGACGGTGACGACCACCAGGCAGTACGACATGGTCGTCACGAGCCACGCCCTCACCTCGTCGACGACATTCACGCCACCGGGCGGCATGACGGAGGCGGTGGATATCGCTTCCGAAGCGGGCGGCGCCCTCGGCATCACCCTCGAGATGAACTACGTCGGGCAGGCGGCCGCGGGTGCGTCGGGGGCAAAGACCGCGACCGCGGCGGGCGATGCGGACGTCGGCGTGGGCCACACGGTCGCGCTGGCGCGCGCGACCAGGGCCACCTGGACCGGCGCGGTGAACAACCAGTGGACCAACGGCGGCAACTGGACGGGCCTCGGCGGCACGCCGCTGGTTGGCGGGGAGGACCTGGTCTTCCCGGGCGGCGCGGCGAACCTGTCCAACACGGACAACCTTGCAGCGGGCACCGGCTTCAATTCCATCACCCTGACCGGCAGCGGGTACACCCTGGCGGGCAACCAGGTCGCCCTCGGCGCCGGTAATCTGGCGGACTCGAGTGTCGCCGGGACCAACACCATCAGCCTGCCTCTCGCATTGGCTGCGACGCGGACGGTGACTGTGAGCGATTCCGCCACGACGCTCACGCTCAGCGGCGTCGTGAGCGGCGCGGGCGGCGTGACCAAGGCGGGCGCGGGCATGCTCGCGCTCTCCGGCGCGAACACCTACACCGGCGTGACCACGATCGGGGCAGGCGTGGTGGACGCTCGTAACAACACGGCGTTGGGTACGGTCGCGGGCGCCACGACGGTCTCCGCCGGGGCGACGCTGCGAATCAATGGCACGGGGCTCGCGATCGCCGAGCCCATCACTCTGAACGGCATGGGCATGGCCGGTGGCGGAGCACTCCGCAACCTGGCGAACAACAACACGGTTTCGGGTGCTGTTACCCTCGCGAGTGCAGCACGTATCAACTCCGACGCCGGCCTGCTCACGCTTTCGAACACGATCTCCGGTGCCACCATGGGGCTCACCGTGGGCGGCGCGGGCAATACCACGATGAGCGGCGTCATCGGCACCACGACCGGCACGTTGACCAAGGACGGCGCTGGCACTCTAACCATCAGCGCTGCTGCTACTTACACAGGCACCACGACCGTCAATGCGGGCACGCTGCGGCTCGGTATCGCGAACGGCGTCAGCGCGAGCAGCGCGGTGACCGTGGCGGCCGGGGCCACCCTCGATCTCAACGCCTTCAGTGACGTCGTCGGGTCCCTCGCGGGCGCCGGCACCGTCACGAGCGGCGCGGCTGGCGCCGTGCTCCTCACCGCGGGCGGTGACAATACCTCGACCGCGTTCTCCGGGATCATTCAGAACGGCTTGGGGACCGTGGCGCTGACGAAGACCGGGACCGGGACGTGGACGCTGTCGGGCGCGAACACCTACACGGGCTCGACTACGATCAGCGCCGGCGTGATCGACGCGCAGAGCAACACCGCGTTGGGCGGTGTGGGGGGCCCTACGACGGTCGCGACTGGTGCCGCGCTACAGGTGGACGGCACCGGGCTCACGATCGCGGAGCCGCTCACGTTGAATGGAACGGGCGTGGCGAACGGCGGCGCGCTGCGCAACCTGGCGAACGACAACACCGTCTCGGGCGCGATCACCCTGGTCACCGCGACCCGGATCAGCTCCGACGGCGGTACCCTCACGCTGTCGAACACCATCAGCGGCGCCACTCAGGCGCTCACGGTGGCGGGTGCCGGCAACACGGCGATCAGCGGCGTGATCGGCACGACGACCGGTACGCTGACCAAGATCGGCGCCGGCACCGCGACGCTTTCTGGCAACAATACCTATACGGGACTCACGACGGTGAGCGCGGGGACGCTGCTCGTGAACGGCACGCAGGGCTCGAGCGCCGTCAGCGTGGCCGGCGGCACGCTCGGAGGCTCGGGGACCGTCGGAACGATCACGTCGACCGCGGCGGGGGGCGGCGTGTCACCGGGCCCGGGCGCGGGCACGGGCATTCTGAACAGCGGCAACGTCAACCTCTCGGCGGGCGGTCCCACGTTCAGCGTCCAGCTGAATGGGGCGACCGTGGGCACCCAATACGATCGCCTGAACGTGACGGGGACGGTGAACCTGAGCAACGCCGTCCTGAGCGGCGCCGTCGGATTCGCGGCTACGGACGGCATGACGTTCATCATTGTCGCGAACGACGGCGGCGACGCGATCGTGGGAACGTTCTCGGGACTCGCCGAGGGCGCGACCACCATCATCAGCGGGCAGGCGTTCAAGGTCAGCTACATCGGGGGCACGGGCAACGACGTCGTGCTGACCCGGACGGCGCCGAATCTCGCGATCTCGAACAACGTGGTGCCGTCAGGGACAGCGGCGCCCGGCACGGATCTGACCTATAGCGTGACGTTCACCAATGGCGGCGCGAGTGCCGCGCAGTCGCTCGTCCTCACCGACACGGTGCCGAGCAACGCGGATTTCAAGGTCGGGTCGGTTACGAACAACCTCGGCACCACGGGGCTGTCGGTGACCGTGGCGTACTCGAACAACGGCGGTGGCACGTGGACCTACACGCCGGCGAGCGGCGCGGGCGGCGCGCCCGCGGGCTACGATCGCCAGGTGAGCCACGTGCGCTGGACGTTCACCGGCAACTTGAGTCCGACGGTGCCGAACAACACCGGCTCGGTGGGGTTCATCGCCCGCGTCCGCTAGGACGGGGTCCGCACTCCTGGCGTTACCACCTCAGTTACCGCACAGTAACATTCCGACCAGCAGATAGCCTTTCGTAGCACCTCGCTATTTCCTCGTAACATCAACGTTCACAGTGTGTTACACAATCTAGCCTGTTGGGCACGCTCCCTGCCTTTGAGATAGATGAAAGGAGCGTCAATAGCCGATGGTTCTTCGTTGCCCCCGTTGTTCTGAGCTTCGGTTTTTCGGCCGCACCCAGCTGATGGGTGAGCTGGTCGTCTGCCCGGCCTGTGAGTCGGTGTTTGGCTGGCGCGAGAAGTCGCCGGTGAAGTCGCGCGACGCTGCGTCGGCCGCTGAGGACGTCGATGGATTGGAAATCAAACCGTGAATGAGAAGGAGAGCACTGCCATGAGGAGTCTCCGCTTCGTGCTGGTCGCCCTGCTCGCGCCGAGTCTCCTGGTGGCGCGCGTCGGCGCGCCGGCGCAATCCCCGCCGGCTTCCAAGGCCCTGGCGATCACCGCGCAGAATCTCACCGCCGTGGCCAAGGGTCGCGACGTGAAGGGCATGGCGCGGCCGGGGGACGAGATCCGCTACTCGCTCGTCTTCACGAATACGCAGCAGGTCGCCGTGAAGAACGTGCAGTTCGTCGACCCCATTCCGCAGGGGATGGTCTACGTGCTCGGCTCGGCCTCGATCGGCCAGGCGGGCCGCGTCGCGTACTCGATCGACGGCGGCAAGACGTATTCGGCGCAGCCGACGGTCGAGACGATGGAGAACGGTCAAAAGATCAGCAAGCCGGCGCCGCGCGAGCTGTACACGCACGTGCGCTGGACGGTGTTGGACGCGGTCGCGCCTGGCGCACAGGTGACCGCGGAGTTGCGTGCGCAGGTGAGTGCTGCACCCGGCGAGGCGAAGTAAGTGTCCGGGCATCGGTTCCAACTTCAAGGAGGGGAGTCTGACATGTTCAGACACACGCAGTGGTTCACGCGCCTCGCCCTTGTCGCAGTGACGCTGGTCGGTGTCGCTGCACGAGTGCAGGCGCAGACGCCGGAAGGCACGGTCATTACGAACATCGCGACCGCGACCTATACCGACGCCAACGGCAACGCGTACGCTCCGGTCTCGGGCTCGGTGTCCGTGACGGTCGGCTTCCAGGCCGGCGTCGCGGTCAGCGCCAATACGCCCAGTCCCACGCCCGCGTCGCCCAGCACCGCAGATACGCTGAACTTCTCGGTGACCAACTCGGGCAACGGCACGGACTCCGTGACCATTTCCCAGAACATCTCGGTCGCGGGCGTCATCAGCGTGACAGGGTACCGCTTCGGGGCCACGACGTACGGCACCCTGGCGGCGTTGAATGCGGCTCTGGCGGGGACGTCCATCGCCCAGGGCGGGTCGATCACGGTCAAGATCGTCTATGACGTGGCGGCCAATAAGGGTGGCGTCAACACCGTGTACACGTTCACGGCGGCTTCACGGCGCACCCCGGCCACGACGAACAGCCAGGCGTCGAGCATCACCCCGGCGCAGACCTTTGCGGTGGCGGTGACGCCTGATGGGGGCCTGAACGTGCAGCGGCTCCCGGGCAATAACTACAATGCCTTCTTCACGGTACAGAATAACGGCAACGGGTTGGACAACTTCGACCTGATTGCCGCCACGCCCGGCTCGGCCGTCATCACGATCGTTTCCGTGAACGGCGTCGCCGGAGACAGCGACCGCATCTCGCTGCCTTCCGCCTCGTCACAAGTCGTGACCGTCGTATACAACGTGGCGAACGTGGCCGGCGGCTCGACGGATACGCTGAATCTGCTCGGCCGTTCGGTCGCGCAGCCGTCGACCACCGATCAGGGCTTCGTGGACCTGACGGTCATCAAGCCGAACCTGACGCTCGCCAAGGCCGCGTACCTCGATGACGGGGTCACGCCGGTCGCTGGCACCGTCGCTCCGGGGCAGATCATCCGCTACCGGATCACCGTGACGAACGGTGGATCGACGGCGGCGTCGAGCGTGCAGGTGACGGATGCATTGCCTGCGCAAGTCACGTACGTCTCGACGAGCGCGAGCGCCGGATGGAGCGTTTCGGTGAGCGGTCAGAACGTGACCGCGGATTACACCGGCACCGGTGCCGTTCTGGCGGCCAGTTCGAGCGCCACGTTCGAGCTGCGGGTCAGCATCAACTAAGGACCGAGAGCCGATGCGGCGCGGTGCCTTGATGGTAGAGAGTGGGCGGTCCACCCGCCGCGGCCGTACGGTCGCGGGCCGGGTGGCCGCTCTATTCTTTGCCGTCTCGGCGCTCGCCGCGCCGGCGGTCTCGGCGCAGGGCACGCCCGCGGGCACGCACGTCACCTCGTGGGCATACGTGTCGTTCGTTCTCGGAGGCTCGCCGTACCTCTTCTCCTCCGATACCGTTGACCTCGTCGTCGCCCAGGTGGGCGGCGCCGATCTGCAGCCGCCGCGCTCGAGCGTCGGCGCCGCGGGCACCGCCGTGGTGTTCGCGCACACGCTGTCCAACGTCGGTAACGGCACCGACTCCTTCACCGTCGCCGCCGTCTCGGCGCATGGCTGGCCTGTCGTCCTGCACCGGGACCTGAACGCCGACGGTATCCTGGACCCGACCGACCTGTTGCTGGCGGGGCCGGTCACCCTCACCTACGGCGGCCTGACCCACCTGCTCGCGCAGGTCTCGGTGCCGAGCGTCATCCCGCTGGGCGTGACGGACACTATCACCATCACGGCGACCAGCCGGTTCGACCCGGCGGCCAAGTCCTCCGTGGTCGACCCGCTCAGCGTGCCCGCCGGCACCCTGGCGATCACCGTGACCAAGCAGGTGGATCGCGCGGCCGCTGCCGCGGGCGACGTCATCACCTACACCCTGGATTATGCCGCTTCGGGCGGTGGCGTCACGACGAGCGCGCTGGTCGCCGACACGGTGCCCGCCGGCACGTCCTATGTGCCCGGGACCATGCGGTTGAACGGCACGCCCCTCACCGATGCGTCCGGCGACGATGCGGGGACCCTGCTCCCGGCCGGTAGCGGCGTGATCTCGATCGATCTTGGGGCCCCGGTGAGCGGCGCGAGCGGCACCGTGACGTTCCAGGTGCGCGTCAACAACGGCGCGCCGGGCCCCGTCACGAACAAGAGCTACGCCATCTGGTCGAGCGGCGTGGGGACGGACACGGCGTTCAGCGGCACGGTGCAGACGAACATCCTCGTCCCCCAGCTGGCGCTGAGCAAGCAGCTGGTGGGGCCGGGCCAGGCGCAGGTGGGCCAGCAGGTGCGCTACTCGCTGCACTACGGCAACGGCGCGGGCGCCGCTCCCGTGGCGGCCGCGGTGTTGAGCGACAGCCTGCCCGCGGGTCTCGACTACGTCAGCGCCACCCCGGCCGCAACGGTGGCCGGCACCGTGCTGACCTGGCCGATCGGCGCGCTCGCGCCGGGCGACAGTGGTGTGGTAGACCTTGTGCTCCAGGTGAACCCCACCGTCCGCGACACCGTGTGGGTGCGCAACGTCGGCACGCTCGCCGCAGCGGGCGGCGCCGCCACCGCCCAGTCAGCCGCGGCGCAGGTTGCCCTCATCGGTCCCTCGACCGCGGCGATCGCGCTCGACCTCACGGCGACCGTGCTGGACGCCGCGGTGGGCGACGTCATCCCGTACACCCTGACGGTACGGAATCCGGGGGTCCTGCCGCTCGACTCGATCCGCGTCACCGGCACGCTTCCGGCCGGCGGCCACTATGTAAAGAACAGCGCTCTCGGCGCCGACTCGGTGCAGGTCGCGGGGTCGAGCCTGCTGGTGTTCACCGGCGCCCCGCTCGCTCCCGGGGCGGTGCGCACGCTGCACTTCGCCATGTCGCTCAGCTCCGCCCCGGGCACCGTCGCCGAGACCCGCGCCGTGGCGGCCGGGCGCGCCGGCTCGCTCGCGCCGGTTTCGCCCGAGGCCATCGCGTGGGTGCAGGTGCGTCGCGCGTGGCCGATGGAGACGCGGGCCGCGATCGGCCGGGTATCGGTCGCCGGCGACTCAGGGCTCGCCGGGATCGACATCTGGACGGAAGACGGCCAGGTCGCGACCACCGACGCCAGCGGCAAGTACTCGTTCCACAACCTGCGTCCGGGGCGGCACGTATTCCGGCTCGATGTCCGCACGCTGCCCGCGGGCTATCGCGTGGCCGGTGACGAGCTCCAGGCGGTCGAAGCGAGCGGCTGGACGACGCCGAAGGTGGACTTCCGTGTGGTGCGCGACGGAGCGCCGGAGGCGGCCGCGATGCCCGAAGCCGCTCAAGCGCCGGTCGATGCGCGCGCGCTGGTCGGCGTGCGGTTCAGCGCCACCCGGTCGCACGGGCTCGTGCGCTACGAAGTGAACGTGCGGAAGGCCGCGCGCCTGCCGCTCGATGCGATGATCGAGTTCTCGCCCGTCGCGGATTCGGCGCTCGTGTTCGTGGGGGACTCGCAGTACACCCGGTATTCCTGGCTTGGCAACACGGCGATCCCGCTGCCCGCGGATGTGCCCCGCACGGACTACCGCATCGTCGCGTGGTCGTCGGCGCGCAGCGACTCGGCCAAAGCGACCCTGCGCGTCGGGCGCAGCCGGCAGGCGTTCCGGGCTCCGGTGGGCCACGGCGCGCCCGCCGCTTCGCTCGCGTGGACGCCGGTCGCGCTGCGACGCGTCGCGGTGAGCGACAGCGCGCCCGCGGGCCAGATGATCGATGTGTTGCGCGGGCCCGTTCCCGCCGGGTGGCCGAACCTGGCCGCCGCCCTGCCGGAGGACTGGCAGCCGGTGGCTGTGCGCGTGACGGTACCAGGGGCGCGCTCTGCTCCCCGGCACTCGGCGGGTCTCGCGGCCCTCCTCGCGACCGGGCCGTCGGTGCGGATCTTCGCGCCGGGCGACGGCAGCGTGCTGGCCAGCGACCGGGTGTACGTGGGCGTGAAGGGCGACGCCGACGCACCGGTCGTGCTGTACGACGGCGCCAAGCGGCTCGACTCGGTCCACGTGCGCGTGGATGGCGTGTACGACTTCGTGGCCGTTCCGCTCGCGCGCGGTCCGCACCTCCTGCGCGTCCGCATGACGAACTCGTGGGGCGCCGAATCGTGGGACTCGATCGCCCTGCACATCACGGGCCTGCCGGCGCGGTTCTCGGCGGCCGACGGCCCCATCACGATGGTCGCTGACGGCCATACGCTCGCCACCGTGCGGGTGCGCGTGCTCGATGCGTGGAGCGTGCCGGTGGTGCAGCCCGCGTACGTCACCTTGCGCGCGACGGGCGCCGAGGCGCTCGGCGCGGACGCCGATCCGTCGTCGGTCGGGCTCCAGCAGCTGACCGATTCGGCCGGCTGGCTGGTCGTGACGCTTCAGCCGGGGCACACGGTGACGCGGGGCGAGCTCGAGGTACGCTCGGGCGACGCGCGCGCGACGCTGCCGCTCGAAATTCTCCCGGAGCTGCGGCCGCTCACGGTCACGGGTTCGGGGATGGTGGGCGCGGGCGCGAGCCCGGACGCCTACGGCGCGCTCACCGCGCGCGGCCAGCTCGACCGCCGCACGTCGGTCACGGTGGGCCTCGACTCGCGCCGGCTGAACGACGGGCAGGACGTGTTCGCCCGCAGCGCGGATCCGTTGAACGAATCCCAGTACCCGATCCTCGGGGACGCGAGCTACGTCGAGACGCGCACCGCGTCGCGGGATTGGCTCTCGGCGCGCCTCGAGCGCGGGTACGATTGGGCCGCCTACGGCGATCTCTCGGGCACGAGCTTCGGCGCCGGCCTGGCGCTGTCGCAGTACCGGCGGGCGTTGACGGGGCTCGCGGCGCAGGTCCGGACCGGTCCGGTCACCTGGAGCGGGTTCGGCAGCCTCACGTCGCAGGCGCTGCAGCAGCTTCAGGTGCGGGGCACCGGTGTGTCAGGGCCGTATACACTCGGCACGGGCATCCTGCCGGGCACCGAGCAGCTGCGGATGGAGACGCGCGACGTGATGAATCCCGAGCGCGTGGTGACCACGCAGGCGCTCGCGCGCTTCGTGGACTACGAGATCGACTACACGAGCGGCGTCGTGCTCTTCAAGCAGCCGGTGCCCGCGACCGACACGGACGGCAATCCGCTCTTCATCATGGCCACGTTCGAGGCGACGTCGAGCTCGGACCAGCAGCTGGTGGCGGGCGGGCGCGCGGCGCTGGACATCCGGCAGCTCGCCCAGGGCGTGCGGCTGGACTCGCTGCGGGTGGGCTTCACCGCGGTCAACGCGGCGCAGACCAGCAACGACTACCGGCTGTTGGGCGGCGACCTGCGCGCCTACCGGCTGGGCGCGCTGGACTTCGCGGCCGAGGTCGCCTACGCCGAGCACGGCGATTCCACGGGCTTCGGCGCGCTGGGGCGGGCCGGCTTTACCACGCTGCACGGTGCCCTGACGCTCGGCGCGAGCGTGATGCGCGTCGATCGCGAGTTCACGAACCCGGCGAACGTGGCGCTCCAGCCGGGCCTGACGGATGTGACGGTGAAGGGTGTCATGAAGGTCGCGAACGCGGAGATCCGCGCGGAGCACTCGAGCCAGGATTTCGAGGTGCAGGGCATGAGCCGCTCACACAGCCGGTTCGGCATCATGCAGCCGCTGCGTCCCAATCTCTTCCTGGACGCGGGCGTGGCGAACGACCAGGTGAGCGGCGGGCAGGGCGGCGGTCTGGGCTTCAGCAACGCCACGACGGCCGCGCTCAAGACCTCGTGGGCGGTGACGCCGACGGCGAAGCTCTGGGCCGAGGCGCAGCGTCATCTGAGTCTCGACGGCCAGGAGCTGGCGCCCGACTTCTGGGGCGTGGGCGGTTCCTACCAGGTGCTGCGCGGCGTCGCGCTCGAGGCGACCCAGCGGTTCGTGTCGCGCCCCGACAGCGCGACGCAGTACGCCACGTCGAGCGTGGGCGTGCGCGCCACCGTGGGGCACGGCACCGAGGCGTGGGGCAACTACCAGCTGACCGGCGGCATCAGCGGCGCGGCCAACGCCGCGGTGGTCGGGTTGCGGAATCGCCTCGAATTCCGCCCCGGCGTGGCCATGAACGTGATGTTCGAGCGCCGCATGGGCATCTCGAGCGCGGCTTTCACGGACCCGGTGCGGGCGCTGCCGTTCGTCCAGCCCGAAGACGACTACTGGGCCGCTTCGGCGGGCATCGAGCTCACGCCCGCTGACCGGCCGTACCGGCTGAGCGCCCGCGCCGAATTCAAGGACGGGACGCTGCAGTCGAGCAACCTGATGACCGTGGCGGGCGACATCGCGTTCGACTCGTCGCTCGCGCTGCTCACCCGGCAGCAGTTCGCGCAGAATGAGCTGCCCGGGGCGCCGCGCGCGCGCCAGGTGTCGAGCCTGTGGGGCCTCGCGTTCCGGCCCGCCAAGAGCGACCGGCTGAACATGCTCGCCAAGATTCAGTGGACCGGCGCGGAGAACCCGATCGGCGGCGGCGTGCTCGTGACGCAAGGCTCGGAGAGCCGCGTGATCGGCGCGACCGAGCTGATGTGGACGCCGAGCCGCGCGGTGGAGTTGGGCGGCCGCTACGCGATGCGCCGCGCCCAGACCGACCAGCGCTATGCCGACAGCACCTCGCAGACGCTCGTCGCGTGGGCCGACTACCTGGGCGGCCGCATGAGCGTCGCCCTCGCTCCCTGGCTGCGCGTGCAGTACGACGGCCGCGTGCTGTTCGATCGCTCGAGCGGCACGAGCAGCTGGGACGGCGCGCCCGCGCTCGCCTTCCGTCCGGTGCCGGGCTTGGAGCTCGTGACCGGGTACCGCTTCGGCAACCTGTCCGACCCCGACTTCTCGGTGCGGGGCGGCCACGGCGCGTTCGTGACCCTCTCGGCGACGATCACCGAAAAGCTCTTCCCCACAGCGGCTGAGTTCTGGCGCGCGCGGTTCTAGCGCGCCACCAGCGGTTCTCCTGGCATATTGGACCCCATGAGCAAGGGGGTCGTCGTCACGGGCGCGAGCTCGGGGTTGGGCCTCGCCACCGCGGTCGAGCTCGCGCGTGTGGGGTTCGTCACCTTCGGCACCGTGCGGCGCCCGGAGGATGGCGCGGCGCTCTCGGCCGCGGGCGTCGTGCCCGTTCGCATGGACGTGAGCGACGCATCGAGCATTGCGGTGGCGCAAGCCGCCGTCCGCGAGGGCCTCGCCGGCCGGCCGCTCGTTGGCCTCGTCAACAACGCCGGGATGCCCGCAGCGGGCCCGATCGAGCTCTTGCCGCTCGACGAGCTGCGGCGCGTGCTCGAGGTGAACCTCATCGGCCAGGTGGCGGTGACGCAGGCGTTCCTGCCGCTGCTCAGGGCGGCGCCGGGCGGCCGCATCATCAACATGAGCTCGGTCGCCGGTCGGGCGGTGCTGCCGTTCCTCGGCCCCTACGCTGCCTCGAAGTTCGGGCTCGAGGCGATCTCGGACGCCCTGCGCCGCGAGCTCGCGCCCTCGGGTGTGCGGGTGGTGGTGATCGAGCCGGGAAACATTCAGAGCAAGATCTGGGACAAGGTCGAGGCGATGGATATTTCGCGCTATCGGGGCTCGCCGTACGAGCGGGCGCTCGACCGGGTCAGGGAAGCCGCGCTCAAGGGCGGGCGCGAGGCACCACCCGCGACGCTCGTCGCTCGAGCGGTGCTGCGGGCCCTCACCGCGCGGCGGCCGCCGATCCGGGTGGTCGTGACGCGCCACTCGTGGGTGGACGCGCTGCTCACACGGTTGCCGGACAGGATACTGGATTGGCTGATCGTGCGGATGGTGTGGGGAGCAGCCCGGAAGTCGGAACGCGGAAGTCGGAACGTCTAGAGCGTCGTTCCGTTCCGCGCTCCGCGTTCCCCGTTCTCTTCAGAATCCCGGCGTCAAACTGATCTCCCAATACCAGCCCTTGTCCGGCCGCTGGAACGGCTTGACGTAGTCGACCTCGAGGATCGCGTAGCCCAGGAGATTGACCCGCAT
>Ga0335084_10001859_pt1 | contig 20033 bp, 18 predicted proteins | sample Lox_Sample_44_FD_206721 | JGI IMG/M metagenome (GOLD analysis project Ga0335084, IMG submission 206721) | Soil microbial communities from Loxahatchee National Wildlife Refuge, Florida, United States - Lox_Sample_4.4 | ecosystem: Environmental > Terrestrial > Soil > Wetlands | place: USA...
TACTGGATCTCGCCCAGCAGCGGCCAGAAACGCTGGCAGTTTCGTTTCCCCGCCGTGTCCGCGCGTGACGTACAGATTGTGCAGACCGGCTCCGGCATCCTGACACAGTGGAGTGTCAACGAGGTTCAGCTCGAATCGAGTGGCAAGGTATTGCCGCCTGGCAGCGGAGCTCATCCGTACGCCTGGCCGAATCCCTGGGACGCGAGTCTCGCATTCGACGGGATCGCAGTATCGCGCTGGCGCACGTGGGAACCGATGCGGCCGGGTATGCGGCTTGGCCTTCGGTTCGATCAGCCGGTCTCTCTGGACGGTCTTGCCGTGGTGTCTTTCGCCGATGAATGGGACTCCCGCCTCAGTCTGCGCGTCCTTACCGAAGCAGGGAAGTGGATTGAAGAACCGGCGCCCGCGCTGGACATGATTCCGCCGGCAGATCTGCGCAGGCAGGCCATGCAGGAAATCCGGCGGCAGGGCGTGCAATATGTGCTGATCGCTCCGACCGACTGGAACGGCCGCATGCTCATCGCCGAAGCGGGTCAGTGGGGCCTCACTCCCGTGATTCGCACGCCGAACTACGCGCTGTTCCGCATTGAACCGTAACGTCGCGCGGTAGAATTGGCATTTAACTCCACATGTCGCTGACTCAGACAGCAGAGCCGCCAGCTATGCCCGCGCCGCGTTCCGGGAGCCAGCGGCGCGCAATCGTGCGGGTCCTGCTGGCATGCCTGCTGGGCTGCCTCGGCGCGTTCGGGCTCGATGCGCTCCTGTTCCGCACAAAGATGTACCCGCAGCTTCTCGAGCCGGATTCCTCCACCGGCCAGTTCGAGCTTACGCTGCGGCGCGAAAAGAAAGCGCAGAGTTACTACGGCGACAACCTGGTGGTGACGCTTGGCGATTCGCGCTTCGGGTATTTGCCGCGTCTGGCCGATGAGCTGACGCCGCGGAGCGGATACGTTTTCCGCCATGCCGGCATGCCGGGCACCGACGTGCGCGCGTGGTATTACATGCTGCGCGATCTGGACCCCACCGCGCGCCGCTATCGCGCCGTCGTGTTCGCCGTGAACGACTACATGGATGAGGACTGGGGGATCCCGGAAGACGATCCCCGCCTGCTGCACTACGTCATTGCCCGCCTGCGACTCAGCGACATCCCCAACTTCTATCGCTCGTTTCAGGATCCGGCGCTGCAATGGGAGGCGTTCCGCGGAAGCATTCTGAAGGGGCTCGTCTATCAGACCGACATTCTTGCGTTCCTGGCGAACCCGATGAAGCGCATCCGCTATGTCCGGCTGTGCAACGAGGGCTGGGCCACCTGGACCTGGAACTATGTGGACACCACGCGCAACATGGTGGGGTTGCAGATCGACTGGAAAGCGTGGAAAGCCACGATGCCGCCCGGCGCCGACCAGAACCAGCGCGACACCGTGAAGAACTTCCTGATGTATCCGCCCATCGCCAGGCAGACGGGGCACACGGCGCAATTTCGCCGCTTCTGGTTCGGGCGGATCATCGATCGCTACCGCGGCTCGCCCACGAAGATCATCTTCCTGCGGCTTGCGCGTGGCCCCATTCCGCGGCCGGATAACCTGGTGCACAAGACAACCAGTTCCATTCGCGAACTGGCTCGCCGCCCCAACGTGCTGCTGGTGCCCGAGCATGCGTTCGACTCGCTGGAGCACCCCGAGTTGTACAAGGACGCCATGCACCTGAATCGCGAAGGCACCGAGCGTTTTTCACGAATGCTGGTGGAGGAGATCACGAGGCTGCTGGGCACGCCGCAGCCGCGGGAGGCCGCGCGGTAGCCCATGCTCTTCAACACCATTCAGTTCTTCATCTTTCTCGCGGTGGTGCTGGCGCTCTTCTATGGGAGCCCGAAGGCCGTTCGCAAATACATCCTGCTGGTTGCCAGCTATTTCTTTTACGGCTCCTGGAATCCGAAGTTCATCCTCCTGCTGCTCACACTGACCGTCATTGACTACACTGCGGGCATCTGGATTGAGCGAACGCCGCCGGGCCGGCGCCGCAAGCTGCTGCTCATTTGCAGCCTGTCGGCGAACCTCGGCTTCCTCGGCATTTTCAAGTACTACAATTTCCTCGCCAGCAACGTGGCGCTGCTGCTCGGCCGTCCGCCCAATTCCTTCTGGTTCGACATCGTCCTGCCGCTCGGCATCAGCTTCCACACCTTCCAGAGCATGTCGTACGTAGTGGACGTCTACCGCGGCGAGCAGGCTGCCATCCGCAACCCCACCGACTACGCGCTCTTCATCTGCTTCTTCCCGCAACTGGTCGCCGGACCGATCGTGCGGGCCCGCGACTTCTTCCGTGACCTGCTCCACTGGCAGCCGCCCACCGGCGCCGATGTCTCCGAGGGGATGTTCCAGGTGGTTCTCGGCCTGACCAAGAAGATGGCCTTCGCGGACCAGTTCGCCAAAGTCGCCAATGAGTACTTCGGCCACATGGCCGCGCATCCCGGCATGGTGCCCGCGTGGACCGGCGTCCTCGCCTTCACCATGCAGATCTATTTCGATTTCTCCGGCTACACCGATATGGCCATCGGCATGGCGAAGCTGCTCGGCTTCCATTTCCCGATCAATTTCCGCCGTCCGTATCTGGCCGGCAGCATCACCGAATTCTGGCATCGCTGGCACATCTCACTCTCCACGTGGCTGCGCGATTACCTGTACGTTTCGCTCGGCGGCAATCGTCACGGGCGCTGGAACACCTATCGCAATCTGATGCTGACTATGCTGCTCGGCGGCCTGTGGCATGGCGCGAGCTGGAACTTCATGATCTGGGGTGGCTATCATGGCGCGCTGCTGGCCGTCGAGCGCGCTATCCGCGGCAACAGCCGCAACAGTGAGCGATGGAACTGGTTTTTCCCGCTGCGCTGGGCACTCACGTTAGCCCTGGTGATGGTCGGCTGGGTCTTCTTCCGCGCCGCCGATCTGCACCAGAGCCTCGCCATTCTCGGACAAATGTTCAGCCGGCCGAGCGGACGCACTCTGTTCGAGCGGTGGCAGACCGGGCTGATCATCGGATCCCTGGTCCTCGCCATTCTGGAAGAGAAGCTGGACTGGTTCGAGAGGCTGATGAAGGCGCCGGTGTGGGCTTACGCTTCCGCGATGGCGCTGATGCTGTTTTGTCTGGAAGTGTTCGGCGTGATCGACGCACGAATCCCGTTCATCTATTTCCAGTTCTAGATGCAAATCAGGCGTGCAGAGAACGGGACAGCGCGGTAGCTGTCTAGCTTCCGTTGATCATGCTGGCGACGGTGGAGAAGATCTTGCTCACCGAGGGCATGATGGTGGGGGGGAGAAAGCCGGCGACAACGACCACGATCGTGCCGGCCATGAGAGCGTATTCGATCATGTCCTGCCCGCGGCAGTCCTTCCAGAGCCGTTGGATGATTCGCGAAAGCACCGGTGCCGACCTCCTGTCCCAATGATTGTGCCTCTGGCCAGTTGTCCACAATCGTAAAGAACCCGTAACGCCTGAGTGAAAAGCCCTTAGTTTGCAGAGCCCCACAGCGCTTCTTCCGCTTTGCCCGCCTAGGTTGCGTGTGAGAGGATTGGGTTTTCAACCCAGGTCCCGCAATAGAGTTAAAGAGAACAGTACTCTCGTGCTGATAGTCCCAACGTACAACGAAAGCCAGAATATCGAAGCGCTTGTGAGCCGAATTCGGAAATCGGCTGGCGATGAACCCGTGTTTTTCGTGGACGATAACTCCCCCGACGGGACGGCCGAGGCAATCCGGCAGGTGCAGCGGACCGATCCCCATGTGCACCTCATGGTACGTCCGGTCAAGGCGGGCTATGGCTCCGCCTGCCGGGAGGGCATCCAGAAGATCCTGCGGGAGCGGCTGGCCGGCTACATCATTCAGTCCGACGCCGACCTCTCCCATCCGCCCGAGGCTCTTCCGCGGATGATCGAACTGCTGCATACACATCCGGTGGTGATCGGTTCACGCTATGTCGCCGGAGGCGGCAGCCGCAACTGGGACTTTCGCAGGCGGAGCCTCAGTTTCGGCGGCAACCTCTACGCGCGTATCTTCACCGGCGTGCCCGTGCATGACATGACCGCCGGCTTCGTCGGCTATCAGGCTGATGTCCTGCGGCAGCTCGATCTCGGCGCCATTCATTCGGAGGGCTACGCGTTCCTCATGGAGATGAAGTTCAATCTGCACCGGCGGGGCGTGCCGTTTCACGAATTTCCGATTGTATTCGTCGAGCGCGAATCGGGCAAATCCAAGTTCAGCCGGAAGATAATGCTGGAAGGTATGAAGTTCCCGCTGAAGGCAATGTTGAGGAGGACAGGTGGCTGAACGGAAAGCGCTGATCACCGGTATCACCGGCCAGGACGGCTCGTATCTCGCCGAGCTGCTGCTCTCGAAGGGCTATGAAGTTCACGGCATCGTGCGCCGCGTGGCGCTGGAAGATCCGGTGCACCGGCTGCGCCGCATCGCCAGTTTCCGCGATCGCGCTGTCCTGCACGCCGGTTCCCTCGAGAGCTTCCCGAGTCTTTATCGCATTGTCCAGCAGGTGCAGCCTGACGAGTGCTATCACCTCGCCGCGCAGAGCTTCGTCAGTTATTCGTTCGACGACGAGTTCTCCACGCTGAACACCAACATCAACGGCACGCACTTCCTTCTCACTGCCATCAAGGACTCCGCGCCCCGCTGCCGCTTCTACTTCGCGGGATCGAGTGAGATGTTCGGAAAAGTCGAGGAAGTGCCGCAGACCGAGAGAACGCCGTTCCATCCGCGCTCCGCCTACGGCATCAGCAAAGTCTCGGGCTTCCATCTCACGCGCAATTATCGCGAGGCCTACGGGCTCCACGCCTCCAGCGGAATCCTGTTCAACCACGAATCGCCGCGCCGTGGATTCGAGTTCGTCACGCGCAAGATCACCTCCGGCGCTGCCGCCATCGCAGCCGGCGCGTCCACGCGCGTGCGTCTCGGCAATCTGGAAGCGCGCCGCGACTGGGGTTTCGCGCCCGAGTACGTCGAAGCCATGTGGCGCATGCTGCAACGGGATCTGCCGGATGATTACGTCGTCGCCACCGGCGTCTCTCACTCGGTGCGGGAGTTCTGCGAAGTCGCCTTCTCACTGGTTGGGCTCGACTATCGCGATCACGTTGAAACCGATCCGCAGTTGTTCCGTCCCGCTGAGGTCGAACAGTTGATCGGCAGGCCGGAGAAGGCCAGGTCGGTCCTCGGCTGGTGCGCGCAAACCAGCTTTAACACATTGGTGCGCCTGATGATGGAAGAGGATTGCCGAGTCCGGGGCGTCGAGCTTTCCGGCAGCCGCTAACTTCACGCGCGTTGTCGTCGTCATATAAAGCATGAGGTTCTCTTCGATACATTTGGCAGTGGCAGCGCTGCTCGCCGGCGCGGTCCTGTCGGCTGAGACATTCAAGGTCAACATTACCGATAAAGTCCAGGTTGGACAGACGCAGTTGCAGCCTGGGAAGTACCTGCTGGAAGTTGACGGCTCCAGTGCCGTCCTCAAAGACAAGTCTGGAAAGGCGATTGACGCAAAGACGAAAGTCGAGCAGACGGACAAGAAAGCTTCTGAAACGAAGATTGGCGTGAAAACCAGCCAGGCCACGGAGCTGCTTGAATCCATCACGCCCAAGGGCGGCCGGGTCCGGGTCACCTTCGAGTAACTGCTACCACCAGGGTCGGGTGTCATCCCGGCCGCTTCCAACACAAACAGCATTTGATCCGGTGCGTGCCGGCTCGCTATGTCGCCGGGGCGCGAGGAACTTTTGCCGAGGAGGAACGTACATACAAATATGAAACGATTACTAACTCGATTTCTTGTCGCCGGGCTCATGGTCGGCTCGCTCTTTGCGGCCGAGACCTACAAGTTCCAGCTTTCGGACAAGGTCATGGTCGGAACCACTGAGCTGAAGCCGGGCAAGTACCTGCTCGAAGTTGACGGCGCCAACGCGGTGCTGAAGGACAAGTCGGGCAAGGCCATCGAAGCAAAGGCAAAAGTGGAACAGACGCCGAACAAGGCAAATGTCACTTTTGTCGGAATCACTGGCGATGCGGGCGCGAAGAAGCTCGGCTCCGTGATTCCCGCAGGCTCTCAGGTTCGCGTCGTATTCGAATAACGAATCCATTCTGGCGCGGACGGGCTCGTCGCGCGCCAGATGCCTTCGATCGGCTATCGATCCCTTTCGTCGGATAAACAACGCCGATGCGGCGGAGTGGTGATAACGTATCGCTTACGGAGCGATCGGAAGTCATCATGAGTACTTGCGCACGGGGACGGCCTCGTGTACTCACGCGGCGGCACCTGCTTCGAATTGTTGTCATCAACCTGATTGCCGCCACGGGCGCCGTGGCGGTGGTGGCATGGTTCGGGCTGCTCTCGCACCTGAGTGATGTCGGCTATGCTCTGGCTACCAGTCTGATCTACGCCTATACGATCGGCTCGCTCTCGGGCACCATTCTGCCGGTGATCGCGATCTCGATGGAAAGGCAGCGGCCCATGATTCGGTTCATCGCGTTTGGCGGTGCAATCGTGGCGTTGACGATCATCGGCTGCATCGTCGGGAGCGTGATCCTCGTTCTCGTACACGTCAACACCGTCGCGGGCGCGCGTGCGGCTTTTTCCCTCAACGTGCGCATCTCGGTGACGATCGCCTTGGTGGCTGGTCTGGCGATGTTTGGCTATGAGACCCTGCGCGCCCGTCTGCACGCTGCCGAACTGGCTCAGGCGCGCGCGGAGAAGCTGGCTGCCGAGGCGCGCTTCTCGTCGCTGGAATCGCGCATTCGCCCGCACTTCCTCTTCAACACCCTGAACTCCGTTTCCGCCCTGATTCAGGAGGACCCCGCGAAGGCTGAAGAGACCGTCGGCCGTCTCGCCGCCTTGCTGCGCTTCTCTCTCGACGCCAATCAGCGCAGTCGCGCCCCGCTCGAACAGGAGCTCAAGATCGTTCGCGACTACCTGGAAATTGAAAAGACGCGCTTCGGCGATCGCCTCCGCTACTCCATCGATGCGCCCGAGGCTCTGTGCAGCGTTCAGATCCCGCTGCTGACCATACAGACGCTGGTGGAGAACAGCATCAAACACGTCATCGCTCGCCGGCGCGAGGGCGGCGAGATCTCCGTGCGCGTTCGCCGGGCCAATGGCTCGCTCGCCGTGGATGTGGCCGACAGCGGCCCGGGCTTCTCGCTGACCGAAACGCCCGCCGAGCACGGCCTTGACAACCTCATCGCCCGGTTGCACGCGCTCTATGCCGGCGATGCCACAGTCGAGACCATTGTGGATGAAAAAGGACGCGCCGCAGTGTGCGTCCGCTTCCCGGTGCCTGCCTCATGAAAACCTATCTTGTCGACGACGAGCCTCTCGCGGTACGCCGTCTCAGCCGCCTGCTGATTGCCACCGGTCGCTTCACCATCGTGGGGTCCACCAGCGATCCCGAAGTGGCTGTTGAATTCCTCTCGCGCGAGACGGTGGACGTCCTCTTCCTCGACATCCAGATGCCCGGCATGAACGGCTTTGAGCTGCTCGCGCGCCTCACGGACCCGCCCGTGGTGATTTTCACCACGGCATACGACCAGTACGCGCTACAGGCCTTCGAGGTGCACTCCGTCGATTACCTGCTGAAACCCATTGAGCCGGCGCAGCTCGAGCGCGCCATTGGCAAGCTCGATCGCATGCTCGCCGCTCCCCGTCCCGATCTGCACGCCCTCATCGAGCAGGTCGCCGCGTCGCTGGCGCGCCACGAACCCGAGCGTATTGCCACGCGCACCGGCGAACGCATCCAGTTTCTCGATCTGGCCCGTATTACGCATTTCTACGCGCAGGACAAGCTAACGTACGCTGCTTCCGGCGGCCGCAGCTACTGCGTCGATCACACCATCGCCGATCTGGAACAGCGGCTGGCACGGCGCGACTTCGTGCGCATCCACCGCTCGATCCTGGTCAACGTCGCGTGGATTCAGGAAATGGACGCCTGGTTCGGCGGCGGTGTGCTCGTTCGCCTGCGTGACGACAAGCACACCGAGTTGCAGGTGGCGCGCGATCGAGTGCGCGCCCTCAAGGAACGGCTGGGTCTCTAAGTCACCACACCCGGCACGCTGGAGCGTGTACCATCGCCGACGGCGCACTGCACCCGAACGCCGCGCCGAACTCCGGCAGATTCGACAGCGGCCGGTTCACACGGAAGTGTCCCAGCGAGTGCGGGTCGGTGAGCACCTGCACGCGCGCCGATTCCGGCCGCTCCTCGCCGCACCAGCTAAACGCAAAGGAGAGGAAGAAGCGCTGCCGTGCCGTGAGCCCGTCCTCCTCAGGCGTATCCAGCGATTTGCCCCGCGCCTTGTAGATGTTCTGCAGCGCCATCATAGCCAGGCGGATGCCGCCGTTGTCCGCCGTGTCCTCGCCCGCGCTCAGCTCGCCCTTCTGCTTCACGCCGTATTCGGGGATCTCCTGCGAGTACTGCTCGACGATGCACTTGTCGCGCTCGTCGTACCGCCTGGAATCTTCCGCGGTCCACCAGTCGCGCAGGTTGCCCTGCGCGTCGAACTTGCGGCCCTGATCGTCGAAGCCGTGAATCACCTCGTGCCCCACCACCATGCCCAGCGCGCCGAAATTCCCCGCATCGTCCTGCTCGCCGCCGAACATCGGAAGCTGCATGATGCCCGCCGGGAAGTTGATGGTGTTCGATTGCGGATCTTCGTAGGCGTTGATCGTCGCCGGCGTCATGGTCCACTCCATGCGGTCCACCGCCTTGCCGATCTTCGCGATCTGCCGGTGCGATTCGAAGGCCACCGCCGCCTGCACGTTGGCAAGATAATTGTCCGGCACAATCTTCACCGAGCTGTAGTCGATCCATTTGTCCGGGTAGCCGATCTTCTGCAGCGTCGCGTCGTTCTTCAGCATGGCCTGCTTTTTCGTCGTGGCGTCCATCCAGTCGAGATGATTGATGTCTTCCACCAGCGCCGCGCGGATCTGCGATACCAGCTCATTCGCGCGCGCCTTGCTCTCCGGCGGGAACGCGATGTTCACGTAGGCCTGTCCGAGCGCCTCGCCCAGGCGGACGTCGGCCGCTCCCACGCAGCGCCGCCAGCGCGGCAGCATTTGCGGAACGCCGGAAAGCGTGGTGCCGAAGAAGGCGAAGCTCTCGCCCTCGAACGCGTCTCCCAGGTTCGGAGCGGCGCGGTGTACCAGCCACCAGCGCAGATAGGCGCGCAGATCGTCAACCGATCGCGCTTTGATCTGTTTCTCCACGGCGTCGAGGAACCCCGGGGTGCTGACGATATAGAACGGCGCTTTGGGCGCCTGCATCAGCTTCAGGTACTCGGCCCAGTTAAAGTCGGGCACCGCCGCCTGAATCTGCTCGAGCGACCGCTTGTTGTAGACCTTCTTCGGGTCGCGCCGGGTCACGTTATCCATGGCCGATCGCGCCAGCGCCGTTTCGATGTCCATCGCGGCCCTCGCCTCCGCCGCGGCCTTCGGTGCGGGGTCGCCGGCCAGTTCCAGCAGCCTCTGGATGTGCGCCACGTACTTCGCCCTTTGATCCTTGAAGCGATCCGAATCGCCCAGGTAGTATTCGATCGAAGGAAGCGCCATCCCGCCCTGATCGATGCCGCCAACCTCCAGCGATGCGTTCTCCAGATCCTGCGCCGAGCCGAATCCGAACAGCGGCGCGCGCGCATAGTTGTCGTCATCGCCCCACATTGCCCACGCCGCGGGGAAGTTGGTGTGCAGCCACGCCAGCACGCGCGGCAGGTCTTTCTTCGATTTCAGCGAGTCGATTGTCTTCAGATCGGCCGCCAGCCAGGCCTTGCCGTGCTCGTTGCGCCCGCTTTCGTCCATGCAGCTTGTCCAGAAGTCGCCGATCTGGCGCTCCGAGCCCGTGGCCTCCCTGTTGGCCGCGGCCTTTTCGAGCGCCGCCCGGAGGATGGTCTGGTTATAGAGGAAGAGCGGGAGCGTGGTGCTGGATACAGGCATGTCGGCCGCGATGGGATGCGCGGCGATCCACTTCGAGCAGGTGTACTTGTAGAAGTCGTCGCAGGGGCTCAGCGATTTGTCGACCATGGACGCGTCGAACTTCTCCAGCGGCGGCAGTTCCGGCGGCGCGGAGAAGGCAGTCCCGCAAAGCGAGGACGCAAACAGAACGGTCAGTAGCCGGGTTGACATCGAGCGCAGGATACCATCGCCCGGGCGCGAAGAGCCTAACGTGGAGATGACGTTACGGTAAAATCCTCTGAACTTCGAGGCTTGCGGCGGGTCTACTTGAACAAATCGCGCAGGCGCCGGAAGAAGCTCTTCTTCTCGGGTTGCGGTTGTTGCTGGGGAGGAGCGTTCTGTGGCGGCACGGAGCGAGCCTGCTGCGGTTGCCGGACCGCGTTGCGGCTCGGCGGCGCGCCGGCAGTATGATCTTCCGGCGTCCCCGTGTCCCAGCCGGCAACCTGAGCCCCGCCGCCACCTCCATGCAGGTGACAGCTCTCCACAGGCTGCGTGCCGTCCACGAAGTACTCGGTGATTACCTTCGGGCATGACGCCGTGGCCAGTTCGCCGGTCTGCGGATCCACTGGTACCCCCACGACGCCGGACGGCGGCTGGAACTGGCTGACGTTGCGGTACTCCGGCAGCTCCGCGGCGCGCTTCATGAACTCGGTCCAGATGGGCAGCGCCGAGTGCGCGCCTTCCAGGTTCAGCTCGCGGCCGTCATCGAAACCGACCCACACGATGCACAGCATCTTCGAAGTGAATCCGGCGAACCAGCCGTCGCGCGACGTTCCCGTCTTGCCCGCCGCGGGCAGATTAAAGCCGCGCGCGTGCACGCCTACGCCGGTGCCGCTGCGCAGCACCTCTTCCATCAGGTTCACCATCATATAAGCGATCCGCGGGTCCAGCACTCCGCGCTTTTCCATCTGCGAACGGAAGATCTCCGTGCCGTCCTGATCGCGCACGCTGTTCAGGAAGCTGGGCTTGACGTACACGCCGCCGTTAGCGAAGACGGTATACGCTCCGGCGATCTCCAGCGGTGTGACCTCGTAGGCGCCAAGGGCAACGGCCGGCGTCGCGTGGATGTCCATGTTCAGGCCGGCGCGGCGCGCGAAGTTCACCACGTTGCCGTAGCCGACCTCTTCCGCCAGTTGCACGGTAGCGACGTTCAGCGAGTGCGCCAGCGCGGTGCGCAGCGTCACCGTGCCCATGAACTCGCCTTTGAAGTTATTCGGCTCGTACGGCTTGTTGTCGAACCAGAAGGTAGTAGGCGTGTCGTTGAGCAGGGAAACCGGCGTGAGCAGCGGCTGCCCGCCATCGACGGCGCTGTCCAGCGCCGTGGCATAAACGAACGGCTTGAAGGACGAACCCGGCTGCCGCTTCGCCAGGATGTGATCGAGCTGGCTGACGCCGTAGTTCCGCCCGCCCACGAAGGCGCGGATCTCACCGGTATGCGGATCGAGCGCGATCAGCGCGCACTGCGGTTCCGGATAGCTCGGGTCGCGGCGGCGCCGCCCGGCGATCAGCTTGTCCACTTCCGCCATGCCCAGCCGGACAGCCTCGGCCGCGTCATGCTGCAGCCGCAGGTCCAGCGTCGTGTAGACGCGGTATGGCCTCGTCTGGAAATCGCGGCCCTCGAACTTGTCGCTCAGGACGTCGTTCACCATGTCCACGAAATAGGGCGCGTCGGTGCTCTCCATGCCGCTGTGAGCGAGATTCAGGGGCATGTTCTCGGCCTCCTCGAACTGCCGGTCGTTGATATAGCCGTTTTCGTGCATCATGGTGAGCACGACATTGCGCCGCGCGAGGGCGCGATCAGGCCAGCGATAAGGGTTGATACGGCTGGGCTGCTGGATCAGGCCGGCCAGCAGAGCCGCCTCGGGCAGGCTCACCCGGCTGACGTCTTTGCCGAAGTAAACCTGCGCCGCTTCTCCCACCCCGCGGATGTCGAAGCTGCCGCGGTGCCCGAGATCCACCTGGTTCACGTAGTACTCGAAGATTTGCTCCTTAGTGAGCCGTCCTTCCAACTGGATGCTAATCATCACCTCGGCCAGTTTGCGGCGGATGGTCTTGCGATTGTCCAGCCAGAACATGCGCGCCACCTGCTGGGTCACGGTGGATGCGCCTTCAGAGCGCCGGCCCTCGCGGAAGTCTACCCAGGCCGACTTGATGATGCGCAGCGGGTCGAATCCCGAGTGCTGGTAAAAGCGCTTGTCCTCGGCTGAAATCACCGCGTTGCGCAGCACCTCGGGCACGTCGGCGTATCGGACGATGCGCCGCTTTTCGCGGTTCTTGTCGAAAAGGTTCGAGATCAGCTCCGGCTCGAGGAGGTATTCCGGGCGGTCGGTATTGTCGCGCAGGCTGATGATTTGCGAAACCCGGTTCCCCGAGAACTTGATGACGCCACCCTCCGGCTCGAAGTAGGAGTCGGGCCCGGGATAAATGTCAATCTCGCTCGACTTCAGGATGTAGTAGCCCAGCCGGTTCTTGTCGGACTCGCTGTAGCCGCTGCGCCGCAGTGCCGCGCCGATATCCTGCGGGGTGGCAGTATCGCCGACACCGATCGAGGTCGGCGCCGCGAACAGCATCGACGTATTGGCAAAGGGTCCGGCGGAAAGCTTTTCGTCGATCAGCCTGGAGTACTTGAACCAGAACCAGGCAAACACCAGAACGCCGAGGGCTCCGATGGCCAGCAGGGTGACTGTGAATGCCTTTCCCAGCGGGCTCAGGATGAAGCGAACCAGCAGTGCGCGCCTGGGTACCTGAACTTTAACGGGCACTCTGCTACCCATTCTCGCACGCCGTAAGACGGAGACTTCAGTCGCCGCGACCCGCTAATCGCGCGCGGAGTGCTCGAGTTCCTTCCAGATGTCGTCGCTGTGCGGCTGCCAGTCTGACGCGCCGGAGCCGGTGACGCGCTCCTCGGGTACCTTCAGCGTGCCGTGGCCGTAGATGCAAATGTACTCCAGCCGCGGCCGCCCGCGCAGGAACAGGTGCGAGATAGAGCCCCTTTCCAGCGGCATGCGCATGCGCCGCCCGCAGGTTCGGCAGCGCAGGAACTGGTCGCGGACGATCCACACCAGCACCACGAAGCAGAACAGCGGGAACAGCAGGTTGGAAATGATGTACGAAACCACCGGCTCGGCGCGCAACGAATCGAAGGTGGGCAGAAGCGCGAGCTCCAAGCGCCACAGCGGGTACAGAAACACCGCAGCGATCGCCAGCTTGGCGCCGAGATACGCCCAGTACTTCATTACCGTATTGGACTCGCCAGGGTGCCCCGGAGTTCCGAGATTCTCTTCCGCTGCCGGCTGTGGAAATCTACGACCGCAGGAGGTTCCGCGCCAGGAAGATCACGTTGGCCGGCCGCTCCGCCAGACGCCGCATGAAATAGGGGTACCAGGCGTCGCCGAAGGGCACGTACAGGCGAACCCGGAAACCGTCGGCCACCAGACGCCGCTGCAGATCGCGCCGGATGCCGTAGAGCATTTGGAACTCGAAGCCGCCCGGATTCATGCGGCGGCTGCGGATCCAGCTCACCGTTTCCTTGACGATTGATTCGTCATGCGTTGCAATGGCGGGGTTTGTGCCGTGCTCCAGCAGGTGCCGGGTGAGCCTCAGGAAGCTCGCGTCCACGTCGGACTTCCTGGGCCAGGCTACCGTGGCCGGCTCGCGATACGCGCCCTTCACCAGCCGCACCGGGATGCCCGCCTCGTTCAGACACCTGATGTCGGCCTCGCTGCGAAACAAATAGGCCTGGATCACCGCGCGCACGCTGCCGGACTGCTGGTGCACTGCGGAGACAATGCGCAGCGTGCGATCGACGTATTCGCTCGATTCCATGTCGATCTCCACCGCGCTCGCCAGCGATTTTGCGCGCTCCACCAGCGTGCAGAAATTCTCACGGCAGATCTCGTCGCCCAGATCGAGCCCGAGTTGCGTGGGCTTGGCCGAAATGGTGGCCCGCAGGCCGGCCGCGGCGATCCGGTCGAGAATCTCCAGATACGAATCGCGCGTCGTCCGCGATTCCTCCACTGAGGTGACGTTCTCGCCCAAATGGTCGAGCGTCGCAAGGATGTTCTCAGCTTCGAGGCGCCGGCAAACCTCCAGTTCCTGTTCCAGGGTCCGTCCGGCGATGAAGCGGCGAGTCAGAGGCTGGGCGAAGGACGATGTTTCCATCCAGCGCCGGAGCCACCGCTGCCGCGAAAGGAAAAGCAGCGCAGTGCGCATCATGTTGGGATCCGCTCCATGAATATCGCGGCGTGGTAAGCCGCGCGTGTGAACCAGCGGTAGTTCAAGTCTTATTGTAGGTGGGAAACGTTCAGGCGAACAGAAGATACGAGCCTAAGCCGAGGCCGGCGCCCAGCAGCATGCCCGCGATTACGTCGCTGACGAAGTGCATGCCCAGCACCACCCGCGAGACCGCGATGCTGAAGGCGAAAAACAACAACGCGGCGGAGAGCGACGGGAAGAACAACGCAATGGCCACGGTCACCGCGAAGGCAGTCATCGTGTGGCCCGAGGGAAACGAGAATTCGTCGGGGGGCATGACGGTGGCCCAGCAGTGCGGCTCAATCTCGCAAGGCCGCTTGCGGCCGATCATGCGCTTCAGCGCCTGGAAGAAACCGATGCTCAGCATGGAGGCCGCGGCGCCCGCCGCGAAAGCGTGCACACGCTCATGTCCGCCGAACAGCAGGATGATTACGCCGACCGCGTACCAAATCCAGCCGTCTCCAAGACGCGTGGCTCCCAGCATCCACCACCGCACCCAGCGAGGCGCGAACCAGTTATTGGCTCTGCGCATTATTCGGTAATCGCCGGCGGTAATCCTGTTCAACATGACAGGTTCCTGATTCTATTCAAACCGCGGCGTGTTACAGCTCGTTGAAGACCGCGTAACGAACCAAACAAATTCGACCGGATTTGTAACCGGCCCGAGGTACATGCGCAGCCCACTGATACCATGGACGCTTCCGGGTATCGGTGCGTGTCGAACAACATTGACTTCATTTATTTCGATGCGGGAGGCGGCCATCGCGCTGCAGCAACCGCTCTGAAAGCAGTTGTGGAGCGCCAGCAGCGGCCATGGAATGTGCGCATGGTGAACCTGCAGGAGATTCTCGATTCGCTCGATATCTTCCGCAAAATCACCGGTATACGTCTTGAGGATACTTACAACCTGGTGCTGCGCAAGGGCTGGACGCTGGGCTCGGCGCAGATGCTGGTGGCGATGCACGCGATCATCCGCTTGTACCATCGCGCGCAGGTAGGGCTTTTGACTGAGTACTGGTGCGGGGAAACACCTGACATGGTGGTCTCGCTGGTGCCGAACTTCAATCGCGCGATGTTCCAGGCGCTGCAGGCCGTGAATCCGCGCATTCCCTATGTCACGGTGATCACCGACTTCGCCGATTACCCGCCGCACTTCTGGATGGAGCGCCAGCGCCAGCACATGATCTGCGGAACCGAGCGCGCGGTCATGCAGGCGAAGCGTCTCGGTTACGATGATGATCGCGTCCATCTCGTCTCCGGCATGATTCTGCGCGAGCGATTCTACGAAGAGGCTGAGCTCGACGTGGCGGCGCAGCGCGAGCGGCTCGGTCTCGATCCCGGCGTGCCCACGGGACTGGTGCTGTTCGGCGGCGAAGGATCGGCGTCAATGATCGACATCGCGGAGCGCCTGAATCGTGCCACGTTGCCGCTGCAGATCATCTTCATCTGCGGGCGCAACCGGAAGCTGCGCGAACGGCTCAACGGGATGCGGCCGCGCTATCCGCGATTCGTGGAAGGCTTCACCAGCGAGATCCCGTATTATATGCGCATCGCCGATTTCTTCATCGGCAAACCGGGCCCCGGCAGCATCAGCGAGGCGCTCGCCATGAAGCTGCCTGTGGTGGTGGTGCGGAGCTCGTGGACGCTGCCGCAGGAGCGCTACAACGCGGAGTGGGTCAACGAGAAGCAGGTGGGCGTAGTACTGCGCTCCTTCGCGGAGATCGAGCGCGGTCTCACTGAGCTGCTGGAGCCCGCGAACTTCGCCCGTTTCCGCGCCAACGCCGCAGCCATCCACAATCGCGCCGTGTTCGAGATCCCGGATATCCTGGAGCGGGTTCTTCAATCGGCGGCTCAGGCGTGATGCGCTCTGCCGTCAATCCGTGGGCTCAACGAAGCGCTCGACGTTGACTACGTAGATGGCCATGTGTCCGGCGCGGTCGCTCTGAAACAACACGCGCTGGCTGTCAGGCGTGAAGCGCGGCATCACCTGCGCCGGGTCGCTGGCGCGATGTTCGCACAACTCAAGCTCGCGCCGCACCGATCGCAACAGCAGCAGCACGCCGGGCGACGCCTTGCTTGCGCTCGCACCTACAAACACGCTGGCATCGGGGTTGCGCCCAAAACTCGCATAGCGGCTGGTGGTTGAGACCAGAGAGTCCGCGCCCGAGACTGTATCCACCGTGCGAATCGCATTCGTGGCGGTGTCGAGATAGAGCAGCGACGCGCCGTCGGGCGACCACACGGCCGCGCCCTCGGTGGTCGCCAGCAAACGGCCGCTTGGCGCAAGGTGCAGCTCTTTCGCGCCTGCGCGGTAGAGCACTTCGCTGGAACCGGGCCGCACCATCGGGTCGCGCAGCTCCTCGGCACTCTCCATGATGGTGGTCGCATTCACGCCGGCGAGAGGAAGATGCCGCAATCGCCAAGACGACGCGCCCTTTTCGATCAGCACCGCAGTTCGCCCGTCGCTGGAAATGGAAAGGCCTCCGGTCAGTTCGAAGTCCGCCGGTGCACGATACGCTTCGCGTGGATGTCCCGGCCTGATGGGCTGCACGATCAGCGCGCGCCCGGCCGCACATGCAAAGTACCGCTCGTCGGGCAGCACCGCCACCGCGCGTGGATGCAGCGTCTCCACGTCGGTCAATTGCCGCGCTTCGCCGGAGCGCAGATCCATGCGGTACACCTGCATCGCGCCGGTGCGGTCGTTCGAATAGAGCAGCAGGTGCCCGCGCCGTGTGGCCGCATTCAGGTGCCACGCGGGCAACAGACTGGTATGCGCGGGATCCGTGAGACGCGTGACCGGCGTCTCGGTGGCGGCATCGGCGAAGCGCCGCACTTCCGAGACGACCACCGATCCGATTTCTGCCTTTGCCGCCGCGACAGCCCCGGACATTGCAGCCAGCAGCGCTCGGCGCGTCAGCGGGGCGTCGAAGAGCATGGTTGATAGAATGAAGCGCCGTGGAGCGCTTCCGCAAATACATTGTAGCGGCCGTGCTCGCGCTCCTCGTGGCATGTTCGCAGCCGCCCGCCTCACAGCAGCGGCCACAGAAGGCTGCCGCGCTCGCGAATGCCACGGGCACTTCCACCGCGGCCGTCGAAACGCCGTACGTCGCCGACTGGAACCGCAGCGTCGTGGAGGCAATGGCCGGGCGATCCGGCGTCGCGGTGGTGGTCGATCGGAAATCGGGCCGGGTGCTCGCCAGCAACAACGCCGCGCTTGCCGCGAACATGGCCGCGCTTCCGGGCTCCACGCTGAAACCGTTCGTGTTGTGGGCGCTGCTCGACCGGCACCGGCTGACGGCGAACGAGTCCTTCGCCTGCCCGCGCACGCTGCTCATCGGCGGACGCAGCTTCGAGTGCACCCACCCGCAGCTCGACCGGGCGGTCACCGTGGAGACCGCGCTCGCCTATTCGTGCAACAACTTCGTGGCGCACTTCGCCGCGCGTCTGCGCGATGGCGAACTCGCCGAATTCCTTGGGGCTCACGGTTTCTCCAATGTCACGCCTGCCACCGGTCTGGATCGCGGACGTTTGCAGGCACTCGGTGAGGCCGATGTCCGCACGTCGCCCCTCGAGCTCGCACGCGCTTATGCCCGCCTCGCCGACTCCGCGCCCGATGTGGTGAAGCAGGGCCTGCGTTCGGCCGTAGACTACGGCACCGCACAGCTTGCCGGCGGCGCTGGGATGTCGGGCAAGACGGGCACCGCCGCCGGACGCGCCTGGTTCGCGGGATACACGCGCGATGTCGCCGTGGTTGTCGTGACGCAGGGCGCTTCCGGTGGCGGCGACGCCGCGCCCATCGCGAAACAGATCGTCGCGCCGGGAGGCGTGTGGGTCGGCTTTGCGCGCCGCAGCCTGCCGCCGTTGCGCTCCTATCTGCGCATGGAAGAATATGTCGCCGATGCGCTCGCGGGCGAGGCGGCGGAATTGCGTTCGCCGGAAGCGCTGAAAGCCATGGCGGTGGCCATCCGCACCTATGCCGCGCGTTTTCGCGGCCGCCATCGCGAGGAAGGCTATGACCTCTGCGATACCACACACTGCCAGCGCCTCCGTCCCGATGCGGTGAACGACCGCCTTCGCACTACCGCGCGCGATACCGCAGGCGAGCTCCTGTGGTACAACGGCGCGCTCGCGCACGCCTACTACTCGCAGGACTGCGGAGGCGTCACCGAGGCCGCCGGAGACGTCTGGCCAGACGAAGCGCATCCCTATCTGATCTCGTTGAAAGATTCCTTTTGCACGCGCCGTGGACGCACCGGCTGGCAGTTCGCCGTCACGCCCGGCGATCTGCGCAACGCGCTGCAGAAGGCCGGTCTGCGTACCCTGGCGCGCATCGACGACATGAGCATCTCACGACGCACGGCATCGCGCCGCGCGGCGGAGATTCGTCTGCAGGGCCAGGGCGGGGAAGTCCGTATCGCCGCAACTGCTGTGCGATTTGCGGTCGGCCGCGCGCTCGGCTGGGATAGCCTGCGCAGTACGCTTTTCGAGGTCCGCCGAGACGGAGACCGCTTCGCCTTTCAGGGCTACGGGGCTGGCCACGGCACCGGTCTTTGCGAGAAGGGCGCTGGCGTGATGGCGGACGAAGGCCGCTCATACCGTGAGATCCTCGCGTTCTACTATCCGGGCGCTACGGTTGGGCCGTCGGCGCAGAGCTTCGCGTGGCGCAGGCTGAATGGCGAGCGGATTGAGTTGTGGACCACGACGCCCGCGCACGATCAGCCTCTGGTGGCCATTGCCGACGACATGCTGCGCCAGTCCGAGTCCCTCACCGGTTTCCACGCGCGCTTTCGTCCGCTGGTCCGCGTCTACCCCACGGTCGCAGCCTTCCGCAACGCCACGGCCGAGCCGGGCACGGTCGCCGCCGACGAGCGCGGCCGCGTCATCCGCCTCCAGCCCGATCCCACCGGGAAAACCGTTCTCCACGAGATGATCCATCTCGTGCTGGAGCCTGAAACCGATCCCGCGGTCCCCGTGTGGTACCGCGAAGGTCTAGCCGCGCTCCTCGCCGGCGACGCGGACATCCCCCAACGCATGCGCGACCTCGCCGCTCACCACACCCGCGCCGAGCTGATCGGCTGGATCCGCCACGGTCTCCCCGCCGGCATCTGACTATACTGGACAAATGCAACCGGACCAGGCCACGTTCCTCCTCAACATCTTCCTGCCCGCCCTCCAGCGCGAGCAGGGCACCACGAAACGCGTCATCGCCGCCATTCCGGCCGACAAGGGCGACTTCCGCCCCGACGAATTCGCGCGGCCCGCCATCGAGCTCGCCTGGCACATCGCCATGGTCGAGATGCGCTTCCTCGACGCGGTGATCAACGCCGTGTTCGACCTGAGCCCGCGCCCGCGCCCCGAATCCATGGCCCGCGCCGCCGACATCGCCGCCTGGTACGACACCGAATTTGCCATGCGCGCCGCCGCCGTCGCCGCGCTCTCTCCCGAAGCGCTCACGAAGATCGTCGACTTCCGAGGCATGTTCCAGCTTCCCGCCGTGATGTATCTCGATTTCATCCGCGCCCACACCATACACCACCGCGGACAGCTCTCCACCTATCTGCGTCCCATGGGCGCGAAGGTCCCTGCTATCTATGGCGAAAGCTACGATTCCGCGCAGGCCCGCTCGGCGGCGAAGTAATCTCAAACCCCTTTGCTACAATCACGTCTGAACGATAAAGCTTATGTTTCAGGGACTGGAGCATACGGCGATCGCCTCGCCAAACCCCAGGCGGCTTGCCGAATGGTACGTGGAACACCTCGGCTTCCGCATCAACTTCGAATACGACGGCAACTACTTTG